>Ga0209220_1000269_pt1 | contig 20873 bp, 14 predicted proteins | sample BlaSpr_A8_OM3_M3_FD_187984 | JGI IMG/M metagenome (GOLD analysis project Ga0209220, IMG submission 187984) | Forest soil microbial communities from Thunder Bay, Ontario, Canada - Black Spruce, Ontario site 2_A8_OM3_M3 (SPAdes) (version 2) | ecosystem: Environmental > Terrestrial > Soil > Boreal... | reverse complement strand
CCGATCTGGAGGCGCGGCGACGGCGTCCGGTTGGGGTGGCCACCGGGGTCAACCTGGTTCAGCATCGGCTGCCCGCGTAACGACGCCGGCGGGCGACCTCTTGCCCGCGCGAACGCCTACGGGTTCATCCGGTGCCGCCCTGCGGCCTCCAGCAGGATCTTGTGCACTAAGGCGCGACGGTACGGATGGTCGGACGGACCCGGGCTCCGTCGCCGACGCGAGGGAAAACGTATTGACAAACGAACGAATGTTCGGATAAACTTATACAAAATTGTGGCAGTGGAAGAATCGACGACGGCGTTGGATCCCGAGGTTCAAGCGCTCCTCAGCGCGGTCAACCGCTTCCGCCAGCGCGCTCGGACATACCGCGAGCCGCAGGGACTCGCCGCCGATCTACGAGGAATCAGCCACTGCCAGGACCTGCTCCACCTGGAATTCGCCGAAACCGCCTCCCGGTTCAGCAAGACCGAGGAGTATGAGGAGCAGGGGTCCGTCAGCCCGATCGATTGGATCCGCCACAACTGCCGCATGGCGAGCTCGGCCGTGTGGGGCAGCGTGGCCGTTGGTGACCACCTCGCGGACCTACCGCACAGTATCGAGGCGGTTGAGAACGGCGAGATCGGCTACGCGCACCTGGCGCTGATGGCCCGGACGGCCGACGCCCTCCAGGGATCGTCCACCGCCGCGCCCTTCGAGGAGACGGAGTTGCTCGAGAAAGCGCGCCAGTTCAGCGTGGGCCGCTTATGGCACTTTTGCCATCACCTGCGGCACGCCCTCGATCCCGAAGGGTTTACGGCCGAGCAGAAGCGGGCCACCGAGGAACGCAGCCTGAAGATGAGCACCTGCGAGGACGGCACTCTGCTGATCGAGGGCTGGCTGGATTCTGTCGGTGGAGCCGTGGTCCGAACTGCGCTCGAGCCGCTGGCTCAACTCAATGGCGACCACGATGAGCGGGGCAGGGAACGTCGCAATGCGGACGCGTTTGTCGAGGTCTGTAGCCATGCGCAGGACGCGGGCGTGCTGCCACAACGTCCTCATCTTCAAGTCACGGCGTCGCTGCAGACGCTGCAGGGGCTGGCGGGGTCCCCCGCCGGAGACATGGAGTACTCCCTTCCGGTGTCGGCCGAGACCGTCCAGCGGCTCGCATGCGACGGTACCATCACGCGCGTGGTCCTCGCGCCGGAATCAGTCGTCATCGATGTCGGCCGCGCCCGGCGCGTGGTCGCGGGGCCGACTCGGCGCGCCCTCGCCGCCCGCGACAGCCATTGCCGGTGGCCGCACTGCGACCGGCCGGCGTCCTGGAGCGACGCGCATCACGTGATCCACTGGAGCAAGGGCGGCGAAACCGACCTCTCGAACATGGTTCTCTTGTGTCATCGACACCACTGGATGGCCCACGAGGGTGGCTGGCAGCTCGTGCAAACGGCGGAGGGCGAGGTGCTGACCGTGCCGCCCAAACCACCGGGACTGGCGCGGGCCGCGGACGTCGAGGATCCCGTGGAGGCCGCCCGTCGCTTCGCGCAACAGTTCAGGCCCGCCCGAGCACCCTAGCGGGAAAGCCCCCCGAACCCGTTGTTGGAAGGAGGCACACAAATGACTGGCGTCGCGCCGATAGGCCAAGCCCGGAAGAGGCTGGGATCTCGGTTGGGATGGGCAATCCTTCTGATAATGGCTCTTCAGGCCTTGATCTTTGCGGTGTTTGGGGCCTGGATCGGAATCTGTGCGCCACAATGCGGGAGCTCGTACCCAGAGCTAGGCCTGGGGTTTTTTGGGATAGGGGCTCTCTTGTTCGTCGTCGGCCTGCTAGCCAGTAGAGGTGGGCGAGTCTCAAGCGTGATTGCATTACTCATCGAGGCGACCTATCTGACCACCCTCGGCGCGGGAACGGCGAGTTGGCGTGGGTATGCGGCAGCGCTGAGTCTGCCATTTTGGATCGCCGTAGGCTTCGCGGCTATTGCCGTTCCGCTCCTGGTTGCCTCTTGGTTTTTCACCGCGGACAAGCTTCGAGTTCGTGGATGGATCGTAGCGACCATCCTGGGGCTGGCAGCTGTGCTAGGAATAGGGTGGCACTTCTGGGTCATCGCCCCGTACGAGAAGGGCTGGTCATGACACGAGTGTTGGGATCACGCAAGACCAGCAATCTCCCTCCCGCCTTGCGGGGGAGGGTCGGGGTGGGGGGATTACGCGCGAGAGGCGACCGTGCCCTCGTGGGCATTCTCGATCCGTGCGACGTCGGCCTTCGGGGCGACCCGCCAGAATCGATGCAGTGCTGCGTGCCAGTCATCGAGGATGGCGCGCGCCGCGGGCGATCCCGTGTAGGTGGCGTGCTGCTCGATCAGCGAGCGCAAGCGTAGGACCTGCTCGGCCAGCAGCTGGTGCTCCCCGCTGAGCCGGTGGGCGTCGACCAGCTCGCCGTTCACCATGCCGGGCAATCCGATTCCGGTGTCGTAGACAAAGACTTCGCCACCCGTCATGCCGGCGCCGAGATTGTGTCCCACGGGACCGAGCACCACCAGGGTGCCTCCCGTCATGTACTCGGCGCAATGCTCTCCGACACCCTCGACCACCGCCGAGGCGCCGCTGTTGCGCACCGCGAATCGCTCACCTGCTTTTCCGGCGCAGAACAACTCGCCGCCAGTGGCCCCGTACAGCACGGTATTGCCCAGCAGGTACGGCTCGCCCGCATCATTGTCCGGGGGCCGCATGATGATCCGGCCACCCCCCATCCCCTTCCCGACATAATCGTTTGCCTCCCCGATCAAGACGAACTCGATCCCATCCGTGAGGAATGCCCCGAAGCTCTGGCCGGCCGCACCGGTAAAGGTGAAGGATGCCGATCCGGCTGGTGCCGACGCCCCACATTCCCTGGCCAGTGCGCCACCCAATCGTGCCCCTACCGAGCGGTCGGAATTTTGGATCTGATAGCTGGCGCGCACATCGGCGCCGGTCAGGACCGGGGTCAGGGCATCCAGACAAACCCGATCGCCGAGCGCCGACGACGGCCGCTGCAGCGGAATCGACGCGACGAATCGGCGGGGCTCCGAGCCTTCATCGCTCAGCAACGGTGAAAGGTCCATGCGGTCGGCTCGTGGATCCCCCGTGATCCGCTGCGACAGCAGGTCCGTCCGACCGATCGCATCGTCGAGTCTTCGCAGGCCGAGGCCCGCCAGGATGTGACGGATCTCTTCGGCAACGTGCGTCAGATACGCCTCGAGCATTTCCGGCGTCCCGGCGAACTTCAAGCGCAATTCGGGACGCTGCGTCGCGATCCCGACCGGGCAGGTATCGAGGTGGCAGGTGCGCACCATGATGCAACCCTCGGCCAGTAGCGCCGCGGTGCCAAAGCTGTATTCGTCGGCGCCCAGCAGCGCGGCGATGATGACGTCGCGACCAGACTTGATGCCGCCGTCGACGCGCAGGCGAACCCGATCGCGCAAATCGTTGATGCGGAGCGTCTGTTGGGTTTCCGCCAATCCGATTTCCCACGGCATCCCGGCATTCTTGATCGACGACAGCGGGCTTGCCCCGGTCCCGCCGTCCATGCCGGCGATGTGCACGATGTCCGCCAGGCCCTTGACCACGCCTGCGGCGATCGTCCCGACGCCGGCTTCGGCGACCAGCTTGACGGAGACCGCTGCCAGGGGATTGACCTGCTTGAGGTCGTAGATCAGCTGCGCGAGATCCTCGATCGAATAAATGTCGTGGTGCGGCGGCGGCGAGATCAGGGCAATCCCTTGCTGGGTGTGGCGGAGCCTGGCGATCTCCTCCGTTGCCTTGTGGCCGGGCAGCTGACCGCCCTCGCCGGGCTTCGATCCCTGCGCCATCTTGATCTGCAACTCGTCGGCGAAGACGCAGTACTCGGGCGTGACGCCGAACCGCCCTGACGCCACCTGCTTGATCCGCGAGTTGCGGTCGATCGGCTGTCCCTTGGTGCGATACCGCGCCGGGTCCTCGCCGCCCTCTCCGGTGTTGCTCTTGCCGCCCAGCCGGTTCATCGCGATCGCGATCGTCTCGTGCGCCTCTGCCGCGATGGAACCGTGCGACATGGCGCCCGTTGAGAACCGCCGCAGGATCGCGTTGACGGGCTCAACCTCGTTGAGGGGAACGGGTGGGCCGGCCGGGCGCATCGCGAGCAGGTCCCTCGGATAGGTCGGGGGCCGGTCGTTGACCAGCCGGGCAAAGCGCTCATATGACGCATATCCATTTCCGTCCGGACCGGTCGCCACAGCGCGTTGCAGTGCGTGCGCCGCGGCCATCTCTCGTATTTCCCCTCCCGCCGCAACTGCCAGCGCCAACTCTTCGCCAGGGACCGCCTCGTGCAACGCGTCGACGACGTCCGGGTTGGTCGCGTGATATTCGGTGCCCTGCTTGTGATGCTTGAAGAAGCCGGGACTCTTGAGAGCCGGCGCGGCTGCGGCAAACCCCTCGGCATGCACCGCCAGTACCTGCTCGCCGACATTGGCGAAGGTCGCCCCGCCGACCGGGGAAGGCGTTCCGGCAAACGCGAAGTCGACCACGCCCTCATCGAGCCCGATGATTTCGAAAATCTGCGCCCCCTGGTACCCATCGAGCGTCGAGATGCCCATCTTGGCGAGCACCTTGAGCGTGCCGTCCTCGAGCGCTTTGACGTAATGCTCCTGGGCGCTGCGAGCATCGGCTTCCCCTTTGAGGTGGCCGGCTGACGCCACGGCCCTGATCGATGCCAGGCCGAGCCGCGGACAGATGGCCTGCGCCCCGTATCCGAGCAAGCAGACGACGTGGTGCACCTCGCGGGCTTCGTCGGTTTCGACCACCAGGCTCGTCAGCCCGCGCAGCCCGTGGCGCATCAGATGGTGGTGCACCGTTCCGACCGCGAGCAACGCCGGGATCGGCGCGCGCTCAGGGCCGGCGTCGCGATCGGACACGATCAGGATCGAGGCGCCGAAGCGGGCGGCGCGTTCGGCATCCTGTGCCAATCGCTCGCAGGCAGCCCGCAGGCCAGCCGGTCCGTCGGCAACCGGGAAGGTGGCGTCGAGATCACTGGACGCGAACGGGGTGCCCATGGCACGCACCGCTTCCAGCCCCGATGGATAGAGGACGAATGAATCCAGCTGGACCAGGCGCGCTGCGGCCGGTCCGCCCGAGAGTAGCGGCGCTGGCGGCCCGAGATAGCTCCGCAGGGACATGACGAGCCGCTCGCGCAGATGGTCGATCGGCGGGTTGGTCACCTGCGCGAAGCGCTGCTTGAAATAGCTGTAGAGAAGGCGCGGCGGCTGGGCCAGCACCGAGAGGGCCGTGTCGTCGCCCATCGAGAAAATCGGCTCCTTCCCCTGGGTGGCCATCGGTCGCAGCACGTAGGTGAACTCCTCTTTCGTGTAGCCGAAGCTGACCTGGCGCGCGACGAGGTCGGGCATGACCTCCTCGGTGGGTTCCCCGGGGTCGAGCGACTTCAGGTTGTCTTCCAGCCACCGGCCGTACGGTTCCTGCGCCGCGAGCCGGCCCTTGATGCTGTCGTTCTCCTCCAGGCGATCGCGCTCGGGGTCGACGCAGATCATCTCGCCGGGCCCGAGCTTTCCCCGCCGGACGCGGCCGTGCCCGTTGACGTCAATCGCGCCGGCTTCCGAGGCGCAGGCGATCAGGCCGTCCTCGCACACCGCGTAACGCAGCGGCCTAAGCCCGTTGCGGTCGAGCACGGCGCCGACCCGCGTCCCGTCGGTGAAGACCAGCCCGGCGGGCCCGTCCCAGGGCTCCATCAGGCAAGCGTGGTACCGATAGAAATCGCGGACCGCCGGATCGACGTCGAAGCCCTCCCAGGCTTCCGGCACCAACATCGCCAGCGACTGCCGGATGTCGCGGCCTCCCTGGACCAGGAGTTCGAGCGAGTTGTCGAGCATCGCCGAGTCGGAGCCGGTCTCATCGATGACGGGAACCAGCAAGCCCTCATCGGCCCATTGCCGGGCGCCGAGACGCCCCTCGCGGGCTCGCATCCGGTTGACATTGCCCTGGATGGTGTTGATCTCGCCGTTGTGGCAAAGCATGCGGAACGGCTGAGCCCGCTCCCACGAGGGGGCGGTATTCGTGCTGTAGCGCTGGTGGAAGATGGCAAAGGGAGCGACGAATCGCGGGTCGCGGAGGTCGGGGTAGAAGGCCGCAAGCTGATCGGCGGCGCACATCGCTTTGTAGGTCACGGTGCGAAACGACATCGACGCCACATAGGCGCGCAATCCCGCCGCCCGGACCGCTCGTTCGACGCGTTTGCGCGCCCGGTAGCAGCGAGCCTCGGCCTCGTTACCCGATACCGAACGCTCTGCAGCGATGATTGCCTGCTCGATCACCGGTGCCGTGGTGCGGGCCAGGTCACCAAGCGCATCGGGCTCGACCGGGACCGGGCGCCAGTCGATCAGGTCGAGCTGCTCCGCGCGACAGGCCTCATCGAAGAGCCGCCGGGTGAGCCGGCGCTGCTGGTAACCGTCCGCCGCCGGTGCGTTGGACAGGAAGACGACGGCGACCCCGAGCTTGACGGCCGGATCGACGTTGATGGCGGCGCGCTGCATCCAGTCGCGCAGGAAGGCATCGGGGATGGACAGCAGGAGACCAGCGCCATCGCCCGACCGGTGATCCGCGGCCACCGCTCCTCGATGACGGACACGATGAAGCGCTGCGAGGGCGGCGTCGACAATACTTCGGCTGGCTCGCCCTCCAGCGTCAGCGACGAAACCGATCCCGCAGGCGTCGTGCTCGTAGCGAGAGTCGTACAAGCCTGCGTGTCGCAAGATTCCAGCTACTGACGCTATCGGTTACCGCCGCTTCAAGCCACGGACGATTGCACCAAAAGGATGGCGCACCCTCGTACCCTCCACACAATCAGCGAGCTGAGCTTTACTCGCCCCCGTGAAGCGCACGCTGCGGGATCCGGTGCAGGCTGACCACGCCGTCGTCCGTCACCCGGACCAGCTCGCCGACCTGGACGCCGGCCCGCTGGTCTCGGGTCACGACGTTCGGCTGGATGACCAGCGTCATGTTCCGCTCGAAAACGAAGTCGGGTACCGGGCCGTGGCTGGTGCCGAGCGTTCGGAGGATCGGCGGTAGATACCCGCCACCATAGCCGTGGACGAGGTCGTCGCAGATCGTGAAGCCCTGGGCCTCGATCAACGATGCCGCCTGGACGACCGCCGCCGCTGAGACCCCGGGAGCGATGGTGCGGGCGACCGCGTGAAACGCCTGCCAGGCGACGTCGTGAAGAAGCCGATAGGTCTCGGTCAGCTCGGCCTCGACGGTTACCGTCCGAAGGACCTGGCCCGAGTATGCCGCGTAGGCCGCGCTCAGCTCGAGGATGATCACGTCGCCGGGTTGGAGTCGACGATCGGTGAGCTCCTGCTGCGGCACGATCCGATCGGGACTGGCCATGGGCGTCGAGCTCAAGTAGACGAAGTGCGGCTGCCCGCCGGCGCGGATCGCAGCAGCAAACGCCGCCGCCTGCAGCTCTAGCTCGGTGGCACCGGGCACGGCAGCGCGAACCAACGCGGCCAACGCCTGGTCCGTGATCCATGCTGCGCGCGCCATCCACTCGAGCTCTTCCTCACTCTTGACCAGCCGCAGCCGAAGAAAATCCGCCGTTGCATCGACAAAGGTCCTGTCGCCAAGGCGACCGACCAGCCGCTGGTGCTCGAGGTACGGCACCGGCCCGACCAGTCCCACCCGCAAGGTATGGGGCAGGCCAGCGAGCGCATCGGCAACCGCGTCGACCGAGCGCGCCCCGCCCCACCGGACATCGGCATGGGCCACGCGCTGCGCGTGCGGCACGTGGTTGAAATATTGGACGAACAGCATCGGGTCGCGGCCGGGCAGCCACACCACGTAGGCGTCCTGATGGCCGAGGAATCCCGCGAGGAAATGGATCTGCGCCTGTCCCTGCCTCGCATTCGCCGACGTGCCGAACACCACAAGGACGTCGAGGTGCTGATCGGCGCAGAGCTGGTCGACGGCGCGGCGCCGTCGCTGCCACTCGGCGGCTGAGCACCCCCCACCCCGACCCTCCCCCGCAAGGCCGGAGGGAGTATCAACCAAGCTTTTCTTTGAGCCAGTCGGCCATCAGCGGCCGGTACTTATAAGAGATGTTGTTGCAGACGTGCGTCCCATCCGGATACATCACCAGCGTGCCATTGGGCGCTTCGCGCACGATCCGCTCGGCGTCCGCGGGCGGAAACAGGCCGTCGCGTGCGCCGTGGATGACGAGCAGCGGCTGGGTGACCTTGTCGAGAATGCCCTCGAGGTTGAGGGTGTACGCCTTACGCCTGGCTTCGGCCTCGTCCGCGGACTTCGTATAGAAGATGTAGCCACCCTTGGTCAACGGATTGAGGTTGTCCCAGCATTCCCCGAGGTTGTAGGGCCCCGACAGTCCGACCACCGCACGCAACCGCTTCTCGTAGGCCGCCGCGCGCGGGCCGTAAATGGCGCCCATGCTGATCCCCATCAGGCCGATCCGGTTGAGGTCGACGCTCGGATTCCGGCGCTCGAGCTCATCGATCACGGGCGTGATGACCGACTCCCAGTTGACCCGGATCGGGAAATGCACGGAGTTCTCGGACTGGCCAGGGCCGTCGATCGTCAGGGTCGCCATCCCGCGTCGCAGAAACTCTTCCTCGATGAGAAAGAGCTCTTCCTTCGAGGAGTCCAGCCCCGGAACCAGCAAGATAAGTGGTGCGCGGTTGAGATCTCGGGGGCGGCGCAGATGGCCGGGAATGATGTGGCCCTCGAATGGGACCTCGAGCCGCTCTGCCGGCGGGTCGAGGTGCGGCAGGGTCTTGCGGTAGACGGCGACCGACCGGTCGCGTAGCTCGGCGTGCTGCCGCGGGTCTTCGAACCAGAGGAACTTTCCGAGGTGATAGCACCAGGACGCCCGCTGGTAGCCGGCAGCCGCGGAGACAGTGCGGCCGTGCTGCTCGGCCTCACGTCCGAGTGCCTCGTGCACCTCGCCCTGCGCCCGCCAGTTCGGGCCCCAGTCCTTCCATTCGGTGGTCTTCCCCACCGTTGCGTCGAAATCATTGACGTCGATGCCGTTGGCGACGAAGCGCGCCCGCCAGTGGTGGGCTGCGACCTGGACGCGGTTGCCGGCTTCTACTGTCAAGTGACTTTCTCCTTCACCTGTACGGCTTGGCTCAGACTGGACCCGAGGTCCTGTAGGAGGATCGCCGCGCAGTTGCGACCCGGAAGACCCGAGACGGATCCGCCCGGATGGGTACAGGCGCCGGTCTGGTAGAGGCCTTCGACCGGCGTTCGATACGTCGACCAGCCTTCGACCGGGCGGAAATAGCCGCTCTGGTCGGGCGTGCTCGCACCGCCGTGACACGATCCGCGCCAGTTCGCCGGATTGCGGCGTTCCATATCGAGCGGGCTTGCCACATTCCGACCGAGCACGATGCGCTCGGAGAGGTTGGTCGTCAGCGGCGCCAGCGCCTCGAACAGCCGGTCCGCCACCTGCTCTTTGACCTGGTCCCAATGCTGCGGACCTTCCGCGAGCTCGTAGGGGAGGAAGCTGATCAGCTTGAAGGTGTGCTTGCCCGCGGGCGCCCGGGAGGCGTCGATCACGGTGGGCGTGATCGCCAGGAACACTGGATCATCGAGGTCGAGCCGACCGCTGCGATAGGCGTTCAGCATTCGATGCAGCGAGCCCAGCGAATCGAGCCCGCCCATGGTGACGCTTTCCATCGGCCCGGCCTCGGTACGAAAGCGTGGCGCCTCGCTCAGCGCGTAGTGGGCGGCGAACATCGACAAGCTCGGTTTCCAGCGATCGATGCCGGCGCGGAACTGGGGCGTGAGGTTCGCCTCGCCAACGATGCCGGGCAGCTCCGCGATGTGGATGGTCGAGACGACGGCTTTCGAGGCGGCGTAGGTCGAGCCGTCGGCGGTCTCGACCCCGGTCGCCCGTCCACCCTCGATCACGATCCGGGTCACCGGCTTCGACGTCAGGATGGTCCCGCCGTTTTCTTCGATGATGCCGGCGAGCGCGAGGGGCAGACGGATCGACCCACCCTCGGGCAGGATCCAGGAAAAGCGCTGCCGTCCGGCCACCAGGGAAAACGCCAGCAGTCCCGTCTCCGGCTCATCCAGGGGCTGGAGCGTCATGAAGGCGATCCACGCGAAGAAGGCGCGGACGTGCTCCTCGCTGAAACGCTCCAGGATGATGTCGAGCGCCGTCGCACGGCGAATGTTCAGCATGCGCTGGCCGAGCTGGCTTGCCGCGGTGCGGGCGGCGACCTCGCGGGGCGGCCGCGGCGGATTCTCGCGCTCGTCGTTGACGATCGGCGCCATCGCCTGCCAGTCGTTGAGCAGCTCTCGGTATGCCTTCGCATCGGTCGACGAGAAGCGTGTCAGCTCGGCGCAGGTGCGGTCGAGGTCGCGCCACATCGTGATGCTGCGGCCGTCGCGGAACGGCATGGTGAACACCGGGTCCGGGTAGAGGTAGCGCAATCCGTACCGGTCGAGGCGCAATTCGTCGTTGCGCATCAGCGGATTGCTCTGGATCAGGTTGTGCGCCGTCGAGCACGGATCGTGGATGAAACCGGGGAGCGTCAGTTCTTCGCAGGTGGTGTCGCCGCCAATACGAGCCGCACCCTCCAGGACCAACACTTTGAAGCCGGCTTTCGCCGCGTAGGCGGCGGTCAGCAGGCTGTTGTGGCCGGCGCCGGCAACCACGATCTCCCACCCGTTCATGCCGTGGCGCCAAGGTAGAGGCGCCCAATCTCGGGATTGCTGAGCACCGCGGAGCCCAGCCCTTCCAGCCTCACGCGCCCGCTCTCCATCACGACGCCGTGGCTGGCCAGCCCGAGGCCGGAGCGCGCGTTCTGCTCGACGAGCAGGATGGTGCGGCCGGCCTGGTTCATGGCGCGAATGGTGTCGAAGACGATGGTGCGCGTCTTCGGATCCAGTCCCATCGATGGCTCGTCGAGGACCACGAGAGAGGGATCGAGCATCAACGCCCGCGCGAACTCGACGATCTTCTGCTGCCCTCCAGAGAGCGACGCGGCCGGCTCGTGGCGCCGCTCGCGCACGATGGGAAAGGTCTCGCATACGGCTTGCAGGCGACGGTCCACCAGGGCACGATCGCGCACGGTGTAGGCGCCCATGCGCACGTTCTCCCAGACCGTCATGGTGGGAAACAGGCTTCGCTCCTGCGGAACCTGGACGATCCCGCGACGCAGGATCTGCCGAGGGCTGAGCCCGGCAATCGAGTCGCCTCGGAAGCGAACGCCGCCAAGACGCGGTCGCAGCAAGCCGCTGACCACGCGCAGCACCGTCGACTTCCCGGCGCCGTTGGGCCCGACGATGCAGGTGATGGCGCCCTCCTCGACGGTGAGGTCGAGCTCGTGCAGGATATCGCCGCCGCCGTAGCCGGCGGTCACTCCCTGCAGCTCGAGCAAGGCTCCCACCTCAGGTCCCCAGGTAGGCGTCGAGCACGGCTGGGTTCTCGCGGACCTCTTTCGGCTTCCCCTTGGCGATCGCGCGGCCCTGGTCCAGCACGATCACCTCGTGGCAGAGATTCATCACAAACCCCATGTTGTGCTCGACCAGCAGGAAGGTCGTGCCCTGGGCATTGAGCTGCCGGAGGCGTTCCGCGATCCGTTCGAGCAGGGCCGGGTTGACGCCGCCGGCCGGTTCGTCGAGCAGCACCAGCTCCGGCCCGGCCATCATCACCGCGGCGAGCTCCAGCAGCTTGCGTTGCCCGTAGGACAGCGCGCCGCCGATCGTGCCCGCGACCTGGCTGATGTCCATGAACGCCAGCATCTCCATCGCCCGCTCCTTCTCGTGCCCCCATTGCCCGCGCGAGAGGAGCGCCCGAAGTCCGGCGCGGCGCACCGGCACCAGCATGTTCTCGAGCGCGGTCAGCCGCGGAAAGATGCGGGCCAGCTGGAAGGTGCGTCCGATGCCGAGTGTGTAGATCCGGTCAGGGCCGAGGCCAGCGATCGACCGGGCTTTGAAGCGCACCTCGCCGCCATCGGGCGCAATGAAGCCGGTCACCAGGTTGAACACGGTCGTCTTCCCCGAGCCGTTCGGACCGATCAGCCCGGTGATGCTGCCGGCCGGGACCGAGAGCGAGCAGGAGTCGACCGCCACGACGCCGCCGAATCGCTTGGAGAGGTCCTTGACCTCGAGCAGGCTCACGGGCCCATCTGGCGCCGGCGGCGCCAGCCGCGAAACAAGTCCGTGACCGAGGGCACGATGCCCCGCGGCAACAGAAGGATCACGATCAGGAAGACCGCCGCGTAGAAGAGAAGGTAGAGGCGGCTGGCCCCGAATCGGTACGCAAACTCTAGCTGCGCCGGCTCGAGCAGCAGCGCGCCGATCACCGGCCCGCTCAGAGTCCCCAGGCCGCCGAGAAAGGCCATCAGCACCATCGAAATGCCGATGAGTGGGTCGACCACGAACTGGGGGTAGATGTACGTCATGTAGTAGGCGAAGACGCTGCCGATCATCCCTACCAGCGCCGCGCTGATGACGAACGCCGTCAGCTTGAAGGTGCGAGTCGGGACGCCGACCGCGAGCGCCTTGTCCTCATCGTCACGGATCGCCAGCAACCCGAGGCCGAACTTGGAGCGGCGGATCCACCAGGACAAGACCAGGGCAATGATCGCCAGCGCCAGCATCGCGTAGTAGAAGGGCGTATTGAAGAAATCACCGCCCCACTCGCGGGGGTAGGGAAGGCCCAGGCCGGCACCGCCCCCGGTCACCTTGACGAGGTTCTCGGCCAGCAGTTGGACGATGAACATGAAGGCAATGGTGACGATGACGAAGGTCGCCGCTCGCGTACGCAAGGCGACCCAGCCAATCCCCACCGCGAGCGACGCGGTGAGCAAGCCGGCAACCGGCACCAGTAGGAACGGTGCGTATCCCGGCGTGATGTTGAGGTGGACGAGGAGCAGCCCGAAGGCGTACGCGCCGAAGCCGAAGAACGCCGCGTGACCGAGCGAGATGTAGCCGGTATAGCCGCCCATGATGTTCCAGGCGGTCGCCAACCCGACGAACATTACGGTGAAGACGGCTTTGTCAGTCGTCGCCGGGTCGGGCGCGATCGCGGGCAGAAGGAGCGCGACGACCGCCAGGACGGCCAGCCCCAGCGCCTTGAACGCGGCCGTCCGGTTAATCCTCGTCACAAGCGATCCGGGTCCGGTCATATGCGATCTCGCACGCGTGTACCGTACAAGCCTTGCGGCCGAACGATGAGGACGGCGATCAGGATGACAAAGAAGACGAAATTGGCCCAGACCGGCGAGATCACGACGGCGGTGATGTCCTCGGTGACCAGCATGATGAGCGCCGCGATGATGGCGCCCCGCAGGCTGCCCAGGCCGCCGAGCACGATGATGGTCAGCAGGCGCGAGATCAAGTCGTAGTGGCTGTTGGGATTGAACGCATTCGTGACGCCGAAGACCACGCCGCCCGCGGCGGCGGTGGCAACGCCAAGGCCGAAGGCGAGGGCCGCGACGCGGTCGACGTCGACTCCGACGAGTTGGGCAGCCGTCCGGTTCAGCATGGTGGCGCGCACCGCGCCACCGAACGATGTCCGGTAAAGCACCAGGAACAGCGCGCCGAGGATGGCGAGGCAAAGCACGAAGCCGAAGACGTAGACGTAGGTGATGTGAAAGCCGAAGACCTCGAAGCTGGCGGTTTCGTACCACGCCCGCAGCTGCTGGTAGTTGGTGGTAAAGATGTAGCCGAGGACGCCCTCGATGCCCAGGGCGAGCGCGTAGGTGACGAGCACCGACAGTGCTTCGCGGTCCGTCTTCAGCGGGCGGATGAAGACCAGCTGCAGTAGCACTCCCAGCGCGAACATCACCGGCATGGTCACGACAAGGCTGAGGAAGGGGTCCATATGCAAGGACCGGAAGAGCGCGAAGCTGAGGTAAGCGCCCAGGATAACGAGCGCGCCATGGCCGACGTTGATGATGCGCATCACGCCGAAGATCAGGGTGAGGCCGGATGCCATCAGGGCATAGACGCCGCCCGTCAGGATACCGAGCACCGCCGCCTCGAGGATCAGGCTCATCGCCGGATCGAGCGAAGAAGACGGGACGGCGGCCTGCTGGTCACCGTCCCCTCAGCCGATTTAAGGCCAGTTGGGCTTCGGGTACTGGGGCTTGGCCGCGGCCACGCTCGCGGGATAAACAAAGATCGCCTGCCCACCCTGCCACTGTTCGATGTAGACGCCGACGCCACCCTGCGGCTTGCCCACGCTGTCGAACGACATCGGCCCCTGGATCGTCTGGTACGTGCCGGAGTGCAAGGCGGTGATCAGGGCTTTGTTGTCGATGCTGTTCGCCTTCTGCGACGCCTGGTCGACCACCTGCCCGACACTGTAGGCCTCGGCGGCGTCGGCGCTGATGTCGCCGAACGCGCCGCCGTACTTGGCCACGAACCCGATGGCGAATTTGTCGTTGCCGTATGCCTTGGCGGCCGGGGTCCAGCCGGCGGGCACCATAATCCCCTCCGTGTTCTTGGCGCCGACCTTGTCGGCGAAATCCTTGCCCTGGTCGGGACCCGTCGTCTCGATCATGGACTTTGGGTTGTAGTGCTGTTGTTGGAAGACCTTCGCAAAGGCGACCGCGTCGGGTTCTTGCGTCCCGAGGATGACGACGTCGGCGTTGGCATGGATGACTTGTAGAGCGAGCGGCGACCAGTCCGTCGTTTCAGCCGGGTACACCTTGTACGAGGCGGTGGTAACCCCGCCCGCTTCGAGCAGGCTCTTGGCCTTGTCGACTTGGGGCTGCGTGAATGGATCATCCTGGGTCGCGTAGGCGGCCGTCTTCGGTCGCTGGCCGCTGGGCAACGACAGCAGGAATTTCGTGTAGCTGACCAGGTTGTCTTCGACCGCGGCCGGCTGCACGAAGAAGATGGAATGTAGGCCCTTCGCGAAGACCGCTGGTCCGCCGCCGGCCGGCTCCGGGAAGGCGTAGCCGTAGCGATCGGTGACGACCGAGGCCGGGATGGTGAGCAGCGAACTGAACGGCCCGAAGACCAGCGCCACCTTGTCCTGGGTGATCAGGCTCTGGTAGTTGGTGACGACCTGCGATGTGCTGCTGGCGTCGTCGACGTATTTCATGGTGACCGGGTGGCCGAGCAGGCCGCCTTTGGCATTGACGTCCTGGGCCCACAGGTCGTAACCCTGCTTCAGGGCCTTTCCGTCGCCGGAGAAGTCGCCGCTGAACGACAGCGAGACACCGATCGTGATCGGCGCCGCCGGCGCCGGTGTGCCGCTCGCATTGTTCGACGAGGTGCCGCACGCCGAAAGTACTAGGGCGAATCCCGCCGCGATCATCGACACGGGCTTGCGCATGCTCCCTCCCTTCCTGTCGAAGCCGATTGAACCAATGGGCGGCGTTAAGTTTGTGCCTTTGTTCCTTGCGTTGAACAAACGATTGCTCTATGTTAGGCACGGGTGAAAGGGTTGTCAATGAGGACGTGGGGATGCCGGTAACGCTCAAGGAGCTGGCCGCGCGCGCCCAGGTCCACCCCTCCACCATCTCGCGGGTGGCCAACCACGACCCCAAGCTGAGGATCGCCCCACCGACCCGGATGCGGATCGAGGCACTGCTGCGCGAAACCGAGTACCGGCCCAACGGCGTCGCCCGTGGGCTCAAGCTACGCCAGACGCTGGTGCTGGCGGTCGTCATCCCGGACATCACCAATCCCTTCTTCGCCGCCCTTTTCCGCGGCGTGGAAGACGCCGCGTCGCCGCGCGGCTACAACGTCCTGCTCTGCAATACCGACGGCAGCCCAGCACGCCAGCGCTCGCACCTGCAGAGCCTGCACGCCCGCCGGGTTGACGGCGTCATCATGGCGAGCAGCTTTCTCAAGGATCCGACGGTGCGCTGGCTACGGCACCAGGGCATTCCGTATGTCCTGGTCAATCGCTTCAGTGACGAGGGCCAGGACCCGTTCGTTGGATCGGATGACCTGGTCGGCGGCCGGCTCGCCACCGAGCACCTCATCGAACTCGGCCACCGTCGAATCGGACACCTGGCCGGCAAGCTGACCGTGAGCACCGGGGTGATGCGACGGCGAGGATACCTGGCCGCGCTCGCGGAGCGCGGACTAACAGCGGACCCACGGCTCGTGGTGGAGTCGGGTTACACCGAGGACGGCGGCGCGCGGGCGGCGGAGCGCCTGCTCGCGCTCCCCGATCGCCCGACCGCCATCTTTGCCGTCACCGACATGACGGCCGTCGGCGCCTTCGGTGTCGCGCGCCGCATGGGCGTGCGCATCCCGGAGGACCTTGCAATCGTCGGCTACAACGACATCCCGCTGGCGACCCGGATGGTCCCTACCCTGTCGACGGTCCATGTGCCCATCCACCATTTCGGCGCCGCCGCGGCGCGGTTGTTGCTGGAACAGATCGAGACCGGCGAGCCGTCCCTTCGACGCGTGATCTTCAACCCGGAGCTGATCGTCCGCGGCTCGTCCGTTGCCGGCGCCGCCAGCGCGGCGAGCCCGCAGCCTATGCCCACGTTTGCAACCGAATGAGGAGACTGCCACATGACCGCTGCCAATTCTGACCACCGCACCATTGGCTGGATCGGTACCGGACGAATGGGGTTCGCGCTCGCCTCGCGCCTGCTCGAGCATGGCTGCGACCTCTCGGTTTACAACCGCACCCGTTCAAAGAGTGAGCCGCTCGCGACGAAGGGGGCGCGCCTGGTTGATCGGCCGGCAGACCTCAGCGATCGCGACATCGTCCTGACCTCGGTCGCGGGGTCGAAGGACTTTACCGAGGTGATGACGGGGCCGCAGGGACTGCTGGCGAACGGCGGCCGGGTCCCCTCGATTGTGATCGATACGTCCACCGTCTCGATGGACGCCTCGCAGGCGATTCGCGCGACGGCGGCGCGACTCGGGTCGGCGCTGCTCGCAGCGCCGGTCAGCGGCAACCCGAAGGTCGCCCGTGCCGGCAAGCTCAGCCTGGCGGTGTCGGGACCTCGCCCGGCGTTCGAGCAGGCGCTCCCCTACTTAGAGATGTTGGGCAAAAGCGTCACCTACGTCGGGGATGGCGAGACCGCCCGGCTGGTAAAGATATGCCACAACCTGATCCTGGGCGTGGTCACCCAGATCCTGGCCGAGACCACCGTGCTGGCCGAGCGCGGCGGGATCGCCCGGGCCGACTACCTCGAGTTCATCAACGGCAGCGTGATGGGGTCGATCTTCAGCCGCTACAAGACGCCGGCCTTCGTCAATCTCGATTTCACGCCGACCTTCACCGGCCACCTGCTGCGCAAGGATTTCGAGCTCGGGCTGGATGCCGCCCGCCAGCTCAACGTCCCGCTCCCGCTGGCGGCGCTCACGCACCAGGTCGTGGTCAGCCTGATCGGGCAAGGCCTGGGTGACGTCGATTTTGCCGCGCTCCTCGAGCTCGAGGCTCGGGGGGCCAACCTGACGCTCAAGCCCGAGCATCGCGAGATGTCCGATGGTCTCGAGCCGCCGGCCCCACCCACCGCATGACCTGGGGAGCGAAGCGCCGTTGCTTCCACGGTCTGCGCCAGCTTCGGCATCGCCGCCCCGCCCCCACCCCTCACTCTACGGCCTTGCAAACGTTTGCGCCAGACCCGGTTGGTTAACAAGGGGTTAACGTGTGCTCAGGCGGTAAAACGCCAGGGCGATGCAACCGAGGGGCGGCGGGGCGAGCGGGCGGAAGAAGCCTGGGGAGCGGAGGATCGTGACCCTCGAGGATGTCGCACGTGCGGCAGGGGTGCATTACTCGACTGTTTCCCGAGCCCTCGATCCGGCCACGGCCCGACAGGTCAACGTCGTGACCGGAAAACGCGTCCAGGCGGTCGCCAAGCAAATGGGCTACCACAAAGACATGGTGGCCAGCGGACTGAAGCGAGGGCGGACCCACACGGTGGCCGTGGTGGTCGGCGACCTTGGCAATCCAAACGTGGCTCCACTGCTTCGGGGGATCTCAAACCAGCTCGAAGCTGCGGGACTGATGCCGCTCATCGTCGAGACGCAGAACGACCCGGCACGTCTCGAGCGGATCCTCAATCACCTGCTTAGCCGTCGGGTCGACGCCGTCATCGTGACCGCGGCCCGACTGGGTGACGGACCGACGCTGCGGCGCATCCGCCGCCGGGGCATCCCCGTGGTCCTTGCGGTTCAAACGGTCCCGGGAGTCCGCTTGCCGGCCTTCACCAACGACGACATCCTGGGCGGCTCGCTGGCCGCCCAACATCTCCTCGCGCTCGGGCATCGGCGGGTCGCTCAACTGCGCGGGCCGGCCGACATTTACTCCTGCCACCAGCGCGCCCAGGGATTCAGCCAGACGATCGCGGCCGGCGGCGCGACCGAAGTCGTCCTCCGATCGACCGGTCCAATGGGTACAGCCGAAGAGGGGGGTCGCCTGATGAAGCAGCTCCTCGATAGCAAACGCGCCATGCCAACCGGCATCTTCGCCCATCACGACCTGATGGCTTTCGGGGCGCTGTCCGTCGCCGAGGAACGCGGGCTGGTATGTCCCAGGGACTTTTCGATGGTCGGCTACAACGATTTGCCGAACCTCGAGCGCATGGTGCCGCCGCTCACCTCGGTCCGCCTACCGCGCGAGGAACTTGGCCGTCTCACCGCCGAGGTCATGGTCGAGATGCTTTCCTCGGCGAACCGGCCTCCGGCATCGCGCAAACTCGCCCCCACGCTGGTGGTGCGGCAATCGACCGGGCCGCCTCGCGATTCGCGTTAACCGACTAGCAAGGCGGTTTCCGGTCCGCGGCATCGATGTAAGGACCTCAAACGTTTGCGGCAAATCAGACCGGTTAACAACGGGTTAACGTGTGGTCAGGCGGTCAACCGCCTGGGCGAATGCAGCGAAGGGGCGGCGGGGCGAGTGGGCGCGAAAGGCCTGGGGAGCGGACGATCGTGACCCTCGAGGACGTCGCACGCGCGGCAGGGGTGCACTACTCGACGGTCTCCCGAGCCCTCGATCCGGACAAGGTCGGCCGGGTCAACGCAGCGACACAAAAGCATGTCGAGGCCGTCGCCCGTCGGATGGGATACCGGCGCGACATGGTAGCCAGCGGACTCAAGCGAGGGCGAACCCACACCGTGGCCGTGGTCGTCGCCGACCTGAGCAACCCGTTTATCGCCCCTGTCCTGAGGGGGATCGCCAACCGGCTGGAGTCAGCTGGCCTCATGTCGCTCATCGGGGAAACCCAGGATGACACCGCGCGCCTCGAGCGCATCCTCGAGCACCTGCTGAGCCGCCGGGTCGATGCGATCATCCTCACCGCGGCGAGAATCGGCGACCGCCCGGTCCTTCGCCGAATGAAACGGCAGGGCGTCCCCCTGGTGCTTGCGGTCCGGAACGTTCCGGGGATCCGGCTGCCGGCGTGCACCGACGATGAGGTGCTCGGCGGGACGCTGGCGGCCCGTCACCTGCTCGGGCTCGGCCATCGGCGGCTGACCCAGCTGCGCGGACCCATGGACATCTACTCCATCGTGGAACGTGCGGAGGGCTTCAGTAAGGCCGTCGCGGCGGCCGGCGCCGTCGAGGTGAACATGCTGCATGCGACCGGGATAAGCCCCACGGCCGAGGAAGGCAGCCGTTTGATGCGCCGCCTCCTCGACAGCAAGCGCCCGCTTCCGACCGCCGTCTTCGCGCACAACGACCTGATGGCCATCGGCGCGCTCGCCGCCTTGAAGGAACGCGGCCTGCGATGCCCCGAGGATATGTCTGTGATTGGCTATCACGACCTACCGCAGGTCGACCGGATCACGCCGCCACTGACCACGGTCCGCCAACCTCAGGAGGAACTGGGCCGCACCGCCGCGGAGATGACAATCGGCATCCTCGATGGTCAGCGGCCACCCCTACAAGTTCGTCGCCTCGCTCCCTCACTGGTCATCCGCGAGTCCACCGCGCCGCGTTGACGCACACGTCAGTCGCATTGTGCGCGACGAGCACGCTACTCTAAGGGCGCGGATGGCAGGGACGAAGGCGGACTTCACCGTCACCTCGGTGCCGGCGCCTGGTCGCATGGCGGTGGATTGGGAAGAGCGTGTCGACTTCCGCCGCCTGAATGAGTACCGGTTGGGGCGGGCTCGCCAGGCAATCGCGAACGCCGGGCTGGGCGGCGTGCTGGTATTCGACATGAACAACATCCGCTATATCACCAGCACCACCATCGGCGAGTGGGCCCGGGACAAGGTAGCGCGCTTTGCCCTGCTGACGCGCACCGGGGATCCCATCCTCTGGGACTTCGGCTCCGCCGCCAAGGCGCATCGATTGCACGCGCCGTGGCTGCGGCCGGAGAATTCGCGGGCGGGGATGACCGGCTTGCGCGGATCGGTCGCGCCCGAGGCCGGCCTCTCTGATGACGTCGCCAAAACGGTGAAAGAGCTGATGCGCGAGCAGGGCGTCGCCGGCGAGCCGCTCGGTGTCGACATCGCCGAGATCCCGATGGTGTTCGCCTTGCAGAACTGCGGCATCAAGGTGGTCGATGCCCAGCAGGCGATGCTCGACGCCCGCCAGATCAAGTCGAAGGATGAGATCACGTTGCTCAGCATGTCGGCGGCACTGGTGGACGGCGTCTATCAGACGATCTATGAAGTGCTCAAGCCCGGCATCCGCGAGAACGAGATCGTCGCCATCGCCAATAAGCAGCTCTACGACATGGGCTCGGACGATGTCGAGGCGATCAACGCCGTCTCCGGCGAGCGCTGCAGTCCGCACCCACACGTTTTCTCCGATCGCCTCATCCGGCCCGGCGACCAGGCCTTCTTCGACATCATCCAGTCCTACAACGGGTACCGGACGTGCTATTACCGGACCTTCAACGTCGGCCGCGCGACGCAAAGCCAGCGCGACGCGTACAAGAAGGCGCGCGAGTGGATCGATGCCGGGATCGACATGG
>Ga0209220_1000268_pt1 | contig 20961 bp, 19 predicted proteins | sample BlaSpr_A8_OM3_M3_FD_187984 | JGI IMG/M metagenome (GOLD analysis project Ga0209220, IMG submission 187984) | Forest soil microbial communities from Thunder Bay, Ontario, Canada - Black Spruce, Ontario site 2_A8_OM3_M3 (SPAdes) (version 2) | ecosystem: Environmental > Terrestrial > Soil > Boreal... | reverse complement strand
AATGCAGTATTCGCCATCGCCGCGCTGCCGTTGGCCCTGGCAATGCCCGCCGCTTCCGGCGCGGCGCGGCTGCGCGCCGGACTCGGCTATGCCGCCGGGGGCGCGCTTGCGCTCGGTGTCCTGGCCGGGCCCTGGTTCGCGCTCTTGATGCGCGAGTTCGGCAACCCGGTATTCCCGCTGTTTAACGCCTGGTTCCAGTCGCCCTACGCGGCGCCGGTGAACATGGTCGGCGAGCGTTTCAGGCCGCAGGACCTTGTCGCGGCAGCCGCCTTGCCGTTTCGCATGGTGGCGCCCGATCGCACGCTGTATGCGGAGCTCATCGCGCCGGATTTGAGGTTTGCCGCCCTCGCTCTGGTTGCCGCGGCCCTGCCTGTCATGGTCGCGGTGCGAAAACGACAAGCCGGCGCCGGCGCTGCGCTCCAGCCTGCCGACTGGCGCGTGCTCGGGTTTTTCTGCGTGGCCCTGGCGCTTTGGGTCGCAACCTCGGCGAACGGCCGCTACGGAATGCTGGTGCTTCTTCTCGCCGGCGTATGCCTCGCCCGGCTCGCGGATCGGCTGATGCCGCCCGCCGCCTCGCGCATTGCGCTCCTGGTGCTGCTCATCGCCCAGATAGCGGCGTGCGTCCTAGCGTCTTCTCCAAGATGGTCCATTGCCGAGCGCTGGTCGCGGCACTGGCTGCCGTACGACGTGCCAGAGCGGGCGGTGCGCGAGCCCGCGCTGTATCTCACCGTCGAGACCCTGCCGATGGCGGTGATCGCGCCGTTCCTGCATCCCGCCTCGTCGTTGGTCAATCTGCGCGGGCAGCACAGCATCGCGCCGGGTTCGCAGCGCCTCGAAACCCTGCTCGCAAGCCATGGCGAGCGCGTCAGGACGCTCGGCCGCACGCTACAGCTGCAGGACGACGGCCGGCCGCGCGCCGAGGTGGTGAAAGCCTTCGACAACACCTTTCTGCGGTTCGGCTATCGGGTGGACGCCGACGACTGCTTTGCCATGGCTTGGCATCCTGACGAGGATGACTGGCTTTCGCGCACCGCCAACCGGCTGGCGGGGGAGCCCCGGCCGTGGAGCTCGACCCTGTCCATGGCGAGCTGCGCGCTTCGGCCGGCCCGGCGCGACCCGCGCGACATCGCGGAGGAGCGCCGCATATCGAGGCTCTTCGACGTGATCGAGAAGGGCTGCCCCGGCTTGTTCCGGGGTCAGACGGCGCTCACCGAGCCTTTGGGCAGCGAGTGGTCGCGCAGCTACAACGGCCTGGACGCCCGGCTCGAGACGCTCAACGGCAGAGCGATTCTCAATCACTACCTGGCGCTGACGTATTTCGACTTCGGTCCTCTGTCAGCGTGGGAGCGCGGCGACGCGGTGGTGTCTCCCGTATGCCGCTGACAGCCCGGATACAGGCCTCAGAACCACTTATGGAATGTGTAGAACGCCTTTGAGGGCTCGAATCCCAGCCTTGTCCACATCTTCTGCACAACGATGTTCGTAATTTGCGTCGATATCACCATACGCGCTGTTCCCCGTGCCTTGCACCATTGGATCCCGCCTACCATCAGGGAGCGGCCGATGCCGCGTCCCTGAGCTTCGGGCGCGACCGCAAGCAAGCCGCCCTCGGCTTCCTCCGCGCTGTTAAGCCGCAGTGTCAGAAATCCAATCACTCGCCCGTCCATCGCTGCAACGAGCACCGCGTCAGCGAAGTCTTTCGACAGGCAGCATCGGTGCGCCCAGTCCATATAGGTTTCATCGCACTGCCGGCGGTCCAGGCGGGAATCGGCGTGGTAGTGTCCGATATACCGGGAGAAGGACTCACCTGCCAGCTGCCTCACCGCGCTTTCTTCGCCGGCCGACAGTTCCCGGATCGATATCGATCCCACATCGCGCGGCGCGCCACGCGCGATGTCGCGCGTGAAGTACACCAGCGTGTCCATGATCTGGAAGCCTTCCCGTTCCATCGCCTGAGCGGCGCGCAAATCACCCGTTGAGCACCGTGCAATGAGGAACTCGACAGCATTGTCCCGGCAGAAATCCATTGCATGGCGCAGGCTGTCTGCGGTGACATGCGAGGCCTTCGCGGTGACGACTCCCCACCGGTCGGTATCCATGGGAGAAAGGCTTGCAGCGGTCATTGGTTTCTTTCCGCCGCGGCAGCGCCAATGATCTCTTTGATCACCGTTGAGTGGTGATCTTCCATGCCCAACCAGAACGGCAGCCGCACGAGCCGATCGCTCAACTCGAGGGTATTGCGCAGGTCTCCGACAGCGCGCCCGACCTTACGCCCCATGGGCGCACTGTGCAGCGGAACATAGTGAAATACCGCGTGGATGCCCTTTTCCTTGAGTTGCGCGATAAACGCGGTGCGCTTCCCGAGGCTGGGGAGGAGCAGGTAGTACATGTGCGCGTTGTGCGCGCAATCTCGCGGAATCATGGGCCGACGCACGCGGCCAGCCTTTTCCAGTTCCGCAAACGACTCGTGGTAGCGCGCCCACATATGGAGGCGCCGCCGGGTGATGTGCTCGGCCTCTTCCATCTGCGCCCAGAGAAATGCGGCGATGATCTCCGCCGGAAGATAAGACGAGCCGATATCCACCCAGGTGTACTTGTCGACCTGGCCGCGGAAGAACTGGCTTCGGTTGGTGCCCTTTTCGCGGACGATGTCCGCCCGTTCCAGGAGGCGGGCATCGTTGATAAGCAGGGCGCCGCCCTCCCCACTGATGATGTTCTTGGTCTCATGGAACGACACTGCTCCCATGTGGCCGATGCTGCCGAGTGCCCGCCCCTTGTATGAAGCCATCATGCCTTGCGCGGCGTCTTCGATCACCAGCAGATCATGGTCCGCCGCGACCTTCATGATCGCGTCCATCTCGCAGGCCACTCCGCTGTAATGCACCGGAACGATCGCCTTGGTCCTGCGCGTGATCGCGGCCGTGATTTTCGCTTCGTCGATGTTGAGCGTGTCCGCCCGGATGTCGACGAAGACGGGAACGGCGCCCCGTAGAACGAACGCATTTGCGGTCGACACGAACGTGTAAGACGGCATGATGACTTCATCGCCGGGCTGGATGTCGGCGAGAATCGCCGCCATTTCAAGCGCGGCGGTGCAGGAGTGCGTCAGCAGCGCTTTGCGGCATCCGATGCGCTGCTCCAGCCATGCGTTGCAGTATTTGGTGAAGGCGCCGTCTCCGGAAAGATGACCTCTGGCATGAGCTTGACTGATATACGAGAGCTCCTTGCCGGTCATGTAGGGCTTGTTGAACGGAATGTGCATGGCGTCAGCCGGTTTTTCTGGCGACCAGCAGCAGGGAGCCTCCGGCCGGAAAGGAAACCCCCAGCCGAATCAAGGCCCGCTCGAGACTCATGAGTCGCTCCAGAAGGGCATTGACCACTCCCTTGACGCGTAGCTCGCCCAGAGGATCAAACTCCCTGACCGGATTGCGTTTGCGCAGACGCGCTATCGCCAGGAGCGGCAACGCGAGGGACACGAAAGAGGTCGTCTTCGCTACGACGAACCCGGCTCGCACGACCTTGGTGCTGAGCTCAGCCAAAGTGTAGCGGCGCACGTGGCAGGCATACTCGTCCTGCCGGCTCCACAGAAAGGGATGCTGAGGCACCGTGAGAATCACGCCGCCGCCCTTGCATGCCGCCCGATACATCCCTGCCAGCACGTCTTCATCCTCCTCAACATGCTCCAGGACATCGAACGCGCCGATGACATCGAACTCTTCCGAGAAGGGAATATGGCGGGCGTCCATCTGAAAGAAACTCGAGTTGGGGACCCGTTGCGCTGCGAAGCGCAATCCGCTGCTGTGAATTTCACTTCCGGAAAGCTTCAGAGCGGGGAATTCAGCGGCGATTCCCGATAGGACGAAACCCGTGCCGCAGCCGATTTCGAGGAGACTTCGTGCGCCCGCAAAGTACTTCCGTAGCGCCCAGATGACCAGACGGTTGCGCGCCCGGAACCAGAAATTGTGCGCTTCCAACACTGCCAGATCGGCAAAATATTCCGGTCTGAATCCCCCCGGGTGCTCCGGCGTCATGGCGGCGGGGGAGTGCGAAACACCCAGAATTTCTGCAGCACAAACGTCAACGTGGCAATAAGGCCAACCAGGATCGCTTGCACGATCTGGTGCGCAAAGCCGGCGACGTCTACCAAAAGGATCAGGAGGATCAGATTCAGAAAATAGGCCGAGAGATAGATTGTCCAGTATCGGATGAGGGTCTTGAGCAACAGGCCTTCATGCTGGAAGGTCCAGTTCTTGTTCAAGACGAAGCTTTGCAGGACTCCGACGCAATAAATCAGGGTTACAGCGCCTTTGGGCCCGATCCCCAGCGCAGTGATTGCCAGATAAAGCAGATAGAGCACCACATTGGACAAGAGGCCGACGGCCGCGAAGCGAGACAGCTCGATCGGCACGCTCACGGATTAAGACGGGCGACCCCCTCGGGCTCCGCTCGAGGCGCCGCCGGCTGCCTCGCCTCCTCCCGCACGAGGTACGGCGGACGGTCCATGCTGCGCTGATGCATCCGCGCGAGGTATTCCCCGATGATGCCCAGTGCAAAGAGCTGCACCCCTGAGAAGATGGCGATGACTGAAGCAAGGAACGGGAAACCGGGGACGCTGCCGCCGTGGATGAGGTAGACGATGATCACGTATCCGAGCACGCCTAGTCCGAGCAGCGAAAACACGAACCCCAGCAAGCTGGCGAGCTGCAACGGGATCGTGGTGAATCCCGTCATCATGTTCAGCGCGTGGGTGATCAGCTTGCGGACGGTGTAGTTCGACGCGCCTGCAGCGCGGGCGTCGTGGCGCACGCGCAAATGACTGAAGCGCGTCGTGCCCCAGGTCAGCAGGACGTCAATGGAGACAAACGGGCTCGAGTAATCCCGGAACGCATCGCGGATGTACGTCCGAAAGGCGCGGAATGCGCTGACGTGCCTGGCCGTCTCAGCGTCCATCGTGTTCGTGAGTGCGATCTTGGTGATGCTCGAGGCTCGATCCCGCAGGAATCCGTGCTGCTCGCGATCAGGGGCTCCGTACACGACATCGAAGCCCTCATGCAATCTGGCGAGCAATCTTGGGATCTCCTCCGGCGGATTCTGCAGGTCGTCGTCGATGGTTACGACGATCTCGTACCGCGCAGCCCTAATGCCGCAGAGAAGGGCGTTGTGCTGCCCGTAGTTCCTGCTGAGGCGGAGTCCCCGCACCCGGGCATCACGGCTGGCGAGCTCCTCGATGAGCTGCCAGGAGTCATCGCCACCGCAGTCCTCGACGAAGACGATCTCGAACGCGGCGCCCCGCGGCGCAAGGACGGCGAGCAGACGGCGGTGGAGTTCGACGAGCGTTCCCGCTGAACGATAGACCGGCACAACGACCGAGATCGTCACGCGATGAAGTATACCGTTGAAGCGGGGCCGGCTCTTGGCCGCTACAATGCTCGCAAAAAGGGGTCGTTCCAATTGCAGTCGAACGGACGCTTGCTGGCAGCGACACTCATCCTCGCGCTGCCGCTGTCTGTGCTTCTCTGGCTGAGCGGCGCCGTGTCGATTCACGTCGCGCTCGGCGCCATGACGCTGTTCGTATTCGTCGTCATGTCGGCGGGCTTCCTGCTGTTGCGCGCGGCGGACGCCGGCGAGATGCCGGCGCCGGCGGCCTGGGTGCTCGGCATATTCGCCACCGCGATCGCGGTCTACGCGCTCGTGCAGCTTCACTTGCTGGCCGCCGCGGCGTTCGCGATCTGGGCGCTCGTAGTGCTGGGGCTCAGCGTCGTGTTCAGGCGGTGCGCGCCTGCCCCGGAGCCGCTCGACATGAGGGAGCTCGCGGGCCTGCTGCTGTGCGGCGTCGCAACGCTGATGTGGTGCCGGCACGTCGCCGAGGTGCCGCAAATCCTCGCGCGGGAGAACCTGCTCCCGGCATGGATCGACTACTTCATCCACGGCGGCGTGATTTCGCACTTCGGCGACCCGCGCGCCGGCCGGCAGTCGATCGACCTCGCCGATTTTCCGGCGCGCTTCTATCACTACGCCTCATACATGCTGCCGGCCGCGTTCGCCGGCCCGCTCGATCTACCGGGGCTGCCGCTCGCCACCTCGGTCTGGCTGCCGCTCGGATTCCTGACGATGTGCGCCGGTGCCTATGCGCTGGGCGCTGCGCTGGCGGGACCGGCCGGCGGCGTCGCGGCGGTAGCGGCTTTGACGGTCGTGCCCGATGCCTCCAATTACGGGCTGCGCAACGGCTTTTTCAGCTATCACTGGAACCTCCTCGCGGTTCCGGGCGCGTGTTACGCGATCGGCGTGTGCCTGCTTTCCATCGCGCTCCTGCAGCGCTGGACGAAAGCCCGCACGCTGCGCCCGCTCGTGGCGAGCGCCTGCCTGGCGGGCGGCTCGGCCCTGTTTCGCGTCCACGTCTTCGCGCTGTGGTTCCCGGCATGGCTGGCGAGCGCGGCGCTGTCTACGCGTGTCGTCCAGCGCCGGAAGCTCGCTTTCTTCGGCATAGCGGTGGCTGCGTTCGCGTTGTTCGTGGCCGGCTTTTACGTAGCTACGGATTTCGCGCCCGCGCTCGAGCTGTTCCTTCAGGGGGTTCATAACCTCCAGGAGCCGACGGCGTACACGGGGTGGTATCAGCACCTGCTGGACAGCTACGGCAGCGCCATCGCGGTCCCGGCAGGCATCCTGCTCGTGTTTCCTGCCTGCCTCGGTGCGTTTGCGATCCTCTACCCTGTCTCTGTGCTCATCGCGCGGCGCTCTCGCGGCCTGCAGGCGATCGATTTCGTACCGCTCTCTCTTATCGCCTGCTACGTCCTGCTGATGATCGCCGCGCCGATCCCGCAGCACGGCGATCCGACCGAGCTCACGCAAAGGCCGTTCGTGCTGCTCTATGCGGTCGTCGCCGTATGGACGGCTGCCGCGTTCGTGAATTGGCTTGCCGTGCAAGGCGATCACGGCGCGCGCCGCTTGTGGCGCACGCTCCTCGCGTCGACCGGCGTCGCCCTGCTGCTGGTCTGGCCGCAGACGGGCGTGTTGAGCCTGCACAAGTTCCTGTGGGGTTGGCCGTACTACACCCATAAAGTCGAGGCAGGCCTGCCGCAGGCGGCGGTTTTCATGCGGCGCAATTCCGGCCCGGGGGACTTGTTCGCCGTGCAAGGTTTGAAGCTGGGTTGGGTGGCGAATGACGCCGCCACAGAGCTCGCGTCGCTGACCGGGATTCCCGCGTATCTCGCCCGCCCGACCATTCACCTCTTGGGGGGGCGCCGCGAGCAAGTCGCGCTGGAGCGCTATGCCGCGCTGGTCCGGGTGGCCCGGGAAGAAAGCGCTTCGGCCGCGCTAGCGCGGCTACGCGAGCTTGGAATCCGCTGGTACGTCGTGGTCGGCAGCGAAGGTCCCGTCTGGGATGCCGAGCGCCGCGACGCTGCGTTCGTCGACGGCAGAGTCGCCGTCTATTCCAGCCGGAATCCTTGAGCGATGTACGACAATCCCAGAGCGTCGCCCCGCATCTGGCAGCCCGATTGGCTGGTGTTGCGAGAGATGGCCAAGGCGATCCGTTCCCTGCTTGCCGATCCGGCACTGCGGCTGCAAGGCGCACGCGTGCTCGATTTTGGTTGCGGATCGCGGCCCTACGAGAACTGGTTCGCTGGCGCCGGGGCGCAGTACCGCGGCGCGGATATCGATGGCGGCCATGAAGTGCGCATCGATGCGCAGGGAACGCTCGCCTGCCGCGACGCCGAATACGATCTGGTTGCTTCCTTTCAGGTGCTCGAGCACGTCTGGGATGTCGCCGGTTACCTCGGCGAAGCCCGGCGCGTGCTGCGCGCGGACGGATGGCTTCTTCTCTCGACGCATGGCACGTGGCTGTATCACCCCCATCCCCATGATTACCGGCGCTGGACGGCGGATGGCCTGCGGCGCGAGGTCGAGGCGCAAGGATTCAGCCTGATACGCATGGAGCCGGTGGTCGGACCGCTGGCTTGGACCACCGTGTTCCGCAGTCTCGGCATGGCGCATTTCCTGAAAAAATTGCCGTTTGTCGGCCTGCCGCTCTCGGGCATCGCCGCCGTCGCATTCAACGCCCGCGCGTGGCTCGAGGATCGTGCCACGCCGCGCGAAATCACCGCGAACAACGCCTGTACCTACGTGGCCTTGTTCAGGCGCGCTTCCTAGCTTGCCGATGGTCGTCGGACGCTTCTTCACCGTAGGCCTTGCCTGCGCTCTGCTGCACAACGCGATCATGATCGCTGGCGACTGGCTCGGCCTGCATTACGTGGCTTCGTCGTTCGTGTCGTTCGCGATCGTCGTCGGCTTCGGCTACTGGCTGCACAGCGTGTGGACATTTCCCGGCGTGGAGCGCGGCCGCACGTCGTTCGCGCGCTATACCCTGATGGTCAGCACCAACCTGCCTCTGTCGATCGCAGGCATGTTCGTCTTCGTCGACCTGGTCGGACTGCCGGTGATGTTCGCGACGCCGATCGTGACGGTGCTGCTCGCTGCGTTCAATTTCCTCGGCAGCCGGTGGGCGCTGCGGGCCGGCCGCGCTCAGTCCAGGCGCCAGACGTGACCGTATTGCGTGTCGAGCACCTGGTGGGCGTTGGGGAAATACCTGCGCATCATGAGGTAGTCGTTGCGCCGCCCGTGGCTCAGCATGAAGATCACCGGGTCGCGAAGGAACGGATCGTTCTGCACCAGGTCCTGGGTGTAGTAGTTGTAGTCGCGAAACACGAACACGATCTGGCGGGCGCCTTTCTCGAACGGCGGGCGCCGTGAAAGCTGGTCCTCCATGAACGCGTGGATCTGGGCCCAGCGCAGCGAAGTGGCCAGCACGAGGCTGAGCAGCGCGGCCGAGGCGGCGTAGCGCCGCAGGGCCAGGCCGAGAGTCGGGTCGCGGACCAGGACGATCGCTGCCGCCGCGAGCACCGGAAGCGCGCCGAACGCCGGGTGCAGATAGCGCACCCCCCAGCCATATCCCTGGTCGAACCACACCACCAGGTAGCCGAGCGCGGTGCATATCAGCGACAGGCCGAGCAAGTGAAGGGGGGGTTGCTTTCTTGCCAGCCACCAGCCTGCAGCCGCGAGCGCCGGCAATCCGGGAACGGTCCACAGCCACAGTTTCACCTGCTCGGCCAGGCGCTTTGCCAGCGTGGATTCGGTCGGCTCGGTGAACACGCGGTGAAACTGCACCTGCCAGAACCAGAGGAAATTGCCCAGGCGGTGATAAGGGTCGTCGTCCGCAGGATAGGGCGCGAACCAGATGTCGCCCTGAACCTGGCGCACGAACACCCACCAGCCGATTCCCAGGCCGAGGCCGAGCGGCGCGTAGCCCGCAGCCAGCGTAAGCAGCGCCCGCCTCGCACCGGGCTGGCGCGCGATCCAGACGATCCACGGAGCCGCGAACAGCAGATGCGGCACAGGGTTGCTCAGGATCAGCGCAGCCGAGCCGACGACACCGGCGAGGAGCAGCCTGCGCGGCGTTCGCTCGAGCAGGATCCATGCATACGCCAGGTTGAAGAACAGATGCGCCGTCATCGAAAAATACGAGAGCGCCATGCCGGTGAAGGCCGGCGATGCGAGCGCAAAGAGCATCGCCCAGCCTGCGGCCTGCGGCACTCCAGTGAGGCGCGACGCGAGCCTGCCCATCAGAACAAGCGAACCGCTCGCCAGGAGCGGATTGCAAGCCCAGGGGATCCCCAGCAGGCTGAAGGGCGCGAGGAGCAGCGCATAGCCCGGCCAGTAGACCGGCACGACCTCCCCCGTCGTCGTCGAAGCCATGAGCCAGCGGTGCGCGTAGTCCCAGGGAATCAGCCAGGTAAGCAAAGCAGGCGGAAATTCCGCCGCAAGGCGCCCCGCGGCGAAGGCCTTGCTTTGCATCAACATGAGATGCTCGTCGCCCGCCAGCGCGTGATTGTCGGCGACGTAAATCTGCGCGGCGCACAGGACGAGGAAGCTGGCTACCGCGGTCGGCCACGGGTTGCGCGCGATGGCCTCGACCAGGGCAGCCGCAGGCCGGCCGATTGCCGGAATCGCCGCCGCGACGGCGATGAAGATGACCAGTACCGCGCCTGCAAGGTCCTGCGTTCGCAGAAGATACTGAAAGATGTACAGGCGCTGAGGTTCGTACGGAGCCGCGGTGTATTGGAGAATGAAGATCGCCGACAGCAGGCCGACGAAGACGCCGAGCGCAACGAACCCCCGCGTCGGGTTCATCGCGCGGCGGCGCAACTGCGCAGGACTTCGCCATAGACGGCCACGCAGCGCTCCCATGACCAGTGCTCGCGCGCGAAGGCCGCCACTCTCGGCCGCATCGCTTCCAGGGTCGAGGGCGAAGCTATCAATGCCTCGATGCGCGCCGCCCAGCGCGCTGCCGCGTCTTCGGTTCCGGCGACCTCGCGCAGCAGCAGCTCGCCGGCCTGCGGGCAGCCGGCGGCCGTCTCGGCTCCGATGAAGGCGGGCGTGCCGCAAGCCATCGCTTCCTGCACCGAGAGCGGGAAACCTTCCCCGACGCTCGGCAGGACCAGTATGTCGGCCGCGTGATAGAGCGCTGCAAGCTGGTCGCTGCCAGGCCGGTGCACGACGCTCACATTCGGCCTGGCCCAGCTGCCGGGGTCGAGAGGACCCCAACCCGCGAACAGCCAGTGCGCGTGCGCAATGCGCCCTGTCAGCTCGCGCAGCACCGGCAGGCCTTTCTTCTCCACGAATCTGCCGATGAACAGCAGGAGGGGCTTTCCGGCAGGTACGCCGAGGCTTGCGCGCGCCTGCTGCCTCGCGGCGGAAGTAGCGGGCCTGAAAGCGTCGGTATCGACGCCGTTTTGCACCACAAGCGGCGGCGAGCCAAAGCGCACGAAGCGCAGGAAGTATTCGCGCACTGCCTCGCTCTCGAAGACGACCTGATTGGCGCCGCCGAGCACCCAGGCGCCGAACAGGCGATTTGCCGCGCTCTGCAGCGCGCGCAGCACGGGATTGCGGTAGGGCACATGGCCGATGTGCTGCGTCACCAGCACCGGGCGACGCGCCAGGCGCGCGGCCGCGAAGGCGACCAGGTTAGGCAGGTACAGGCAATCGTGCAGGTGCACGACGTCCGCGCCTCGACAGGCATGCATCAGCCGCCTGAGCGCTGCGGGTGTCCACAGCGGGTACGGAAAGCCAAGACGGCGCTCTGCCACGTTCCAGCTTTTCGCGGGCGCGCAGGTCAAGCCGGGAAGCGACGGCGGCGGCGGATCGCAATCGCTCGCATGCCAGGCGATCTGCGCAAGGCCCGCGCGCGCGAGCCGCTCGGCAAGCTGCCCGGCGATGCGTTCCACGCCGCCGCCGTGCGCGGGGTAGTAGTGAGTGACGAGCGTGATCCGCATCGACTATCGTGCGGACCGCATCCACTCATAGGTATGGCGCAGCCCTTCGGCAAGCGGGGTGCTTGGGCTCCAGCCCAGATGCTGCCGGGCGAGGGAGGCATCCAGGATGTTGACCGGCACGTCGAGGCTTCGCGCCGCCGTGTACTCCACGGCGAGCGGATGCCCGACGAGCGTCTGGATCTCTCTCACCAGCTCGTTGAGGCTGACGCCGAGCCCGGAGCCGATGTTGAAGATCTTCGGCTCGCCCTCGAACGTCAATGCCTTGAGGAAGGCGCCGACCGCGTCCTCCACATACACGTAGTCACGCACCACTGAGCCGTCGCCCCAGATCTGGATCTTCTCATTGCGCAGTGCGCGGTCCAGGAACACCGCCACGGCGCCCTGGGCGATATCCAGCCGCTGCCGCGGGCCGTAGAGGTTCGCAGGCCGCAATACGCAGTAATCGAGGCCGTGAAGCACGCGGCTCAAATGGAGGTACTTCTCGACCGCCAGCTTGTGTATCCCGTACGAGCAGGTGGGATGAGTGGGCTGGCTTTCGTCGATCGGAATCGACTTCGGGATTCCGTACACCGTTCCGCCCGACGAGACGAACACGATCTTGCGCACCTTGTGCGCGCGACAAAGCTCGATCAGCCGGAGCGTGCCGAGGAGATTCGTTTCGACGTCGTAAATCGGATTGTCGTTGGACGTTTTGGGCAGGGTGGTGGAGATGAGGTGGAACACCACTTCGGTGCCCGGCAATGCCGGGCCGAGCGCTTCGGAGTTCAGAAAATCGCCGGTGAAAACCTCGACACCTTTGTGCCGCAAGAACATGGGCAGCCGATCGAGGTGCGGGCGGTCGAATACTTTCACCCGGTGGCCCGCCTTCACCAGCGCTTCCACGAGATGCGAGCCGATAAATCCGGCGCCTCCCAGCACCAGACAGGATGCCATTTTTCCTCTCTAGTCTTGCTTCCGGGAGTTTACAGTCTTACGCCGAACGGCGAGCCAGGCGACTAACACAGCGCAGAGCGCGCTCAGCGCGATTCCGGCCGAAAGTCCTGGCGGCTCGTAGCGCATGACTACCTCGTGGCGCCCGGCCGGAATCGCCACCGCGCGGTGACGGCCGTCGGCGCGCCGCAACTCTGCCGGGCTGCCGTCGAGCGTCGCGCGCCAGCCGCGCGCATGGGTGCCGCGGGCGACGAGCCAGCCCGGGCCGTCGCTGTCCACGACGAAGCGCTCTTCGGCGGGCTGCACTGGCGCCATGCTGGCTCGAGCCTGTCGGCAACCCGTTTCCCGCGGCGGCTCCTTGGTCCCGGTTTCGAGCGCAACGTCGCGTAACGGATCGAATGGCGCAGCCTGCGCTACCTCGACCGCGTCAAAGCGGGTCTGAGCGCTCCACACGCGACAAGCGACGAAAGCGCGCGGCCAGGGGTCGGCCAACTCGTAGATGCGCACGCTTAAGCCGGTGTAGCCGACTGGCACGCTGGCGAGCAGCCGCAGGTCGGGATGCTCGAGCGGGTCGAAGCTCACCACCCGGCTTACCGCCACCTGCCGCAGCCGCGGCACGGCTTGCGCCACGTGCCGCGGGTCCTGCAGCGCCGGGGCCAGCTCGGTGAGCGCAGGAATCATCTGCGTCCTGTCCATCGAGCCTGCGGTTTCGACCCCGTCGATCACGCTCACGTAAGGCTCGTGGGCCTGGCGGCTGGCGTAGAACGCCCACATGTCGGCGTCGGCCTGGCGCATGCGGGCCCAGGCTTGAAAGGTCGGGCTGAACAGCCCCGAATAGACGAACGCCCGGGCGCCGTCCAGGCGGTCGAGCCGCTCGGCGGCGATCTCCGGCAGCAGGCCGAAGAAGAACTGGGGCACCTGCTTGTTGATGCCGGCGCCAGCCCGGGCGAGATCAAAGGTCAGCAGCCCGAGGAGGATCGCTGCTGCGAGGGCACGGCGTAGCTTGTCGCGAACCACGGCGAGCGCCACCAGGGCGGCAAGGGCGAGAGGCACTGCGGCGCGCAGCGCGTCGCGCGGGAAGCGCTCGGCAAACTGCTCCTGTCCGCTCGCGTCCAGCACCAGCCATGCCGCGATGCCTGCGGCGCCCAGCTTCGCGGCTAGCGCGAGCGCCGCGATCGCGCACGCTGCCGTCGCGCTGGCGATGCCGAGCGCGCGCCATCCCGGACCACGCCAAAGGCGGTCGATGCCGCGCCCGGCGAGGAGCGCTGCAGCGAGATGAAACGTGAACAGGGATTTGCTCGGCGTGCGGAAGGCGCCGGCGCCGGGGACCGACTGCAGCAGACTCCATAGGCCCGCCGTGGGACCCAGCGCATACCACAGCGCGAGCAGTGCGGCGGCGGCAAGAACCAGGCGCTCGCGGCGCGGCGCTTCCACCATGCCGATCGCGCCGAGCACGAGCACCAGCGCCCCGAGGTACACGCTCACGAAGTAGGGAAACCCGTCCGCGAAAAACCTGCTGCCCCACCACGCCATCGGCGCCGCGAGCGGCCCGAAGAGATCCGGGATCAGTATCTGAAACAGCGCCAACGGATGCGATGCCAAGGCAGCCGCGTACGGGGCGGCAAGCCCGCTGCCGCGTGCCGTTTCGGGAAGCACGCCGAGGGTCACGAAAACCGGCACGCCGGCCAGCCCAATCCCCAGCAGCATCGCCGCGAGGAGCCGCGCGCTGCCCGCGCCCGATAGCGTCGGCGACGCGTCGCGCCACAGGGCAAGCACCGCGCCGAGCGCCACCGCCTGCATCGCGATCTCAACTCCCATGGTGCTGATCGCAAGCGCGACGAGCGCTGCTGCCGCGGCGGTCCAGCGTCCGCCGCGCTCGACGCTCCCGTCCAGGGCGAGGATGACCAGAGGCGCGAGCGCGAGCGCTTGCAGGAACACGTACAGGTTGAGCGTGGAGAGCGCGAAGCCGCCCAGCGAGTAGACGATTCCGGCGGCGAGCGCGCCGGCGCGCGACATGCCTCGCGTGCGCGCCAGCGCATAGGCCGAAAGCGCCGCGAGCGGCAGGTGCAAGGCGAGCAGCCAGGAGATGAAAGCCGGCGTCGGTGCGAGTACGTGCAGAAAGTCGGGCGGGTAGAACGAGGGCAGCATGAACTCACCCTCGTGCACGTAGGGATTCCAGAACGGCAGGCGCCCTTCGGCAAGCTCGCGCGCCTGAAACAGGCGCCAGGGAATGAACGCGAGCGACATGTCGCGGAAGAAGTAGGTGTAGCCGGGCAGCGCCGCCCACGGGTCCGGCAGGAACGCCACCGGCACGAGCAGGAGCGGGAGGAATTTCTTCAAGCCGTCGTTATTGTTCTGGATAATGCGCAGCCCCGAGAATACCGGGCACGGCCTGCTTCATCAACCCATCCCGGGATTTCCTTGCACGCCGATCAGACGGGGACGGCTGGCCTCGAGCAGCGGGACTGTCTTCCTGCTGCGCAGGTAGCGGCTGGCGAGCTCCCAGATCGGCTCGCCGCTCGCCCCTTCGGCGACCGGCGCCCAGCCCGCCACTTTGTAGCGCTTGTGCGCCTCGATCGGTTGAGCGCCGATGCGCATGTCGGAGACCCGCGCGCCGATCCTGTTCAGCGGCGCGAGCGCGTAGCTCATGCCGCCGACGCGCACCATGTCACCGCCCTGCTGCAGATAAGGGTCGGCATTGAACAGGTTGTCGGCGATGTCCTCGAGGATCGCCTTGATCTCGTGGCCGGTGAGTTCACTGAGCGTCGTATGAGGGTAGGTGATGGCGGTCTGGTCCATCACGTGCTCAAGCGTGATCGCATCGCCGGGAAGCAGCGTCGTGCCCCAGCGGAAACCGGGGGAAAACGCGATCTGCGCGCCTTTCTCGGCGAGCAGCGCGTCGAGCAGCAGCTCATCGAAGCTGCCGTTGAAGTTGCCGCGCCGGTAGAGCAAGCCCTCGGTGACTGCCAATTTTTCCTGCAACTTGCTTTCATACGGCGCGCGCGCCTTGGCGATATAACGCTCCATCCCTTCATCGGCGGGCAGGAGGTTGGAAAACACGGGCAAAAGGCGATAACGGTAATCGGTCACTCCCTGTGCGCCGACCTGCAGATCGAGCACCGCAAGAAATTTGCCGCAGCAGCCGGCGTTGGTGACGAGCGTGCTGCCGACGCGCACCGGCGCCGGCACCGCGTCGTGCGTATGCCCGCCGAGAATGGCATCGAGCCCGCGCAGGCGGGAGGCGAGCTTGAGGTCGACGTCCATGCCGTTGTGGGACAGCAGGACGACCGCCTTCGCACCCTTGGCGCGCACTTCGTCGACCAGCTTCTGCAGGCGCGGCTCCTGGATGCCGAAAGTCCAGTTGGGCACCATGTAGCGCGGATTGGCGATCGGCGTGTAAGGGAAGGCCTGCCCGATGACCGCGACCGGCACGCCCTTCACGCTGCGCAGCGCGTAGGGCTTGAACACCGGCTCCTCGAAATCGAGCGTGCGCACGTTCTGCGCGAGGAACTCGATCGGCGCGAGCTCGCGTTCGACCGCCTGGCTCACCCGCTCGGCGCCGTAAGTGAATTCCCAGTGCGCGGTCATGAGCTCGACGCCGAGCAGCTTCTGCGCGCCGATCATGTCGGCGCCGCGCGTCCAGAGCGAGGTCGCCGAGCCCTGCCAGCTGTCGCCGCCGTCGAGCAGCAGGGCATGCGGGCGCGAGGCGCGCAGGCGCTTCACCAGCGTCGCGAGATGGGCCAGGCCGCCGACTTTGCCGTAGCGCCGCGCCGCGTTCTCGAAATCGAGGTGAGTAAAGGCATGCGCGAGCGAATTTCCCTTGGGAAGCTTGTACTCCTTGAGAAAAGCCTCGCCGACGAGGTGAGGCGGCTTGCCCGACCCTAGATTGACGCTCGGCTCGCGGAAATACACCGGCAGCAGCTGCCCGTGGACGTCCGTGAGATGCAGGAAGGAAACGTTGCCGAAAGGCGGCACGTCGTAGAGCTCGGCAGCGGCCTGCGCCGCGCTCGCCGCGGGCCGCAGCCCGGCGTCCGCCGCGGCGGCCAGGGCCAGGAGCCGGAGGAATTCGCGACGCTGCAAAACTACTGATTCACCGGCGAGTCGGGGTCGAGAAGCAGCGCGACGAGATCCTTGATCTGCTCCTCGGTCAGCGTGCCGGAATAGCCGAGCCGCGGCATTTGCGAGCACAGGTTATACGCCTTGGCGTTATAGATCTTGCCGTAGACGTAACGCTGGATCTCCTGCCCGTTGCCGCGCAGCTTGCCGAATTGCCGCAGGCTCGGGCCGAGAGTGCCGAAAGAGGCTTCGCGCGGCGAGAGCTGATGGCAGTTGTAGCAGCTGCCGCCGGCTGCGTCGCCCGGCTTGTCGGTCCACTGTAGGCCGCGGCCGTTTTGCGCGATGCTCTCGCCGCGCTTCCAGTTGCCCATCAGGCTGCCTTCGGGAAACACGATGGTCTTCATCTGGTCGGCCTCAATGGCCTTGGCGGCACCGGCCGGCGGGTTGTCGCGGCTTTCGGTGCACAGGCGCTGCAGGCCGTCCTGGACCACGCGGTCCATGCCAGCTTGTCCACGCGCGTGGAAATCGCGCTGCATGAGCTTCTGCACGTCTTGCGGCGTGGGATCCGCCAGCGCGGGCGGCGCGACAAGCACGGCAATGAGGAAAATCCTCTTCATCGCTTGTTTCCCGGGCCGCGGTAGGGCTCGCCTTTGCCGGTCGCAGTGAGGAACAGGATGAGCGCCACCGTGGTGTCGGAGCCGAAATCGGGCTCGGGCATGCGCATCTGCTGGTAGCAGTTGTTCATGCGCCACTGCAGCGTGATGAACTGGCTGGTGGAGACGCGATACGCCGGCCACGTCGAAACGACGGGGCGTGCATGCTCCGGTTTGTACAGCACCGGCAGGTCCTGCATGCGGATGCGCTTGCCTTCCTCGCCGTGGCAGCTCGCACAGGAGAAATCCCAGGTGCCGGCGCGGTGGAAGTACAGCGCTCTGCCCAGTTCGTAGGCCTGCTTTTCCTTCGGATGCGTGGTGCCGGGCGACATCCGGACGCCGCGCGACTGGGCGGCGATGTAGGCCGACAGCGATTCCATTTCCGACGGCCGGTCGGCGTTGCCGAAGACGCGGCGGGTGGCCTCCTCGCGCGTGCGGCCCTGCAGCGTCATCATGCAGTGCAGAAGCCGCGTCTCCAGGTCCATGACCCGGTCGGCGTCCTTGAAATAGCGCGGCAGGCGCGCGTAGGCGCCCTTCACTACGCCCGGACCCAAGCCGAGGTCGCATTGCTCGAGCGAGACGTTTTTCGGGCCCTGGGGCTTGTTCCACAGCGTCTGGCCCTCGATCTCGAACAACTCGACCGGGCTGCCCTCGGCGACCATCTGTCGATAGCGCTGGATTTCCTTTTTGGCGTCTTGTGCGAGGAGCGAAGCGCAGAACGCTCCACCCACCACCACGCAAAACCCTAAAAACTTTTTCACGCGACGGCAGTTTCAGTCTTGTTGGTCTCGCCGTGGTTGTCGATCCAGCTGACCTCGATCCTGTCGCCTTTGGCGCCGCCCTTGATGCGGAAGGTGAACACGGGATTGCGTGAGATGCCCTGGCTGATCTGGCTCTCCACCACCGTCCTGCCGTTCAGCTTCACGGTGACGTTCTGGATGAAATGCAGCGGCACCAGCTTGCCGTCGGGGTCCTTGCGCTGGCCGGTTTCCATCGGGTGGGTTATCAGCACGCGCACGTCGGTCACACCGCCGTTAAGTGTCGCGCGCATCTTCATCGGTCCTGCCGCCATCGTCGTCCTCCCTCGCTATCCGCCGCAGCCACCGATGGTGACTTTTATTTCCTTGGTCGCGACATAGTGCCTGCCGCCGGCTTCGGCGATGACCCGCACATCCGAGCTCTCGCCGACCTTGACGTTCAGCTTCACGAACGGCAGCGCGCCTTCCATGAATTCGAACTTGCCGACCAGCGGAAACGGGTTCTTGTCGATCAGCACCGCGAGCGACGTGGTGCCGGGTATGTTGCTGGTGATCTCGATCGGCACCACGGCGCCGTTCTCGGCGATCTGCGGCGCCTCGATCAGCAGGTCCTTGCTCGCCACGGGATTGGCTGCGCCGAGAGTTTTCAGCGCGTCGGCGGGCGTTTTCGCGCCGAAGCCCTCCTTGTTCCAGGTCGTGGCGAGCGCCGCGAACGGCTTGAGCACGATCACCGCCAGGGCCGCCGCCAGGCTTCTGCGCATCGGGTTCATCCGCATCTCCTTCGAGGGCGCTATTCTAACGTCCCCGACGGCGGAATACCCCTGACTTGCCTCCGTGTTTTTCCTCGAGCCGCAGCTCGTGCAGCGACATGCCGCGGTCAACGGCTTTCACCATGTCGTAGATGGTGAGCAGGCCCGCCGCGACGGCGGTGAGCGCCTCCATCTCGACCCCGGTCCTGCCGCGGCATTCGACCCGCGCCACCACCACGATGGAAGCGCTGCGGCTGCGCAGCTCGAAGTCGACCGAAACCCGCGTGATGGCGATGGGGTGGGCGAGGGGGATCAGGTCCGGGGTGCGCTTGGCGGCCTGGATCGCCGCGACCCGCGCCACGCCGAGGACATCACCCTTCTTGGCCTTGCCCGCGGCGACGAGGCGGAATGCCGCCGGGCTCATCGCGATGCGGCCGGAGGCGACCGCGATGCGATGGGTGCTCGCCTTGGCTCCGACGTCGACCATATGCGCGGAACCACGGGCGTCGAAATGTGTCAGCTGAGCGTGCGATCTTCTGGCCATGCCGGGCGCTATCATAAACACATGCGTGCTACCGCGTGGCTGATCGCCGCATGCGTCGCCCTCGCCCCGCGGGCGATGGCGCAGGGCCTGCCGGATCTCGGCGGCACCGGCGATGCGGTCCTGTCGCCGCAGATGGAGCGGCGCATCGGCGAGAGCATCGTGCGCGAGATCCGTTCCCGCGACCCCTCCTACATCGACGATCCCGAGATCGCCGAGTATCTCGGCAACCTGGGCGCGCAGCTGACGCAGGCGACGAGCGGCGCGCGCCACGACTTCGAGTTCTTCGCCCTCCGCGACCCCACGATCAACGCTTTCGCGCTGCCCGGCGGCTTCGTCGGCGTGCACACCGGGCTGATCAACTCGGCGGACACCGAGTCCGAGGTGGCCTCGGTGCTGGCGCACGAAATTGCGCACGTCACGCAGCGGCACATCGCGCGCATGATCGGGCAGCAGCAGCAGTTGCAGATGCCGGTCATGGCGGCCCTCGCCGCCGCGATCCTGCTCGGGCGCTCGCGGCCCGACCTCGCCTCGGGCGCCGCCGCCGCCGCGCAGGCCGGCGCCGTGCAGGCGCAGCTCAATTATTCCCGCGATTTCGAGCGCGAAGCCGACCGCGTCGGGCTGCAGGCGCTCGGCGCCGCCGGCTTCGACGCGCGCGCGATGGCGGTGTTCTTCGAGAAGATGCAGCGCTCCACCCGCGTCAGCGACGACGGCACGGTGCCGGGCTACCTGCGCACGCACCCGGTGACCACCGAGCGCATTGCCGACGCGCAGAACAAGGCGGCCAGCATGCCCTACCACCAGCACCTGGACAGCGCGGAGTTCCAGCTGGTGCGCGCCAAGCTGCGCGCCGACGTGGGCGACCCGGGCGACGCGGTGACGTATTTCGACAGCTCGGTGCGCGAGCAGCGCTACGCATCCGAGGCGGCGGCGCGCTACGGCCTGGCGAGCGCGTTGTTGCGTGCGCGGCGCGCGCGCGAAGCCGATGCCGAGATCGTTCGCCTGCGGGCCGCGGGAGGCTTGGGCCCGATGGTCGAGACCCTCGCTGCGCGGGTCAAGCAGGCGCGGGGCGAGCACGCCGCGGCGGCCCAGCTGCTTGCCGAGGCGCGGCAGCGCTACCCGCATTCGAACCCGGTGCTGTATGCCTATGCCGAGGCGCTGCAGGAAACCGGCCGCAACGAGGAGACGCGCGCGCTGCTGGCCGAGTCGCTGCGGCTGCATCCGCGCGACGCCAGGCTCTATGCGCTTCAGTCGAAGACTTACGCGGCGCTCGGCAAGCGGCTGCTGCAGCACCACGCGCAGGCCGAGTACTACGTGCTGCAGGGCAGCCTGCCGGCGGCCATCGAGCAGCTGCAGCTTGCGCGCTCCGCCGGCGACGGCGATTTCTACCAGCTCTCGGTGGTCGACGCGCGTCTCAGGGACCTGCGCTCGCAGCACGCGCTCGAGATGCGCGACGCGAAGCGTTAACGCTTCAGCGGCTCGAAGTACGCGTCGTAGAGCAGATCAAAGGTTTTCTCCGCCTCGTGCAGCAGATCGTCTTCGCCCGCAGTACGGCGCACCGCGCCCTGCAGCAGGGTCTGCACGCCGGCGGCTTCCGCTACCGGCGTGCCGCGCACCTCGAGGAAGTGCACGATGCTGCCGATCCTGGCGAGCGCCAGGTTCTTCGCGAGCCGTAGCCGCGCCAGCATTTCCTCGTAGGTGACCCGGCTCTCGCTGTTGCCGAAGTGAGCGCCCTCGAAGCCGAAAGCGATCGCGCCCGGGGGCGGCGGCTGCGACTTGTCGAGCCAAGCGAGCTTCGCCTCGGGATCGACGAAGCGGCGGATCAGCCAGGCGCAGGCGAGGCGATCGGCCCACAGCGGCTTGCGCGTCGCCCAGGTGCGCCCGAACAGCTTTTCGGTACTATCCAGCGTGGCGGGCGCCTGATCGGGAAACAGGAGCGTCTGCACG
>Ga0209220_1000267_pt1 | contig 21022 bp, 15 predicted proteins | sample BlaSpr_A8_OM3_M3_FD_187984 | JGI IMG/M metagenome (GOLD analysis project Ga0209220, IMG submission 187984) | Forest soil microbial communities from Thunder Bay, Ontario, Canada - Black Spruce, Ontario site 2_A8_OM3_M3 (SPAdes) (version 2) | ecosystem: Environmental > Terrestrial > Soil > Boreal... | reverse complement strand
GCCGCTCGCGCTGATCGACGGCAGGCAGAGCGCCTGCGTCCGCCTGAACGACATTCGGTCCGATCTCCGTCGCGAGCGAGCACTGATCGAGCAGCGCGCAGCACCCTTGGCAATCCGGACGGAGGAGGCGATCGTATCCGTCGTTGAGCTGACCAAGATTTTTCCCGGCCGACGGGGACGATCCGTGACGGCCGTCGACAAGGTGTCCCTGAGCGTAGGCCGAGGCGAGTCAGTGGGGCTCGTCGGCGAGTCCGGCAGCGGGAAGACGACGATCGCACGCTGCTTGGTCGGACTCGAAAAACCCAGCCTTGGCGCGATCAGGATCGGCGGATATAACGTCTTTCACGAATCAGAGCGGTCGATCGACCCCCGCGTTCGTCGGATCGCCCAGATGGTCTTCCAGGATCCCTATTCCTCGCTCGACCCCCGGCAGACTGTGAGTGCAGCTCTCAGCGAATGTCTGCGGCTGTTCGGCGTGCGTCGCTCTGCGATCAACGATCGCGTCGCCGAGCTCTTGACTCAGGTCGGCCTGCCCCCGGAGTATGCCCACCGCCTGCCGACGACACTGTCTGGCGGCGAGCGCCAACGTGTTGCTATCGCTCGTGCGCTAACCTCCGAACCGAAGGTCCTCGTCTGCGACGAGCCGCTGTCTGCGCTTGACGTTTCCGTTCAAGCCCAGGTTCTCACATTGTTCCGCGAGCTTCGCGCAAGACTGAATCTGAGTTACCTTTTCATAACGCATGACCTGGCGGTTGTGCGCCAAATAGTGGAGCGCGTCTACGTCCTCTATCGCGGCCAGGTCGTAGAGGAAGGGCCGGTTGACCAAGTCCTGGATGCCCCTCGCCACGAGTACACAAAACGGCTCATCGCTTCAATCCCAGGCGGGGCGCGTGGTCACGACTTGAACCAGGAAGTGAGACAGATTCGTGGCTGAATTGACCGCGCGAGAGGTGGGGGTGAGGCATCCGACGCTCTGGTACGAGTCGCCGGCCGCGACATGGCTTCAGGCCCTTCCGGTGGGCAACGGGCGGCTCGGTGCGATGGTTTTCGGTCGCCCTTACAAAGAGCAGATAACGCTCAATGAAGAGACCCTCTGGACCCGACAAGCCATAGACCGCAACAGTCCCGTTGCACTCCAGACGACAAGGGACGTCCGCCGCCTCCTGATGGAGGGCAGGCCGCTCGACGCACAGTACCTCGCGGAGATCGGAATGTTCGGTCTGCCCCACTGGATGTCGACCTACCAGGTGCTTGGGACGCTCAAGCTCCTCTTCGAGGGCCACCACGACGTGAAGGCCGAAGAGTATCGACGGGATCTCGATCTGCAGACAGGTGTCGCGTCGGTCGCCTATCGCATTGGCCAGACGGCGTTCAAAAGACAAGTTTTCGCTAGCAGACCTGCAGACGTTCTCGTCATTCGTTTGAGTGCAAATGTACCGGCGGCTCTTACGTTCGCCGTCCAGCTGCCTCGCAAATTTGACGGTCGCAGTCAATGCTGTGACGATCACAGCCTCGAGCTGATCGGCTCATGCGGACGGGACGGTGTCCGCTTCAGGGCGTTCCTCAAGATCGTCAACGAGGGAGGCTCTTGTCGCGCGGTTGGCGACCATGTGGCGGTGACCGCCGCAAGCGCCGCCACAGTGCTCATCGCCGTAGGCACTGATTTCAACCCGGGGGACTATGCGCAAGGTGCCGAGTCGGCAGTTGACGGGGCCGCGGCAAAGCCGTACGAACAGCTACTTGAGGAGCATCTCGACGATCACCGACGGCTGTTTGGACGCGTTGAGCTCGAGCTGGACAGCGAGGAGAGTCATTGGCGCGACCAGCTCTCCACTGATGCGCGCCTCGCCAGGGTCAAGGCGGGCGATCTCGATCTCGGGCTGGTTGTCGACCACTTTCAGTACGGACGCTACCTACTGATGGGTAGCAGCCGACCCGGGACGCTGCCGGCGAACCTCCAAGGCATCTGGAACGACGCGTTTATCCCGGCATGGGACAGCAAATTCACGATCAACATCAACACCGAGATGAACTACTGGCCGGCCGAGGTGGCAAACCTTGCGGAGTGCCATGAGCCGCTCTTCGACTTGATCGAGCGCATGCGGGTGCGAGGCGCCGAGACAGCGCGGATTCACTATGGGTGCGGCGGCTTCACCGCTCATCACAACACGGACGCCTGGGCCGATTGCGCACCTATCGACAACGTCTACTGCGGGCTCTGGCCGATGGGCGCTGCTTGGCTGGTCCTCCATCTCTGGGAGCACTATTCGTTCGCTCCAGACCTGCGATTCCTCCGCGACAGGGCGTATCCCACAATGCGACAGGCGGCCGAATTCATTCTCGACCTGATGGTGGACGACGACAAGAATCGGCTGCTGACCGGCCCTTCAATGTCGCCGGAGAACGCATATGTCTTCGATGGCGTGCGGGTGACGATCTGCATGAGCCCCACGATGGATGTCCAACTCACTCGGGCCCTGTTTGATCGATGCGAGGAAGCCTCAGAGCAGCTCGGGATCGACGATGACTTTCGGCGCCGACTCCTCGCGGCCAAGGCGCGGCTACCCGAGGCGAAGATCGGTCGGTTCGGCCAGCTCCAGGAATGGCTCGATGACAACGAAGAGTACGAGCCGGGGCATCGCCATTTCTCGCACTTATTTGGGCTTTTTCCAGATGACCAGTTGCTGGCCGAACGGCCGGAGATCTTAGGCGCCGCGCGGCGGTCCATCGAGCGTCGGCTGGAACATGGGGGAGGGGAGGGTGGTTGGAGTCGCTCGTGGGTCGCAGCCCTTTGGGCGCGACTCGGCGAAGGCGATCGGGCGTTTGAAAGCCTGCGAGGGCTGTATCAGAAGAGCACGGAGATCAGCCTGCTCGACCTGCATCCACCGCAAGGCTCAAACCCGCTCACGGTATTTCAGATCGACGGCAACCTCGGCGCGGTCGCGGCGATCTGCGAAATGTTGCTTCAGTCCCATCGGGGCACGATCAAATTGCTGCCCGCGCTGCCAACTGTCTGGCCCTCCGGTCGCGTCTCAGGGCTGCGAGCTCGCGGCGGGTTCGAGGTCGGCATTGAGTGGCGTGACGGTCGGTTGGTGGCGGCGCGGATCACGTCGGGGAAAGGCGCGACGTGCCGGCTAGAAGCAAAGCTCGGGGTCGATGTGTTCGCCGGTGACCGGCGAGTCGAGATTAACAATCTCGATCGCGACACCGTGGTATTCGAAACGACTGCAGGTGCGAGCTATCGCGTCCTGCCGAGCGGCGACTGAAGGTTGGACGCCGCCCCGCCGTATCAGACGGACTTCAATGCTGAGGAGCTGAGATCCAGGCGGACCCGTCTTGCTCATGCCATCGGCGAACCGGCGGTTGCTGTCGTGCCGGGTCTCGGCGAGCTCGCCTCGATGGGGTTGTTCCGGCAGTCGAATGAGTTCTATTACCTCACTGGCCTTGAGGTGCCTCGAGCGTACCTGACAGTCGAAGGCGGTTCCGGTCGCTCGGTGCTCTATCTGACGCACAGGGAACCAGACCGCGAGCGAAGCGAAGGCAGTGCGATGAGCGTTGAGGATGCCGATCTACTCCGCAACCTCGTCGGCGTGGACGAGGTCAAGCCTGCCGATGCGCTGACGCTGGACCTCGCGGTGCGAACGTACAGACCACCCCGACCACGCGTATTTGTGCCGATGGCTCCGGCCGAGGGAGCCGCGCAGAGTCGGATTGAGATGACCGCAGCGGCGGCTCGGGCGCTGTCAGATCCCTGGGATGGCGGGCAGGGTCGAGAAAAGCACCTTGTCTCCGAACTTCAGCGCCGCTTTCCCGAGCTCGCGCTTGAGGATCTAACGCCGCACCTCGATCGAATGCGGCTTGTGAAGAGTGCGCGCGAGCAGGAGCTCCTCAGAGTGGCTGGCCGGCTCACAGCCGACGCCGCAGCCGAAGCAATGAGGTCGACGGCCCCCGGCGTGAACGAGTACGAACTGGCGGCCGTCGCGTTGCTCAAGTTCTTGTTGTCCGGCGCGCGGGGGGAGGGATACCGAGCCATCGTTGCGACGGGGACAAATGCGTGGCACGGCCACTACTTCCGTTTGGCGTCCCAGCTTCAGGACGGCGAGTTGGTTCTGTACGACTACGCTCCGGACTTCCGCTACTACACGAGTGACATCGGTCGGATGTGGCCAGTTAACGGAACCTTCACCAAAGCGCAGCGCGCGTTATACGGCTACATCGTCGAGTACCACCAGACGCTGTTGCGCCTCATCAAGCCGGGTGCTTTTTCAAAAGACATACTTGACGCCGCGGCTGAGGAGATGCGCCCGGTGCTCGAAAGGACGACGTTCGTAGAGCCGCACCATGCACGGGCCGCACGAACCGCGCTTGACTTTCGCGGGCACCTTTCCCACCCGGTCGGAATGGCGGTTCACGACGTCGGCGAGTACAGGGCCGGCAAGCTTGAGCCCGGCATGGTTATCTCAGTCGACCCGATGTTCTGGATACCGGAGGAGCGGCTTTACATTCGATGTGAAGACACGGTTTTGGTGACGGATGACGGCATCGAAGTCCTCACGGCCGGAGCGCCATTGGGTCCAGATGCGACCGAGCAGATGATGCGTGAGACGGGAATTCTTCAGAGCTTGCGCGGCTAGGCGGTCAACCCAGCGTCTCGGTTTCGCGCTCTCAGCGAGACCACGCCCCGACCGGCCCGGCTGATGGCCAATCGATCCGCAGCTATTACGAGTTCGTCGCTCGTATGGATCAGGTCATAGGCGGATCGCGGAAGAACGACCACGGGGACGGTGATGCTGTAAAGGGCCTTCGCGACAATCGCGCCGAGGACCAGGATGTCGTCCGGCTCAGCGAGCACGATCGCGGTGGGGTGAGTGCGCAAGCGAACCGCTTCAAGCAGGGTGCTCGCACTTGAGCTTGAACCGCGGCCGAACGGCATGACCAGGACACTTCCAGCAATGACGCTGCCTCGTTGTGGGTGATGGGCATCGATGACGGTCCCGGTATCGGGATCGAGACCGCCCCACAGGCTCAGTGGTTCCGTCAGGACTGCAGCCGGGCCCGTGGCAGAACCTGCTACGAGCGGCTGAAACCCGTCATTCATAGGCTGTATCCAGAACTACTCGACCGGCGACAGCTGAAGCGACGCAGTCGTCCAGCGTGGCGAAGACCACGTCGTAGCCAAGATTTCCTGGAGCGTAGTAGGCCCACTTTGCTGAGTTCGTCATCACCAGGCCATCGGTGCGCCGAAGAATCGGCTTCAGATAAGTGCAGGTGTCCGCTACAAGATCGATGCCGAAGTCATCCAGTAGCCGATTCCAGCCGCGCTCTTCAACTTGAAGGATCGTCTCGCGTGCGGCCGACACATAGAAGTCAACGTCCGCGTCTCGTCTCTTTCCATCGATCAGCGCAATCAAGCGCTCGAACTCTTGGAGTGAGAAGTGCGGCGTCCCCACGCTAACTGCCACAAGACGACCGGTTTGCGACGACGTAAGTTCAGATTGCGCTTCGCGCAGCATGCTCGCTGTTATCAGAATCGTTTCTCGGGCACGTGTGCCTTGCAGAGCCTGATCGAGGGTCTGAGCTTCGGGCGTCACACCGACGACATGGAAAAGCGCCACGGCTCCTGACGAAGCGGCCGCGGCACCGAAGGCTTTGAGTGCGTCCTCGTCAGGATTGTTCGCCGCGCCCACGATTACCGGAATCCTGTTGCCCGTAAGCCTGCCGACCACCAGCCCTAAGAGAGGCCACAGGAGTTCGCTGGTCGACAACGATGCGGGTAGGCCCGAAACGTCAAAGACAATCTCGCCACGGCGGTTCTCGGATATGTGGAGACCGTGCTCCGGCACCTTGCCGGTGATTGCCGCGCAAATGTCAATGAAGTCGCCGTAACGGTCGGTGCGCGCCCCGAGAACGGAGTTCACGAAGACGATCGCATTCGACTCCGCCCAGGCAATCTGCTCTCCGAACACCGGCCGGTCCTTCAGTTGGTACGGTGCGCACGTCCATGTGGGGCGGCATCCCATCGACTGATAGGCGGACATCAGACGTCGACCGCTCTCGATGCTTGCTGGGTCACTGCGGTTCAGTTCGGGGTGCAGCAGATCGACCGCCCCCACGTTCAGCGTTGTTGGCACCCGGACTTGCGCGCCTCCGTAGAGCAACCGTTCAGCGAAGTCGAGGCCCGACTGTCCGTGAAACAGACAGCTGTCGATGTGAGCACGGGTTATCTCCATGAGCCGCGAGGCGCCCATTGCGCGGCCGTAATTTGTGACGATCTCCATAGCAAATTTGGCGGCCGCTCCATGAGCGCCGCCTAGGACGTCCGTCTCTTCTGCAGTTAGCTCCATGCAGTGTCGTCAGACTTGGGAGCTCTGTTGGCCGCAACCTCCGCGACCGCGAGGTCCTGGGCCGCGATGCCAACCGACTTAAAGACTGTCCACCCAGTCCGAAGAGATGGCGGATTAGTCAGGAGCGTCCCGATCTCGATCAATCGGTCGGGAGTCAAGAAGCCCTGATCGATCGCTTGAAGAAGATCTCCAGCCTCGACCATGGCGGCCTCATATTCATCTATGGCTACGATTCGTGCGTCCCGAAGCAGCTCTGGGGGTAGCTCGCACATCTCCGGCGTGAATGCACCCACCGCATTGACGTGAACGGTTGGCTTTAGTAGGTTGGCTTCGAACAGCGGCGCAGTCGATGGCGTCGCGGTGCATATGACGTCGGCGTCACTAACCGCCTCGCCAATGGCCTCCACTGGCACGAATTGCACTTTCGGCAGTTCGTCGCGGAGCCGCACGGCGAGCTGTCGAGCCCTTGCTGCGGTTCGGGAGGCGATGCGTACTTGCGTGATCGGCCGGACGCAGCACACGGCACGGATCTGGTCTGCACTTTGGGCTCCAGCCCCAACCATTCCAAGTACGTGCGAGTCTGCCGGCGCAAGTAGCGCAGTCCCGACTCCACTGGCTGCTCCGGTCCGGAGAGCGGTTAACGAGGTGCCGTCGATGACCGCTCGGGGCGTCCCCGACTTGCCGTCAAAAAGGATGACGAGCGCCTGTATGGCCGGCAAACCTGCAGTCGGATTATCGGGCCGAATCGTGAGCGCCTTAAGAACCGTGGCACCTGTTTCTCGATCCCGTGCCATCATCGCCAATGCGGTCCCGCGCTCAAGCACCAGTCGGGTCGGCTGCTCTACGGTTCCAGCCGACACATTCGTGTAGGCCCTGCGGACCGCTTCGATCGCGTCCGGCATCGGCACTACTTGGCGAAGGCGGTCTGCCGAGATGAAGAGCATGGCGATTGCTGCGCGTGCATCGTAGCCGAAGCACCTTGGTCAGATCGGCGCGGTGGCCTGGCATGAGGACGCTACCGTTTCCGTCGAGTCAGCGGTCGGCGCGTCTGGTCCGCCAGCTGGGTTTATTCGAGCCGCGTCGGATCCCTCAACCCGAGCTTCTCAATGACGTCGTCGACGATTTGTTGTGGCGGTTCATCGACGTCGAACCTGATGGCGGGCTCGTCGGGCGCCGGCGGGTCCAGCTCGTCGAACTGGCTCTGTAAGAGTTGAGGCGGCATGAAGTGACCGTGGCGCGAACCGAGTCGGAGAGCGACGGTTTTCTGCGGCCCGTCGAGGAATATGAAAACGACTCCGCGCCGCCGTCGGTCGATTACGTTGCGATACGTGCGCTTCAACGCCGAGCACGTGATGATGCCGCTCTGACCCGTATCTAGCCGCTGGTCGACCCAATCGGCGATCAGCTCCAGCCAAGGACCGCGGTCCGCGTCGGTGAGCGGGTTGCCTGCTTTCATCTTGTCGATGTTGGCCTGAGGATGAAGGTCATCCCCTTCCTGGAACTGCCACTTCAGCCGGCGGGCGAGCATCGAGCCAACAGTCGTTTTGCCCGATCCGGACACTCCCATGACAACCAACACAACTGGTCCGGACACAGCTCGGCTCAACCCTCCCGCAGGAAACGAGATGCTGACGAAATTATCCGCATCAGGGAGCAGCTAGGCCCAGTCCTGGATCCCCCTTATCGACTCTGGGAGGGGCGCGTTGAGAAAGTCCTGGAGTCTTGTCTCAACGTCTTCATCCCTGGCCGATCGGCTGGCGAACATGTAACGGCGGACTTGAAGCTGATCCACAAGGTTCCAATACATTGACGCGAGATCGTCCCTCTGCCGAGGTCGATGAAGCCTAGGTCCATGTAGTAGTTCAAGTAGTAAACCCTCGGAAAAACGCTTCAAATCTGGACGGAGCGGCTGGCTGAGTTAGACCTTTCGAACTGAAACCGATCGTTTCCGACATTTCTGGACCAAAGGTCTCAGAGTTCGGGACCGTGAGGCCCCGGGTTCAAATCCCGGGCCCCCGACCAAGTCTTCGAATACAAATCTGACCACCACGCCTACATTTCAAGGCTATGAAAAGTGGCCATGTAGCAACCGGTGTAGCAACCCAGATCGAACCCGACTTCCCTCGCCGACGGTCAGACTCAGTACTTGCTTGGCGCCTTGGTGCTGAAGCTCGAGACCAGTTGCTGCACCCGGGACTTGCCGCACTTGGGGCACTTTGGCGGCCGTTTCTTCAAGCCGTCGTGGTCGCTGATCGGGACGCTTACCTCAAAGTGCTTGCCGCACGCCTTGCACTCGAACTCGTAGACAGCCATGACTTTCCACCTCCACCCCAGCTCACCACCGGCAACGCCCGCGCCGTTAGCCACCTCGGTCGAGGAGAGCCCCATAAACCGAGCAACGCAGCTCCGCCAGTCTGACGCCAACGCTGAGGCAACGCCGGTCACGCCTCGACTGTGGGCGTGACAATCCCGAGTAGCCAGGCAACCTCCGGACGACCGCCCTCGCTAACCATCGATGCGGACCTAGCATGAGTAGCAGCCTCGCGGGACACGTTCGAGGGCCCGGACAGGTGTAAGACCAGTACGGTTGTCCGTGTCACTTTTTTGGGTGGGATTTACGTGGACGAGAGAGAACTCGACCGGTTCGCATTCGAGGCCGGGCACCACTACGACTTCAGGGTGGCCGCGCTCGTACGGCAACTTCGCGAACACCGCACGATGCTCAGGCGCTATGTAACGGCCCACGCTGCGGCGTCTCAGGCAGGGACCCGTCAGCTCCCAGCGGCCACTCAGGATCTGCTTGAGGTCCACAACGACGCGCGGGCACTTCTCGGTGAACCTCGCCCGAAGACTGTTGCAGAGTCCTCCAAAAGCTGGGTAACGGTGTCCTCGGTAACGAGCCGATCACGTTCGTAAAGCATTTCTGAATCCCTCGCGCTGTAGGTGGGGATACCCCTACCGGGCCCTGCAGGTTGACTCTTGCCGCCATGCACTTGCGTCCCCCTCGGCTTACGGAAGTTCCTCGCTTCGATCATGCGTGATCAGTCCCAGCTGAACCAGCAACTCCATGAACTCGACCGTCTTCTAGAGGCCCTCGAGCAGTTGAACCTCCGGAATCAAAACCTGGTACCCAAAGGGATCACTGTGCGACTGGAGGAACTGGGAATGGTCGACGTCAAAGGCGTTGATCCGTCAGTGTTGATTCCCAGGGTGCTCGACGAACAGCAGCGTATCCGACGACGGCTCGCCTCGATGCGTCGGGGCAGAACGACGTAAGGGGCTTGACTGTCGGCATCTTAGGAGGGCAGGGCTCTGACCTCTTCCGCATGGTGAAGATCGGCGCTTAGCTTAGGTCCGTCGTTTGAAGGGCTGGGCGGTGACGCACCGCGATAGGTAAGCAGAACCGGGCTGAGGCCGATAGTGGGCGACGACATACTGCGAGAGCGACCATGCGGGCTCCGCAGTGCCTTCCTAGGCCGTTGCGCGGACGATCAGCGGCTTGTATCCGTCGGACTGGTCGGCGAGCACGAACTCGGGCTCGCGGGACTCGACGATCGACTCCTCCGATATGATGCAGCGCTTGATATCGGGCCGGGAGGGCACCTCGAACATCGAGTTGAGGAGCACCTCCTCGATGATCGACTTCAGCGCCCTGGCGCCCGTCCCGCGCATCAGCGCCTTGTGCGCGATCGCCTCCAGCGACCGGCCCTCGAAGACCAACTCGACGTTGTCAAGCGCGAAGAACTTCTGGTACTGCTTGACGAGCGCGTTCTTGGGTTCGATGAGTATGCGTACGATGTCCTGCTCGTTGAGGCAGTGCAGCGTCACGGTGATCGGCAGCCGACCGACGAACTCGGGGATGAACCCGTACTTGAGAAGATCCTGCGGCCGCAGGTGCTTGAGGATGTTCGAGACGTCCTTCTCGTGTCCGATCTTTTCAGTCGTCACATGTGAACCGAACCCGATCCGGCGGTGGCCGATGCGCTTCTCGATGATGCGCTCCAGGCCGTCGAAGGCGCCACCGCAGATGAACAGGATGTCGGTCGTGTTGATCTGGAGGAACTCCTGGTGAGGGTGCTTGCGGCCGCCTTGCGGGGGGACGTTGGCGACGGTGCCCTCCAGGATCTTGAGCAGCGCCTGCTGCACCCCTTCTCCCGAGACATCACGGGTGATCGACGGGTTGTCCGACTTGCGCGCGATCTTGTCGATCTCGTCTATGTAGATGATCCCGCGCTCGGCGCGGCTGATGTCGAAGTCGGCGGCCTGGATCAGGCGGAGAAGGATGTTCTCGACGTCCTCGCCAACATAGCCGGCTTCCGTCAGGCTTGTGGCGTCGGCGATCGCGAAGGGGACGTCCAGGATCTTCCCCAGCGTCTGCACCAGGTAGGTCTTGCCGCAGCCGGTGGGGCCGACCAGCATGACATTCGACTTCTGCAGCTCGACATCGCCGACCTCCTTCGACGCCTGGATCCGCTTGTAGTGGTTGTATACGGCGACCGAGAGGACGCGCTTGGCGTGGCCCTGCCCGATTACGTATTGGTCGAGCGCGGCGCAGATCGTCTTCGGGTTGGGGATGAAGCCGGGCTTCGCCTTCTTCGAGGTGACGGTCTTGCTTTCGTCCTCGAGCACTTCCTGGCAGAGGTCTATGCACTGGTCGCAGATGTGGACCCCGGGGCCCGCGACCAGCTTGCGGACCTGGTCCTGGCCCTTTCCGCAGAACGAGCAGCGTGTGTTAGCGGCCACGATCCCGGCGTTTGTTCATGGTTCGCTCGCTCGCTCAGCAGCGACGTCGGCTTCCGACCGATCCTCAATGGGCTGCATCGCACGTTCCATCCGTGAGTGGGTTCGTCACCGCAGCGCGTCTCTCATGCCGGCATCAATCACGTAAACGACGCGACTACCCCGCCTCCAGCGTGTGGCCGTACGCGCGCGTCATTCGGGTAGCCGGCAGGGTTCTCGCATGGGTTACGGCCTCCCATGGCTCATCAAGCTGGGCGGCGAGGACGGGTACAGAGCGGCATGCTGGGTCATCGCCTGCCCCGGCTTCGATCGCGGCCATGAGCTCGACCCAGCGCCGGCCCAGCTTCGGCCACGTCATCTCCCTGGCGTAGGCGTACGCCATGTGCTCTAGTGTCTGTTTGCGCTCGCTGCTGGCGAGAATAGAGTTGACAGCCGCAGCGAGTTGGTCGGAATTTCTGAAGCCAATCAGGATGCCGCGCCCTTCGCCCAAGGCCTCCTTGGCGTGAAGGTATCCAGTCGAGACGATGGCTTTCCCCGCGCCCATTGCATAGGCCAGCGTCCCGCTGGTGATCTGTCGCGGGTCCAGGTAGGGCGTGACGTAGACGTCACTCGCCAGCAGAAGGTCGATGATGTCGCGCTGGGCCAGGTACTGGTCGATAAAGGAGACGTGATCCCGAAGGCCCAGGCGCTCGACCGTGTCGATCAGCGAGTTGCGGTATTGCTCGCCCTGGCTCCTCAACAGGTTGGGATGCGTCTGCCCTGCGATCAGGTACAGCGCCTTCGGGTGCCGAGCGACGACGTCCGGCATCGCCTCGACCATGTACTCGATGCCCTTGCGCGGGTCCACAAGTCCGAAGGTGGAGATGATGGTTCGGTCCTGGAGGCCTAGCTTTGCCTTAATGCGAATCCGTCCATGCGGCTCGATCGCCGGCATGCCGTGCGGAATCACGATCGGCGGCTCCTGAACGTGGTAATCCGTGGCCAGCAGGTCGACGGCGGTGGCGGCCATTACAACCACTTGGTGACTCAACTCGACAATTGAGAGGACCGCCTCGCGCATCGACGGCGAGGGCTTGGGTGGAACCGAGTGGAGGGTTGTCACCACTGGCTTTCGGAGCTCTTCGAGGAATGGCCTCAGGTGGTCTTCGTAGACGCTTTCCGTCCCATCCATGTGCCACGTTCCGTACAGGCCGAACTCGTGCTGCACGTTGACCACATCAACCTTCGAGTCGTTGATGGCAGCGGCAGCGGCGCGATAGCTGCTCGGGTCGCCCTCGCGGATCCGCCAGCGGACCTCGCGCTTATAGAGCCTGACCACGTTAGGTTCGTCGATGGCAGCGACCCAGGTGCTTAGGTCGGGATCCGCATTTCGAGTAGCCGCCATGAGGTCGGAGGTGAAGGTGGCGATTCCGCAGCGGCGCGGCAGGCTCGAGGAGACGAACGCGATTCGCATGGTCTAACCCACCATACGCGGCTCGAGTAGGCTTCCGAGACTACACTGTCTTCTGGGGTTGTCCCTGCCATAAGAGCCATAGTGGCTTCCTCTTCCGCCCGCTCTCACTAACTACGTAGAGGCGATGCGCGGGCGGACGGTCCGGTTGGCGGTACGTATTCAGTGATGCCGCCAGCCACGAGTTTGCTCACCGAGGCGGTCGCAGCTAGCGGATAGCTCGGCTCGAAGCTGAGGCGAGGGAGCTCGCCCGCGCCACAACCCAAAGGAGCAGGTAGAAATCGCACGCGTGGCCAAGACGGCGACGGGGACCGGAACAAGACGCGGCAGCAAGACCCTGGATAAGCCGGAGAGCAAGTTCGAAGACGAGTTGATGACGGTCGCCGAGGAGTTGATCGTCAAGGGCAAGGAGCAGGGCTACCTCACACCCGACGACATCCTCCATGGCTTCCCGGAGATCGACGCCGAGCCGGATCAGATCTTCCGCATCTTCGCCGCGTTCAAGGAAATCGGCATCGATGTCACCGATGGGGAGAAGGATTTCGAAGAGGTCGAGCAGATCGACGACGAGATGCTCGACATCGAGATGATGGATTCGGTCTCGCTCGACGATCCGGTGCGGATGTACCTCAAGGAGATCGGGCGCGTCAGCCTGCTCACCGGCAAGGACGAGGTCGAGCTGGCCCAGGCGATCGAGGCCAAGCCCCTCCACGATGCGCTGCAGGCGCTCGACGTCGTGGAGGAGATCGACGCCAGACAGCGGTCGGTCGAAGAGATGCTGCCCGACGTCATCGAGCGCCTGGCCACGGTCAAGCGCAAGGGCCAGCAGGCTCACATCGCGCTGGAGCTGCTTGGCCTCAACGACCTATCGAAGCTGCAGAGCCTGCTCGACGCCGCAGCGGCCGAGCGCCGGCGTCAGGCCAACGGCGCAGCGCGGCCGCGGATTCGAGCGGAGGCGCTCGAGGCCTACCGAATCGCGCGTTACCGGCTGACGGAGCGGTACGAGCGCGCATACGAGGCCAAGCAGCGGCTGACCGAGGCCAACCTTCGCCTCGTGGTCTCGATCGCCAAGAAGTACTTCGGCCGCGGCCTCAGCTTCCTAGATCTGATCCAAGAGGGCAACGTAGGCCTCATCCGGGCGGTCGAGAAGTTCGACTACCACAAGGGGTTCAAGTTCTCCACCTACGCCCACTGGTGGATACGGCAGGCCATCACCCGTGCCCTCGCTGACCAGGCGCGAACGATCCGCATCCCCGTACACATGATTGAGGTGATCAACAAGCTGGGGCGGGTATCGCGGCGCCTGTTCCAGGAGCTTGGGCGCGAGCCAAGCGAGGAAGAGCTCGGCGAGGAGATGGGGATCACCCCTGAGCGGGTGCAGGAGATCATCAGGTTTGCCCAGTTCCCGATCTCGCTCGAGACCCCGATCGGCGTGGAGGAGGACTCCCATCTCAGCGACTTCGTCCAGGACCGTGAGGCAGTCTCGCCGTCGGACGCCGCCTCGCTCACCATGCTGCACTCCGAGGTGGAGGATGTGCTCGACACGCTCACGCCGCGGGAGCGCCGCGTGATCCAATTGCGCTTCGGGCTCAACGATGGTCATCAGCGCACGCTAGAAGAGGTGGGCAAGCGATTCGCGCTCACCCGCGAGCGTATCCGCCAGATCGAGGTCCGGGCCCTGCACAAACTCCGCCACCCCTCTCGCTCCAAGAAACTTCGCGATTACGTGGAGTAGCGCGGCGGCGCCTGGGCGCCAGATTGCCTAGACTCCGAGCCGCATGAGCGCAGTTTCCGCCCGGGATCTCGGCCAACGCCTGGCCAACAACCCGATCTTGTCAAGTCGAGATGTGGCGCCATCGCAGGCCGCGCTCGAGGTCGTCTCGGTGTTCAACGCGGCGGCGGCCACGGTCGGCGAGGAGACGATCCTGCTGCTGCGGGTTGGGGAGCGTCCTCGGGCCATGACCGGCCTCCTGCCCGCCACGGCAAGAACCCTGGACCCAACTGCCCCGGAGAAGGGGCTGCAGTCGCTCCCCGCTGGGATGCTCGGCGAGAACGTTATCGGTCTCGCCTTCCTGGACCCAGCCACAGAGCCTCCCCGCGTGGTCGTTGCCTATGTTCGCAAGGATCTCCCCGGGATCGACCTGAGCGACCCCCGTACCATCCGGGTCCGGGTGCCCCCCGCCAAGCCGGGAGCCCCTGAAGAAGTCAGGGATTACTTGACCCAGATATCACATCTCCGAGTAGCGCGGAGCACCGATGGTGCGCACTTCGAGGTCGACCGTCTACCCGCGGTGTGCCCGGTCGATTCGTTTGAGGAGTATGGATGCGAGGACCCGCGCGCAACGCTGATCGATGGCGTTTGGCATATCACGTATGTTTCGGTGGGCCAGCTAGGAATAACCACCAGCCGGCTGACGACGACCGACTTCTTGTCGTTCCAGCGCCACGGAATCATGTTCCTGCCCGACCACAAGGACGTGGTGTTGTTTCCTGGCCGGGTGAGAGGCCGTTACATCGCACTGACGCGGCCTATGCCGGCGTCGTTCAACCGCGTGCTCGGGATCTGGATCGCGTTCTCCGACGATATGGTGAGCTGGGGCGGGCACCGGCCACTCGCATTGCCTCGCAAGGGCATGTGGGACGGTCTCCGTACCGGCGCAGGCGCGGTTCCGTTCCGCGTGCCCGAGGGCTGGCTTGAGCTCTACCACGGCGTGGGCGTCGATGGCCAATATGCGATGGGTGCCCTGCTTCTGGACGCCGAGGATCCGAGCCGAGTCATCGGCCGCTCGCCGGACCCCATCCTCGTTCCGAAGGAGGAATACGAGACTTCGGGTTTTTACAACAACACCGTGTTCTCTTGCGGCCACGTCCCGCTCGACGACCGAGGGGAGCGGATCCGGATGTACTACGGTTGCGCCGACAGCTGTATGGCCGCCGCCGATTTCGACGTCAAGGAGATCGTCGGCTCACTAACACAATGTTGAGGCAGCTCGCGGCCCTGACACGACGGCTGCCGGCGGCCGGTCCACGGGCACTGGCGGTTGCCGTGTACTCCGGCTCAAAGGGCGAACTCTTCGATGCGCGCGAGAGCGGGGTGGAGGGAGTTGCCTGCGTGGACGACGCCGCCCGTGCCTGTGTCCTCTTGTGCAGGCTCTGGGCGGTCACCGGCAATGTGGCGCTCCGTTCTTGGGCGGAAGGACTCCTGGACTTCGTGCTCTGGATGCACGAAGCCGACGGCCGCTGGCACAACTTCATCTATGACTGGAACGGCGCCCGGAACAGCGAGGGGCCGACCTCGGTCGTCGGGATCAACTTCTGGCAGGCACGCGCAATCTTCGCGCTGGCCGAGGCGGCCCCGCTCCTGGACAACGGAGCGGCCCGAGGCGTTCTCGCCGACGGCCTTGCCGCGGCTTCCGCGGGCTCGCCCCCTTCAGACGTCCGAGCTCTCCATGCCCTGACGGCATTGGCCGTTCTGCATCGAGCCCCCGACCCATGGCTTTCGTCTCGCCTTGCCGTCTGGTGCGAGGAGCTCGCCGGATGCCGCGCGGACGGGATGCTGATGAACTCGCCCGACGAGCGCGGACGACCGCATCTGTGGGGGCATGTCCAGGAGGCGGCATTGATCGACGCGGCCGTCGCGCTCGACCGGCCGGAACTGCGTCAGGTCGCGGTCAGCAGCGCCAATGCGGTATTTACGGAGGTGATCGAGTCTGGGTTCGACCTCCCGCATGTCCACGCCTACGACGTTCAGTCGGCGGTTTTTGTGATGGACCGGCTCGCGGCCGGGACCGGGCAGCAGAGGTACAGGGAGTTGGCGCGAAAGGCCCGGAGCTGGTTCGATGGCCGGAACCCTGCTCAGGTGGTCATATACGACCGCGCGATTGGCCGAGTGGCGGACGGACTTGACGACGGGAGGCTGAACGATCGCTCAGGGGCCGAGGCGAACATCTCGGCGGGCTTGGCGCTATCCGGTGATCCGCTGGTGCTGTCCACGGCCGGTGAGTGGACAGGGCCTAGCGGGTAGCCGCCAGCAGTCTCCTGCGGCGGGGTCATAATGGGTTCGAGCCCGCAGGGGCGGACCGCGACACTAAAAGACGAGGAGGTGCTGGCCCTACCCTAGCCCCCGGACCCAAGGAGGGACGTGTACCCGTTCGAGAGGTTCACTGAGCTAGCCAAGAAGGTTCTGGTGCTCGCCCAGGAAGAGGCAGAAACGTCCCACCACAGCTACATCGGCACGGAGCACGTCTTACTCGGACTGATGCGACAGGCCAATGGGATAGCGGCCAAGGTCCTCAACAACCTCGGCGTCGAGATCGAAAAGGTCCGCCAGACGGTCGAGTCACAGGTCGGTCGAGACAAGGGGTTCACCGTCCTGCAGCAGATAATCCCGACTTCGCGCGTGAAGAAGGTGATCGAACTCTCCTTCGAAGAGGCGCGCCGGACAGGTCACAACTACGTCGGCAGCGAGCACCTGTTACTTGGCCTCCTCACCGAAGGGGAGGGCATCGCCGCCCACGTCCTCCATGATCTCGGCGCCACCCTGGACAAGGTCCGGGCCGAGATCGAGCGCCTGCGCCAGGGGGGCTCCACCCAGGAGGAATCGGAGCCGGCGCCCAAGACGCCCTCCAAGACGCCGCTGCTGGACCAGTTCGGTCGTGACCTCACCGAGCTCGCCCGCAAGAACTCGCTCGATCCCGTGATCGGCCGCGAGACCGAGATCGAGCGCGTGATCCAAATCCTCAGCCGCCGGACCAAGAACAACCCGGCCCTGGTCGGCGAGGCAGGCGTCGGCAAGACGGCGATCGCCGAGGGCCTGGCCCAGCTGATCACGCTTGGTAACGTTCCTGAGTCGCTGATCAATAAGCGCGTGCTTACGCTCGACATGGGTGCTCTGGTCGCCGGCACCAAGTACCGCGGTGAGTTCGAGGAGCGCCTGAAGAGGATCCTCGACGAGATCCGCTCCTCCCGTGAGGTCGTCCTCTTCATCGACGAGCTTCACACCCTGGTCGGTGCGGGCGCTGCCGAGGGCGCGATCGATGCCGCCAGCATCCTGAAACCGGCTCTCGCCCGAGGCGAGATCCAGTGCATCGGGGCGACCACGCTCAACGAGTACCGCAAGTACATCGAGAAGGACGCCGCCTTGGAGCGCCGCTTCCAGCCCGTCTTCGTCGACCAGCCCACCATGCTGGAAACGATTGACATCCTGCAAGGCGTCAAGTCCCTTTATGAGAAGCACCATCGGGTCACCATCACCGACGCCGCCATCCGGGCGGCGGCCGTCATGGGCGACCGCTACGTTGCCGACCGGGCGCTTCCCGACAAGGCGATCGACCTCATCGACGAGGGGTCAGCCCGCGTGCGCATGAAGTTGACCACGACCCCCGACGAGCTGAAGGACCTCCAGAAGGAGATCAAGAAACTGAATGCCGAGACGGAGGACGCGATCGCGCACCTGGCGTATGAGACTGCGGCCGCCATGCGCGACAAGCAGAAGAAGCTAAAAGAGACGTACGCCGAGAAGGAGTCCGCCTGGCGCGACAAGCTCGGCGAGATAGTCCCCGAGGTGGGCGAGGAGGACATCGCCCAGATCGTGGCGGCCTGGACCGGAGTGCCCGTCTCAAGGCTGGTCGAGGAGGAGACCTCGCGCCTGCTCCGGATGGAAGAGGAGCTGCACAAGCGGATGGTCGGCCAGGACGAGGCGATCGTCACCGTCTCGCAAGCGGTGCGCCGCGCACGCGCGGGGCTCAAAGATCCCAGAAGGCCGATCGGCTCCTTCATCTTCCTGGGACCCACCGGCGTCGGCAAGACCGAGCTGGCCCGCGCGCTCGCGGAGTACATGTTCGGTTCCGAGGACGCGCTGATCAAGCTCGACATGTCGGAGTTCATGGAGCGCCACACCACCGCAAGACTGGTCGGCTCACCTCCGGGCTATGTTGGCTATGACGAAGGCGGCCAGCTGACCGAGGCTGTACGCCGCCGGCCTTACTCGGTGATCCTCTTCGACGAGATCGAGAAGGCGCATCCCGAGGTCTTCAATATGCTGTTGCAAATCCTGGAGGACGGCCGGCTCAGCGATGCGAAGGGCAAGGTGGTCAACTTCGCGAACACGGTCATCATCATGACCTCCAATCTGGGCATCCGCGACGTCAACCAGGCTGGCACCGCGCTCGGATTCCAACCCGCGGTCGTGGACGAGTCCGATGAGGTCGAGCGGCGCCACAAGAACACGAAAGAGAAGATCGACGAGGAATTGAAGCGGATGTTCCGCCCTGAGTTTCTCAATCGAGTTGACGCCGTGGTCGTCTTCAAGAGTCTGACGACCGGGCAGATCCGGCAAATCGTCGATCTTCAGCTGCAGCGGCTGAGCAAGCATCTAAATGAGCTGCAGATAAAAATCGAGGTCACTGACGCCGCCAAGGACCTTCTTGCCAAGGAAGGTTACGACCGGATGTATGGCGCTCGCCCGCTGCGACGTGTGATCACGAGCCGAATCGAGGATCAGCTCTCTGAGGAGCTGCTCCGGGGCCGAATCTCACGTGGCGATACCGTGGTGGTCGACTGCAGTCCTGAGGGGGGCCTTACCTTCCACGCCGGGCCCCGTCGGGAGGAGACCTCTTCAGAAGACTCGCGAACTCCGAACGGCGCTCCGGCTTAGGCTGGCCGCCCCTTTGGCCCAGCTCCAGTTTCCAACTGTCCACCCTGATCCAGGGCATCGACTGAGAATCCAGTTGACGAGGATTTTCTAACAATGTCGGGCGAGGGCAGGGCGCCCTACGAGGTGCTCAAAGTTGCTGCCGCCTCCAAGCCGGTCTCGGTGGCCGGTGCCATCGCCGGAGTCATCCGGAGTCAGCAGCGTGTCGAGGTTCATGCCATCGGGGCCGGCGCTGTCAACCAGGCCATTAAGGCGATCGCTATCTCCCGTGGTTATGTGGCGCCAGCGGGCCTCGACCTGGTATGCATCCCGTCCTTCATCGACTTGTCGCTCGATGGGCAGGAAAGGACCGGGATCAGACTCCTGGTGGAGGTGCGCTGACATAGTGTCCTTGATCAGATGGGCGCAGCCGCCCGGACTAAAGGGGACCACCAGTTCGGGACCATGGGGAGCTTCGGAGGCCTTGACACCCACTGCCGAGTGGAGACAATCGGGAGCGTAGCTAATTGATCCAAGGTATACACGCCGAGACCATCTCTTTTAGTTCGTACGCGGATGCATGCGAGATCGCACTTACTCCCGGGTGGCCCTGGCTGGGCGAGCCAGCACTTCAAGGCAGCCGCGAGGTTAACCTGGGTGGAGTCCCGCCACGGCGAGTCCGCCTAAGAGTCTCTGAGGCGCAGGCACGTGGCCACAGCACCGTATGCTCCATCGAGCTTCTCGAAGTGGACCGGCTTTTCACTCCTCGCATTAAGATCGAACTCGCTCTGCAGCCGAATGGCTCCGGCACCCGACTGACGGTCAGTGGTCTTTTCGCCCGCGACCTGGCGGGGGACCCAAGCGGCAATCCAGAAGCGTCCCGCCACATGGCCAATGAATGCGTGCGTTCGCTAATCGAGCAAGTGGCTGCGGCGATCGACAAACTGAAAGGCGGATCCGAGGCAACCAAGCGCCCGAGGTTGGGCGCCGGGCGCAAATAGCCGATGAAGAATCGCGAGCTGCTGCGATCGTCGGAAAGCACGCGCGGCGGCCCTGCTGAAACCCTTGGCCCATGTAGTAGTTCATGTAGCAAACCGTCGGAAAAACGCTTCAAATCTGGACGGAGCGGCTGGCTGCGTTAGAACTTTCGAACTGAAACCGATCGTTTCGGCCATTCCTGGACGGGAGTTCGTACAGTTCGGGACCGTGAGGCCCCGGGTTCAAATCCCGGGCCCCCGACCAATTTTGAGTTCAAAATTGCCGTTTTCTTAGGCTGTCCCGAGTCGACGGATCACAGCCGGGTCACAGATTCCTAGAGAACCTCGCAACGAGGCTGCGAAGTTTGTCGCGGTGGTCGGCTGATCTGAACCTGGACGACAGAGATTTGGTTTGTGAGCACAGCTGTATATCAGTTGACGCACCGGTCAGGACCGTGCGTCGCATCTCTTTGAAAAATCCAAGCACGCGCGCGCTGTCGTGTCTTGTCCGCTAGCCAGGCACTCAGTGCCATCCGCGCGGTCGCCAAGCCAGCGAACTCGGCCCGAGCGGCGCTCCCGCCTCAGCTAGCCGCTCTCTTGACAAGCTGGCCGATCTTTTCCTCGACGGCGGCGGTGAGCCTCTTCAGGGCAAAGGAGGTTGGCCAGATGTCACCGTCGTCGAGGTTTGCAGCGTCTTGGAAACCGAGCGTTGCGTATCTCGACTTGAACTTCTGCCCGCTCTGGAAGAAGCAGACAACCTTGCCGTCCTTGGCATACGCGGGCATCCCGTACCAGGTTTTCGGTGAGAGGGTCGGTGCGCTGGCTTTGATGACGCCATGGAGCCGCTTGGCCATGCCGCGATCCGGTTCCGGCATCTCGG
>Ga0209220_1000266_pt1 | contig 21024 bp, 28 predicted proteins | sample BlaSpr_A8_OM3_M3_FD_187984 | JGI IMG/M metagenome (GOLD analysis project Ga0209220, IMG submission 187984) | Forest soil microbial communities from Thunder Bay, Ontario, Canada - Black Spruce, Ontario site 2_A8_OM3_M3 (SPAdes) (version 2) | ecosystem: Environmental > Terrestrial > Soil > Boreal... | reverse complement strand
CCGGCAGGGGTCCGCCGCTAACGCGACGTCCCACGGTCGTCCCGCCGCAGTCCAGATGGGCGGGAAACGCGCGATCGTCTTTACCACCGCCGATAGTACTGCTTATCGGCTGTCGCCCACCGACACCCTGGTGTTCAAGCCGTCGGAGCCGACCTCGGAAGCGAAGGCATACGTCTTCGTCGATCCGCGAAGAACGTTCCAGCCGCTTATTGGAATCGGCGGGGCCCTGACCGATGCCGCCGCCGAGACGTTCGCTAAACTGCCCGCGGCCCGGCAGGAAGCGCTATTGGCGGCGTATTACAGCACCGACCGCGGGATCGGGTACACTCTGGGTCGGACCAACATCAACAGCTGCGACTTCTCGAGCGAGAGCTATACCTATGTGACGGAGGGTGATAAGGACCTGCATTCCTTCTCCGTCGCGCACGATACGCGGTTCAAGATCCCGCTCATCAAGCGCGCGATGGCCGCGAGCGGCAACCGGCTCAAGCTCTTTGCCAGCCCCTGGAGTCCGCCCGCGTTCATGAAGGACAACAACGACATGCTGCATGGAGGGCACCTGCGCCCCGAGTATTTCCATTCCTGGGCCCTCTATTACGCGAAGTTCATCGAGAGCTACCGGAAGGAAGGGGTGCCGGTGTGGGGCATCACGATTCAGAACGAGCCGATGGCGATCCAGAGGTGGGAATCGTGCATATATCAGGCGTCGGACGAGCGGGACTTTCTCAAGAACCACCTCGGTCCGGTGATGGCGCAGCAGGGCCTGGGCCGTGTCAACATCATCGTCTGGGACCATAACCGCGACCTCATCATCGAGCGCGCGCTGACGATCTTCGGCGATCCAGCGGCCGCGAAGTACGCCTGGGGGATCGGCTTCCACTGGTACGAGGACTGGTCGGGGGGGCAGCAGCTGTACGGCAACGTCGCGCTGGTGAACCGGCTCTACCCCGACAAACACATCCTGTTTACGGAGGGAACGCCGGCGACCTTCGACTCCACCGCGTACGGACGATGGAGCCTCGGGGAGGCGTACGGGCGGTCGATGATCAACGATTTCAATTCGGGGGCGGAGGGATGGACGGACTGGAATATTCTGCTCGATGAACGGGGCGGGCCCAACCATGTCGGGAACTTCTGCTTCGCCCCGATCCATGCCGACACGCGTACGGGCACGCTCATCTACACCAATTCGTACTACTACATCGGCCACTTCTCGAAATTCATCCGCCCCGGCGCCAGAAGGATTGTGGCGGCCCCGAGCCGCAGCATGCTGCTCACCACCGCCTTCGTCAACCCGGACGGCACAGTCGTCGTGGTCGTCATGAACCCGACGTCAAAGGGGGGAGACTACAACGTCGTCGTCGGCTCTGCATCAGTGCAGATCAACTCGCGGCCACACTCCATCCAGACGGTGGTGTTCTAACTATCGAACTCGGCGAGATTTGAACCCGCACGGAAGCACTCAATTGCACACCGGCGCGCCTTCGCGTGAGTTGGCGGTCGCCGGCGCCGCAGGCGTCACGGTGCCGATGTAGATCGCGCACCGCTTGGGCGTGTTGGCATTGCCAATGCTCACCGTCCAACCGGCGCCCCCCCCTCCCTGTCCCTGTTGTCCCTGCCCCTGCCCCTGTCCACCGCCTCCCCCGGTTGTGATAGCACCCAGCGTGTTGCCGGTCGACGTGCAAAACGCGGCCGCACCAGCAGCCGGCGGGGTGTTGCAGTCCGTCATGGTCGTGTACTTCACCGAGTCGGCGAAATAGGCCTCCTCGGCGGTCACCAAATTACGAAGGTCGGACTTCATCGAGGCGAGGTACGCCTTTTCCTTCGTGTTGGCGAACTTGGGGATCGCGATGGAAGCCAAGACACCGATGATGACCACCACGATCAACAGCTCGATCAACGTGAAACCCTTGCGGTCCATACTCGGCCTCTGGTCGCAAGATTCAAGCCTCGCGTAATTCCATGGATCCCAAAATGGCCATCGTTACAGACTGCGAATAGGGCGTTTTTGCGGCATCAAGGGACGGTTTTGAGGCAACCGGTGAGACCTCTTCCAGGAGACATCAAATGAGTGGCGCCCGGTATCGTACGCCTACACGGAGTCTCGTTGGTGCATTCCTCGCCCTTGCGCTGGTTAACACCCGAGTCGCCGCGCAGGGGACGACGAATTGGTGGCCAAGGAGCGGGACGGTCCTCCTGGCTGGAGGCGGCCTACGGGGGCGGATCGCCGACGATCTTGCCAAGCGACTGATCGAGCTTGCGGGCGGCCCTGAAGCACACATCGTCATCATTCCGACGGCCAACCCGAACTTCGATGCGGAGGACCTGCGTTTCTATTTTGACAGCCTCGGTGCGCGTCACGAACCATTCTGCACGCGAAGGACCGTAATGAGGCCAACTCGGAGGAGCTCGCCAGGATCATACGATCGGCCGATGCCGTTTTCATGACCGGCGGCCAATCGATGGTGCTGGAGGCCACCTATCTAGGAACGCTCGTGCAGCGAGAGCTTCAGGCGTTGCTGGATCGTGGAGGCGTCCTCGCCGGCGACTCAGCAGGTGCCATCGCCATCGGCTGTTTCTGGCTGACGATGACGCCGGAGGGGTTCGGCAAGAGAACCGACGATCTCTGCCTGCTTCCGAAAGTTGCTGTCAGCCCACACGCAAACCGTCCACGCGACTACAGCGTCGACAGTGCGGTGCTCGGATACCTAGCCAACCATTCAGGCCCAATGGGGACGATCGGCATCGACATCGACGAGAACACGGTGCTCGTCCTGAAAATGGGTACGGCCGACGTCTTCGGGACAGGCAATGTCTCGTTTATTGACGTCGCAAGAGACGCTCAGAAGCCCTATCTCCGTCTCTCACCGGGCCAACGACACGATCTGGCGCGATAGGACGTGTGAGCCGAGGAGCACCCATGCGAATTGGCATTTTGGGTTCGGGGTTGATGGGGGGCAAGCTGGGAACGATCTGGGCGCGAGCGGGACACGACGTTGTGTTCAGCTACGCGCGCAGCGAGCGGAAATTGCAGAGGCTCGCACGCGAAGCGAAGGGAAAAGCGAAGGCGGGCACGCCGGGTGAGGCCGCGAGCGACGCAGACGCGCTCTTGCTGGCGGTGCATTGGTCCCGAGTCGATGACGTCTTGAAGCAAGCAGGCGACGTGTCGGGCAAAGTCATAGTCAGCTGCTCGCTTCCGATGAATGCCGACGACACCGACCTTGTGATCGCACACACGTCGTCGGGCGCGGAGGAGCTGGCAAAGAAGGTTCCAAAGGCTCGGGTCGTCTCCGCGTTCGGCACTGTGCCGAGCGAAGTGCTGTTTGGCGTCTTCGCGGCTCGGCGCAAAGCCACGAGACCGAGCCTCGTCTATTGCGGGGACGATGCGAGGAGTAAAGGGATTGCCGCTGAGCTGATCCGCGACGTGGGGTTCGATCCGGTGGACGCCGGGCCCTTGCGGATCGCCCGGTACACGGAGCCGTTCACACTGCTTATCGCGCAACTCGCCTACGCGGGGGACGAAGGTCCGGAGCTCGCGTACCGCTTCGAGCGGTTCGGGAAAAAGTCCTAGCAGAGTAGACGAAGCCCTTCGACAACGGTACCATGACAACGACACGCGCTGCCGCCAGCGATCAGAACGCGACCGTCGCCGCCGGTTTCCTCGGATGGATGCTCGACGCGTTCGACTTTTTTCTGGTCGTGATGACGCTGACGGCCATCGGGAAGGAATTCGGCAAGTCGGACGCTGCGATCGCCTTCTCAATCACGCTCACCCTCGCCTTCCGGCCCGTCGGCGCATTCATATTCGGCCTCCTCGCCGATCGCTACGGCCGCAAGATCCCGCTGATGGTCGATCTGGTGTTCTATTCGGTGATCGAGGTGCTGTCGGGCCTCGCGCCGAACTACGTCACCTTTCTCGTGCTGCGCGCCTTGTTCGGGATCGGCATGGGCGCGGAGTGGGGCGTGGGCGCTTCGCTCGTCATGGAGAAGGTGCCGCCGCGACTGCGCGGAGTCATGTCGGGCCTGCTCCAGCAGGGCTATGCAGCCGGCTATCTGCTGGCGGCCCTGTGTTACCTGCTCGTCTTCCCCCACTGGGGCTGGCGGCCGCTGTTCTTCATCGGCGGCCTGCCGGCGCTGCTCGCCCTGTTCGTGCGCGCCCGCGTGCAGGAGTCGGACGTGTGGCGCGAGACCCGTCACGACAACTGGACGGGCCTGGGACGGGCGATCGCGGCGAACTGGAAGCTCTTCCTCTACCTGACGGGCCTGATGGCGCTGATGAACATGGTCTCGCACGGTACGCAGGACATGTACCCCACCTTTCTCGAGCGGGATTGGGGGTGGGGGCCCACGGCGCGCGCCGCCCTCACGGCCTTCTCGCAGGTGGGCGCGCTCGCTGGTGGTGTGCTCTGCGGTCTCTATTCCGACCGGCTGGGCCGCCGGCGTACCATCGGCCTCGCGCTCGTGGGAGCCCTGCTGGCGATCCCGCTCTGGGCATTCGCCCCCGCCACGCCGCTACTCGTGCTCGGCGCGTTCGTGATGCAGTTCTTCGTGCAGGGTGCGTGGGGAGTCATTCCGGCGCACATCACCGAGCTCGCGCCGGACGGCGTCCGCGGCTTCCTGCCGGGCTTCGCCTACCAGTGCGGCGTGGCGATCGCGAGCCAAATCCCCCACGTGCAGGCGCTGTTCGCCGCGCACACGAGCTACGCGCAGACCATGGCGCTCTCGGCGGCGCTGGTGTTCATCGTGTGCGCGGTGGTGGCGGCGGCGGGCCCGGAGCGGCGAGGCGTGGCGTTCGGGCGTCCTCACCCCCCTTCCCCCTCTCCCGGGAGAGGGGGTACGTGAGTCACTTTCTCAGATAGGCGTCCGTCTTCTTGAGCCAGTCCTCGCGCGGCGGATAGAACACGTCGACATCGAGGGTATCCTCCAGCGCGAGGGCCTCGTGGGGCACGTTGCCCGGCAGATGGAGCACCTCTCCCGCGCGCACCACGATCTCCTCGGCGCCATCGTCCCCGACCAAGAACCGCAGCGCACCTTCCAGGATGTAGGTGAGCTGCTCGTTCATGTGCGAGTGCTTCGGGACGACGCAGCCTTTCTTCAGGTACACGTGCGCGAGCATCAGCTGGTCACCGGTGATCAGACGACGCGAAAGGAGCTCGTGCAGTTCCTCGCGGGGCATGTCGTCCCAGCGATACCACGTGGCCGCTCGGTTGGCGCTCACTGCGATTCTCCTCGACAGAGTCGAGCGACAACGCTACCGTCTACCCGATTCAACGTCGAGCCTCCGGCTGTGTCACCCACTCGGCAGCGTCCTCACCCCCTGTCCCTCGCGGTCCCCTTTCTCGCGACCTCTCGCCGTCCTCACCCCCTGTCCCCCTCTCCTTTCAGGAGAGGGGGGACGCCCGGCCAGTCCGAGCGCTTCCTTCAGGACACTCTCCAGGCGTTCCGGCGTGACGTCGCGGTTCCGAATACGGATCGTCCGGTAGCCCGCCGCTGCCAGGAATTCAGACCGGGCGTTGTCGTAGCTACGCTGCGCCGGCGAGTCGTGAGCGTCTCCCTCCAACTCGAGGATGATCCGCTCCGCGATGCAGTAGAAGTCCACGATGAAGCCATGCACGACATGCTGCCGGCGAAACTTGAGACCGAGTATGCGCCGGTTGCGGAGCAGGCTCCACGCGTAGCGCTCGGCGGGAGTGCGTTGCCTTCGCAACTGGCGAGCCGCGGCGTACAGTTGTCCGCGGGAAAGGGAACGAAGTGGATCCATTGAAGCAGAATGACGGACACGCTGAGCAGGACAAACCAAAGGACCGCACGTCGTAGCGAACGAACTCGCCGTGCGTGCCCCCTCTCCTGAAAGGAGAGGGGGAAAGGGGGTGAGGACTCCTGAAAGGAGAGGGGAAAGGGGGGTGAGGACTGAAAAGCGGGGCTGGGAGCGTCAACTGAGCGGAGCCCACCGAGAGCCAGTTGGGCTCTGTCACACCTCCACGAAGGCCTTCAACCGGTCAACCGCCGCATCCCACTGCGCGCTGATTTGATCGAGGTACCGTTTCGCCGTTTCCAGGCGCCGGCGATCCAGCTCCCAGAGCCGCTCACGCCCGCGGCGGGCGTGGCGCACCAGGCCCGCCGCGCCGAGGGTGTGGAGGTGTTTCGTGATCGCCTGGCGCGTGACGCCGGTGCCGCGGCTGAGCCGCGCAATTGACAGCGGCCCGTCCACGGACAGTCGTCCCAGCAGCCGCAGCCGCGTGGGGTCCCCCAACGCGACGAACACCGGCACGGCGCGGCTAGGCGACATACGCCGCCAAGTTCTTGATCTGCCCGGCCCACCCCCCGTCGTTCATGCGGAATGCCTCGCTGCGGCGCGCGAGCGGGATCCGATCGAACCCTGACTCGACAATCGTGAGCGCGGTGCCCGCCCCGCCCAGGGCCTCCTCGAGCGTGAACTCGACGAGCGTGGTGGGCTCGGTCGAGTAGTCGATCGCAGGATCGTTCGGATACGGATGCCAGCGATAGGAGAAGTACCGTTCGGGCTCGATCCGCTCGACCTGCATTTCGACCTTCATGTGCTCGTAGCCGGGAATGGCGACCTTGGCCCGGACCGTCCTCCCCTGGGCGAACGGGCCGTCGAGCTTCATCCGGAACCAGGTGCCAAACTCTTGCGCATCACTAATCGCGCGCCACACGCGCGCGCGCGGGGCGCGCAGCACGACACGCTTCTCGATACGGTCCGTGCTGGGACGGTCGGGAGCCTTCTTGGCGCTCATGCGTCCCTCGCGATGCCGTGCTTCTCGGCAATTTCCTCGTTTTGGTTGGGCTGGCCCTTCCCCGTGGTCATCAGGTTGCGCAGGCTGCCCTTGATGTAGGTGCTCCAGGCGTCCGAGCAGACGTCGTAGCATTCGTATGCGGGGACTAGGCCTACATGCGTGAACCGCACTTCCGTCTTGTCACCCTTCCGGGCGATGCCAAAGACGATGTCGGTGCCAGTCCACTCGCTCTTGTCAGTTACGAAGCTGAAATAGTTGTCGACAACGTGCCAACGGACCGTTCTTCCTGGAACGAGCTCCGTGATTTGGATGGTGCAGCGGTGTACGTTTTGGTAGCGGTACTTGAATTCCCCGAGTGCGTCGGTCCTCCCGTCAATTGCTTCCGACCACCAGCCGCGCACGTTGTTGATCGCGTCGAAGGCCGCGTCGGGCGTGGTGTCCACCTGGAAAGTCGCGCTGTAATCCTTGCTCTGTGTCATAGTATCGGTCCTATCTAGTGAGTGATGTAGGGGTTGCTACGAAGGAATCTGTAGGCGATCCGATAGATATGCAACCCCTTGGTTGCATATCAAGAAACCAGGGGAGCTGCCGGCCTCGCGCCTCGCCGTACTGCCGGCGACGTCACACACCGCCGTCATCACTCAACCCGAGAGGACCGCTTCGCCGGTCAGCTCCCCGGTGTCGCTGACGGTGGATTCGGTCCCATCGGCGCGATAGATCCGGGCGAGTCGTCGTTCAGGGTCGACGACCCAGCTCGACGAGGCGCAGATGGCGACGTGGGCGAAGCAGGGGCCGCGTTGCCCGGCTGGGTTCCTGGCCGACCGTCCTGAGGATCTGTCGTCGCGCCAAGGACCGGTTGCGTGAGTAAGCTTCGCCCGCGTCTGTCTACCACGCGCTTGCACGTGACGGGCGCGGACGTTTCAATGGAACGGGACAGTTGTGCGCTTGGTTACCCATCGTCGTACGTCTGTCGTCCAGCTGCCTGCGAGCGAGTCGCCCGCAGGTGCCCATGGCGTCGCTCTATACGAATGCCCGGGGCAGCCTGGTGCCGGTCATAGTCTTGCACGCCGCCGTGAATAATACGAAGGATATCGTGCCGGTTGCCACCTAACCTCTGCCATCAACGCATGACGCACTTTCTCTTTCTGCTCGGAGGAATAGTCGCCGCCCTCGTGGTGGCGCTCGTCTATATCACGCTTGCCGCGAACGCCGAAGCGAATCACCAGGATCGGGTGATGAGCGTACCGCCGATCGGGCCCGAGCTCGGCGCATTTCTGCGAACGCTGCACGGTGCCGCCGGACAGTGCGTGGTTCTTGGCAACGAGGTGGAACTGTTCCAGAACGGCGACGAGATTTTTCCGCCGATGCTCGCCGCGATCCGCGAGAGCCAATCGACCATCCACCTCTCGACGTTCATCTATTGGGGAGGCGTTGTGCCTCGAGAGTTCGCGAAGGCGCTCTCCGCTGCCGCCCAACGCGGCGTGATCGTGCGGCTCGTTGTCGACCGCGAAGGAAGCGAGCGGATGCCTCGCGAGCTCGTGCAGCAGATGCGCGATGCGGGCTGCAAGGTCAGCTGGTTCCGCCCCATGCAGTGGTTCGACTGGATGAAATACAACCACCGATCGCATCGCCGTCTGCTGATCGTGGACGGCAAGATCGGCTTCACCGGCGGCGTCGGCATCGCCGACGAGTGGACGGGACACGCGCAGAGTCCCGCACACTGGCGCGACACGCACGTGCGTCTCACGGGGCCGATCGTTGCCGCGCTGCAAAGCGCGTTCAGCGACACCTGGAATCAGAGCACGGAAGAGCTGCTGCTCGACGCGCGGGATTTTCCACCCCTCGCGCCGACCGGGGACGTCCCCGTGTGCGCCGTGCTCGGGAGTCCGGCAAATGGCGCCTCGGCGGCGCAGCGCGTGATGGCGGCGCTCATCGCCGGCTCCACGCGCACACTGTACATCAGCAATGCGTACTTCGTCCCCACGCCGTCCTTCATCGACGCGCTCTGCGCCGCGAGCGACCGGGGCGTCGACGTTCGCGTTCTCGTGCCCGGACCCTACCACAACAAGAGGATCGTCCAGCGCGCGAGCCGCCACAGTTGGCCACGTCTCGTCGAGCACGGTGTCGGCATCTATGAGTATCAGCCGACGATGATGCATACCAAGACCGTCGTCGCCGACGGCGAGCTCCTGCTCGTGGGCTCGATCAACTTCGATCCACGGTCGTTCGCGCTGAACGCGGAATTCGGCGTGGTCATCGTCAGTCGGCGGCTCGCCGCCGACACGGTGCGCTCCTTCGAGGCCGATATCGAGCGCTCGATCCGACTCCTTCCTGCTACAATCGCAGCGCGTGGCATCGCCAATTCCGCGATGGATGCCCTCTGCTACTGGGCGCGTGCGCAGCTCTAGTGATGCGGCCCGTGGGATAAACCTTCCAGATCCAGCTGTCTACCACGATGGTGGGTCGTGCCATACCTCACACGCGCGACGCTTACGGACGAGAAAAGGAGGGCGGACTCGGCCGCCCCCCTCCCCTCTCAACAGACCGGTCGGCCTTGAAACAGACCGGAGCTACAAGCGGCCGCGCAGACCGGTCGGCTCTAGTTTAGTTGCTTGCGGCGATCTTGTGGAAGGTCGAGTTCGCAACCTCGTAGGCCTCAACCTTCGGTGTTCCCTCAACCACCTTCGCCAGGCTCGTCAGCACCTGCGGATAGATGTCGCGGCTATAGTTGTCCGCGTCCTCTTTCCGATCCCACAGACTGATCGCAACCGCTTCGGAGCGGTCCGCGGCAACGAACGAAATCTCGTCCTTGAAGCCATTCTGTTTCCGAAGTAGGGGCAGGACGTCCTTCTCGAGCGTCTGGGTGAACTCACCGGCCGTGTCGGTCTTCAGATGCAGGGACTCATTGCGTGCGTACATATCGACTCCTTGGCTACGCCGACGTGATGAACCTACTACGTGACTACTGCGCGTGCGTGTACACCGTCTCGCCGCTCAGTACATCCCGCCCATGCCACCGCCGCCGGGCATCGCGGGCATCCTCTCCTTCTCCTTCTTCTCCACCACCACGCATTCGGTGGTGAGGAGCAGTCCCGCGATGGACGCGGCGTTCTGCAGCGCGGTGCGGGTGACCTTGGTCGGGTCGATGACGCCGGCCGCGACCAGATCCTCATACTCGTTGGTCTGGGCGTTGTAGCCGTAGTTCAGCTTGGCCGACTCCTTGACCTTGCCCACGACGATGGCGCCCTCGGCACCCGCGTTCTGAACGATGATCCGGATCGGCTCCTCGAGCGCGCGGCGGACGATCTCGATGCCGGTCTTCTCGTCGTCATCGAAGCCCCTGACCTTGTCGAGGGACTTCCGGCACCACAACAGCGCGACACCGCCGCCCGGGACGATGCCCTCCTCGACCGCGGCGCGGGTCGCGTGCAGCGCGTCCTCGACCCGGGCCTTCTTCTCCTTCATTTCGGTCTCGGTGGCCGCGCCCACGTTGATCACGGCGACACCGCCCGCCAGCTTCGCGAGCCGCTCCTGCAGCTTCTCCTTGTCGTAATCCGACGTGGACTTCTCGATCGCCGCGCGGATCTGACTGATGCGACCCTGGATGTCGGCCTGCTTGCCCTTGCCGCCGATCAGGGTGGTGTCGTCCTTATCCACCAAGATGCGCTTGATGTGGCCGAGATCGTCGAGCGCGGTGTTCTCGAGTTTGAAGCCCAGCTCTTCGGAGATCACCTTGCCCCCTGTAAGCGTCGCGATGTCCGTGAGCATCTCCTTGCGCCGGTCGCCGAAGCCCGGGGCTTTCACCGCGCAGACCTTGAGGGTGCCACGCAGCTTGTTGACCACCAGCGTCGCCAGCGCCTCCCCCTCCACGTCCTCGGCGATGATGAGCAGCGGCTTGCCCGCCTGCGCCACCTTCTCGAGGACCGGGAGCAGGTCCTTCATGGTGGCGATCTTCTTTTCGTGCACCAGGACGTAGGCGTCCTCGAGCACGGCCTCCATCTTCTCCGGATCGGTGATGAAGTAGGGCGACAGGTAGCCACGGTCGAACTGCATCCCGTCCACCGTCTCGAGCGTGGTCTCGAGGCCCTTCGCCTCCTCCACCGTGATCACGCCGTCCTTGCCCACCTTCTCCATCGCGTCGGCGATCTTGTCGCCGATCTCCTTGTCCCCGTTGGCGGAGATGGTGCCGACCTGCGCGATCTCCTTCCGGCCCTTGGTGGGCGCGGAGATCCGCTTCAGCTCCTCCACCACCAACTCGACCGCCTTGTCGATGCCGCGCTTCAGCGACATCGGGTTGGCGCCCGCGGTGACCGACTTCAGGCCCTCGCGGAAGATCGCCTGCGCCAGCACCGTCGCGGTGGTCGTGCCGTCCCCGGCGATATCGGAGGTCTTGGTCGCGACTTCCTTCACCATCTGGGCGCCCATGTTCTCGATGGGATCCTCGAGCTCGATCTCCTTGGCGACGGTGACGCCGTCCTTGGTGATGGTCGGGTTCCCGAACTTCTTGTCGATGACGACGTTGCGACCCTTCGGACCGAGGGTGACCTTCACCGCTTCGGCCAGCTGGTCCACGCCGCGCTTGAGGCGCGAGCGGGCCTCCGTGTTGAATTCGAGGTACTTGGCAGCCATCTATTCCTCCCCCGCTCAGCTGAGCTTGGCGATGACGTCGGATTCCTTGATCAGAATGATTTCTTCCTCCTCCAGCTCGACCTGCGAGCCGGTGTACTTCCCATACACGACCCGGTCCCCGACCTTCAGCTCCAGCGGGACCCGCTGGCCCTTTTCCAGCCGACCGGGCCCGACCGCGATGACCTCACCCTGGATCGGTTTCTCCTTGGCCGTGTCCGGGATGTAGAGACCACCTTTCATCTCCTGGGTCTCTTCCATCGGCCGGATCGCCACCCGATCGGCGAGCGGGAAGATCTTCAGCCTACTCTTCGTCACAGTGGGCATGAGGCTCCGCGTAGCCATAAGGCTCCGCCTCCACCTGCAAGGAGAATCTCAGTTAACTAATAGCAACTCTGTGAGCCTATGTTGGTGTACTTGACTTGTCAAGTGAACTGGCTGACTTGCCAGTTCTGCCCAGAATGATTAACCTCCAACGGTTAATGACTCAAATCGGCCTGAGGAGGAATCCCGTGGACGTCCCATTTGTGATCCGGCACCGGTTGGAGGAATTGGGGTTCGAGCAGCAGGATCTCGCTCGCGCCGCGCGCGTGACCGACTCTTACATATCGCAATTACTGACTCGGAAGAAGGCGCCTCCCGCGCCGAGCCGCACCGACATCTATGCCAGGATCGACAAGTTCTTGAAGCTCCCGAGCGGGGAGCTGGCGAAGCTGGCAGACCTCCAGCGCAAGGAAGAATTGAAGCGGGAATTGGGGGAGGAACCCGTACCCCTATATCACGAATTTCGTGAGTTGATCCTGCGCAAGTGCAATCGTGAGCAGGAAAAACACGTCCGCGCGATCTTTGAAAGGCAGCCCTTCGGCGAGCTCGAACGCCTCGTCACCAAGACGCTGCTGGACGTGGTCAAGCGCGTGGCGAAAGACGAACTCGACAATGACTACTGGCTCCGCATGGTGGCCCAACTCAGCGGCCGCAGCTATGAAGAGATGCGGGTCATCGTGCTCGAGTTCCTCGATACGGACATCTTCCACGTGTCCGCTGAGAACTGCGTCTCGTTCTTGGATCCGCTGATTGAATCCTGGGACATCGACCTCGCGACGTTCGGTCTGGAGATTGTCTTGAACCACAGCGTCGTCCCAGGGCAGGCGAAGCGATTCGAGTTTGTCGAGCGGCAAGCCGAACAGCCCGTCAGCGAAGAGCCGGGGCTGCAGGAATTCCTTCAGGATCCTTCCCTCAGCGGCACCGCGACCGCGGAGGAAGTCGAGTTTCTCAAGGGGCTGACGTTCAAGCGCAAGCAGCCGACGCCCCTCTATTATTACCGGGAGTTGCAGAACCTCAGAGACCCGCTCCATTTTCGCACCCCATAGGCATGGTCGGTCACAAGCTCATCGCCTGGCCCGGCACGATGAGGGCCTTTGCCTTCGGGCAGACCTACACGCGGGGGGAGATCCGTCAGGCTCTCGGCGGCGACCTCTCGAGCTACCTCCCGCACTGGGACGGGCGCGTCGTATGCGGCTGCTTCAGGCCCGACCTCAACCCCGACGCCCCCGATGTCATCCTGTCCGGCCGCGGTCCCAAGATCGAGCGCTGGGCGCACGTCTTCGCGACGCAGCGTGACTTCATACCGTGCTTCGTGAAGACGGATACCAACGCCTGGGAGTACGTAGGTCGCTTCTGTGTGCGTCGGGTCATCTCGGACGCGGTCGAGCTTAGGGCCAGGGCGAGGCGCGCGTCCAGGCCGCCGGAGGACCTCTCGATGGTCCTGTACCTACGGGGTAGGTAAGGGGCGCCTCGATCGCGACCGAGCCGCGGGCCAGCCATGTCATTAAGCCAGGGGACGCCATTGGCCGCGGTCGCGAAGCGGTACGAGAAGGCGAACGCTACCCGTCAACCGCAGGGGAGCGTCGCATGAAGACTCTGAGGCTGCAACGAGACCCCGATGGGTTTTTCCTCTGGCATCCTGATTACGCGCCGTGGATCGTCGGGCGTCGCTCGCTTGAGGCGAACCCAAACGATCGCGCCTTCTTCGATCCGAACGCGGGCGAGATCGTGTGGTCTAGTCGCGATGGGATGAAGGACTACGAGATGGAGGAGCTCGCGGCTCGCCACCTTGTTGGTGAACTCGTGAAGATGCCCCAGTTTGAGAGCGAGCGGGAGGTTGAGGACTGGTTCCTCCGACGCGGGTTCAAGGTCGAATGGATCTGAGCGGCATCGAACCGGCAAGGAAAAGCCCTTCCGAGAGCTCGCCATGCAAGAGACCCACGGTGCGGCAGGTCCTAGGCGGGAAAACGTGAAGGCGGTGACCCAACTCATGAGGTGCCCTGGAGGATGCGGAGAGGGTCTAGACATCATGACCACTTCGAGCGGACAGCATGCCCTCTCCGCACCGTAATGGTCTCTCTACTTCGAACGCTCGCCTACCCAATCCACCGTGAAGTCGGTCGGCGAGCTGAACGCGCCTTTGTACGTCCCGCCGCCCTGAATCCCCACGTACTGGCCCGTTCCTCTCACCTCGGTCCAACTCCCCCTGAAGGTCGTGCGCGGTGAGCCATCCGGGGACATGGTGGTCGTCACTTTTCCGTTGAATTTGACGACGGTGCTATCCGCGCCGTGCCAGAGCGTCACATAGCCCTGATGGGAGCCGTTCCCCTGGGCGAGATCGGCAAGCTCCCGGATCGCCACCTGTGCTCCGGCCATGAAATCAGCCGGGCCGCTATTGCGGTTCGTGCCCTGAGACTCGGTTAGCAGGAGGAGGTGTCCCGCGACGTCCGGGATGCTCAGCTTCTCCTGCGTCACATACCGCATGGTGAAGGTTCCCGCGATCTTCACGCTCCCGCCTACCGGTGACAGTCTAGTCATCGAGAAGGCCCCGATGACCGCGGGCAACGCAACTAGTCCGAGCATTCCTCTGAGCGAGAACATGGCCTCGTCCTCCATTGCAGGGTGGGTGCCTGACAGCCTATGTAGTTGTATATACATCTATACTGATGGATGGCGGTGTCAAGGGAAAGACACACCAGGTTGGCAAATGCGGTAGAGGCGACCTATAATGCATATACATCTAAATGCGAGAACCGGATGGACTTGCCGACGAAACCGCGGCACGCGATAGCAGCGCCACCCCTCCCTTGCCTGTGTGCGAGCTTGCGGCGGGCCGCGCGCGCCATCTCCCAACTCTATGACGCCGAGCTGCGGGCGGTTGGGTTACGGTCGACCCAGAACACGTTGTTACAAGTCCTCACGGGCCAGAAAGCGATCACGCAAGCTCAGCTCGGGTCGCTCCTCGCCCTCGACACGACGACCCTATCGCGCACGCTTCGACCGCTCGAACAGCGGGGCTGGATCCGCCGCCTCCCGGGGAGGGACCGCCGCGAGCGATACCTCGCGCTGACACCCGGGGGCCGACGCCAGGCAGAGCGCGCACGCCCCCATTGGCAGCGGGCAGAGGAGCACATGCGGAGACGTCTTGGAGCGGCGGAGTGGGGGCGAATCATGGGAGCGTTACTGCGGGTGACACGAGCCATGCAAGAGACCTGAGCGAATCAGTGCCGGAGGCGAGATTCACACAGCTGCCGGGTTAGCCGCTGCGTTTGCGCGGCATTACTCCCAGCACGGAGCTAGGGCGAAGAAAAAGCCCCACAGCGAAAGTCCGCTGCGGGGCTTGCTCTTCACTCAATCGGGACGGCGGGATTTGAACCCGCGACCCCCTGAACCCCATTCCAGCGAACCCGAGAAGTACCCTCCTCGCAATCTAGCGGCTATTCACGGGATTCACCGCCTTCCATTCACGGCATCACCCGGACCTGAACCGGGACCCACCGCACTTTTCCATTAGCAAATCCATTAGCGCTCATCGAATCACGTCAGGGCGTTGGCGAGCGGAACGAACTGGAAGCCATCAGCGATTAGCGTAGGAACTAAGGCCCGAGTCAGCTCAGCGCCGCGATTCGCCCTCGCAAGGACCTCATCGTTCGCTGCGTAGTCGTGCAGTAGGACGATCCCCTGCTCCATGGTCCGTGCCGCAACCCGAAAGCAGGTCGCGACAACAGTAGGATCGACACCGTCTCGCCATCCGGCCCAGTCGGGCCAATGGATTCTCCAGTGAATGTGGCCTACATGGTCGGCATTTAGTTTGGCGTCTGCGCTCAAGACGTGCGCCACAGCCGGAGGGCACTCGCCGTACGGAGCGCGGAAGGGTATCGGTTTGGCGGCTGCGCCGAGCAAGTCGGCGGTTTGCTGCAACTCCCCTACGATGTCGCCACCATCTGCAAGTTGCTTCGCAAGTCCGCCTTCTTCTTTGTAGTGCGTCCAAGTGTGGTTCCCGAGCCGGTGACCAAGTTTCAGCAACCGTGCGAGGACCTCGGGCTGCTTTTCGGCGAACTTGCCTACGACGAAAAACGTGGCCTCAATGCCCATGCCCGACAGGTACTCAGCAATCGGGAGCGTATTCGGACCTGGACCGTCATCGTAGGTCATCACGAGCGCGTGGTACGGTAGGTTGGCACCTGTGATCTGTGCGGCGTTGGCGTTGATCACGTTGGTTTACCTCGCGCGCCCGCGAATACCCATGCGGGTCGCGCTTTCGTAGAACCTCAGTAGTTGGCGGTTCGCCGTTTCCTTTTCCTTGCCGACCTCGAACACAGACGTGTAGACCACCTGCTTGTTGCCTGCTGAGTCGGTCATGAAGAGAGCAACACCCCGCACCTCGTCGTGGTGCTCGCCACACGTGATGCTGATCGATCCTCCAACAACAGGAGTAACGCGGAGGCGGGGACCGCTGGTCGTCAATAGGAAACTCGAACTACCTAGGACCGCTTGTTTCAGCGCGTCAACGAAGCGACTCGCAGTCGTGTCGTTAGGCGACACAATGTCGATGGGCACCTGAGCCGCCAGTCGACCAAACGAAAGCGCGAGCGTGAGCGCAAAGACTGCAACGGTCGTTTTCATTTCGTTGTCTCCCACGACACGACGTTGGCACCACGGTCAGGCGATGTGCAGTGGCAAAAGGTAGGAGTGCGTCTTTGTATTCGCAAAGCGGCGTCGGCGGGGATCGGACCCCGCCTTCTCTATCCGCGCCTCGGAACAGTAGCTTTGCTGCAATGCCAAAGAAGAAGCCCGTTCTGCCCAAACATCATCTCGACGATGATGACCACGTGATTCCGCCGCCTCCACCCCCTGCGGATCGTCTGGCGCAGTACACCGTCGATCACGACCCTCATAGCGAGCAGGATATCAAGCAGTACGTCGAGAGTCAGGCGCGGGGCGAGCGGGCCAAGCACGCCGAGAAGGTGAAGGAGGAGATCGTCCACCGGCGCCGGTACGAGATGTGGGACGTGACCACGAACAAGAATAGCTGGTGGGTCATCACGGACCCCACAAACCTCTACCTCAAGAAAGACTTTCCGAGCCTCGACTACCTACTCTCGTTTCACATCGGACTAACGACCCGTGCGTTGAGTCAACAGAACCGCCGCATGGGTATCGGCGACGAGCCGACTCCGCTCCATGAAGTGTTCCGGCGTCTGGACCAAGCAGACGAGCGTCTGGAAAGCGCCGTCGAGGCAGAGGACTACCAAGCGGTCGGTGTGCTCCTACGCGAGACGCTGCTAACGCTCATCGCGAGTCTGCGCCGTCACGTCACATTGCCTGCGGATACGACACGTCCCCAGGACGCCAACTTTGTCGACTGGAGTCGGTTGTTGATCGGTCAACTGTGTCCCGGGCGTAGCAATAAGCCGCCGCGGTCCCACATCAATGGAAGCGCTGAGGACACGTGGGACCTCGTCGGCTGGTTAGTCCACGCACGCAACGCAGACACCACAGCGGCGACGATCACCTTTCACGCCGTCAATACGCTCGTCGGATACTTCGCGTGGTTGACTCTCCGCGAGAAGCTCGACGGCACGGACCAGTGCCCGACGTGTGGCTCACGTGACATTCGCACCCACTTCGACGCGGAGCTTGAGCCGGACGGCGAATTCGAGACGTGTGGGTCATGTGGTTGGAGCAGTCATGCTGCTGGTTGAAAAAGCTATGCAGTGGACGCACCGGGAGTCGAACCCGCAGCACGTGCGCGGAATGATCTTCGGCGGGCAACAACAGGTAGGACCCGCGTCGCTCAGTCGCTGCACGTCTGTGCTTCGACCTTTCTAGGGAGGTCTAGCTCCGCCGGGAGCGAGTGCGCCCGAAAGGCTGGCCCCGTACAGGCGGCCAGCCTTGTTGGAGTTAGTTGCTCGTGGTGTTGAGGATGATGACCGCGCTGTAGTGCCCGCCCCCAATCGGACTCCCGTTGGAGACGTTCGCAGTCACCAGATCCGACGGGCCGTTACCCTTCGGCACGCCGAGCTGAATGACTACGTGCCCGCCCGGGCAGATGTCGTTCGCCAGTCCGCTCGCGGGGTTGAACGTGTTCCCGTTGCAGTTGACGAACGCGCTCGTCGTACCAAAGCTGAGCGGGATGGGCAGGCCCTGCGCCGCCGGGTTGGTCATCGCTGCGGGCAGGGTGAAGGTGAAGTTCAGTGACGCGTTCGGGTCGGCATCGCATTGCCACTGGGCAAATGAACTGGCCGACGTGGACACCGTTCCCTGGGTTCTGGTCACGGTGCCGAACGAGATGCCGGCATCATTCACGCACGACAGGAACGGTGCCAAGGTCAACGTCACCGGCGCAGAGGTGTTCTGCGACGTTTGCGCCAACACGGGCATGGCAAACAACGCCAGCGCCGCGAAGGCGAGGGTGAGAATCTTTCGCATGAGTGCAACTCCTGTGTTGTGGAACGTTGGACTACAGGAAGGGAACTGCTACGGCAGGATGGTCACGGCACCTCCTTTCATCTGATGGTTGTGCTCGGAAACGAGAACGGGGACACCGGCACCGGCCCGAGACTGATGCGCGCCGCCGTGCGTCCGGTCTGCCAGGTGTGCGCGATCTGGATGGACTTCAACCCGCCCTGCCACGTGACGGCTCCGAACTGCCGCGACGAAAAGACCTGCACGTCGCGGATGTGGATCAGTCCAGCCAGTTCAACGGGATGCGTTGGGGTGTAGGCCCCATAGAGCCATAGCGGACCTGCCGCTAGCCGCCCGCTGATCGTCGGCAGGCGATACACCCCGTCTTGGTAGTCGAGGAAGACGTGCGGTGTCGGTGCGAGTGTGACGCCCCACGCACCGGCCCCGCGGTTGTCGATGCGACCGGCGACGACAAACCTTCCACGAAAGTTGTAACCTCCATCGACAGCAGCTCGCAGGGAGTCATCAACTGCCGCACTGAGGAACGGTCCCGAGTAGATCGGTACGGCGACGGTGTTGAAGGCACTCGCGCGATGCTGCTCCCGGAATCGTCTCGTGGCCGGGAGGACCGCCGCCTCATCGAACACCAGCACCCGTAGCTCTGCCGGTCGCCACTGCACGACGAGGGTTGGGTACTGCGTGCGGAGTTGGTCCAGCGAGACCCACGGCCCGACGAACGAGACGCCGAGCAGATCACGAAGCGCAGTGCTCGGGAGCTGCACTATCGAGTCAGTCACCATCGCCTCGACGGTGATCAGCTCCCGCGTGGAAACGAGTTCGACGGAGACGAGGGTGGTGTCGCTCGGCAGCAGCAACCGCAGCAGGAGGAGCGCGGTCACGGCCCGGCCTCCGTGACGACGCGCGTGATCAGGCGCGTTGCGAGCGTGATGCGCATCGCTGGCCGTGACTTGTCTTCAACCGGCATGAACAGCGTACCGAGTCTGAACACCGAGGCGGGCTTCGGTGGTGTGCGAAGTCGGAGACGGACGATCTGACTCGCACCGGCCGCAAGTGTGAACTGCTGCGGGCTGATCCGCGCCGGGACGGAGTCAGTCAGTGTCGAGTCCCGGTACAGCGTGATGCTGACCTTCAACGGTTTGGCGGTTGGATTCGCGACGCGCATCTCGGCATCGCGGCCACTGATGTGCAGGACCGCGTTCACCTGGGCCGACAGTAGCCTCGCGGCGACGAACACGATGAACGCGAGGATTAGCGCCGTCCGAACGACGCAGCCCGCGCGCATTGGCCTCGCGAGGTACAGCCGGACGCGAGGCAGTACGCGGAAGTAAGGATGTATCCGCACGGCAACCTCCTTCGATTGTTGTGGGAGAGCGACTACAGCAGACCTGCTTCTGCGAACGACACGTAGCGGCTATCGCCCGCGAGAATGACGTGGTCGTACACGGGCACATCGAGCAGCCGTCCGGCGTCCACCAACTGCCGCGTCACGGCGCGATCATCGGCTGACGGTGCGGGATCACCACTCGGGTGATTGTGGACGAGGATGATACCGGCAGCGCCCGCGAGGATCGCTGCGCGAAATACTTCACGCGGATGCACCAGCGACGAGTTGAGGGTGCCGCGCGACACTTCGTGAATGGCGCGCACCTGCGACCCTGAACCCAATGCCACGATGTAGAACGCTTCCACATCAAGCAGTCCCGTGCGCTCATGTAGAAGGCGCTGCACGTCACCCGGTCCTCGCACGCGGTAGCCGGGTTGCAACGTGGTGCCGGGTTCGCGCACGAGGCGCACGAAGCACCACGACGGCAGGTTCTTCGGTGGGCGGATCATGGGGCCCTCCCGCTTAGCCGGGAGAGCTTCTTCGAGCAGCACCATGCGAGATGCATCGCGAGCTGTGCGGCTGCGGATAGCCCCGCGATGGAACTGAACGCGGCTCCGCAGCGCGGGCAGGTCTTCGTGGTTGTGGTCATGTCAGTTCTCCTCGGCGCGCGCCATCAACGGGAACCATGCGGCGAACAACCGCGCCATCGCGGCGGGGATCAGCTCGGCAACTTCCCAGTCGAGCTTCACGGACAGCAACGCTTCGATGGCTCGCTGGACGTGACGGGCCGCGCACCACGGCGGTGCGTGGTGTTCGATGGTCGTCCGGGCCGCTTCGGCGCGGCGCACGGTGGCTTCGAGTTCTGGATTGAGGGCCCAGGTTGCCGGGGACATTTCCCGCAGCAGCGAGAGGAGCTGCAGTGCGTTGTTGATGTGCTGGATAGGAGACTCCGACAACGGCACGCCGATGAGCGTGAGCGTCGGCAAGCCGGTGGCCTGCCCGAAGGTGTCGAGCATTGCAGTGCTCCGTGTTGTGGGTGGATGGGACTGGCGGGAATGAAAAGAGCCGCCTCTTGCAAGGCGGCTCCGTTAAGGACTCATCGCTGGCAGCGTCATTCGGCTGCCTTCTTCTCCTCCTTCTTGCTGCTGCCGTTGCCGTTCAGTTTCGCCTTACGTTGCGCCGGGGAACTGTGCAACCATTTCTGCCATTGCGTCTTGGCCGTGTTTGGATTCACCCCGGCCTTCGCTGCTGCGGCGAGCGCCTCGGCCCGATCCTTCGCTTTGGCGAACACCTTCCATGCGGTTGCGACCGCGCCGGAGCTGCGCTTGGTCTTCTTGCTCATACGAACCTCCTTGTGAGTGAACTGGATTGAAAACGGGATGGAGCTGCTGCTATCGAATCACGAGGACGTGCTGACCCGCGTCCTCATCGTCATCGTCGTCCCCTTCACGGCGGATCGCCCACCCGCTGTGACTGTACGCGGACTCTTCGAGCGTCACTTCTTCAACATCCCCACTGACGCGGTGGACCTGCTGCGTATGCCCGATGTCGCCGTAGTCGCTG
>Ga0209220_1000265_pt1 | contig 21040 bp, 21 predicted proteins | sample BlaSpr_A8_OM3_M3_FD_187984 | JGI IMG/M metagenome (GOLD analysis project Ga0209220, IMG submission 187984) | Forest soil microbial communities from Thunder Bay, Ontario, Canada - Black Spruce, Ontario site 2_A8_OM3_M3 (SPAdes) (version 2) | ecosystem: Environmental > Terrestrial > Soil > Boreal... | reverse complement strand
CGATCTCCCGGCTGGAGGACATCGCGACGCGGTTCGGGATCGACGGCGGGCGTGCCCATCACGCGCTCGACGATGCGGTGACACTCGCGCACGTCTATCGCGAGCTCGAACGCCAGCGCATCGTGCGGGCGCGCAAGGCTGTCCTCGTGAACCTGCTCGACTATCTCGGGCTGGCGCTGGTGCTCGAGGACCAGGGAGCGGGGAGCAGGGAGCGGGACATGCTCCTGAATCTCGCGAAATTCTACACGCTGGGCCGATATAGCGACGCACTCGAGTTCTACGCGATGGAGCGGGAGCGTACAGGGGCTGCGGCGCCACCACTCGATGAGGTGATTCAGAGACTCGGAGGCCAGGCCCTCATGACGCGCTTGCGCGCCGAGCCTGATCCGGCGCAGCGCTACCCCGCGGCGGTGGCTCGGCTCGGGGCACTGATGGAGGGTGATGCATCGGCGACCCTCGCCGCGAGCATCGATCGCCTGCTCGAGCGCGTGGCGCTGTCCACGTCGGACGGCATCGAGGTCGCGCCCGATCGTGTGAATCTGCTCACGCTGCATTCGACCAAGGGGCTGGAGTTCTCGCGCGTGTACATCGTGGGCGTGGAGGACTACCAGATTCCCGGCTATCGCGAGACGACGGAGCATCGCGAGGAAGCGATCCAGGAGGCGCGGCGCCTGCTCTACGTCGGAATGACGCGGGCGCGGCACCGGCTGGTGCTGACGCGGGTGGAGCGGCGGTTTGGGATGGAGGGCGGCGGCAGCAGTTTCCTCGACGAGATGAACCTTGCGACGTTTCGGGGGTCTACGGCGTCTCTGTTTGCATGATCCTCCTCGTCCTGCTCCAAGCGCTGAGTCTCGGCCCCGCCCTCGACAGTCTCGCCAATCAACAGCAGTTCTCCGGAGTCCTCCTGATCGCCAAGAACGGGATGCCCGTGCTGGAGCGGGCCTACGGCATGGCGGACCGCGAAGCCGGCCGGCCGAACGACGTCGAGACCGGGTTCAACCTCGGTTCGATCAACAAGTTTTTCACCGGGATCGCAATCCGGCAGCTCGCGGTCGCGGGCAAGCTCGATATCGATTCGACGCTGGCGCGCGCCTGGCCCGATTACCCCAACCACGACGCGGCACGACGGGTCACGATCCGCCAGCTGCTCGAGCACCGCTCGGGGATTGGCGGCAACATCTTCGCCGCGCCGGCGGGCAAGCGGCGTAGCGATGTGCGGCGCCTCGCCGACTATTTCACGCTGTTCGTCAACGAGCCGTTGCAATTCGAGCCCGGTACGCGCCAGCAGTATTCGAACGCCGGGTACATCGTGCTCGGGTTGTTGGTAGAGCGACTCTCGGGTGAGAGCTACTACGACTACGTGCGCCGTCACATCTACGAGCCCGCAGGAATGACGCGGACGGGACACTGGGCGGTGGACTCGCTGCCGCTCAACACGGCGATCGGTTACACGCGCGGCGCCCAGGACGCGCCTGCGTCAGCGCCGCTGAGCCGCAATTCGGAGTTGCTGCCAGGCCGCGGCAGCTCGGCGGGCGGCGGCTATTCCACGGCACACGATCTGTTGCGTCTCTTGAATGCGCTGCGTGCGGGCACGATCCCATCGGGGCCGCCGCCGGGCGCGGTCGGCATCGCGGGTGGGGCGCCCGGGTTGAACGCGGCGATGGAAGGCGCTCTGCCGGGCGGCTATGACGTCATCGTGTTAGCGAATCTCGACCCACCGGCTGCGGAACGGATGGCGCGATCTGTGAGAACCTTAGTTCGCCCCAGCGATTAGCCGCTGGAACCGCGGATTGCTCCGCAGTGGCGCGAAGGTGGGATCGATCTTGAGCCACTCCGGCGAGACATAGTGCGGCATCGCGAGCAGCGGCTCGAGATGATCGAGCGCCTTATCCGGTTCGTGCACGAGGATGTAGATCCGCACGAGCTCGTGCTGGATGTAGGCGCCGGCGCCTAGATCCCTTGCGATCGGCAGCAGCGCGGCACCGCGTTCGCCTTCGCGCTTCGCTTCGGCGTTGCGGCCCAGGTAGGCAAGCGCTAAGCCGAGAGTAACGTGCTGTACGGCATCATTGGGCGATGCCCGGAGGTGTTGTTCAAACGTGATCCGTGCCGTGTCGGCGAATGCTCGCATCCGAGCCGCGTCTCCCCGCAAGGCGTAGGTCTGCGCGAGCACTATTCCCCATATCCCCCGATCCCCACCGAAGGCGCTGGGCGTGAGGCGCAGCAGCAGCGCCTGCTGCGCGTCGTCCAGCACCCACATGAGGTTCCAGTACGTTGCCACGTACGCCACGAGTGCGGAGGGATCGACCTCCTTCGGGGCCGCGCGGAGGACAGCACGCGCCGCGGCGAGATCGCCACGCGCCAGAACCGCCATCGCCCTTCCCTCGCGGAGGTCGAGGTTCGCCGGCGCGAAGGCGAGCCCGTTGTCGAACGTCTGGATGGCGTCGGCGTATCGTCGCACGGAGACCAAACCGAGTCCCAACTGCCAGACCGTCGAGGCTGACCGAGGATCGAGCCGCTCAGCTTGGCGGACGTGCTCCAACGCGGTCTCCCACCGGGCGAGACCCCATTCGGCGAGCGCGAGGCCGGAGAGGAGCTCAGCGCTGCTCGGGGCGAGGCGGTAGCCCTGGGCGTACTGCTCGAGCGCCTGGACATTGTCCCACACGACGTGTTTGTAGTAATCGCCCAGCGCGAGGTGGCCATCGGGGCCGTTCGGCGCCAACGCCAGAGCGTGCTGCGCCGCCCTGTAGGCCGCTGCCGAGTCCACTGGCGTCGGGGCAACGAACGCGTACAACGCGGAGTGGCTGCGCGAGAGCTCGGCCCACGCCTGGGCGAACGTCGAATCGAGTCCCACTGCCTGCTCGTAGTACGGAATCGCACGGTGGAAGTCCAGCGGATTTCCTGCCATGCGCTGCGAGATCTCCTCGCCGCGCAGGAACGCATCATAAGCGGCGAGGTTTTCCGTGGGCCGCTCGGCGAGCCGCTGCTGGGCGCCGGCGCCAAGGGCGACGTCGAGCGATTGGGCCACGCGGCTCGCGATGTCGGCCTGCACCTGGAAGACGTTCGTGAGCTGGGCATCGAACGATTGCTGCCACTTGGTCGTCGGCGCCGAGCTGCCGTGCACCTGCACCAGCTCGGGACTGACATGCACGGCGCTGCGCCCGCCCGGCAGCTGTTCCCAGCGCACGGTCGCTGTCAGCAGATACTGGGCACCCAGCTCCTGCGCGATCTGTTGCGGCGTCTTCGTGGTCTTCTTGAACGGCGTCGAGCTGGCACGGCCAATCACCTGCAGGCCCGTCAGGCCCGCGAGCTTGCCGCGCACCTCATCGGTCATCCCATCCGCGAAGTACTCCTGCTCGGGACCGCCCAGATTCTCGAAGGGGAGCACAGCGAGCAGCTTGGGCCCAGGCCCTTCCCCACCCCCGTGGGTCCGGCGCCACGCAAACAGCACCCCGACGCCCAACAGAAAGCCCATGGCCAACATGACCAGCAGGGGCCGCCGGCGGGGCTGCTCCGCACGCGCGGCCGACTCGAGCCCCCGCGTGAACTCGGCCGCGCTCGCAAACCGGTCCGCGGGCGTCGCCGCCATCGCCCGCGCGATCACCGCATCGAGTACCGGAGACACGCTGGCGCGCAGCGGGTGAATCGGCCGCGGGCGCTCCGTCGCCGCCCTCGCGCGGATCGCCTGTGCCGTGGGTCCCGTGAACGGCGGCTCGCCCACCAGCATCTCGTACAGCACGCAGCCGAGTGCGTAGACGTCGGTGCGCGGACCGAGATCGCGGTCTCCGCTTGCCTGCTCGGGACTCATGTAGGCCGGGGTGCCAATCGCGATGCCGGTGTTGGTGAGATGCGTCTCGCTCTCGAGCGCTCGCGCGATGCCGAAGTCCGCCACCAGCGCGTGGCCCTCGCTGAGGAGGATGTTCTCGGGCTTTACATCGCGGTGAATGATCCCGTGGCGGTGGGCGTAGTCGAGCGCGTCGGCCGTCTCGCGCGCGATCCGCAGCGCGTCTTCCACCGGAAGCTGATGCTCGCGCGCCAGGCGGTCGCGCAGGGACTCGCCTTCCACGAACGGCATCGTGAACCAGAGCTCCCCGGCCGCTTCTCCCGAATCGTGGACCGACAGGATGTGGGGATGCTGCAAGCGGGCGGCCAGCATGATTTCCTGCTGGAAGCGTTCGGGCCCGAGCGCGGCGGCCAGCTCGGGATGGAGCACCTTGAGCGCGACGGGACGGTCGTGCTTGAGATCATGGGCGAGATAGACGGTCGCCATCCCGCCACGGCCCAACTCTCGTTCGAGGCGGTAACGCTTGGCGAGGGCCGCGCGGAAACGGGAGTATCGGTCGGGCATTACGGATTCTCAAAGTGCAGCGGGTCTCTCAAGTTCTGCAGCTCGCGGTAGTAATAGAGGGCGGTGGGCCGGCGGCCGTGGAACCGCAAGCCCTTGAGGAACTCGAGCTCGGCGCGGGTCGCCGTGCCGCTCAAGGCAGGCTCCGCCAGGAATTCCTCCAATCCCGGCTCCGGCCCGGCATTCCCCTCCACGAACTCAAACCGCCGCACCCGTTCGCCCGCGGCTCCCCGGCGCAGCACGATCTCGAGGCTGAATGTCGCGAGATCGAGGTCCCACGACTCGATGCGGGCCCCGAGGATCTCGATGTGCCTGGCCGTCAGGTGGAAAATATCGGCGCTGAGGCCGGCGACGTCGAGCAGCTTGCGGGCGACGAGCCGTTCCAGCGCCCCGAACGGCTCCCGCTCGATGATCGCGCGGACCTGCTTCGCCTTCTCGGGGCGAGACGTGCGCAGGATCAGCTCGCGGACGCGCGGGAACAGGGGCTCGGGCGTGTCACCGAGCTGCCGCTTCAGCTCCTCTTTGCGCCCCAGCTGCGCCACCCGGGCGAGCTCTCCCGGTGGCAGCTTCAGGAAATGGTCCAACCGGTCGTAGATGTCAGTGCGATGCGGCGCCGGCGGCGCCTTCTTCCCGGTGAGGAGCTGCGAGACGTAGGATTCCGTAACGTGTGCCGCACGCGCCAGATCGCGCTGCTCCAGTCCCAATTCTTCGAGTCGCTCCCGGATTACCAGCGATACGTCCACGACCCAGTCTCCTCCAAGGCGCCCATGGCGATGGTATTAACCTACATTGGTTAAGTGTTTAGTGTCGCTAAAGGTGCAACTTGACAAATATAGTGCAACCAGGTACGTTGCGCCAGTTGAGTAGTGTTCGCAGTGAAGATTCTGTTGAGTCGCAGATGGGTTGTCTGCAATCGCAGACGGGTTGTCTGCAGAGGAGTTTGTCTAATGTACGCACGTAACGTCACGCTGCACCTGAAGAGCAATTCGGCGCCCGAGTTCACCCGGATGCTGGAAACGGACGTCCTCCCGGTCCTGCGCAAGCAGAGCGGTTTCAAGGACGAGATCACCTTCGTCGCACAGAACGGCCAGGATGCGCTCGCGATCAGCTTGTGGGAGAAGAAAGAGAACGCCGACGCGTATCAGCGCGACACGTATCCTCAGGTGCTGCAGAGTCTCGCGAAGGTCGTAGACGGCACGCCACGCGTCGAAGCCTTCGAGGTTGCCAACTCCACGTTCCACAAAATCGCGGCGCGCAACTAAGCAGCAGCGAAAGCGGAGCGCGAGTCGCAGAGCTACACCGGGGGCGGCAGCATGCCGCCCCTTGTTTTTCCCGGAAGGAGACAGCGATGCCAGAGATCCACTGTCACACCTGCGGCGGGTTCATCAGTGAACCCGTGACCATCGACTATCGGGTGCCGGCTGACGGAGCGGCGACGGCGTCTCCCCACACGGGGCTGTGCGCCTGTCGCCCGTCCGTCGTGTACGGGCCGCCGCCGGGGTGGATGACCGGCGGCACACGCCACGTACGCAGCGGCGGGTGGCGCGTTAACGCGACCCACAACTAGAGGGGCGGCGAGCCGATGACCAAGGAAGCGGCGATCGAGATTGAAGGAAAAGTGGAAGAGGTGTTACGCAACTCCACGTTCCGGGTGACCTGCACCAATGGTCATTCGGTGCTCGCCACGGTCGCGGGGAAGATGCGCCGGTTTCGCATCCGTGTGCTCGCCGGCGACCGAGTAACGCTGGCCTTATCGCCCTACGACCTCACGCGGGGCCGCATCACATACAGGTACAAGTGACCCGCGCGTCGGCCAAGACTCCACTGGTCGCCGACCGCGGGCCGCCGCATTGTCCGGAATGTGGCGATCGTCATCTCGCCTTCCGGACCGACCGCCAGGGCCGGGCCATGGAGCAATGCGACTGCGGATACCGGGCATACGTCGTACGGCGGGATGGGAAGCCGGTGCCGGTCGAGCCGATCGAGCCTCCCGTGTCGAATTAGCCGTTGACCGTGCGCATCGCCGCTTCCGAGTAGCGGGACCCAGCGGCCGCGCCTTTCGGCGCCACCGCGTCGATCCGCGGCAGATCTGACTCCGTCAATTTGATATCCACGGCGCGCACGTTCTCCTCGAGAAATGCGCGCCGTTTGGTGCCCGGGATCGGCACGACATCGGGCGGGGGGCCCTGCGCGAGCAGCCAGGCAAGCGCGAGCTGAGACGGCGTGCAGCCCTTCTCCTTCGCCAGCTGCTCGACTCGCGCGACGAGATCGAGATTCTTCTGGAAGTTCTCGCCCTGAAAGCGCGGGTGGTTTCTGCGCCAATCATCCTCGGGAATGTCCTCCGGCTTCTTGATCTTCCCCGTCAGCCAGCCCCGTCCGAGTGGACTGTACGGCACGAACCCGATGCCCAGCTCGCGGCAGGTGGGTAGGATCTCGTCCTCGACGTCACGGCTCCAGAGCGAGTACTCCGTCTGTAGCGCGCTGATGGGGTGGGCGGCGTTTGCCCGGCGGATGGTCGCGGGCGACGCTTCGGAGAGGCCCAGGTAAAGGACCTTCCCGGCGTGCACCAGGTCCGCCATCGCGCCGACGGTCTCTTCGATCGGCACGGCGCGGTCCACGCGATGCTGGTAGTAGAGATCGATGTGGTTCACGCCGAGGCGCTGCAGCGAAGCGTCGCAGGCGGCGCGGACGTATTCGGGCCGACCGTTCTGGCCCATGAACTTTCCGTCGGGTGCGCGCACGTTCCCGAACTTGGTGGCAATGACCACCTTGTCGCGCCGTCCCTTGATGGCACGGCCCACCAGGATCTCGTTCGTGAACGGGCCGTACACGTCGGCCGTGTCGAGGAAGTTGATGCCGAGCTCGAGGGCACGGTGGATCGTGGCGATGGCTTCGCGTTCATCGCGCGCGTCCGGCTCGCCGTAGAAGTCGGACATGCCCATGCAGCCGAGGCCCAGGGGGGAGACCACCAATCCTTGCGTACCGAGTCTGCGTTGTTGCACGACGACCTCCCTCTTCTGAAAAGAGACTACATCGCGGTCACCGAAAGAGCTAGTTCGTCCGACTCGCACCAGTCCGCGGAATCACCCCACCATCGTTAAGTCGTTTTTCATCCGACTGAGTGATCGCTCGCTGGTAGCACCCGCCGGCAGATTTCATCCTTCTGGGCGAGGAAGTTCCGACGTCATACGGATCCCGGAACACGCCTGTGTCGACACGAAATGTGAGGAGGAGCCCCATGTTCACACTCACTGCCCCCCGACTCGCGCGGCTCGCCGTCATCGTCCCGTTCGCCGCGCTGCTTGTCGCCGCATGCGAGCATAACCTCGGTCCCATCCCGGGTCCCTTGGCGACGATCACCGTCACACCCAACCCAACCCTGCCCATTGGTGCGCTCCAGCCATTCGTTGCCACGGGCAGGGACGCCCATGGCAATCTTGTCGCGATAACGCCGACCTGGTCCATCGTGGCGGGCGGCGGAGCGATCAACAGTAGCTCGGGCTTGTTTACCGCGGGCAACGCGGCCGGGACGTTCACGCTGACGGTCCGGGCCACGAGTGGCAGCATTTCGGGCTTCGCGACGGTGATCGTGACCTCGCCCGGTACATTGGCGTCCATCAACGTCACACCCAACCCGGGGGGCACACAAGTCGGCGGCACCATTCAATACTCTGCCGCGGGCCAGGACGCGAACGGCACCGCGGTTCCGATCTCGCCGGCGGCGACGTGGTCGGTGGTATCGGGCGGCGGAACCATCAACAGCAGCTCGGGCTTGTTCACCGCAGGCGCGACGCCCGGGACGTTCAACAATACGGTGCGGGCAACGAGTGGCGGCATTTCGGGCTTCGCCACGGCCATCGTGACCAGCACCGCGCCGCCCTCGCCACTACTGGGGTCGGCAGCGACCTACGGGATCCTAGCCGGCTCGACGGTGACGTGTGCCGGCGCCCCAGGCGCCGTCAACGCCGATGTGGGTGTCTGGCCTGGCACCACGACCACGGGCTTTCCTCCGTGCACGATCAGCGGAGCGACACACTTAGGTGATGCCACCGCTCAGACGGCGCAAGGTGACCTCACCACGGCGTACGACAACTTGGTCGCGAGGCCGTGCGGTACGGTCGTCACCCCTGCGGATCTGGGTGGCAGGACGCTCCCGCCCGGAGTCTACTGCGTCGCGTCGTCGCTGGCGGTGACGGGAACGGTCACGCTCGCCGGCCCAGCCAACGGGGTGTGGGTGTTCCAGATCGGGTCCACGCTCACGACCGGCACCAACGCGATTATCGCGCTGAGCGGTGGCGCCCAGGCGAGCAACGTGTGGTGGCAGGTCGGCAGCTCCGCGACGCTCGGTACGGGCACGACGTTCCGAGGCAATATCCTCGCGTTGACGACCATTACCCTGGCGGGCAGCGGCACGATGTGCGGCAGAGCGTTGGCGCGAAACGGTGCCGTGAATTTGAGCGCCACCAATAACAGCATCACGTTGCCGCCAACTTGCTCGTAGGACTTTAGAGAAATCGGGGAGAGCACATGCGTGACCAAATAGTGAAGAGTGTGCGAACGCTGGCGGTGTTCCTGCCGATGCTGGCGCTGGCGCAGCCCATAGCGGCCCAGCGCGCCGGTAGCTGGGAGTCCAGCATAAGCGGCGGCGCCATGTACCTGGACGGCGCGCTGTCGAGCTTTCTCGCGAGCTTTGGGTTCTCCGACAGCGGCAAGACGCCCAGTCGCCTCGCGCCCGCTGCGGCCGTGCGCCTGGGTTACAACGTGACCGATCACTGGGGGTTCAGCATTGGCACCGCTGGTGCCAGGGCTTCCGGCGTGAGGTATCTCACGCCCTTCGCCGCGGCCACCTACACGGCGAACCTGAACGCCAAGTTCAGCCCCTTCCTCACGGGCGGGACGCAGTTCACCCGGATCACCGGCAACGCACGAGTCGTCCACCCCACCTGGGGCGCGCACCTCGGCGTGGGGATTCGGTACATGCACGACAACAAGGTCGCGCTCCGGCTGGAGGGCCGGATGGGGATCGAGCACTACGCGGACCTGCCCGGGGCCAAGACGGCGTACAACAGCATTGTCACGCTCGGCCTGTCGTACTTCACCGCCGGCCGCCGCGCGCCCTGAGGCTAGGAATGATGGGCTAGACTGTCACGGGTATCCGGTTCCACTCCTGCACCAGCTCGTCCACGGTCTTGAGCTGCCGTTTCGGGTCTATGGCGTACCAGGCTTCGAAGTAGGCGAGGCCGCTCCGATGGGCGTCATCGGTAAAGGCTTGCAGCGCGTCGGTCACCCACACCAGATCGTAGCCGCGCTGAAACGCGTCGCCCGACGTGTGGCGGGCGCAGCAGTCGGTGTGCAGGCCGGTGATATAGAGTCGTGTGATGCCGCGCTCTTCGAGCAGGCGCGCGAAGCCGGGGTTCAGGAACGGAGAGTAGGTCTGTTTTCCCCACACAATGTCGCCGGACTGGGGCGCGAGCGCAGCGACGATCTCGGCCTGCGGCGTGCCACTCATCGAGTGGGGCGGCCACTTGCGGAGCTCCGCATCCTTGGGTCCGTGCGCATCCGTCGCGTAGATGACGGGGATCCCGGTCGCGCGCGCGGCGGCCAGCAGCCGGCCGAGCGGCGGGATGATGCGTTGCGCACGCGCCTGGTAGTCAGCGCCGCCGGCATCAGCGATGGTGCCTCCCGGATACACGAAGTCGTTCGCCATATCGATGACGAGCACGGCGCTGGAGGCGGGGGAATGGTCTACTGTCGGGTTTTGCATCGTAGCTCCCATTGGTGGACGTACCGCAGCGGGGGGCCGATTGGGCAACGCCTTAGCCCGACGGAGATGCCGGGCTTCTCCCGTGCGCTCTAAGAGTAAACGACGCCGTGGCCGACTGGTAGGCCCGCATCCCCTGGCCGCATTACTGTACCATCCCGAATCGCTTGTTCTGCGCCGTCATCTTGAGAAAGTAGCGCAGCCGCTGCCCGAGGATCTCGGGACGGTGGCGAGCCGCGGCGATCCAGCCGATGCGAATGCGCTTGTAGGAGGCGGGAAAGCGCTGAAAGTTGCGCCAAGTCGCGGGATCCTTCTTGAGCTGGCGCTGGATGTCGGCCGGGATCGTCGTGGGCAGCCGCTTCTTCGTGTCCTTCTTGTGATCGAAGGCATGCGCAATACTCGCGAGGCCGGCTTTGGTCATGCGTCCGGCGCGGATGAGCCGGCGCACCCGTTCGCGGTTCATGTCCGACAGCTTGCTCCTCGGCCTTCGAGGAGAGAAGCGCTGGGCCCAGCGTTTCTCGTCGATCGGCTTCGCGATGCTGTCGATCCAGCCGTAGCAGAGTGCTTCCTCCACGGCGTGATTGTAGGAGACGCGCGGCTTGCCGCTGTTCTTCTTATAGTAGATGAGCCAGATGTCGGGCGCGGTCTTGTGGTGCTTGGCGAGCCAGGCGCGCCATTCCTTGCGGTTCTTGGCGTAGAATGTCTTACCGAGGTGCACGGATCCTCAGCGGCACCACCGTCGTCCCCCAATGCAGCCTTAGCAGCGCCGAGTCACCGTCGACCATAGGGAAATAGTACGTGAGGGTTTCGAGGGGGCCGCCAGTTTCCGGCGTAGCCTCGACGCGCAGCGCGTCCTGCGATTCGCCGGGATAGTTCGTGTGCCAAACGCCAGTTCCGCGGTTGAAGATCACGGTCCACGGCTTAGGCGGCTCATTGGGGATGGTCCAGAGGGTGTAGCGGCCGGCGGCAAGGGGGTGGCCGTCGATGGTGACGTCGTTGCTGAAGGAGATCGTGGTGGCTGAGTCCGCGCCCGGATGCCAGAGGCGTCCCCAGGGGACCAGGTGTCCGAAGAGCTCACGTCCGCGCGCGGTGGGGCGGTTGTAGACGATCGCGATGTCGGTCGTACCGACGCGTTGGGTGACGGAGCCGTGCTGGCTTTTTGGGATCTGGGCGGGGATCGCGGAAGGGAGCAGCGTCAAACAAAGAATGGCGAGGTTGGATTTCATCCTATCCGCCCAGCGCCAGCACGGCCCCCTCGTGCTCGAGTAGCCAGCGCTTTCTATCTAGTCCGCCACCGAAACCCGTGAGCTCGCCTTTCGCGCCGACGACGCGGTGGCAGGGAACGATGATGGGAATCGGGTTCTTGCCGTTAGCGAGGCCTACGGCGCGACTCGCGTGCCGATCGCCCAAGCGTGTGGCGAGCTCACCGTAGCTCATCGTGGCGCCGTAGGGAATGGTGCGCAGCGCGTTCCACACGCGGTGCTCGAACGCCGAGCCGAGCGCTTCGAGCGGCAGGTCGAACGTCGTGCGTGTGCGCGCAAAGTATTCGCTCAGCTGCTCGCGGGCACGAGCGAGCAATTCGCCCGCGGCCCCTTCCCCCTGGCCGTTGTCCTCCACCCAGCCGGCGCTTTGTGTCGGGGGCGGGCCGCGGCGGGACGTTGGGAAAAAGACGCCGGTAAGCGCGGTTTCGGAGGCGGTGAGGATGAGCTCACCCAGGGGCGTGGTGAGACGGGAAAACACCATGATGTGAAAGCTATGTTGGTGTTAACGCAGCCGCACGCGGAACGCCCCCTCCGAGTCATCGAGCGCCCATTCCGCGACGAAGCCGCTCAGCCTGGTTTTGAGGAGCGTTTGGATCGCGGGACGGAGAACAGGCCCGTCCAGGGAGCCCTTCCCCTTGCCGGTGATAATGAGGACCACGGCCCCGGGCTCGCGCCGCCGCCAGGTGTCGATGAAGTTGCGCACGACGACCTCCGCCTGGTCCACCGTCAGCCGATGGAGATCGACACGACCGGCGAGCGGCGCTCTGAGGAGATCGTCGCTGTCGTCGAAACGGGGCTGTTTGGTGCGGCGTTTGGGCATGACGGTCTAGGCTGTCGCCAACTCCCGCAGCCGTTCCAGTAGCTTCACCATCGCCCACGTATCCCGCTCGCAGTAATTCAAAAGGTCCTTCCTCACACGATCGCGCTCTTCCGCCGGGATCTTCTGGGCTACGAATAGCAGGCGGGCGATCTCGACGCTCGCGACCAGACCGTCCACAATGACCAGATCACTGTAGGTAAGCTCGGGAACCAACGGCGTCAGAACGTATTTGAGACTGAAGCTCCCCTGAAAATCGGGATGGTAGACGTAGTCCCGTAGCAGGGGATGCAGATCGATCAGTTTGCTTTCCAGGTGCTCCAGCTCCGCTTTGAGAGCCGGGACAGATTTCTGGAGTGAGCGAATGCGCGTCCGCTCGAACGGCGTGTACATCACGACCTTCTCGGCGCCCGCGGTCGCCTCGATCATTGCCCGCGCCAGCTCCGGACGGGCATCGTGCGATCCCTCCGCGAGATAGCCGACGTGCGAGTAGGTACCATCGCCTCGCACCTCATGATAGCTGAATTGAGCGGCGGCTTGCTCCCACGGGCACATCCCCGGCCACACCGGGACCGCACGCGAGATCGTTTCGAAATCGAGAAACCCGAGCTTGGCATCGAACGCCTCCAGCGCCTTCCGGAGCCCGGGTTCCACGATCAGCCGGTTCTCCTTCATGGAACGGATCTGCCGCTTCGCCGCGTCGGGAAGCTTCTGCTTGGGTGAGATGTCGGAAATCGAATGGACGCCGGTCAGCATGTAGTCCGACGCCTTCTTGGGTCCGACGTTGTAGAGCTTGATGATGTGATCACGCGCCTCGGGCCAGCAGCGTTTCAGGAACGGACATTCGCGCGGCTCATGGCAGTGCAGCCCGATGGGCACATCCGGCAGGGGCCCGCGCAACATCTCGAGCTGGGCTTCGATCTCCCCTGGGATACCTGCGAGCAGATCGTGTACCGCAGCAGTCACATCTGTACGGGCAAACAGATCCCCCGTGTCCGGATGCCGGAAGTCTTTGCTGAGGTGCATGATCTCGACGGCTTGCACGTCGATCCCGCTCTTGTTGAGCACGTGCACCTGCACGGCGGCGTCCGCGATATGCTCCTCTTTCCGCGACGACGATGATTTCACCTCGACCAGGCGGAATCCATCGTCCAGCGGTGCCAGGACGTCCACGGCTACGTACGTGTTGTCGGCGACGAAGCTCGCCTCGAATGTCGGCGTTCCGGCGGCGACGGCTTGTTGGGTGAGTTTGATCCGTTCGTCAGTCGCGTTGTACGGCAGATCGATCAGCGTCCCGCCTGGGAAACGGGTGCGAGCCAGCTCAGTCACCTGGGTTCCCTGATCGAAGCGGTCCTGCAGCACCTTGTCGGGTTGCAGCTCCACGGCACCGGGCTCGTGCACCTTCCACCACAGGAGCCTGTGGCATTGCAGACCGGCCACGAATTTGGATTTGGAGAGGCGGAAGGCCATGGTAAACGAATACTAAGGGGTGGGAGTATCCTGATGGGCGGCGGGAAGTTCGCGCTCGATCGGCTGGTGTTCGGGATTTAGGCCCTCGGGTGGCGCTGCGGCGCACGGATTTGCGCCGCAGCCGCCCACTCCCCATAGTAGCGCCGATGCCTGAATCCACGCCCGATACGCTCACCCGCCTCGCCCACGCCCTCGGCGGCAAGTACGAAGTCCGCCGCCTCGTCGGCTCCGGTGGCTTCGCGGAAGTCTACGAAGTCTGGGACAAGGACCTCGAGCGGCGCCTGGCGGTGAAGGTGCTGCGCCCCGACGTCGCCTGGACCGCAGGGATGATCGAGCGCTTCCAGCGCGAGACCCGCGCCGCCGCCCGGCTCGAGCATCCCAATATCCTCCCTATTCATTTCGTGGGCGAAGGCGAAGGACTCGCCTACTACGCGATGCCTTTCGTGGACGGGATGTCGCTGGGCGAGCTGCTGAAGCGCTCCGGCGCCCTGCCCGCCGAGCGCGCGCTCGCGATCATCATCCCGATCCTCGACGCGCTCGACCACGCGCATCACGCCGGTCTGCTGCACCGCGACATAAAGCCCGACAACATCATGCTTGACACGGCGCGCGGCCGGCCGCTGCTCGTGGATTTCGGGATCGCGCGGCGGCTGGACAGCTCCGCCGGCGCGGGACTCACCCAGACGGGCCTCGTGATCGGCACGCCCCACTACATGAGCCCCGAGCAGGCGCTCGGCGACCCGAACCTCGATCGGCGCTCGGACCTCTACTCCCTCGGCGCCGTGCTCTTTCAGATGGTCACGGGCAACCCGCCCTTCGACGGCGATTCGTCGCAGCAGATCGTGGGCAAACACATCGCCGACCCGCCGCCAGCGGCGGCGGACGTGAATCCCAAGGTGCCACGCGATCTGTCCGACGTGATCCTGCGCTGCCTCGCGAAGCAGCCCGACGATCGCTACCAATCGGCGGGCGAGGTCATTCGAGCGCTGGAGAGCGACCGCCAGCCAAGCACGATGCGTTCGCGCGCGAGCGCGGCGCAGGCGGCGACGGAGCTGCTGGTCAGCGGCGCGACGACACGCGCCCCGACGGTCAAGCGGCGGGGCGGCCGGTCGGCCCGACCGCGTCGCGTCGGGTGGGTCCTCCTCGCCATCGTGCTGCCCGTGCTCGCGCTCGGCGCCGGCGCGATGTTCTTCAGGCAGCCGCGGCTCACGTTCGAGAACCATCTCGCTGCCACGGTCGCGGTGCAGGTCGCCGGAGAGGAGCGCCGCATTCTTCCCGGCGGCAGCCTCACCGTGAGCCTCCCACGCGCCCTTCCAGTCGCGCTCAGCTGGCGCTCGGTCGGCAGCCTCGGCGTGCCGTTCGGGGACACGATCGCCATGGCGCACCCGCGCGGTAGCATCCGGCTCGCCGCCACGGCGCGCCCCACGCACGGCGCGTACTTCGCCCCAGTCATCACGAACGAGACCGGCCGGCTGCTCACGATCACCGTCAACGCGGGGCTGGCCGGCGCGCTCCCCTGCGTCTGCACCGTGCCGCCCGGCGCCGTGCGGATGGAGATCGGCTACTACCCGTTGTTCGAGAACTCGACGGTGCGGGCCGACGACCGCGAGAGCGGCCGCTCGGCGACGTTCCGCGACTTGGGGCGCCAGGTGGACGCGTCGCGCGGCGTGGTGGGGCTGCTGTTTCGGGCGGAAGATCTGCGCTGACCCCGTGAGCGGAGGCTTTATCGCGTAACTTTCCGGCATGCCGCATCAGCGATCCAAGCTTCACGTTGCGTTTGAGGTCGGCGTCATCCTCAAGGGGATCAACGGCCTGCTCGAATTGGTCGGCGGCGTGCTGCTGCTCGTCTTCCCGCCGAACACTCTTCAGGCGTTCATCGTCCGACTCACCCAAAACGAGCTCAGCGAAGATCAGCACGACTTCATCGCCACGCATCTGCGCCAGGCCGCGCACTCCCTTTCCGCGAGTGGCGAGCTGTTCGTGGCCATCTACCTGTTGTCGCATGGCATCATCAAGGTGGCGCTCGTCTACGGGCTGGTGCGCGACAAGCTCTGGGCCTTCCCGTGGGCCATCGGCGTCTTCGCGGCTTTCGGCGTCTACCAGATCTATCGCTACTTCTTCCAGCCTTCAGGCTGGCTGATCGCGTTGACGGTGCTGGATGTAGTGGTGATCCTGCTGACGTGGTTCGAGTGGCACCGGGTCAAGAGGGCTAGGCACGTGGCTTGAAGTGTCCTTCGTCAGTTCCCACCCTAAAGGGTGGGCCACACTGCACTGCGCCTCAGGCGCCGTGATTCGCCGGGGCCCACTCTTCAGAGTGGGATCAACAGATCGGGATGCGGTGAAGTGATCCTACTGGCATCCGTCTGATAACATCGGCAATCAATTCTTGTCACATCGTGCTGGCGCGGGCGGCAGCGCTTGAGGGGTCTCGCGTCATGGCCTTCGGGATTGCCAGGGTTCGCAGCCAACGAGGTGCTGGTGTGGCGAAACTGGTAAACGCGGTGACCCTTCAAGTCACTAGGCGAAAGCTCTTGTGGGTTCGAGTCCCACCTCCAGCACCCCCGCTTCCCTATTGACTCGGCGGAACACATGGCCGAAGTTTCGCATACTTGAAGGGTCACCGCGTAGCCAGTTCGCTACGCCAGAAAGCCGGGGAGCTACGCTCTCCGGCTTTCGCCTTTCCGTGCCCTAAAGGGCCGGCCTCCCGCGAGCACCAGGAACGCTGAGGCCACGTACATTGTTGTCGGAAACACAATCCTCTGGAGAATTCATGTCGCAGACAATTTTGGTCACGGGCGCGTCGTCTGGCATCGGCCAGGCGACGGCGCGGCTCCTCGCCGAGCGCGGGTTTACCGTCTTCGGGACGGCGCGCAAGCCTGAGAGCGCGCAGTCGCAGGGAGTTACCATGGTGGCGCTCGACGTACGCTCCGACGAGTCGGTCCGAGCCTGTGTCGCACAGGTCGTGGCCAAGTCCGGGGGGGGGCGCCTGGACGTGCTCGTCAACAACGCCGGGTATGCGGTCACGGGCGCCGCGGAGGAGACGAGTCTCGAGGAGGCCAAGGCGCAGTTCGAGACGAATTTCTTCGGCATCGTGCGGATGGTGAATGCGGTGCTTCCCGGGATGCGTGCCGCCGGCGCGGGCAAGATCATCAACATCAGCTCGCTCGCCGGCAACACCGCCATTCCCTACAGCGGCTTCTACTCGGCGAGCAAGTTCGCGCTCGAGGGATATTCCGAGTCGTTGTGGTACGAGGTCCGCCCGTTTGGCATCAGCGTGAGCCTGGTCGAGCCAGGATTCGTCAACACACCGATCGCTGAGGCCTCGCCGGTCGCCGCACGGCCGATACCCGCGTACGACGCGACCCGCAAGAGTATGCTCGCGGCTTTTGGTAAATCCCTCGAGGCCGGCATCCCGCCCGAGCAGGTGGCGCGGCGCGTGCTCCAGATCGTCGAGCATTCGTCACCAGCGCTGCGCTACCGTGTCGGCGCTCAAGCGACGTGGTTGCCGCGGCTGCGGAATGTCGTGCCGTGGAAGGTGTATGCGGCGGGGGTGCGAAAGACCTTCGCGGTGTGAGCTGCACTGCGCCTCAGGCGCAGTGATTCACTGGGCCCACTCTTCAGAGTGGGTTAATATCACGGCGAAATCTCTTAAGGGACTCCCCATGCGGCGCGTCGTGTACTCGGTGGCGATGAGTCTCGATGGCTACATCGCCGATCCCCAGGGTGGCTACGACTGGATCGTGATCGATCCCGAGATCGACTTCAAGGCGATGTTCAAGCGCTACGACGCGGTGTTGATGGGCCGCAAATCGTACGACGCGGTGCAGCAGGGCGGTTACGGCATGCCGGGACCGAAGGCCTATGTGTTCTCGAAGACGCTCCAGCAAGCCGACGCTCCCGATGTCACCGTCTCGAATGATCCCAAGAAGACGGTGACGGAGCTCAAGAAGAGGAAAGGGAAAGACATCTGGCTGTGGGGCGGCGGCGAGCTGTTCCGAAGCCTGCTCGAGCTGGGCCTGGTCGATGCGATCGAGGTCGCGGTGATACCGGTGCTGCTGGGAGACGGGTTGCCGTTATTGCCGAGGTCGGGCACGCGAGCGAAGCTCAAGCTGACAGGGGAGAAGCTGCTCAAGAAGACGGGGACGTTGATGCTGAACTACGACGTGAGGCGATCAAAGTGACGATCAAACATCTTTCGATCACACTGCTGCTGCTGGCTCTTCCGCAGCGCGGCACGGCGCAGACCCCGAGCGACACGCTGTGCCAGCTCGACAGCGCGTGGGCGCGGTCCTATGCGACCCACGATACGGCACTCGCCCAAGCGCTCTTCGCCGACAGTCTCGTCATGACAGGCCCGCGCGGAAGGGTCAAGGACAAGAAGGGCGAGGTGAGTGATGTCCGTCCCTCTCCCGGGCTGCGCATGCACTACTTCCGGACGCGCGGCGTCGCGGTGCGCGCCTACGGCTCGGCGGGCGTGGTAACGGGGCTGTGCGAATGGTCATTCACGATGAACGACCAAGTCAGCACCTACCGCTATCGCTATACCGCCACCTATGTCCGCGGCGGGCCACTCGGTTGGCAGATGGTCGCGCTGCACCTCGGTCCCGCGCCCGAGCAGCCGTAGTTCATTAAGACCAGCGCCGGTCTCCTCCTGTATCGCCGCCGAGGTGGTGGCTTAGAGGTTTTTCTTGTCCATCCCGGTGGGCCGTTCTGGACTGGCGAGGCTCGTTCATTGAGGGATTTGCTCATTCGACGCTGCTTCGCTATCTCTAGCTTCCCCCGAATCGGTAGGTGCTCCATGCGTCGATCCCTGCTACTGGTCGGCTTCGCCACACTCCTCCCTGGCACCGCGATCGCACAGGCCAACGGGGGTCCGCCGGCGACACCGGTCCGCGTCGTCAACGACACCTTCTTCGGCACCGTCGTCCCCGACCCGTATCGCTGGCTGGAGAACGTGCAGGACAGCGCGGTGCTCCAGTGGCTGCACGCCCAGGATGACTACACCCGTCATCTGCTCGGCGCGATTCCCGGCCGCGCCGATCTGGCGGCGCGCATTCACACGCTTTCGAACGCCGGTCCCGTGGTCAGTGGCGCGCAATTTGGTGGGAAGCGGATCTTCTACTATAAGCGTCTCCCCGGCGAAGACATCGCCAAGGTCTACGTGCGCGACAGTCTCGGCGGCCCTGAGCGGTTGCTTGTCGATCCCGAGCGCCTCAAGCAGGAAGGTGGTCCGCACTGGTCGGTCGATTATTTCTCGCCGTCGTGGGACGGCCGCTACCTCGCCTACGGCGCATCCCCTGCCGGCTCCGAGAACAGCATCATGCGCATTCTCGATCTGACGACCGGTCAGCTGCTGCCCGACTCGATCGATCGCGCGCAGTTCGGGGGGCCGTCATGGCGGCCGGACGGCCGAGCCTTTTTCTATACTCGACTCCAGAAGCTCGCGCCCGACGCGCCGGCGGCCGACAAGTACCGCAACAGTCGCGTCTATCTCCATACCCTCGGGCAGTCCGATGCCACCGACGTTCCGCTGCTCGGCAGAGGCGTCACGAACCGTGTGCCGCTGCTGGAGGATGACTTCCCGTTCATCACGACAGTTCAGGGAACGACCTGGGCATTTGCCGGGGTGGCGCACGGAGTGCAGAACGAAGTGACCGCGTTTGTCGCGCCAACAGCGGACGTGCGGGACTCGACGACCGCCTGGCGACCGCTCATCGCCATGACCGACAGCATCGTGAACTTCGATGTCCATGGCGACGACGTGTATCTGCTCTCGCATCTCCATGCGACGCGCTTCCACGTGTTGCGCACCAACCTACGCAACCCTGATGTCGCTCACGCAGCGGTCGTCGTCCCGGAGAGGGAAGGCGTGGTGCGGATCTTCGGCACGGCGCGCGACGCGCTGTACATCCAGACATTGGATGGCGGGTTGGGGCGAATGCTCCGCCTGCCCTGGGGTGCGCCCGCCGCGAAGCCGGTGACGCTGCCGTATGACGGAGCGATCAACGCCTTTAGCACCACCTTGTTCCGCGACGGCGCGCTCTTCTCGCTCGAGTCGTGGACGCATTCGCCGTTGTGGTTTGCGCAGGATCAGAAGACCGGCCGACTCATCGACACCGGTCTCCGTCCAGCATCGCCGGTGGATTTCTCGGGGATCACGTCGGAGGAAGTCCGCATTCGGGCGGCCGACGGGACGATGTTGCCGCTGTCGATCGTGCATCGCCGCGATGCCAAGCGGGACGGAACCAATCCGACGTATCTCGACGGCTATGGCGCCTACGGCCTCACCTACGATCCCTATTTCGGTGCCACCTGGCTCGCGTGGTTCGAGCAGGGCGGCGTTCTCGCGGTGTGTCACGTGCGTGGTGGGGGCGAGTTCGGCGAGGCGTGGCATCAAGCCGGCCGCGGGCCGACGAAGTCGAACACGTGGCGCGACCTCATCGCTTGCGGCGACTATCTGGTCGCCCAGAAATGGACGTCCCCCGCGCGGCTCGCGGGCAGCGGCACGAGCGCGGGCGGGATTGAGATCGGCATGGCGGTCAACGAGCGGCCGGATCTGTTCCGCGCCGCCGTGCCACGCGTCGGTACGCTCAATCCCCTGCGGGAGATGCTGGTTGGCGTCAGCGGTCCCGCGAATCGCCCTGAGTTCGGCGACCCCACGACCGCCGAGGGCGCGCGCGATTTACTCGCGATGGACACGTATCAGCACGTGAAGCCGGGGACCGTCTATCCGGCACTCTTGTTCACGAGCGGTATGAATGATCCGCGCGTCGACGCCTGGATTCCGGCGAAGACGGCGGCGCGTTTCCAGGCCGCGACAACGAGTGGCAAGCCGGTGTTGCTGCGGGTCGAGTTCGAGGCCGGGCACGGGTTCGGCACGAGCGTGTCGCAACGCGAGGCGGAGCTCGCGGACACGTGGTCGTTCTTGTTGTGGCAGTTTGGGGTGCCGAAGTTTCAGCCGGCGGTGCCGTAAGCTCACGACAGATTGGGGAGGTGTGTTACAAGAGAGATGACGGACCGTAGGGTCTTCCGGGTCCGCCGAGCCCTCCTCGCGCTGATCTTCGCCTTCGCGTTCACGGGCTACGTACAGCGCACGAGCATCAGCATCGCCGCGGAACGGATGATGCCCGAGCTCGGCCTCAGCCAGGTTCAGGTGGGTTGGCTGCTCACGGCGTTCCTGTTCACCTACGCCGTATTCCAGATCCCGGGCGCCCTTGCCGGACAGTGGTACGGGGGGCGGCGCATGCTTACCGCCATCGGGCTCGCCACCGCCCTGGCCAGCGTCGCTACGGCAGCCGCGCCTGCCGTGGCAGCCGGCGCTGCTCTGTTCGTGGCCCTCCTCGTGGCCCGCTCCCTCCTCGGCGTGGCGCAAGCCGCTCTCTTCCCGG
>Ga0209220_1000264_pt1 | contig 21103 bp, 17 predicted proteins | sample BlaSpr_A8_OM3_M3_FD_187984 | JGI IMG/M metagenome (GOLD analysis project Ga0209220, IMG submission 187984) | Forest soil microbial communities from Thunder Bay, Ontario, Canada - Black Spruce, Ontario site 2_A8_OM3_M3 (SPAdes) (version 2) | ecosystem: Environmental > Terrestrial > Soil > Boreal... | reverse complement strand
CAAGCGCGTCCTGAACCTCGACATGGCGGCGCTGCTCGCGGGCGCGAAGTACCGCGGCGAGTTCGAGGAACGCTTGAAGACGGTGCTGAAGGAGCTTGCCAAGGACGAGGGCAACACCATCGTCTTCATCGACGAGCTGCACACCATGGTCGGCGCCGGCAAGGCCGAGGGCGCCATCGACGCCGGCAACATGCTGAAGCCGGCGCTGGCGCGCGGCGAGCTGCACTGCATCGGCGCCACTACGCTCGACGAATACCGCAAGTACATCGAAAAGGACGCGGCGCTCGAGCGCCGCTTCCAGAAGGTGCTGGTTGGCGAGCCGAGCGTCGAGGCGACCATCGCCATCCTGCGCGGGCTGCAGGAGCGCTACGAATTGCATCACGGCGTCGAGATCACCGACCCGGCGATCGTCGCCGCGGCCGAGCTGTCGCACCGCTACATCACCGACCGGTTCCTCCCCGACAAGGCGATCGACCTGATCGACGAGGCGGCGGCGCGCATCAAGATGGAGATCGACTCCAAGCCCGAAGCCCTCGACCGCCTCGAGCGCCGTTTAATTCAATTAAGAATTGAAAGAGAAGCGGTCAGGAAGGAAAAGGACGAGGCCTCGCAGAAAAGGCTCAAGCTGATCGAGCAGGAGATTGCGCGGCTGGAGAAGGAATACGCCAACCTCGAGGAAGAGTGGAAGGCGGAGAAGGCCGCGGTGCAGGGCACCCAGCACATCAAGGAAGAGATCGAGAAGCTCAAGCTGCAGATGGAAGAGGCGCGCCGCAAGGGCGACTGGCAGAAGATGTCGGAGATCCAGTACGGAAGGATTCCACCGCTTGAGGCTCAACTGAAACAGGCCGAAAAAAAACCTGACTTGAAAAAGCCCAGGCTGCTGCGCACGCAAGTCGGGGCGGAGGAGATCGCCGAGGTGGTGTCGCGCATGACCGGCATCCCGGTGTCGAAGATGATGCAGGGCGAGCGCGAGAAGCTGCTCAAGATGGAAGAGAAGCTGCACGAGCGCGTCGTCGGCCAGGACGAGGCGGTGAGACTCGTGTCGGACGCGATCCGGCGCTCGCGCTCGGGCCTATCTGATCCGAATCGGCCTTATGGGAGCTTTTTATTTTTAGGACCAACGGGGGTCGGCAAGACCGAGCTCACCAAGGCACTGGCCGGGTTTCTGTTCGATTCGGAGGACCACCTGATCCGCATCGACATGTCCGAGTACATGGAAAAGCACTCGGTGTCGCGCCTGATCGGCGCGCCGCCGGGCTATGTCGGGTACGACGAAGGCGGGCAGTTGACGGAGCAAGTAAGGAGAAAGCCCTACTCGGTGATCCTGTTCGACGAGGTCGAAAAGGCGCATCCCGACGTGTTCAACGCGCTGCTGCAGGTCCTCGACGAGGGCCGGCTGACCGACGGGCAGGGACGCACCGTGGACTTCAAGAACACGGTGATCGTCATGACTTCGAACCTCGGCTCGCAGATGATCCAGGGCATGGCGGGCAGCGACTACCAGCTGATCAAGCTGGCCGTGATGGCGGAAGTGAAGACGCATTTCCGTCCCGAGTTCGTCAACCGCATCGACGAGGTGGTGGTGTTCCACGCCCTCGCCGAGGAGCACATCCGGGCCATCGCGCGGATCCAGCTCAACGTGCTGAAAACGCGCCTGGCGAGGATGGACTACGGCCTGGAGATCTCGGAGGCGGTGCTCGGCGAGCTGGCGAAGGCCGGCTTCGACCCGGTGTACGGCGCGCGGCCGCTCAAGCGGGCGATCCAGTCCGAGATCGAGAACCCGCTCGCCAAGGCGATCCTCGAGGGCCGCTTCGCCCCGAAGGACACCATCTACGTCGACTGGCGCGGCGGGCGCATGGTCTTCGAGAAGAGACCTGCGCGCGCCGCGGCCTGAGCGCCTGATTACTCGCTGGAGAGTTTCTGCAGCGGCGCGAAGTCGCCGACCGAACCGTGCCCGCCGGCAAAGCGCGCCGGCTCGATGCCCGCTTTCTTGACCCCGGCGGTGACCGCCGCCAGCGGCGGCGTGATCTTCGCCGGCAGCGGATCGCGTCCGGGGCTCCACAGATCGGTGACGAAGCCGAGCTTCGCGTCCGGTACATAGCCGATCAGGTACGACTTTGCATGCGGATTGTCGATGCGGTAGACGATGACCTGGCGCCCGCGGGCGTCGGACATCACGTGGCTCTCGGGCACTTCGAGAATCGGCGTGCCCCTGAAGTCGCGCGGGCGCATGTCGGGATTGCGCGTGGCAGGAGCGTCCAGCACGCGGCGGAAATGCGCTCCCGCGCCTTGGCCGACGACCAGGGTCGCACCCTCGGCGAGGAAGCCTCGAACTCCGCCGGAATGGTCCATGTGGTGATGCGTCAGCACCACCCAGCGGATCGGCTTGCCAGGGAATTTTTCTTTAGCCGCGTTCACTACCCATAGCGACTGAGCGTCCGTCACCGGCGCGTCGAAGACGATCAGGTAGTCGCTCATTTCCACCAGCAGGCTGTTGTGCGAGCCGCCGACCACATGCTGCACGCCCGGTGCGAGCTCCTGCAGCCGCAGGCCACCGCCCGCGGTGCGCGAGTCGTAGCTCACGTTCTCGGAATCAAGGTAAGTGCCGATGAACTGGCGACGCAGCACCCACTGGTAAGGCACGTTGCCCATCGCCGGACGCGGCGCCCCGGCCGCAATGCCGGCCGGAACGTCGAAGCGAGAGCTGTCGACCGGCGGATTGACCCGCAGATCGGTGAACTGGTTCTCCTGTATGACGCGGCCGTTCAGCTCGTATTTGCGGTTCATCGGGATCTTGATGCCGCCGAAGTCGCGCCATTGCGAGTAGACGAGGTCGTAATTCACGTCGCCCCAGACGTTGTCGTAGTCGAGCGTGCGCACGCGGGCGGGCAAGCCGGTTTGCGCGTCGAACGCCACGATGTAAGGTCCATAGGAAACTGCGGGATAGGCAACGCCGCCGACAACCACGTCAGGAGCGGGCTGGACCTGGTCCGGGTTGTTGCGCATGTTGAGCAGCAGGGAAGTCAGCGCGCCGCGGCCGGCCTCGCGCTGCGTGGTGGCGAGCCGCGCGCCGGACATCGCGTGCGCAGGAGGATTGTTCTGCATGTTCTGTGCGTTCCGGGCCGTGGTATCGATGCCGATGACATAGCCCGCATCGGGCGTAACGATCTCGCTGAACTTGTAGGTGCGCGGCGCCGGGTACGCGAATTTCTTCTCCCAGTCATAGCGGGCGGCACGCCTCGTTCTGTCCTGCACGACTTCGTAGCTCGACTCGTTGGCAAACCGCATCTCGCCGCCGGGGACGTCGGATTGCTCCGGCTCCCATTGCTTCATGGTGCCCTTGACCGAAATGGTCTTGATCCCGGCCAGCGCGTCGGCGCCGCCCATGGCATCGACCGCACGCTGCACGAGGCCTTGCTCACGCGAGACGGTTGCGCAGGACACCAGTCCCAGGACGGAAAACAGAATGACGAACGCGCGCTTCATGATCCCCTCCTCCGAGAGATAGACAGGACGCCGTAGGCGAACAGCGGCAGTCTGCCACTATTCCCGCAGCAAAAGGAAGGGGGCTACCCCCCGATGACTCTAGTAAGAGAGACTTGCGCGGTGCAGCGTGGAGGGCGCGGCGGCCCGGATACGGCGCGCGGCCTGCAGGAGGTCTTCCCACATGCTGTCGGTATCCTTGCGGAAGATGAGGTCGACGTCGGCGTCGAGCACCGACCACAGGCCGCGGTCGATCTCGCTTTTCAGCTCGCCTGCGCGCCAGCCGACGTAGCCGACGAAATAGCGCGCCTCATTCGGCGTGGTCTCGATGACGTGGTCGATGGTGTTGGCGCGGAACGCAAGGTAGAGATTCTTCATCAGCAGCACCGCGCCCGCGCCCGGGGTGTTGTCGGCCCGCACCAGCGCGACCAGCGCGCCGCGCGAGAACGGCCCGCCGTAATACACCGGCTCGAGCACTTTCTTCGACGGCTCGTGCTCCGGAAACAGGCTGCCGAGCGAGCGCTTGGTGGGACGATTGAGGATCACGCCGACGTGCCCGCCGTTCGGCACGGGCGCCGCGATCAGCACCGTCTGCCGGTACTCGAGGTCGCGGAACGCTGGATGCGCCACGAGCAGGATCGCCTCGTCCGACGATTGAGCCAATGCCGGCGCCGCGAGCGCGAACGCTGCGAGAATCACGAGACTGCGGAGGACGAGCTTCATAAGCAAAGTATATCCTTTAGGTTTGACAGGCGCTGCGGCATTACGGTTCTCGCGTTGGCCTTGACATGGCGCTCAAGTATTCTAAAAAGGACACAGCGCGCGCGTCTCCGTGGCGACCATGAAATAGTGCCGCTCTTGCGGCACTGGCCCGGCAACCGGGCGATCGAGCCCCGCTCCTGCGGGGCTTTTCCTTTCAATGGATCGCTACAGCGGCAGGTTTTTCGTGAGCGGCGCGCTCGCCGCGCGCCTTCTCGAGGAGCTCGCCCCACATGCCGGTGGTGTCCTTGCGGAACAGCAGCTCCTCGCTCGCGGGCAGCACGTACCAGCCATCGCGCGCCAGCTCGCCTTCGAGCTGGCCCGGCGCCCAGGCCGAGAAACCGGCGTACAGCCGGAAGCGCTGTCCCGGGCGCGCGAGAAGCCGCTCGATGTTTTGCGGATGCATGGTCAGATAGACGCCCTGCAGGACATGAAATGCACGCGACTCGGGCGGCTCGCTCGACCGGAACAGCGCAACGGTGGCCTGCCGCAGCACCGGACCGCCGAAAAAAACCGGGTTACCTGACATTTTCCTGTCACTGGGCCGATTGAGGATCACGCCGACGGTCTGCGCCTCGGGCGTCTGGGTGACCAGCACCACCGTCTCGCGGAAATTCGGGTCGGTCAGGCTTGGCTTCGCCACGAGGAGCACGGCGTTCGGCCGCTCGGCCGGCTGCGCCGCCGCCAGGGTGGCGAGGACAAGGAGAATTACGCCTGCTTGCCGCGCTCCCGCGTCCACCGCGGTAGCCGCGTCCCTTGCCTCAGCTTCTCGCACCTTCGATAAGCGCATAGATCACCTGGTCAATGATCTTCCCATCCTTCAGGGCGCTCGAGCGCAGCACGGCTTCGCGGATAAATCCGCATTTCTCGAGCACCCGCATCGATGCCGGGTTCCACTCGAATACCGGCGATTCGAGGCGAATCAGGCCGAAGCGGCGCATTGCATAGGGTGACACCGCTCTCACCGCTTCGGTCATGATGCCGCGGCCCCAGTAGGGTTCGCCGAGCCAGTAACCAAACGCCGCAGACTTGGCGAAGATTCCTTCTCTCAAATGAACGCCGATTCCGCCGACCGCCAGACCATCCACCTCGATCGCCCAATGCGTGGGTGCGGGCATCTTGGCCAGGAACGAGAACCACCAGTCGGCATCGGCATCCGTATAAGGATGAGGGAATAGATGGGTGAGATTGCGCCAAACATTGCGATTGTTCGCGAAGCGGACCAGTGCTGCTTTGTCGCTTTGCGCCCACTCGCGAAGCACGCTCCTTCCGCACTCAATCCTCATACACGCAAGGACTGTTATCCATGCTCCTTGCCTCTGAACACCCACATCGACGTCGTCTTGCCTGCCCGTCTGAATCCACACTTTCGGTAGAAGGAGACCGCCTCGGCATCAGCGATGAGCACGTGCTGGTGAAAGCCGCGGTACTGGTTCATTAGCTGTTTCACGATCTGGCGCCCGATGCCCTGGCCCTGGAAGTCCGGTGATACCAGGAGATGCGGGTAGTAGACAACCATGCTGCCGTCCGAAATGGCGTTTCCCAGGCCGACGAGCGAGCCGTTGACCCAGGCCGTTACTACGGAATGCGAGTGTTTAAGCGCCTGCAGAAGGCGCGCCGGTTTCTTTGCCGAAGACCATCGCACAGAACGGTACAGGCTCAACACGTCCTTCTTCGGCAAGCTCTTCATCGACCGATAGCGCACCTGCACCGCTACTGTCTCCTCATCCTGTCAGTCGGCCGTGAATGCCTGAATCCCCGTCTGCGCGCGGCCCAGGATGAGCGCGTGGATGTCGTGCGTGCCTTCGTAAGTGTTCACCACCTCGAGGTTGACCACATGGCGGATCACGCCGAACTCGTCCGAGATGCCGTTGCCGCCGAGCATGTCGCGCGCCACGCGGGCGATGTCGAGCGATTTGCCGCACGAATTGCGCTTCATGATCGAGGTGATTTCGACCGACGCGCTGCCTTCGTCCTTCATGCGCCCGAGGCGCAGGCAGCCTTGCAGGCCGAGCGTGATCTCGGTCTGCATGTCGGCGAGTTTCTTCTGGATCAGCTGGTTCGCGGCGAGCGGACGGCCGAACTGCTTGCGATCGAGCACGTATTGTCGCGCCCGGTGCCAGCAGTCCTCGGCGGCGCCGAGCGCCCCCCAGGCGATGCCGTAGCGCGCCGAGTCGAGGCAGGTGAACGGGCCCTTCAGGCCGCGCACTTCGGGGAACGCGTTGTCCTCCGGGCAGAACACGTTGTCCATCACGATCTCGCCGGTGACAGAGGTGCGTAGCCCCACCTTGCCGTGGATCTTGGGTGCCGTAAGCCCTTTGAAACTTTTCTCCAATACAAAACCCTTGATGTCGCCCGCGTCATCCTTTGCCCAGACGACGAACACGTCGGCGATCGGCGAGTTGGAGATCCACATCTTGGTGCCGGTGAGGCTGTAGCCGCCGGAGACCTTTTTCGCGCGCGACTGCATCGAGCCCGGGTCGGAGCCGTGGTTCGGCTCGGTGAGGCCGAAGCAGCCGATCCATTCGCCCTTCGCTAGCCTGGGCAAGTACTTCTTGCGCTGCGCTTCGGTGCCGAACTGGAAGATCGGCGCCATGACGAGCGAAGACTGTACGCTCATCATCGAGCGATAGCCCGAGTCAACGCGCTCGACTTCGCGCGCGATCAGCCCATAGGCGACATAGTTCAGCCCCGGCCCGCCGTACTCGGAGGGGATAGTCGGTCCCAGCATGCCGAGCTCGCCCATTTCCCTGAAGATCTTTGGATCAGTGACTTCATGACGAAACCCCTCCAATACCCGGGGCGCGAGCTTGCCCTGGCAGTAGTCGTGTGCGGCGTCGCGCACCATGCGCTCTTCCTGGGTGAGCTGCTGATCGAGCAGCAGCGGGTCCTGCCAAACAAATGCGGAGCGGGGGGTGATGGGAGCATTCATGCTTGCATCCTTTCGAGGATGAGCGCGAGGCCCTGGCCGACACCGATGCACAGCGACACCGCGGCGTAGCGCGCGCCGGATTGCTGCAGCTCGCGCGCGACCGTGAGCGCGAGGCGCGCGCCCGAGGCGCCGAGCGGATGTCCGATGGCGATCGCGCCGCCGTTCGGGTTGACGCGCGGGTCCTTCAGGTCGACCTCCATCAGCTTGAGGCAGCCGAGCACCTGGCTCGCGAACGCCTCGTTGATCTCGATGATGTCCATGTCGCTCAACTTCAATCCGGCCCGTTCAAGGGCGCGCGGAATGGCGTACGCCGGCCCGACGCCCATGATGCGCGGCTCGACGCCGGCGCTGGCGGCCGAGAGGATGCGGGCGATAGGTTTGCGACTACGTCTATCGCCCCATTTTCTATTGGCGATTACTAGTGCCGCCGCACCATCGTTGATGCCCGAGGCGTTGCCCGCGGTGACCACGCCGCCTTCGAACAGCGGCTTGAGCTTCGCGAGCTGATCCATCGAGGCGTCGCGGCGCGGATGTTCGTCCAGACTGATTTTTTCTCCCGGTGTATCTTTTTTCCTGGAGGGCAGGGTGATGGCGTGGATCTCGCCCTGGAAGAAGCCTTCCTTCTCGGCAGCGGCGTACTTCTGCTGCGAGGCGAGCGCGAACTCGTCGGCCTGGCTGCGCGTGATGCCGAAGTCCTTCGCCACGTTGTCGCCGGTCTGCGGCATCGAGTGGTCGCCGAACTGCTTGATGAATTTCGCATTCGGGAAGCGCGTACCGATCGTGGTGTCGTACAGCTTCACGTCGCGGCTGTAGGGCGAGTCCGATTTGCCCATCACGTACGGCGCGCGGCTCATGCTCTCGACGCCGCCGGCGATGTACAGGTCGCCTTCGCCGACGGTGATGGCGCGCGCCGAATCGATGACCGCCTGCAGGCCGCTTGCGCAAAGCCGGTTCACCGTGACCCCCGGCGTGGTCGGCGGCAGGCCGGACAGCAGCGCCGCGAAACGCGCGACATTGCGATTGTCCTCGCCGGCCTGGTTGACGCAGCCCAGCACGACATCGCTGATTTCGCGCGGCTCGATCGCGTTACGCGTGACGACCTCCCGAATCACTTCGGCGGCGAGATCGTCGGGGCGCACCGGGGCGAGCTTGCCGGCGTGCCGCCCGATCGGTGTACGCAGTCCGTCATAGATGAAGGCTTCTAGCATGGGTTACTCCACAGTAAGCAGGGAAACGCCGAGGCGCGCGCGGCGCTTGAGCCAGGGGCTCGGCCGGTAACGCGGCTCGAGGAAAAAGGCGTGCATCGCCTCGAGCACCGTGAGGATCTTTTGCGGGCCGAGCGCATCGCCCATGCCGAGCGGGCCGCGCGGATAGCCCAGGCCCAGCATCACCGCGCGGTCGAGGTCCTCGGGCGAGGCGATGCGCATCTGCATGATGTCGCAGCCGACGTTGACGATATGCGCGACGACGCGCTGCGCGACGAAGCCCGGCGAGTCGTTGATCACCGACACCGGGACCGCGTCGGAAGCGAGCAGGGCATGGGCGGCGTCGCGTACTTCGGGGCGCGTCACGGGCGTCGTCATCAGCGTGCGGCGCTTGGCGAAGCCGAAAAGAGGATCGACCGCAACGCTTCGCGTCGGATCGAGGCCAAGGTCGAGGGCCGTGCTCGTCGCATCCTTGCCGAGCGGGGCCACGAAGCACACCGCGGCTTTTGAAAAACTGCTTTCAGTTCGAATGTTGAATCTCGAAAGCAATTCTTTCAATTCAGGAACCGCCCAGACGGAATCGGGTCGCGTTTTGGGTATGGGCGCTTCCGGAAGTGGCTCGGCGGCGCCATCCTTGCCGTACGCATACCAGCCGCGGCCGGTCTTGCGGCCGAGGAGGCCCGCGGCGACACGCGGCTCGGCGAGAAACGACGGCCGGTATTTCGGCTCCTCGTAGTACTGCCGGTACATCGACTTCATCACCGCGTGCGCCACGTCGAGCCCAACCAGATCCATCAGGCCGAACGGCCCGAGGCGGAAACCGGCGGCGTCGACCAGGATGCGGTCGATGGTGGCGAAATCGGCCACGCCTTCGGCGAGCACGCGCAGCGACTCGGGGACGAAAGCGCGCCCGGCGTGGTTGACGATGAAGCCGGGCGTGTCCTTGCAGCGTACCGGCGTGTGGCCGAAGCGCCTGGCAAGCGCCGTGAGCGCGTCCGTCACCCACGGCTCCGTGCGCACGCCATCCACCACTTCGACGATCTTCAGCACGGGTACCGGGTTGAAGAAGTGATAGCCCGCGACGCGGCCGGGGCGCTTGCAGGCGGCGGCCATGGCAGTGACGGAAAGCGAAGAGGTGTTGGAGGCGAGGATGCAGCTTTCGGACACGATGGCTTCCAAAGAGCCAAACAACTTTCTTTTTTCATTCAGGTCTTCGATGATCGCCTCTACCATCACATGGCAGCGCGCGAAGGCCTCGAGCGAATCCGCGACCTCGATGCGCCCGAGCGTCGCCTGCACCTCCGCCGGCTTGAGCTTGCCTTTCTCGGCGAGCTTACCGAGCGACTGGCCGATCGCGTCCTTCGCTTTCGCCGCTGCTCCCGGCTGCGCGTCGTAAACCAGCGTGCGCGCACCGCACTGCGCAAGCACCTGGACGATGCCGCGGCCCATGGTGCCCGCGCCGGCGACGGCGGCGACGAGATCGCTGCGGGAGACGTCAAGCATGGGAGGGGAAAGCCGTTATTCTAGCGGTCGGAGGGGTGGCTATAATCGTCATCCAGGAGCGGATAGGAGGGGGCCATGAAGTATCGGACGATTCTCCTTGCGTACAACGGCTCGGTGGAAGGCAAGCGTGCGCTTCTCGAGTGCGGCGATCTCGCTGGTTTCCTCAACGCCGAGACGCATCTGCTCGCGGTGGCCAGCATGCCGCCGAGCCTGTTTCTCACCGAGGGCTTCGTGCCCGAGGAGCTGCTGGAGGAGGAAAAGAAGCGCACGCAGACGGTGCTCGACGAGGGCATCCGCACGCTGCGCGACAAGGGCTACAACGCCACCGGGCACCTCGCGGTCGGCGAGCCGGTGGAAGAGATCTGCCGGCTGGGGAAGAGCCTGGGGGTGGACCTGATCGTGGTCGGCCACAACCAGAACACTTCGTTCGCCGCGCGCTGGTGGAAGGGCTCGGTCGGCGCTTCGCTCCTCGACTACTCGCCCTGCAGCATCCTGATCGCGCTGTCGAAGATGTGAAGGACCCACTGCTGTATCATGGCCAAAGCACCCCAGGGAGGTGCGAAAGGCCCGCTGCGGCGGGCCTTTTTCTTTTTACAATCCGCCGCTATGCAACCATTCGGCCACAAAGGCAGGCTCGAAGACGAACGCATGCTCAAAGGCAGGGGACGTTACGTCGCCGACTGGAACTTGCCTGGGCAGGTCTACGGCCACTTCGTGCGCTCCGACCGTGCGCACGCCGAAATCGTCGCCGTGGACGCATCGCCGGCGCTCGCCATGCCGGGCGTGATCGCCGTCCTGACCGGCGCCGACGTGGCGGCAGCGGGACTGCGGCCGCTGCCCGCGGCAGCGCCGGTGAAGGGCCGCGGCGGGGCCGAGCAGCTGCCCACGCACCGCCCCGCGCTCGCGCAGGGGCGCGTGCGCTATGTGGGCGAGCCGGTCGCGCTGCTGGTGGCCGAAAGTGCGGCCTCTGCGCAGGACGCCGCCGAAGCGGTGGCGGTCGAATACCAGGAGCTGCCCGCGGTGATCGATGCGCGCGTGGCGCTTGCGCGCGGCGCGCCTTTGCTCCATGAGAACGTTCCCGGCAACCTGCTGCTGGATTTCGAGGGCGGCGACGAGGCGGCGACCGAGGCTGCGTTCGGGCGCGCGGCGCGCGTGGTGCAGCTCACTTCCTACCATAGCCGCGTGGTCGGCAATCCGATGGAGCCGCGCGCCGCCGTCGGCGCCTACGACGCGGCGAGCGACACCTATCAGCTGTACGCGTGCACGCAGGGCGTGACCGGCATGCGCGGCCAGATGGCAGCCGTGCTTGGCGTGCCGCCTGAGAAGATCCGCGTCATCGCCGAGGAAGTGGGCGGGGGCTTCGGCGTGCGCTTCAACATCTACCCGGAATATTGCGCGCTCCTGCTTGCTGCGAAGCAGCTCGGCCGGCCGGTGAAGTGGGTCGGCACGCGCTCCGAGGTGTTCATCGGCGACGAGCAGGCGCGCGACATCGTGCACCGCGGCGAAATGGCGCTCGACGCTTCCGGCCGCATCCTCGGCATGCGCTTCGAGTTCGTGTGCAACCTGGGGGCCTATCTCGCATTCACCGGAAGCTTCGTGAACACGGTCAACCTGGTGAACGTGGCGAGCGGCGTCTACGACGTCCAGGCCGTTCACGTGCAGGCGAAGCTCACGCTGACCAACACGGTTCCCACCGCCGCCTACCGCGGCGCGGGCCGGCCGGTGAGCTCCTACGCGGTCGAGCGGCTGGTCGACCAGGCCGCGCACGAGCTCGGCATGGACCCCGCCGAGTTCCGCCGGCGCAACCTCGTGGCCAAGAACCAATTTCCGTACAAGATCGCGACCGGATTCGAGTACGACTGCGGCGACTTCGAGGGCGTGCTCGACAAGGCGCTGAAGGCCTCGGAATGGAATTCATTCGAAAAGAGAAGAACAGAATCCCACAACCGCGGCCGGCTGCGCGGGCGCGGTATCGCCACCTACATCGAGGCGAGCGGCGCGGGTGGCTTCGCGCCGTACGACCAGGTGCAGCTCACCTGGGACGACGCGGCGCACATCACCTTGCGCGCTACCTCGCATTCGCATGGCCAAGGCCACGAGACAACGTACGCGCAGATCGTGTCTGGCATCCTCGGCGTGCCGATGGAAACGATCCGGCTGCGCACCGCCGACCCGGACATGCATCTCGTCGGCAACCCCACTGGCGGGTCGCGCTCGCTGCTCGGTGTCGGCAGCGTCCTGCACATGGCCTCGCAGGAGGTCGTCAGGAAAGGTCTCGTGCTGGCGGCCGAGGAGCTGGAGGCCGCTGCAGCCGACGTCGAGTTCCTCGAGGGCATATACCGCATCAAGGGCACCGACCGCGAGATCGCGCTCGCGGCGCTGGTGAAGAAGCATCCCGGGGAGCTCGATGTCGACCTGAAGGAGAAGAAGGTCGGCACGACGTTCCCCAACGGCTGCCACATCGCGGAGGTCGAGATCGAGCCGGAAACCGGCATCGTCGAAATCCTCCGCTACGTCGCCTGCGACGACGCGGGCAATATCATCAACCACCAGATTGTCGAAGGACAGATGCAGGGCGGCATCACTCAAGGTGCCGGCCATATTTTCGGCGAGCAGGCGATCTATGACCCGGATAGCGGCCAGCTGCTGAACGGCAGCTTCATGGACTACCCGATGCCGCGCGCGGTCCTGGTGAACAACCTCACCGTCCTCGATTATCCGGTGCCGACCCAGACCAACCCGCTCGGCGCCAAAGGCGTGGGCGAGGCCGGCGTCACCGGCTCGATGCCCTGCCTGATGAACGCAGTGCTGGACGCACTGCGCCAGGCCGGGGTTACGCATTTCGACATGCCGGCAACCCCCCAGCGCGTATGGCGCGCGCTGCAGGCGGCCAAAGCGGGCGATCCGCGAGCGCTCGCCGTCGCCGAGCTGAGTGGACATTCTTGAGCGGCTGTTCGAGCGGGCACGCCGATGTTTGCCGCGGGGCTTGCCTTCAGCTCGCTGCCGCTGCTGGTAGCCGCCTTCGCCGTGCAGTACCTCGGCCTGCTCGCCGAGCGCTGGTTTTTCTTCGCTCAGGCGAACCATCCCCAGAATCTGTACTACCAGGCGATCGCCTGAGGAGCTCGGCTCGCATTGCGTCGAGCGCGCTCGATTTGTGGCCTTTGCGCCAGACGAGCAGCGTCCTTGCGCGCGCTATCTCTTCGGGCAAGCGCTGGATGCGCACTTCATTGCCGGGGCGAACGGCCCGGATTACCGAGCGCGGCACCACCGCTACGCCGGAACCGGCCGCCGCGCAGGCGATGATGGCGTGGTAGGAGCCGTATTCCATCACCCGCTCCGGTGCAATGCCCGAGCCGCCGAGCCAGGCCTCCAGCCGGCGCCGGTACGAGCATCCCGCGGCGAAGGCGAGGATCGGGGCGTGCCCGATGTCCTTCGCCGAGCCGATGCGCGGGAAGCCTTTGGGCGTGATGAGCACCAATTCCTCCGTGAACGCGTGATGCGATTCGAGTCCCTCGGCGGTAAACGGCTCGGCCACGAAGGCGGCCTCGATGTCGCCGCCCAGCACGCGGGCGACCAGCGCTCCGGTCGTGCCGGTGACGAGCTCGAGCCGCACCTCGGGATACGCGGCGTGGTAGCGCGATAGCAACGGCGGCAGTCGCGTCGCCGCGGTGCTCTCCAGCGAGCCGATGCGCAGCGTGCCGCGCGGCGCGCCGCTGCGCAGCGCGGCCTGGGCCTCGGAAGAAAGCCGCAGCAGGCGCTCGGCGTAGGCGAGGAGGAGCTTGCCTTCGGCCGATAGCGTCAGGCGCCGCTTGTGGCGGTGAAACAGCGGCGTGCCGAGACTCTCCTCGAGCTGCTTGATGCGCGTGGTGACGTTCGACTGTACTCGGTGCAGGCGCGCGGCGGCCTTGGTGATGCCGCCCGTTTCCGCGACGGTCTTGAAGATGTGCAGCGCGGCGAGGTCCATAGATCTCAATAAGAGAACGAGTCTTTCTCAATTATTCATTTTTAGAGAACACGCTGTCAACCTAGACTGCGCGCATGCGTATCGCGCTCGCCGGTCTCGCCGCCCTGGCGGTGGCCATGGGCATCGGCCGCTTCGCCTTCACGCCGCTGCTGCCGATGATGCAGGCCGACAGCGGCCTGTCGCTCGCCGCCGGCGGCTGGCTCGCCTCGGCGAACTACCTCGGCTATCTCCTCGGCGCGCTGTCCGCAGGGTTCTTCGTTCGCTCGGGGCACCTCATTCCCATAGGCCTGTTGGCGATCGCCGGCACTACGCTCGCCATGGGGCTGACCCATCAATTCGCCGCATGGGCGGCGCTGCGGCTCGCCGCAGGGATTGGCAGCGCATGGGTGCTGATCCATGTGTCGGCGTGGTGCCTGCCGCGCCTTCTGGGGCGCAGGGCCCTGAACGGGGCCGTGTACGCCGGCGTTGGCGTCGGCATCGTCGTCGTCGGCGTGCTTTGCGCAGCGTTGATGGCATGGCGCTCTTCCTCGAGCGAGACGTGGATCGTTCTCGGCGGGGTGTCGTTGCTTTTCACCTTGCTGTTCTGGAAAGTGTTCCATTTGCCGGATGACGCAGTGCGCAGCCAGGCCGAGCCGCGCTGGGGCGCGCAGTGGTGGCGCCTCGTGCTGTGTTACGGCGCCTTCGGCTTCGGCTACATCATCCCGGCCACTTTCATCCCGGCGATGGCGCGCCGGGAGATCGCCGACCCGGCGGTGTTCGGCTGGGCCTGGCCGGTTTTCGGTGCTGCCGCCGCGGCGTCGACGCTCGCCGTTGCAGTCCTTTCCCGGCATTTCACCTACCGGCGTTTATGGGCGGTGAGCCAACTCGTCATGGCGCTGGGAGTCGGCGCGCCGCCGGCGATACCGGGGATCGGCGGCATCCTCGTCGCGGCGCTCTGCGTCGGCGGCAGCTTCATGGTGGTCACCATGGCTGGCATGCAGGAAGCGCTGCAGGTGGCGGGTGCGCAGGCGGCGCGGCTGATGGCGGCCATGACCGCCGCGTTCGCGACCGGGCAGATCCTGGGCCCGGTCGTCGCCAGCCTGCTGATCGAAGGCGGCGGCGGCCTCTCCGGCGCACTGCTCGCCGGCAGCCTGCTGCTTGCAGCGAGCGCCTTCGCGCTATTTCCCAAGCGGAGGAATGCGTGATCAAGGACCGGATGCCGCCGCTGGCGGCCGACAGCATGACCGCGGAGCAGAAAGAAGCCGCCGCCGAGCTTGCCGCCGGGCCGCGCGGCGGAGTACGAGGGCCGTTCATCCCGCTGCTGCGCAGCCCCGAATTGATGGACCGGCTGCAGAAAGTAGGCGAATACCTGCGCTACCGGAGCGCGCTCGAAACGAAGCTCAACGAATTCGTGATACTGGTCGTCGCGCGCCAGTGGTCGCAGCAATTCGAATGGTTCGTCCACTACCCGCTGGCGCTGAAAGCCGGTCTCGAGCGCGGCGTCGCGGAGGCGATTGCCGAAGGCCGCCGGCCGCGCGGCGTGGCCGAAGACGAGGAGCTCGCGTATGACCTGTGCGAGGAGCTGTTCCGCACCCACGGGCTGAGCGACACGACCTACCGGCGCGCGCTCGACCGGCTCGGGGAGCGCGGCTTGATCGACCTGCTGGGCCTCATCGGCTACTTCACCACGGTGTCGATGGTGATGAACGTGGCCCACACGCCGCCGCCGCAGGATCCCTCGGTGCAGCCGATGATAAGCCAGACGTAGTTATCATTGGGGGCATGAGGCGCAGCACCGAGCGCATTCTCACCACCCACGTCGGCAGCCTCATCCGGCCAGCGCCGCTGTTGCAGTTCATCGGCGCGAGGCAGCGCCGCCGTCCCTACGACGAGCAGGCCTACCAGGATTGCTTGAAAAGATCGGTCTCTGACGTCGTGCGCCGGCAGGCCGAGGTCGGCCTCGACACGCCGAGCGACGGCGAATTCGGCAAATCGATCAGCTGGTCGCAATATGCGCTCGAGCGCCTGAGCGGCTTCGAGCGCCGGCCGGTGAAGCCGGGCGCCCATCCTTTCGCGCGCGGCGCCGACCGCATGCGCTTCGCGGAGTTTTACGCCGAGCTCGACGCGGCGAGCGGTCCTCCCGCCACGGCCGGCGCTACGGCCGACGAAGCAGTGTGCGTCGCGCCGATCACCTACACCGGCCAGGCCGAGATCCAGCGCGACATCGCGAACTTCAAGGCTGCGCTCAAGGCGGCCGGTGTCGTCGAAGGATTTCTTCCGGTCGCGGCGCCGGCGAGCGTGATCCCGGATCGGCGAAACGAGTATTACAGGAGCGACGAGGATTGCCTGCACGCCATTGCCGATGCGATGCGCGTCGAATACCGCGCCGTCATCGACGCCGGCTTGCTGCTGCAGCTCGACGATGCGCGCCTCGCGGTGACCTACGACCGGATGGTGCCGCCCGCCCAGTTCGCCGATTACCGCCGCTGGGTCGAGATGCACGTCGAAGCGCTCAACCATGCCCTCGAGGGCATTCCCGAGGACCGCGTGCGCTACCACGTCTGCTGGGGCAGCTGGCCCGGGCCGCACACCAGCGACGTGCCGCTGAAGGACATCGTCGACCTCATCCTTCGCGTACGCGCGGGCGCCTATCTCATCGAGGGGGCGAACCCGCGCCACGAGCACGAATGGCGCGTGTGGGAAAGCGTCGAGCTGCCTGACGGAAAAGTCCTGGTGCCCGGAGTCATCAGCCACGCGACCAACATCGTCGAGCATCCCGAGCTGGTCGCCGAGCGCATCGTGCGCTTCGCGCGCGTGCTCGGGCGCGAAAACCTGATCGCCGGCACCGACTGCGGATTCGCGCAGGGGCCGTTCCACCGCCGCGTGCATCCTTCCATCATGTGGGCCAAGCTCGAAGCGCTGGTGCAAGGCGCGCGGCTCGCCAGCCGCGAGCTCTGGAATCAATCCACCTAAGCGGATGAGCGAGTTGATCCGGGTAAACGCGATCGCGACGTCAAGGACCTGGTCCGGGTCGGGTTCCGGTGGTAGTTCCACAGAATCGACGACGTTCTTCGACAGCGGGAACAGCGGGCGGTTCCCATGCGGAGTTTGTGAAATATGCCACCCCATGAACATGGGAAGCGGCGGCAGGCAAGGCGCCAAAAGGCCCAGCGCCCCTTGCGCAGCGCCGTCGATTGGGCTCTACTGAGCATCCATAGGGCCTGCAGGGAGCCCGTCTTGCGCAAGAAACGAATTCTCGGTTGGCTGACAGTGGCGAGCGTGGGGCTTGTTGTCGTGACCCTGCTTCTTCCCACCCAGCCGCCGCTTGACTCAGCGCCGGGAGCGAAGCCCGAGGCACGCGAAGCAGGCCGCCCCGCGGAAGGCCGCTTTGCCGCACTTCCGGAGCGCGAAACGATCGGCAAGCCGCGCGGGGAGCTGTTCGGATTTCGCTCCTGGATGCCGCCGCAGCGTGCCGTACGCGCCGCCCCCGTTGCCGCGCCCGCGCCGACGGCGCCGCCGATGCCTTACCGCCTCGCCGGGCAAGTAGTGCACGACGGCGCAGCGCGAGTCGTCCTCGTGCGCGACGATCGCGTGATGACGGTGCGCGAAGGCGAGACACTCGACGACAATTACCGCGTCGAGTCGATCAAGCCCGACGGCGTAACCCTGGTCTATGTCCCGCTCGGGGTGCGCGAACAGCTTCCGGCCGTGGGCAGCCTGAAGCTGGAGCCTGCTGCGCAGGCTGTGGCGCTTGCGTCAACGACGCCGGAGCCTTCGGCGGTCGCTGAATCGCGCCCCGCGCAGCTGCGCTGGGAAGGACCCGAGCGCGTGCAGGCAGGGACCAACTTCAACGTCGCGCTGAAGCTCACTTCCGATCAGCCGGTGCGCGCTTCGCCGCTGCAACTGAGCTTCGACGCGAAGCTGCTGGAGCCGGTAGCGGTGCGGCCCGGCGGCTTTTTCGCCGACGGCAGCTTCACCTACCGCGTCAACCCGGGCGGCTCGATTTTCGTCGGCGCTTCCGGCACGGGCGGCGTCGCGGCCGACGTTGATTTCCTGATCGTCACGTTCCGGCCGATCCGTTCCGGCGCGGCCGAGCTGAAGCTTTCCTCGGTGGTGCTGCAAGGCGCCGCCGGGCGTGCGATTACGCACGAGCCTCCCGCGACGTTCCGCACCGCGATCATTCAATAGGCTGCGCCGCGTCAGGCGGCCTTGGCAGAGGCGGGCGGGGCGGCCAGCTGCCCACCACGCCCGAGATATAGTCGCTCAGGAAGTCGCTGAAGCCTTCAGCCGCCGCTGGAAGCTTGCGGGCGCGGTTCACAACCCAGTACAGAGTGCCCGACGCAATTGGGTCGACGAGAGCATGCATCGTGATCTTGCGTTTGACACATGCCGGCCGCGCGAATGTCGGCATGACGGCGACGCCGGCCCCGGTCTCGACCATCGCAATCTGTGTTTCCCAGTAATTGCACACGATCTCCGGCGGATGATGCCGGCCGACGCGCTTGAGATGCTCATCGATGAGCTCCTGGATCGGCATGTCGGGCGGGCTGCCGATCAGCTTGCACGCGGCGATGTCAGCCCATCGCACCAGCGGTCCAAGGTCACGCAGCGCGTTGTCTGCCTGGATGAACATGAGCGAGAAGCGCACCAGAGGTATCTTGCTCACGCCGGGCGCGGCATGCTGGAACGCGGTGATGCCGGCGTCGATCTCGCCTGCCTCCACCATCTCCATCAAACGCGGACGGTCCGCGTCGAACACGCGGATCTCGAGCTCCGGCTTCCTCTTCGCATATTCTGCAATCGCCCCGGGCAGCAGCTCGGCGGCGACGAGCGGCGTCGCACCGATGCAGAGATGATGGCCGGCTTCATTCGCGGAGCGGCCGATGTTCGCCGCCGCAGCCTCTAGGTCGAGCAGGCTGCGATCGGCGATCGGCAGGAATTTTTCGCCGAACTCGGTGAGCGTCACGCGGCGCGTCGTGCGGTCGAACAGGCGAAAGCCGAGCTGCGCCTCGAGCTCGCGCACCAGCACGCTCATTCCTGACTGCGTGATGAACAGCTGCTCAGCGGCGCGCGAAAAGCTGTGGTGCTGCGCGGTGAGAAGAAAGGCCTTGAGCTGCCGGGAGGTGATATTCATGACGAATGCTGATCAATTCATGACTTAATCGAATTCACCATGTGCTAAATCGTATCAAGGCCGCAACGACAATGGGCAGTGTTTCGCTCGGCGCGCTGCGGCCAGGCGCCATGCTGCAGAGCAGTAAAGAAAAAGGCGGCCGGAAGGCCGCCTCTTTCATCGCCGCGATGTCGCTGGGGTTACCGCTTCGGAATGCCCGCCGCGAACCAGTTACGGGTGCCCGCCGCGCTGCGGATGAGCAGCACCGGGCTGGCGCAGTCAGACGGAGGCGCCGGCGTCAACACATCTTCGATCCGGAAATCGCCGTCGGCCTCGAGCGGGACGCCGGTAGGCGTTGTACTGCGCTCCGTAAACGGCGCCGCGGGTTCGCAAATCAGCGTGGCGATGACTCTCGCGTTCGCGTTCGTGCCGATGCCGTTGCCTCCGGCCAGCAGCAGACCCCGTCCCTCGACCTTGATGCGCCCATCGACCGTCACCCCAGCCCTGAGATCCTCGATCCTCCAGAGCTGACCGGCGGGTTGGACTCCGCGGACAATGTTCCGGTTCACAACCGTAGCGGTCGCATCGGTGCCCACGCCGCTCGAGACCGGGATGACGCCGATCCCGCCTTTGAACCGGACCAGGTCCTCCTCGTCCGCCCCGGCCGGAATTCCGTAAGTTAAGGCAACAAATGAAATCGCCGCCGCAATGGCGCGTTTCTTCATGACAACCTCCCGCGTAGTGGTTGACTCGACCTGCACTCGGGAGAACACGTACGGCGCGACACTATTCCGTCGACGCTACGCTGCGAGCAACGCTAAGGGTGAATGGCCGCCGCGAAAAAAAGGCGGCCGCAGGCCGCCTTTTCCTTCACAGCCCCGTTCAGGGCACGAAGAGATTCGGGCAGTGCCCTGTCTGCGCCGATGCCGCGGGCGCGATGGACCCACCACGTGGAACACACTGGCTTGGCGGTAGCGTTGCGTGAGTCTCCACATGATCCACGAGCAAGTCGAAAGCGCGCTGCGCGTGCGGCTGGATGAACTCGAGCTGCCCGAAAGTGTTCTTGAACGTTTCGATGTGGTTGCCGTTCTGGACTTCGTAGAGGCGATAGGCGGCTCGACTGTCGTCTCCATCGTCATCATCGTCATCGCGCTTTTGCTTCGATACGCTGGCGACCTTGCGCGCGTACGCACGCGCGTGATGGTCGATGGGCAATAACGCGTCCATAGTCCCGGCGACGGTAATGAGGGGACGCCGGATCTTGCCTGTAGTGGCGAAAGCAGCGACCTGTGCACCAACGTCCGAAGACGAAAGCCTGCTCACGTAGTTATAGGTTCCAGTCCCGCTGACGTAGGTGTTGTAAGTGGGATCGAGCCGCTTCTGCCATTGGCATTGCGTCACCTCCCAGAACGAGGCCGAATATAGGCCCCAAAGTGATGTGGTCCCGGAAACGATATCAGGCGGATAGCCGGCGCCCCGGATTTTCTTCGACGCAGTGCTGGCGCTGTTGAATCCGGATGCGGCGTAGTCAGGGAAATTTAGGATTGCTGGCGGCAAGTCGGTGAGAATATTTGGCGCGTGCTCGTCGACGAAGGTGCCTTCCCAATCCACGCCGCCGTCGAAGAGGTGCGGCGCGCTCTCGATGGCGCGGCGCACCTGGTAGCCGCCGTTCGACGTGCCGACCGCATAGGTGAAGTGAGGTGGACGGCCATAGCTCGCCTTCACGCCCTCGCGCGCCAATTGTCCCCCCTTGATCATGTATTCGCTCCAGCGGGTGAAAGGCTGGCCGGGATCGTTGTCGTAAAAATGCACGTACGTGGTAGACGCAGGGTTTAGCCTGCAGGCAAGGGGATCCGCGCTATTACTAAGGAACAGGTTGAGTACGCCCTTGTTCTGCGACGCGTAGGCGTAGCCTTTCTGAATTACATAGTCGCTCCAGGCGAAATCGCCGTTGAACTCGCTGCGCGTGCCGGAGGCGCCGGCAACCACTAGGCGGCCGTTCCACTCGCTCGGCAGCCGAAGGAGGAATCGCGCTTCGCCGGTCGGGTCCGAGGCGATGCGCGCGTTGATCTGCAGGCCCGGCACCGCTTTGGTAATCGGAGTGCGGTCGGGGGGAGCGGGCGAAATCACGCCGCGGTCGGTAATGGGGGTGAAGGCGAACGTCG
>Ga0209220_1000263_pt1 | contig 21122 bp, 23 predicted proteins | sample BlaSpr_A8_OM3_M3_FD_187984 | JGI IMG/M metagenome (GOLD analysis project Ga0209220, IMG submission 187984) | Forest soil microbial communities from Thunder Bay, Ontario, Canada - Black Spruce, Ontario site 2_A8_OM3_M3 (SPAdes) (version 2) | ecosystem: Environmental > Terrestrial > Soil > Boreal... | reverse complement strand
CGCTGCGGCCGGAAAGAACTGGAGTTCCTGGTCAGGCACACAGATGAGGTGGACCTGCCGGCCGGCCGCACGTTGATCACGCAGGGTAAGGCCGCCGATTCGTTCTACCTCCTGCTCGCCGGGGAAGCCACAGTACGGGTCGACGGTCGCGACCGCCCCGCTTTGGAACCCGGAAGCTTTTTCGGCGAGATCAGCATGCTCGACCGCGGGCCGGCGACGGCCACCGTCGTCACAAACGGCCCGTCGAAGGTGATGGTGATGAGCCACGCCCAGTTTCGGGATGCGATCAGGGCGAACGACCAGCTCCTCTCACAGGTGATGGCCGCGATGGCCGAGCGCCTACGCCGCGACAGCCTTGAGCGCTAGAGAAGAAGGTCCCGAACCCGCATATGGCAAAAGATCCTCTGTCGCCAGGCTACCGAAGAAAGGCTGATCAGCACTCCCAGTGTTGGGACGCGGCAGCACGGCAATCCAAGCAGCGATCAAGAATTTTGAGCACGTGCGCGTACGAAGTGTATGGTGGCAATAGCGGACCGCTCCCCAGCCCGTTGCAACTTTGACCTGAATTGGCGGAAAGTGCCGAGCGGCCCGCTTACTCCTTTTGGATGGTTCGCCCATCTGAGAACGGCTCGGGCTATCAAGCAGGCAACGCGCAAAACGTGTGTCGGCTCCCGTCGCCATCGCTTGTTCAAACCTCGAGAGTTTGCCCCGGCCCGGTCAGCAATGCTGGGAATAACCGGAGGTTGCTCAGAGCGACTTTGATTCCGGCTCCGCAGTGGCGTCGGACTGGCTCCCGAGCTCTTCGCTAGCCGCCGTCAGCTCCTTGATTAAGGCACCGAGCCGCTGGTTGGCGCCGAACTCGCCTTCGAGCTGGTCTGCGAGGTGCTTGAGTTCGGTGGCTGCTTCGCTGATTTCACCGTGTGCGAGCGCGGACGACATCCGTTCCGCCGCCGCTGCGATCTCCGGGTCGCTATTGGGGGCAAGTCGGACAGCACCGTATCGTCCCCACCACATTGATCGCCTCAGGTCTGTGCCAAAACTCTGCCGACGGCCCGCAAGCAGGTATTCGAAGTAGGTCAGCAGGCCGGCCAGTGGCATCGCGACCACGAACGCGAGCAACAGCAGAAGACCAATAGTGAGCCGGTTATCGAATCCCATCATCCAGGCGAGCACGCCCGCCGTTAGCAGTGCGAACAGTAAGAGGGCTACCTCGGCTGCCAGCAAGAGTCGACGATTCCACCCGCTTTCCAGGCGCCCCGCGGCGATGGCTGACAGGACAGTGAGATTGCAAATTGCGGTGAGAGCGACGAAGACGACCAGGGGCACGTCGCGGCCAGTCTAATGGCGGAGACAGCGTCCAGCGCCCTGCGAACCTAAGGCCCCACTCCGGGCGTGGCTGCCTCGGCTGCGGCTTTTAGATCCGTGGCAGTGCGCTCGAACATCGCGCCGAAATCCGGCATTGACTTTGCGATCAAGGGCAGCAGCAAGCCCTGAAAGACCTCATCGATCGTGAGCTCGGTCGAGCCATGCGGCCCGGGAGCCAGCCGGTAGGTGCGCTCGCCCACCATCAGCGGCCACCGATTCAGGCGCCACACCATCGACTTCGGGGCGTCGTAGGCGACGACTTTCGGGTTGAACGTCTGGCCCGGAGCCTCGGGCACCGTGAACGAGACGCGTTCGCCAAGTGCGATCTTGCCTTCGAGGCTCGTCAAGGTCGAGTTCCATTTCGAGTGCGCGCGGAGATCGGTCAGGAGGTTCCAGACGGTCGTGGCCGGCGCTGCGATCGACTTCGTGACGGCGATTGCGAGTCGAAACGTCGTTCGTGTCGTGGTCGACTTTCCGTCCTGGGACTCAGGCGCCATCGCCGTCGCTAGCAGGCTTGCGCTGGTTCGGCTCGGCAAGCGTCAGCGGATTCCCGTCAGGATCGAAAAAGTTGGCGAGCCTGACGCCATCTTCGCCCGGTATGACGACAATGTCGCCATCAAACCGCGCTCCTGCGGATTGCAGGTGCTTGCGAGCCGCTTCGAGGTCGGCAACCGTGAAGCTCAGGGTTGCTCCTCCCGGGCCAAAGCCGGATTCCGTACGCTGCAGCCCGATCGTCACACCGTCGATGGGTGAGCGCATCTCGCACCAACCGTAATCGTTCATCCGGTAGATCTCTTCAAAGCCAAGGCCATCCCGATACCACCGGACGGATCGGTCCAGATCGGAAACATTGATACTGCAGACCAGAGTGCCCCGGTATTCGATCTTGCTCATCGGCTCCTCCGTTTATCGTTGGCTGCGGTCCGAGCATCTTACCATCGGTTAGATGACAGTCAAGGCTCCTGTTCGCGGCTATCACCACGGGGATTTGAAGGTGGCCCTGGTGGACGCCGTCGAACAGGTCGTGCGGGAACGTGGCGTCGGCCACGTCTCACTGCGGGCCGTGGCTCGCCACGTCGGGGTCACGCACGCCGCCTCCGCCCACCACTTCGAGAACAAAGCGGGTCTCCTGACCGCATTCGCGACCCAGGGCTATGTGCAGCTGGCGGGGGCGGTGCTGGCGGCGATCGATGAGGCGCAGTCCGTCGACGGCCCTTCCGTCCTCGAGGCTGTCGGTCGCGGCTACGTCAGGTTCGCGCTCGCCAATCCGGGCCGCTTCGAGGTCATGTTCAGGCTCGATCTCCTGAATGCGGACGACCCGGACTTCGTCGCGGCCAGTGACGGCGCCTACTCCCTGCTGGTGAGCACCATCGCTCGATGCCAGTCAGAGGGCTTCCTGGGAAGCAACGACCCTGAGGTCGTCGCGGTCTCCGCCTGGTCGATGGTTCACGGCCTTGCTGCGCTGTGGATCAGTGGCCGGCTGGGCGAGCGGATTCGCGAGAAGGATCCCAATCGCCTTGCCGACCGAGCTTCGCGACTCTACGTCGACTCGGTTCTCCGCGCGATGGCTCCCTAGCGTTACTTTTGCGGCGCTTCATGGACGCCCTTCGCAATCAGGCGACGTCCTGCCGGCTGAGCAAGATCGATGTCGCCACCACGCCCACCAGCATCACAGCCACCAGCACGCTAACCGACGGCCACAGGTCTGCCTGGTCGATGGCGCTCCCGAAGACCGAGAGAGCTTGATGGCTCAGGTGGCTGAGGATTGATTCGGCATAGTGCCGGATGGAGATGGCAGCCGGGCCTTTGCCGACACTGATGGTGGCGACGGCTGCTTCCCAGATCACGACATAAGCGAGCCCGACGAGCAGCGCGTGCCGGACGCGCAGGCCGAAGCCGGTGAACAGGGCGATGTAGGCGCCGTTGGCCAGCGCGGTGGAGACGGTGATCGCCCAGAAGGCCTGCCAGCTCGCACCTGCCAGCCAGACCCCCAGCCACAAGGGCCCGAGCGTGAGCGGCAGCGTCACAGTCAGGGTGGCGGCGAGCGCGACGAGGACTACCTTCCACCGCGCCACCGGCCGGAGCCACACGTAAACCAGCGTTCCGTCCTGGGCCAGGTCGCCGAGTGATGAGGTCGAGAACACCAGGGCGATCACCGGGACGTAGAGGGCCAGGGCGGCCAGGGCGAACAGGGTGAAGAGGTCGTTTTCGCGCGCTGCGTAATCGCTCACGCGGATGGAGTAGGCGATGAGGTCGAGCAGCGCGCCGCCCGCGAGGAAAGCCAGCAAGCGCCCACGCGTCACCGCCGTCCGCAGCATGATCCGGTAGAGGGATGTCATGGCGAGCGCCTCGCCACGAGGTATCTGAAAACGCTCTCCAGGTCGTCATCGAGGGGTGCCACCTCGAGCAGGTGAAGGCCCAGCTCTTGCGTCAGACGGGGGAGCCTACGGCGGAACGAAGTCACCGACGACGTGTCGATCACGATCGCCTCGTCGCCACTCGTCTGCACCGCCGACACGGTGCCCGAGCCCATGAGACCGGACGCCAGCGCTAATGGGTCGCCGCAACGCAGCCGGATTCGGTGAGGCCGGTCGTCGAGCAACTGCCGGATGGCGTGAAAATCGCCCTCGGCGGCGAGCTTGCCCTCGGCCAGCACCAGCACCGTCGAGCTGAGCTCCTGGACCTCTTCGAGCACGTGGCTGGAGATCAGCACGCAGCGATCGTCCGTGCCCAGGCGGATGAACAGCTGGGCCATGCGGGAGCGTTGGCGGGGGTCCAGGCCGTTGAGCGGCTCGTCGAGGACCAGGATGCGCGGGTCGTGCACGATCGCCTGGGCGATCTTGACCCGTTGGCGCATCCCCTTCGAGTAGCTGCTGAGGTGGCGGCGGTCATCGGGGTCGAGCTCGACGGTTTCGATCGCCTTACGCGCCGCCGACCGCACATCCTTGAGCCCCTGGAGGGCACCAGCCATGGCGACGAATTCGAGTGCGTTCACGCCGGGCGGGAGGCGTTCCTGTTGAGGGACCAGGCCGATCACCTTCCGGATGTCGACTGAGGTGCGCGGGTCTTGACCGATCACCCGGACCGTTCCTTGCGAGGGCGACGTCAGCCCGCAGATGATTCGGATCATCGACGACTTTCCCGCTCCGTTAGGTCCCAGCAGGGACGTGAGGCCTGGCTGAATCGTCGCGGTGATACCACTCAGCGCGACCACCTCGCCGAACCATTTGGCGACGTTCTTGATTTCGATGGTCGCTCGGCCGTTCTCGGTCACCTGCGGCCCTCGGCGCGGTAGCGATAAGCCAGCACCGCCAGCCCCACCAGCACCCACGCCGCCGCGGCGGCCGCCACCTCCCAGGTGGGTACCTTGGCCGCCTCCGACCCCGCATCGCTCACCTGGTAGATCCGGCTCCCGAACTCGGTCGGCAGCTGGTTCACATTGACCAGGAGCACCCATGCCGGGGCCTTCAGCGGACCCTGTAGGATCCCGAGCGCAGCTCCAGAGAGGACGAATGTGAGGATGATCCCGGCCGAGGCAAACGAGTTGCGATCGGTGAGGCTCGAGATGGCCAGTGCGATCGTGCCGTAGAAGGTCGCCAGCAACAGGCCCACCCCGAGGATTTCCGCCAGGTTCTTCAACCAGTCGGTGACGCTGGTGGGGCCGTGTCCGAGCAGCGAATAGGCGACCAGCAGAATGATCACGGGGAGCATCGTCACGAGCGCCAGCACCGACCAGGCTGCGACGACCTTCGCGGCCACGTAGGCCGCCGGGTTCAGGTTCGAGGTCATGTACATGCGCAGGGTCCCGTGGCGGCGATCGGGGCAGATGAGCTCAGGCATGGTGAGCGCAACGAAAACGTAGATCGCGGGGAGCGTGAACAAGAAAAACACGAAGTACGGCGGCGGTGGCGTGCCCGGGGGCGCGACCGCTGCCGCGATCACGAAACCGGCGGCGGGCACGTAGGCGGACACCAAAGCGAGGTTGGGGACGATCTTGTAGCGCGACGTCCGTTTGAGGCCCAGTACCCAGCCGACAGAATGCAGCACAAGCGACAAGAAGGAATAGCCGACTCCCAAGCGCTTGCCTTCGTAGTGTTGGAACCGGCGATCCGCGATCTGAGCCGGAGCGCTCACCTAGCCAGTGTCTCCTCGAGGTCGAAGAGCTCGCTGAGCGTGGCCTGGCCATGCTCCATCCGGCGCATCTCGAGGTCGAGCTCGACGATTCCCGCCACGACGGTGTCTTGAGCCCCGACTCCGGAGGAAGGCACTGTCAGCCGGAGGTCGTCGCTGGCTGTGGCGGCGTAGCCCTTCGACACGAGCAGCTCGGCGAGCCGCACGGCTCCAGAGACGACCTCGACCACCAGCGGCGTTTCGCCGCCGAGGAGGCTCTTGACCGACCCGCTGCGCACCACCTTGCCGCCCTCGAGCATCAAGATGTTGTCGCTGACCTGCTCGACCTCGCCCAGCAAGTGCGACGAGATGAGGACCGTGAATCCGAGGTCGGTGCCGATCCGACGCACCATCGCCAGCATGTCGTCCCGCTGGATGGGGTCGAGCCCGTTGGTGGGCTCGTCGAGGAGGACCAGCTCGGGGTCGTGCACCAGGGCCTGGGCCAGCTTGACTCGCTGGCGCTGACCGGTGGACATCGTGCCGATCGGCCGGAAGCGCTCCTCGCCGAGCCCGACCTCGATGAGGACTTCACTGGCGCGGAGCACCGCTGAACTGCGCGGGATCCCGCGCATCTCCGCGAAATGCCTCACGAGCTCGTTGGCTTTGACGTCGGGCGGGAACCGATCGTCCTCGGGCGCGTAGCCGATCCGCTGGCGCAGCTTCCATCCGGCCTTCAAGGGATCCATGCCGAGCACCTCGAGCTTGCCGCCGTCGGGCTTGAGGACTCCGAGCAGCAGGCTGATCAGCGTCGTCTTACCCGCGCCATTGGCGCCGAGGAGGCCGGTCACTCCTTTCTGGAGCTCGAAGCTGACGTCGCTCAAAGCGAGCGTGTGGCCGTACCGGCGCAGCACGTGCTCAGCGGAGGCGATCGTCGTCACGTCGGCCGAAGTCTAAGTAAGCAGAGCATTCCTTCACGCGTCCTCTTATTAGTGCGGGCGGCGGAGTTAGCGATCAAAGATGGAGCGAGGCGAATTCGCCTCGCCCCGCTCCTCAACTGCATCGAATCGTGCACCGCCAAGGCCGCGCTTTGCAGACTGGACAGCCGCTAGTCGTTCTCCGCGTGCGGGAGTGTGATCTTCACCACGCTGCCCGTTAGACCGGCACACTCTCCGTCGGCTGCGGGGGTCGTACCGCAGACGCTGCCCACCGTGACGTAGAGGTTGCCGTCCGGTCCGACAGTGTCCATGTTCGGGAACCGCAGACCGCTCACCAGCACCGACCCTTCGCCGCTCTCGGGGTTGTACTTCACCACGTTGCCCATGAAGTACGACGAAGTCGGGCCGGTCTGTGTGAAGACAGGGTCCGGGCCGAACATGTTGACGAAGTAGACGTTGCCGCGGCGATCGGTTGTGCATCCGGTGACGTGCGTGAGCAGCGACTTGCCCGCGGAGTCCTTCAGAACGATGGGCGTGAAGCTCGTGCCGTGAACCTTAAGCAAGCGGCCAGAGAGCTCACCGACGAGCAGACCTTTCTCACCGCGAACCACGCAAGTCGGGACGGCGTCGCTCGGAAAGGTAGGTGGGTCGGCCCGAAATAGGTCGTGGATGAGGATCTTGACGTGGCCATCCTCGTCGACCGAGTCCAGCGTATTTGAGCCTGCGTCTGCCACAAGAGCTCCGTCTCCAGTGGCCAGCACCCCATAAGGGTTGGCGTCGTGTTCCTGTGTCCCCTGGATCACGGGGCCTCCAAAAACCGGCTGAGGGAACCGCGTCGTGTAGTCGAAGTCGATGGTGCCGACCGGCGCAATCGAAGTCCAGGTGCCATTGGGGTTCACCGATATCAAATGACCTGCCTGGGTCTGCGCGAGGGTGATGTTGGGCGGCGCTTCGCGCGGCGTGAAGCCGATTTGAACAAGGAGCCTGTCATCACTTGCTGACAGACCACTCACTCCGAGCGCTTCTGGCCCCGCCATGATCGAGAAGAGGCCGGAGACCAGCGGAGTGTGCGTCCCGTTCGACCTGTTGACCCACGAGATCTGCGACGTGCCGCCTATGCAGATCGAAAAACCGGGCGGGGCGCCCGGGATGGCGAAGCAGTCACTGCCCCCGTGCCCGGCCTCCCCGACAACGAGCCTGCCGTCGAAGAAGGCGATGCCGCGCGGGCTGTCGAGCCCTGTGGTGACCGTGGTCACCGTCGGCGCCGCCCCAACGGGAATCGGCAGCAGAGCAGCGACCGACGCGATTGCGAGCACGCAGAACAGATGGGGTTTCTTCAGGCCCATTGCGACTCCTCCAAACTGGCGACCGCGGCGCTCCCCACTCGAGCGGGACCCGCGGTAGCCCCTCTCTCCGAAGTTGCCTCAGTATATGTACTAGGTATATATTGTCAAGGGGAAGCTGCTTACTCCGTGTGCAGCACCTCGGCGACCCGCGTCCGAGCCGCCCAGCGGGCGGGCAGCAGCGAGGCCAGCAGGGCAATTGCAACGCCGGCCAGCCCGAGAAGCGCCAGGCCCGGCGCGCTGAACACCTCCAGGGTGCCGGGCGGAAGGTCGTTGCCGATGTAGGCGCCCACAATGGTGATCAGGACGCGGTGGGCGGCCACGCCGGCCGGCACGCCGAGCGCGCTGCCCGCCACGCCGAGCACAGCGGCTGCTGCGGCGACCATCAACATGACGTCCGACGGACGCATGCCGAGCGCTTTGAGCACCGCGATGTCGCGAGCCCGCTCGCGGATGCTCAGGAGGAGCGCCCCGAAAACACCGGCGATCGCGATCAGGGACAGCACGCCGGCCAGGATCAGCATCACCGTGTCCAACAGGTTGATGCCGGATAGGCTCCCGGCGCCGATCACCGAAACGACCAGGAAGTCAGGCTCGGTCGCCTGCACTCTCTGTGTGTAGGCGCCAGGGTCGCTGCCCGGTGTGAGGAAGACGACGTAGCGCTGGGGAGCGGCGTCCGGCTTCACCTGGGCCAGGGTGGAGAAGTCCATCTCCACCCAGACGCCCAGGCTGTTGAAGTTGAAATCTTCGCCGACGACCCGCAGCCGGACCGGATGGCCTTCCAGAACGGCGTCGAAGCTGTCCCCGACCTGCAGGTGGGCCGCATCGAGCGTGGCCCGGGGCAGAACGACCTCGCCGGGACCTCTGAACCAGCGGCCGCTGATCATCGGTGCGCGCAGGCGCGTCGAGTCTCCCCGATACGCGGTCAGATACACCGGGTCGGTGACGCCTGGAATGAGGACGGTGCCGCCGGCCTCACCGATGACCGTTGCCGTGTCGGGCTGCGATTCCAGCGCCGCCATCACCTTCGAATCGGGATAGACGCCCTCGCGCCAGACGGCAACGTCACCCTGCAGGGCTCCCCCTCCGCCGAGGACGCTATCCAGGCTTCCGCGCAATCCGAAGGCGAAGACCAGGGCCACCACGCTCGCCAGCACCGCGAGCGTACTCAGCGAGCCGCGGAAAGGCCGCGCGAAGGCGTCGCCGGCGCCCAGGGCCAATGATCCGGGCAGAGGCAGCCGGCGCAGCCAAGGCCCGAGACCGCCGCGCGCGGGCGCCGCCGGTACCGTCCCCAGCGAAATTGCCCTTACGGGCCTGAGGCGGCCGGCCCGCAGGGCAGGCAGGGCGGCGGCCGCGATCACCACGCCCAGCACCCCGGTCAGGCTCAGCAGCGCCACCACGGGCACGAACGGCAGCTGCGTCGTTAGGCCTAGGGCGTGCGCCTCCCGCTCAACCAGCGGCACGCTGAGGAGGATCCCGGCTGGGATCCCGACCATCACGCCGGCCAGAGCCGGTATCAGCATCAAGCCGACCAGGGCCGCCACCACCTGGAAAGGCGTGTAACCGATCGCCTTCATGATCCCGATCTCGCGGTAGCCGGCGATCAGAGCCCGGTGACGAGGTTGCCCACGATCGCGGCGCAGGCGAGCAGGGCGAAGACGCCGAAGGCGAGCAGCAACGTCAGCGCGATCTGGTTGGTGATCCCGAAAACGTTTCTCAGCTCCAGGTAGTTGAAGGCGTCGGTGATCGTTCCGGGAGGAACGGCGGCCTTGATCTTCGCCATCGCGCTGCGCAGGTCGGCCTCCGTGGGTCGGTTGGCGAACCGGTACACCATCTTGTATTCGGGAACGGGCAGCAGCGCGCGCGCCTGAGCCTCGGTCACCCAGACCCATGGGGTGGTGGTCTCGGCCGAGCCCCCGTCCATGTCGATCGCCTCGCCGACGACCTGCAGCGAAGGCCGGTCCAGGCTGGCCAGGGCTGTCAGCCGGTCACCCAAGTGGAGGTTGACGAGCTCGGCGAACGAGCGGGTGATCACCATCTCGCCCGGCCCCCGCACCCAGCGGCCCGCCGCCATGCGGATCACCTCGACTGGCGCCTCGGGGCTGTCCCTGCCCAGGGTCATCGGCCCGAACTTGCGCTTACCGAGTTCGTAGGTGACGCCCCCTGCGGCCCAGGGCCCGGCCCAGGCGCTGGCGCCGATCAGCGCCGGCGTGCGTTCCACATCGGCCCGGCTGATCTTGCGGCTGTCGTAGCGAACCTGTAGGTGAGCGCCCCGCTGGGCTTCGAAGGCGCGCTCCCATGGATCCGTCGAAGTCTGGAGCAGGGTCAGGCCGAGCGTGGTGGTCCCGCTGGCGAGGAGGATGACGATCGCGAGCACCACCGCCTGCAGACGGCGTCGCCGAAGGTCGCCGAGCACCTTCAGCAGCACGGCGCTCATTGAGCCGCTTCCTGGACGCGGACTCGGATCAGCTTGCCCGGGCTGGCCGCTGCCGGCTGCATCACAAGGTCGTCCGCCACCCGGCCGTCGACGAGGCTGACCACCCGCCGCGCGTAGCGTGCCGCGAGCTTGGGGTCGTGGGTCACAAGCAACACGGTCTGGCCTCCTCGATTGAGCTCGACCAGCATCTCCATGACCTCCGCGCCACTGCGCGAGTCCAGGGCGCCGGTCGGCTCATCGGTCAGCAGGAGCAGGGGCTGGTTGACAACCGCCCGAGCGACGGCGACCCGCTGTTGCTGCCCACCTGAGAGCCGCGCTGGATAGCGGCCGGCCTGGCTCCCGATGCCAAGCCTCTCGAGCAGGTCTTCGGCCCGCCGCCTGGCGGCGGCCCTGCTGTGACCGGCCAGCACGGCCGGGACCATGACGTTTTCCAGCACGGTGAGGCTGCCGAGTAGGTTGAAGAACTGGAACACGAAGCCGACCCGGTCGCGGCGGTAGCGAGCCAGCTCCGCCTCGCCGGCATGGCCGAGGTCCCAGCCCTCGACGACGATCCTACCTTCGGTCGGCCGGTCGAGTCCCGCGATCAGGTTCAGGAGCGTGGATTTCCCGCTGCCGGACGGGCCCATCACAGCCACGAACTCGCCGCGATCGACGCCGAGCGTGACCCCGTCGAGGGCCGGGTGCTCGGCTCCGCCGTCGTACACCTTCTGCACCTGCGTCAACTCGATGAGCCTCGTCATAGCCTCTCCCTTCCCTTGCGCTTGATTTGCCGCATTTCATCGGCGCAGGCCTCTGTCCACTTGAGGTCGGCCTCGGTGTGGAGGATGCCTCCCATGAACAGCAACACCAGGTCGTCGCGGCCGTCCCGCCGCGCCCGTTCCTCGAGCTCGGACAGGTCCTTGAGCCGCTGCAGGTAGACGCGCCGCTGCGCCGCCAGGAGCTCGTCCAGCCGGCCATTGGCCAGGCGGGTGCTGAGCAGCAGCTTGACGTAGATCTCTTCCCGCAGCTGCTGCGGTTCCGACTCCGGCCGCGTGAGCCACTCTTCCAGCGCCTCGCGGCCGACATCGGTCAGACGGTAGGCCTGCTTGCCGCGGTCACCCCTCCGGCCGACCGCCTCGACCATCTGGTCTCTTTCGAGTCGCTGGAGGGTCGTGTAGACCTGGCCGAAGTTGACCTCCCAGGACCCGCCTAGCAGGGACTCGAAGCGGTTCTTGACCTCGTAGCCGTGAAGTGGCCGTTCGGCGAGGAGCCCCAGAATCCCGTACTTGAGTGACATCCGCGTTGACCGCTACCCAGTATGCATCCGGGGAGGGATCCCGCTGAACGGGGACTCCTGCTCACGCCAACCATGGCCGGCCCACCAGAGCTACACCAGCCCAAGTCGAAAGCATAGGCTGGTACTGCAGATGAAGATTCGACCAAGAAAGCGCTCTGTTGTCTTGTATCTGTTGTTGGCTTTAACCACATTCGGCATAAGCTGCGGTTCGACGCCCTCGAGAGGAACCGCGGCTTCGGTGCCTGCCCCCACGCCCACGCCGATACGTGATGCCAGAGTCGTTTCTTACGGCTCCATGGTGAATGGCGACATGGGCGCACTCAATACCGACTTCTACAAGAAGTTCCTGTGCGAGACACGAGAACGCTGCGTTGGCGAGCTGCAAGACATGCGCGCCGCGGCTGGTTCGCTTCTGCGAGATCTGACCAACACGCCGGCACCTGAGGCCATCAGTCAGCCTGCGGCGAACCTCAAGGCAGCCACACAGCAATTTATCGACCGGGCGGATGCATCGATTCTCGCCATGCAACAGCCTGGCAGCGACTACGTCCACGCTTCCGACACTCTCGACCTTCATGCGCTCAATCTGGCGGCCGGCGGAGTGGTCTGCTGGCCGGCGAACGTTATCCGAACCGAGTCGGGCGAAAGCGGTGCCGGTTACGTTTGCGGCTAGCGCGGTCTTGGCATCTCCATGCAGCACGATTCGCGTTCCTTGGTCTGGGTGCACCTTCGCGCGCGTCCTTATATGTAGCGGAGCGGGGAGTGTTGGGTCGGGACGGACGGCTTTCGTAGAGCAACGCCGATGGCAGCGATCAAGAATTTTGAGCACGCGCGCGCACGAGGCGTATGGTGGCGATAGCGGACCGCTCCCCAGCCCGTTGCAACTTTGACCTGAATTGGCGGAAAGTGCCGAGCGGCCCGCTTGCTGTTTGCGGTCGGCGGTCACCGGTAGGCCGCCCGCAACACAACCCTCTGGTGTACGCCGCGAGCATGTTGCAGTTCGAGTACTTCGCCGAGCTCAACTGACAGATGGGACGGCGCATGGCGCGCATTGGCGCAGCCGCGGCCGCGGCCGCCGGCTTGATCGCCACTCCATTGCTGCTTGAGGTGCGCCTGGCCAGACCGGAACAGCCTGCACGCGACTCCTGGAAACGATCAGCAATTAGCCCGCGCGGCCAGACCATGCTCGGCATCAGCTTTCGTCCGCGGCAGGTCGAGGCCTTCGGCCTGGACGGGCCCGAAACGCTGGACGAGCTCCTGGCGTATCCGTTCGACCTGGTCCGCGTCGCGGCCTACTGGAATCACATCCAAGGCGAACCCGGCGAGTTCGACACCGATGAGCTCGACTGGCAGCTCGAGGCGATCGAGCGAAGTGGCAAGCAGGCGATCCTCTCGGTGGGCGCCGTCAAGAATTTCGGCTACCCCGAGGTCTTTGTTCCTGACCATCAGCTCGAGCGCCCTTTGGCGGAGGGCTCCCTGATATCGCCGTCCACCCACGCGGAGCTGCTGGACGGCGCGACCCGGTTCATCCGGAACATAGTCGACCGCTACCGCGATCGGACTTCAATAGTTGCCTGGCAGCTCGAGCACGAAGCCGTCGATCCGCTCGGGGTGGAGCATTCATGGCGCCTCAGTATCGACTTTGTGCAGCGCGAGCTCGAAGCGCTCCGGAGTGCCGATCCCTCTCGACCGGTGATGATGAACGGATTCTTGCCCACGTCCCCATTGGTGAGGCTCTCCCAATGGTGGCGGACGCGAGATCAGGGTGATTCTCTGGCCGTCGCGACGCGACTGGCAGATATCGTCGGGATCGACTACTACCCGCGTCACGCACTGCTTGGTGTGGGCTCGAGAACCCTGTATCTCGACGGCGGCAAACTTCCCTGGCAGCGAGTGCTGACCAAAACAGTCCTGGATGACGTTCGCAAACGGGGTAAGAGGCTGATGGTTTCAGAAGGCCAGGCCGAGCCCTGGGAGGCGGTGACCCTACCTCCAAACCCGGACCAAGGTGCGATGTTCAGCTGCGGTCCAGAGGACGCAATCCGGAACTACAACGCGGCAATGGAATGGTCCGCCCACGGAGAACCGATCTACGCTTACCTTTTCTGGGGAGCCGAGTACTGGATCCTCCGCAAACAGTCGGGCGATCCAAGCTACCTGCAGGCCTTCGCGCGGATAACAGAACGAGCCTGAAATCGAGTGCCGCCGCCTTACGTGACCGACCGCGCCATGGCGTTGATCTTTTGGCCACTGTTTGCCGTCTGGTTAGCATCCGAGCTGGTGATATGTCTGCGGGCCCGGATCTATACCGTTTGTGTGTAGAGAACCGGGTTGGAGAGGAGCAGCCTTGCTGGGCAATGAGCAATGAACTCGAGCGGGCTGCGACGGAGGGGTTGCCGGAACCAGCTGGCTTCAAGCCGAATTAGATGTGGGATCCGACCCCCAATCTACCTCATGGTTATGGCGGGCTGTTCATCATGGTGGCCTTTGTCGCATCCATGGTGTGGATCATTTGGTTGGCCCGAAGGCGGGTGCAGTTTGGCGGTGTCAGCGAGGTCAGCGCCGCGGGGCAGGCGAGGCTGGCGCAAGAGGCGCGAGCGATGTACGTAGGTCCAGCGTTCAGGCTCTGCGACATTAGGACGCCGAGCGAATTCGACAACCACTTGCTGTCGCTGTTCGACAGCATCGAACGGAACGGCGATGACATCGACTCCAAGCTCGAGAGCCTGAGAGTCTACCTGCGCAGCTGCAACTTATTCGAACGCTTGAAGAACAAGCAGAAGCTGAACCTTGTGTATGGCAATATGGCGGCGCATCTGGTTCGGCCAAGGTCGGGACAGTCACGATTGGGCATGCAGCAATTGCTGGCGAATTGGGGGAAGGTGGGCAGGCTCAGTGGCAGCGACGGTCCATCGAAGGTACCTGAGACCTGGATTCGGCCGCTTCTAAACGACTTCGTGCCTGACCTCTCCTCGATTGGAAACGGAACGCCCCGCTGACGAGGATTCGGAATCTGGTCGGGATGCGCCAGCGGGCCCGTTAAGGCCTATCCGATCGGGTTCTACTTAGCTCGGTAGTGGAGCACGGGAGTATCGCCCTCCCTCCTGCGCTCCAGCGTGAACCGGTCAGCCGCCGCGAGGCCGGCGCCGTCGTCGAGCATGATCGTCTCCTGTGGCGCCATGTGAGTCACCAGCCAGTCGACCGTCCCCACGGCCGCCCCTATAGGGACGTATATGAAACGGCTGTCGAGGCGCGCCTTGCGAGCAACGGCCTCGGCTTTGGCGAAGACGTCCTGCGCTGCGATGTCATCGCGGTACGGGTCGATGATCTCGAACAGGAGGGGAGCCCCAGTTCGGGCCATGTCAGGGTGGGCAATGTAGACGAATGCGACGGGACGTCCTGACGTGTCGGCCGCAGCCAGGTTGGTGAGTTGTTCCGCCTGCTCGGGGTCGTGCGGTAGGAGGGCGAGGACACGCGCGGCCGGCAGCACGCGACCCTTCGACATGAAGACAACTGGCTGTCGGTCGTGTTGTACGTGGGGGAAGATGAGTGAGGGGCCGCGCCGGCGAGCGCGACGGTAGGTGATGTACGCGATGCCGATTCCGACCAGCGTCAAGCCGCCGCCGAACAGCGTCGCCAGCGGCTTGGCGAAGAGGTTGATGATCCATGCGCCACTGACCAGCACAGTGGTGATCACACCCAGGATGAACCGGATCCGGCCCACGTTCACCGCCTCGTTGCCAAGGCGCTGGATGTGGCGCTCGTGGTAGCGCACAACGTCGAGCGCGACGCAAGTCACGGAGAAGGCGCCAAGCAGCCCGAACGCGTAGAGGTCGCCCAGCAATAAGACGTTGCCTCCGGAAAAGACGACGATTCCAACCGGGACCGCGGTAGCGACGAGGATCGCCACGTGGGGCGTCTTTCGCCAGCGGTTTCTCTTCGTCAGGGCGCTGGGGAGGAAGCGCAGCTTGGCCAGGGCCAGAAAGACGTTGTAGGTCCCGATCAAAGCGGTGTTGCTTGCAAAAACGAGCAGCAGCGCCGCGCTGATGGCGACTGAGATCTGCAGCACCGGGCCGGCCGCAAAGCCTCCCAGCAGCGATACGAACTGGTTGGGATCGTTCTTCGCCGGATCCAGGAGCGTCGTCGACCACAGCGTCAGCAACGGGCTGGTGAAAGCGACAGTCATCACCACGAGCCCCATCGCGATCGACGCCACGCATTTCCGCGGATCGGCCATAGCCGGCGCCAGCTGGGCGATGCTCTCGAGGCCCGAGAAAGCCAGGAATGCGCCCGCGAACCCAGTCAGCACCCCGAGCGGGCTCAGCCGGGGGCCCGCGAGCAAGTGCGAGAAAGAGTTGAGAAGACCGCTGGGTCCCAGGTGGATGGCCACGCTGACCACGACAGCGAGCTGGCCGGCCGCAGCCCCAATCGCAAAGACTGCCGTCACCTGCGCACTGGTCTTGACGCCGACAAGGTTGAGCAGGCCGAGCAGAATCAGGGCGGCGACGGTCACGACCAGCACGAGTGGCTTCAGTGGACCAGCGACGACAGTGAGGTAAATGACACCGGACAGCGCGCTCAACGCGGCAGTCAGGAAGTAGTCGACGAGGATGAGCAGGCCGCCCACAAGGCCCGCGAAAGGATGGATGGCTCGCGTCGCGACCGTGACCACGCCGCCGCCCTCCGGGTAGCGGATGGCGACCTCGGCATATTTGATGCAGAGGAGGACGAAGACGCCGAGAGTCATCGTGACGAAGAGGGCGGCGTGGACGCCGACGTGCCCATAGAGGATTCCAGGCGTGTAATAGACAGAGGTGCCGATGTCGGCAAAGACAACCGCCCAGATTAGAAACGGGCCGAGTCGGCGTCCGGTTTGCGCACGGGTAACTCTCCCTTGGGCTGAGTCCTTCGGGGTGATTCGGTCCGGTGAGCCGGCCACGGGCCGAACCTAACAGACGCGCCAAACGCTGTTACTGCCTCTGTTACGGCATCCAGACCATCCTCTGGGGGATGAAGGTGACCATGCGCTTTGCGCTTAGGTGGCAGCTGTGGCCACCGCGTACACGGTTGCGCTTGATCCGCCTGCTGATGCGGTGGAACAGAGACCTGGTTCCTGGAGGTGAATCGTGAGCTTCAGCCCCATCCTCCTGACGACTTCGCTGACTGAGACACCCCGGCTTGGCGGGACCAGCTCCACGGAGGTGTTGAGATGATCCACGCGTTGCTGGTGGTGGCGCTAGTTCTTTTCGTTCTCTGGTTGCTTTTCCACGCAACCGGCGGCCTGGTCAACCTGATCTGGCTTGTGATCTTCGTGCTGGTCGTGCTCTGGCTGGTCGGTTTCGTCCGGGGCCGCTCGGCGCGCTAGGACGTCCTCCTCGTCGGGGCGCTGCCCGTTGGTCGCCACACCGGACCAGGGTTCAGCTAACCGTGCCTGTTACGCGCGCGCCAGGATGAGGTGGTACTCGATGACCACGCCAGGTTCCGCTTTGGTGAACGAGATGTCGGGCGGGCTGACGTTGTAGTCGCGCATGTCAACGGTGATCGAACCGGCGACCTCGAGGTTGGCGTCGCTCACCTGAACCTGCAGCGATGTCGTCACGGGCTTCGACACGCCATGCACGGTCAGCCTTCCAGTCGCCTGGATAGTGGCCGGGCCTGGTGCGAGGTTCACGGGCACGTCGATCCCGCTGCCCTGGAACTCGGCCTTGGGGTAGATATCCGTCTGCAGGTAGATGCTGCGGACGAAGAAGTCCCTCTGGTATGTCTGGAAGCTCGCGTATTTGTCCTGGCTCACAAGACTCGCGAGGTTCGCGGTGAAATCGATCGAGGTCACCCGATAGGACGAGCCGGCGACCGCGATCCGCATACCTCCCGCCACATTTGAGGTGCGGGCGACGGCTTCGGTCGGTGCCGGCTGGTTGATGAACTGCTCGCGCGCCCGATAGCCCACCTGCGATCCGGGCGCCACCTTCCAGCTTCCGGCCAGCGCGGCCGTCGATCCGCTCGCGGGCGACGCGGCCAAGGCGAACGCCGATGGGGCTTTGTGAGAGCCCAGAAGGAAGTATGTGAGGCCTGCGCCGGCGAGCACCAGGCAGGCCAGCGCGACTCCGGCGATCGCCATCCGTCGACTCGTCAACCGCACTGCGGACTGAGGCTAGATCGGCCTTTCCCGATGTGTCAATGGAATCTCCGGAGAATCTCATCGGGCTTGCCCGATGAAGGCTAGACTGGCGCTCGATGCCGTCAGGCTCTGACGCCCCAACTTGCGAGGCTGTGACGCCGTCGGCCGCCTCCGAGCTGGGCTGGATAGTGGATCTGCTGCTCGGAACCGCCCCTTACGCGGTGCCGGCCCTCGCCGAACTCGACGATTCCCTGCTGCCAGGCATCACCAGCCTGCGCGAGTCGACGCGTGAGAAGTCCCGCCGCCTGTGGACTGACGGACCGCCGGGTTGTCCGGAGCTCGTTCCGTTGGCGCACCACGTTGGTTGCCTCCTCGACCAGGACGCTGGACGGCTCCTGCAGTGGTTTGCCAGGACCACGAACCACGCGCCGCCAGATTACGAGCTTCTCGCCGAGCGACCATCTAACCGCGGCGCCGTCCGTGAACGTCTGCGGCGGCTGTGCCGCGAGGGCGCGACGCGCTTGCGCTACCACGAGATGATCGAGCCGATCTGGCAGGCAATGCAAACACCCTGGCAGCGCGATGGTTTGCGCACGTCACTTAGCGCGTGCGAGTCGTGGCGCAGCCGCGTCGCGGGCGGCGGTCGCATCGAAGATTTGGTCGCGCCGCGCCATCCGCTGACCAACCCGGAGAGATTCGGTTGGGAAGAGCTCTGGTTGCATCGATCGAGCTATGTCGTCTCGCCTCTCTACTTCTGCCTGTCAGGCGGCCTCGTCGTCGATCTGGGCAAGTATGTCCACGTTGCCGTTCCCGCCAACGAGCTCCTGCCCATCCGCAAGATCCGCGATGCCATGTTCGTAGCGAACCGCCTTAGGATCCTGGCCGAACCGACGCGGGTCCACATCCTGATCCAGCTCATGTCGGCACCATCCGGCGTTATGGACCTGGCAAGGTCCCTTCGCATCAGCCAGCCGACCGCCAGCGCGCACGTAAAGGTGTTGAAAGACGCCGGTCTGATTCAGAGCCGCAGAGCAGGCGCACGGAACGTGTTCATCGCGTCCCGAAAACGCGTGGAGCGCCTGCTGGAGGATGCGCGAGCCACACTTGCACGCTGGGACTAGGGACCTTTAGGACGCGACCAGCTCCGCGAGGAGAGTCACTTACCCCCTTCGCCGTCGGGTTCACCAAGGCGACTGGGATGGTATTCGTGCCGGGAGGCGCCGATTCTGAGTCTGACAACTGATCGCAATGAGGGCCGCCACCGCAAGGCGCCGGCTGCTTCCTCTCAGCCTCGGGTTAGCGTGATGCGGATCCGCGTCCGCCGAGCGAGACTCGGCCCTACGCTAGGGATAGGCACACGGCAACGAGGACTTCGGAGTGTTGCATCGGGAGGGCGAAATGAAAATCACACCACGGTCCGAGGCCTTACAGATTCTCAAGCCCATGGACTCAGCTCATTTCACGGGTGAAGCGGGTTCTCGCGAGCTGATCCCAGCCTCCCCACCAACGACGTCCATCTTTGCCGCGGTCGTTCGCTTTGAGGCTGGCGCCCGAAACCACTGGCACTCGCATCCTGGGGGGCAGCTGCTGCACGTTATGGAGGGCAAGGGTTGGGTTCAGGTCCGCGGACAATCCCCGCAGCGCATCCGACAAGACGACACGGTCACGGCTGATCCCGGTGAGGAGCACTGGCACGGCGCTGGCAGCGATGGTCCCATGGCACATCTCGCCGTCGCTGTCGGCGAGACGCGCTGGCTGGAGGAGTCACCGCCGCCACCGGCTTAGGCCCTCGATGTACCGGCCCGGGTACCACTTCACACCGGCCCCCAACTGGATGAGCGATCCGAACGGCCTTGTCTACTACAAAGGTGTCTACCACCTGTTCTTCGAGCACAACGCAGAGGCGGAGGTCCCGGGCAACATGAGCTGGGGACACGCTTTGCACCCCACGACCGTGGCCTACAGCTTCGGGGACATCGCACTGGGCCTGATCGCGCTCGCCGCGGACCGCTTGTATAGACCTCTTTGACGGCGACTCTGGTACGGTGGCGCGGACTCCGCGCCTGCCAGCGTGCGGAGAGCAAAGCCTGGGGGTAGGCGTTGCGCCGCTATCGGTTCGTCAGTCATGCGGTCGTGCTTCTGATAGCCGGGATGATTTCGGGTTATTCCGCCGTCGATCTCAACACGTCCATGGTTCCGAGGGCCGTGTCCCTGCAGGCCGAAGCTTCCACCGGAGGAGGTCCGTCCGGCGACGTTGCGCTGGGCCGTGATGGCACGATCATCAAACCACTCTCGATTCCCACCACGCCGTTGGCCAATCACAAGGTCATCTATTACACGGTCCACAATGGAGACACGCTCGAAAGCATCGCGCGAGCTCTGAGCATCCCGTTCAGGGAAATCACCTGGTCGAACCCCGGCCTGCGCTTGCCGCTCAAAGCGGGACAGACTCTCAAGCTGCCACCGGTGCCAGGGGTCGTGGTTGTCGTCAAGGTAGGCGATTCGCCCGCGAGCCTGGCTGCCAAATATGGTGTGGATGAGACCACCATCCTCGGCTTCAATCACATTCGCGCTCCGCAGCTGACATCCGGTTTGATTCTTGTCATTCCGGTCGACCCGCAAATCGGCCCCAACCTGGGTACTGGTGTGCAGGCCGACCCGGTCGCTCCTGGTGTGCTGATGTGCCCGATCCCAGGTGCGCCTTTGATCCAGAAGTTCGGACCGACCTCATTTACCCTCGAGCCGTCCTACGGCGGCTACCTGCACTTTCATACGGGCGTCGATCTGCTGGCGGAATACGGCGCTCCGATCGTCGCCGCGGCCGGAGGCAAGGTGACGGCCGCAGGTAACGCCGACTACTTCGGCATCCGGGTCGAGATAACCGACATTTACGGACTGGTCGAGATCTATGCCCACATGTCAGAGGTGACGGTCAAGGTTGGTGATCCGATCCAGCAGGGCCAGAAGATAGGCTTCGTCGGCAGCACAGGTCTCTCCATCGGCTCGCACCTGCACCTGCAGCTCGAGGTGGGTGGGGTTCCTACCGACCCGACCCCACTCGTCGGCTGCTGACAACGTCCGACCGTCGATTCCTCCTGGTCGCTCGATCTGGGATCTCGGCACTGCTCAGCAGTCGCGGCGCCAGCCTTGTCTCACTCAATGTTCCGGACCATAGCGGCCGGTTCGCCGACATCGTGCTTGGGTTCGACACCGCCGCTGACTACGCGAGATCGCGCATGTACTTCGGCTGCACGGTTGGTCGTGTTGCCAACCGAATCCGTGGAGCCTCGTTCGAGCTAGGCGATACGACTTTCAAGCTCGCTGCGAACGACGGACGTAATCATCTTCATGGTGGCCCGACCCGCAGCTTCGACAAGGTCGAATGGGATGCTGAGGCGCGACCGTCAGAGCTTGGACCCAGCGTCGTCTTTCGTCACGACAGCCCCCATCTCGAAGAGGGTTACCCAGGCCGGCTCGAGACCGTGGTCACGTACACCCTTACAGGAGACGACGCGCTTCGCATCGACTACGAGGC
>Ga0209220_1000262_pt1 | contig 21180 bp, 17 predicted proteins | sample BlaSpr_A8_OM3_M3_FD_187984 | JGI IMG/M metagenome (GOLD analysis project Ga0209220, IMG submission 187984) | Forest soil microbial communities from Thunder Bay, Ontario, Canada - Black Spruce, Ontario site 2_A8_OM3_M3 (SPAdes) (version 2) | ecosystem: Environmental > Terrestrial > Soil > Boreal... | reverse complement strand
CAAGCGGTTGCCCGACTCGATGCCTGGGAGGGGGGTCCCACTTCCATCCCTCAAAGTCGACGTCAGCTTGGAGTCGTTGAAGCTCGCCGAGACGGATAAGTCGACGTGCTCGTTGGGGCTGACTGCGACCTCCGCCTCCACGCCCTGGCTCCGGGCCTTGGCTGCGTTCAAGATCAGCCGGGATGAGCACGAGCCCGCCGTCACGGTCAACTGGAGGTCGCGGATGTCCATGTAGAACGCGGACAGATTGATCGAACCGCGGCCGCCCATCACCCGGGACTTGACGCCCACCTCGTAATTCCACGCCTTCTCGTCCTTCCAGGAGTTATGGCCGCTGAACGTAGCCAGGTCCTGGGCCGTGCACAGCGGCACGTTGATGGGATCGTTGATTCCACCCAGCCGGAACCCCCGCGATGCCTGAACGTTGAGGGTGAGTGCGTCGGACGCTTTGTAGCTGGCGATGAAGCGCGGTGCCACGTCGTTGGCATTGGTAGAACCGGGCTGCGACACCAGCGAAGTCCCGGTGTTGTCGTTCCCGAAGATGCCGTCGAAGATCTGGCTGCGCTTCTCGTCGAAGTTGTAGTAGCGAAGGCCGCCCGTAAGGTCGAGCCGTTCACCCACGCCCACCGTCGCTTCGCCGAAGAGGGCCGTCTGTTTCAAGGAGTAGTCCAGGTCCGACCAAAACAGGTGGTCCTGGGGCGCCCGAAGTCCCTGGGTAAAGCCGGGGGGGGCACCAAGCTCTTTGGCGGCGGGCCCATCAAACCCGAACACGACGAGGTCTTGGCCGTAGTGGCGCTTGTTGCTGCTGTAAAAACCGCCCACCAACCACCGGAGGCGGTCCCGGCCGCCGGAGAGTCGCACTTCCTGGGTCCAGACCTTCGACTTTGTGGCATCGTAGAGCGGCGCGTCGAGCGTGTATATCGGCTCCGAGAGGCCGATGCTGCCACCGGTGATGCTGGACGTCAGGGCGCCCGCATCGCGGACCACCAGGATGTAACGGTTGGTGAAGGAGGTGATCGAGGTGAGGCTCACGCCTCCAAATGCGTATCGCATGTTCAGGTCGGTGAGCAGGAACTCGTCCGTGAACGGCTCCGCGACCTGAGTGAAGAGCTGCCGCGGACCCAGCGTCACCGCAGGCCGCGACGTGGTGTACGGGTTCGCCAGGATGTTGAAGGCATCGATGCGGTTCCAGCCGTCCATGTTCACTTTCTGGTACACGACCCGCGGCGTGATACTGAAGCGGTCGCTTGCGTCGATGCGGAAGGCGGCTCGCACGCCGGCCCGCTCGCCGCCGTTGACGTCCTGATTGACCTTGAGGTTCGGTTGTACAGCATCCATCCAGCCGCCCAAACGGTTGCTGTAGCCCGCCACCCGGAACGCTGTCTTCTCGCCGAGGGGCACGTTGAAGCCGAGCTTGGCATTGTTGCCGGGGGAACCGCCGTCGATCCAGCTCATGCCCACCTCGCCGAACGTGCTGCTCGCGCGGAGCTGGGGCTGGCTGCTGATGTAGCGCACGGTCCCGGCCAGCGAGCCCGACCCGAACAGGGTCCCCTGGGGCCCGCGCAGCACTTCCACGCGAGAGATGTCAAACAGGTCCAGGTCCGGCGTGAACAGGGAGAGGGAAATGACCGCGTCATCCAGGTACGCGCCCACCTCTTCCTTGACGCCCGGCTGGTCCCGCGCGATTTGGCCGGACGATGCTCCGCGCATGGCGACCTGGCTTTGACCGGGACCCAGGTTCTGCACGCTAAACCCGGCCACGTTGGCCGCGATGGCCTCGATATTGTCCGCCCCGCGATTGCGCAGGACCTGCGCGGTGGGGGCGGCGATCGAGAAGGGCACGTCGGCCAGCTCCTGCTCGCGGAGCATCGCCGTGACTGTGACGGCTTCGAGCGTCAGCGGCTGCAGCACGAGGTCGATGGAGACCGAAGCCCCCGGCGCGACTTGTACGTCCTTCTGAGTCAGCGTTCGCAATCCGGGCAGCGACGCGGCGACGGTGTAGGTACCCGGCGCTAGGTCGGAGACGGTGTAACCGCCGTCGCCACCCGTGGTGGTGCGCCGAGAAGCGCCCGTGCCCTGGTTCGTGACACTGACCGTGGCTCCCGCCAACCCGGCCCCCTGGGGGTCGCGCACCGCACCCGTGATCCGGCCGGTCTGCTGCGCGTCCATCGTTCCCGCCAGCCCGATGCTCAGCCCAACCGCAACGAGCCACCCTCTCACATACTTGTTCACGGTTCCTCCGTCGTGTCGTGATCCAGCAACGGTGCCATGGCCACTGCTACTGTAGCAGACGCATTTCCGCCCGGGCGTACAAATATCTACCGTTGTAGCCGAACGGCGAGGCCGCGGCCCAGGGGAACGTGTTGTCGTTGTTGTTGAACTCCGCCTTCGGACGGTCCGGGTAAATGTCGAACAAATTCCGAGCGCCGATGGACAGGTTCACTTGGTTAAAATGGTAGCCGATCTCGGCGTCGAACAGCGTCTTTCCTCCGTAGGTCTCCCGGTCCGTAAAGCTGGGCTGGGCGGAGGCAAAGCCGCCATAGTACGACAGGCGGCCCAGCGCGTGGAAGCGGCCGGTGCTGTATTGGGCCGTGAGCGTACCCCGCCAGTCCGGACGCTCCTCCTCGATGCCCACCTTCGTAACGAGATCGAGGATGCTGGTCAGGTCGGTCGCGGTCCCCCGGAGAATCGGCGGCAACGGATCGACCCGTGTGATCTTGTTCTTCGTGTAGTTGACTGCGGCGTTCAAGTCCAACGTGCCGGAACCTCCCGCCGGCAGGCGCAGGTCGCCAGTCACGTCCACGCCATTCGTCCTGGTGTCGAGCCCGTTGGTGAAGAACTGCACCGCGCCGATGGTGGAGAAACCGGAGTCGGTGAGAATCCGCTGCGACACCGTGTCGCCGAACGTCGCGCCCAGCAGGATCCGGTTATTGATCTTGATATTGAAGGCGTCCACCGTGACGGTGAAGTTGTCACTCGGCGTGAACGCGAATCCCGCGCTCAGGTTGACGGACGTCTCCTCCGTGAGAGGCTTGGCGCCGAAAATCCTCGACGCGCGGTTGTCCACCGGGAAATTGCCGACCTCGATGAACTTCCCGCCGATGACGTTGGTGGTGGTATGGCTGAAGTAGCTCTGGGCCAGGCCCGGTGCGCGGAAGCCCGTGCTCGCTGCACCGCGCAGCACAAAGCGCTGGGCCGGCTGAAACCGCAGCGCCAGCTTGCCCGTCACCCGCTGGCCGAAGTCGCTGTAGCTCTCGAACCGCCCCGCCACGTTGGCCAGGAGTTGGGACGTGAGGTTGCTCTCGAGATCCATGTAGGCCCCGACGTTGGTGCGGCTATGGTCGCTCGCATCCGTCGGTGAAAAGCCGGCGAAGACGGACGAACCGGCGGGCGCAGGATCGGTGCCGAACTGGTCGAGATGGCCGCCATTGATCCACGAGGCCTTCTCGCCAGCACCGATCGTGAAGCTCTCGCGCCGAAACTGCGCCCCGAGGGCCAAGTTCACCGGCGACGGCAGCCCCAGATTGACCGCCTTCGCGAGGTTCAGCCCCGCCAGGAACTCCTGGCGCTGCAGCCGGCCGGCGAAGAACGCGAGCTTGTTGGGGATTCCGGGGTCGTCGGCGTTGCCCAGGATGCCGTCGGCACCGGGGGCGCAGGGGACGTCGAGACACGGGCCCAACGATGCATTGTTCGTGTGCTGCAGGTTGTAGTCGAAGCGATTCGCCCCAAACTCGGCGCCTAGGTCCAGCGACCACCCGCTCACGTTGGCGCGGAAGCCCCCCGCACCGGAATAGTCCGCGACATCGGGATGGAACTCCGGCAGGAATCCCTGCGGATAGAGCTGCGGCCAGTTCTTGGAACTGTCGAAGTAGCGGAAGAATCCGTTGCCGGTGCCGACCCGATGGCTGTACCCGCCGAAGGCATACACCTCACTCGTGCCGCCGTCATTCAAGGGGAGCCGGAAGTTCGCGAACGTCATCGCGTCCTTCTCGAGCCCATCGCCCCAGTGGTAGTTCGGTTGCGTGAGCGAGTTGCGCTTCTGGAGGATGCGCCCGGTCAACGTGTCGATGACATCCTTGACGCCGTTCCCATCCGCCAGGAAAATGTCGGGCCAGGCGCGATTGGTCGGGTCCCGGTGCAGGAACTCCCCGAACAGCGTGAGCGACCCGCGCCCCACACCGGCGCCGAATCCGCCGTTAATGTCCACGGTGGTCCCGTCGTCCGGATAGTCTTTGGTGGCGTACGTGCCGGATTCCACGTTCAGGAACGGCGAGAACCCCCCTTCTTTCATGACGACGTTCACCACGCCGGCGATCGCGTCGGAACCGTATTGCGCCGATGCGCCGTCCCGCAGCACCTCGATGCGGTCGATCGCGCCGCCCGGGAGCGCGTTGAGATCCACGCCGCTCGAGCCCGCCCCCATGCCGTAGGCGAAGGTGTTCAGCACCGCCATCTGATGCCGGCGCCAGCCGTTCACGAGCACCAGGGTGTGGTCGGGCGACAGACCGCGCAGTGTGAACGGCCGCACGATATCGTTGGCGTCGGTGACGCTCTGACGTGGGAAGTTGACCGACGGCGCCAGCGCCTGAAGGATCTGGCTCGTCTCGCTGGTGCCCTGTTGCGCGAGCTGCTCGGCCGAGAATACGTCCACCGGCACCGCCAGCTCTTCGGCTGCCGTGTGGCGTGCGCGCGAGCCGACGACCACATCGACCGGCGACAAGCTGATCGCCTGCGCCGCGAGCACGAAGTCCTGGACGACGGCGCCCCCCGCTTGATCCACGGTGACGCGCGTCGTTTGCGGCACATAGCCGAGCAACCGCACCCGCAGCGTGTACACCCCGGGCGACACGCCGCGAATCTCATAGCGCCCCTGCTCGTCGCTCGTCGTCCGCAGGCCGCTGCCCTCCGCCGAGATCAGCACTCGGACGAGCGGCGCCCCCGCCGCGTCGGCGACGCGGCCACGAATCGTACCCTGCGCCGCCAGCACGGTGGGAGCGAGCATGAGCATCAGGAAAGTGAGTAAAGTCTCAGTGCGGCGCATGATTATGCTCTCTGGTCGAAGGGCATCGTGCGACAGCCTCTGGCGGGCATATACCGCGTGGCGCCGGGGGCGTCAAGCAACGGGTGACGTCAGCTAGCGCGGTGCAACCGCTCGAAGTGCGGCTTCTCGACGACGAAGTAGAAGGCGAGGATGGCCGCCTGGGCAAAGGCCGCGGCCACGAGCCCCGGCAGCGATCCCGTGATCAGCGCCCAGCCGTAGGTCTGGAGGTAGCCGATCGTGTACATGGGGTTCGACGCAAACCGGTACGGTCCGGCCGTGGCGGGTCTGACCGCGGCGGTTGGCGGGGGGGGCGGCGCAAAGAAGTTGTGCCAGTAGTAGGCGTTGGCGCCGAGCGTCCGTGCCGCCCAGAATTTGATGCCGAGACCTACGATTGCGAACGCCACGCCTACCGCGATCGCCACCGCGCGGGGCACCGGCAGGGTCATAGTGCCCCGCGTCAGGAAACAGAGCACGATGAACGCGAGCGCGTCGTGGTTCATAAAGACTGCCGCGACGCGCCGAAACCGCCGGAATCCCTGTTCCGTTCCGTAGCGCCGCGTGTAGATCCCGTCGCGCTCCTGCCGCCGCAGGGCGACCCCGATGAACAACACGTACGCGAGCCGGCTCGCCGCGGCGTAGGCGAAGATCGCTGCGTGCGACGGCGTCACCTCCGGCCGAACACGCGCACCGTGGCGTTCCCGCGACGCAGCCGGCTCCGGTACCAGAACTCGATGCGGCGGATGACGCGCGCGGGTCCGGGGAGATCGATCGTGCGGCTCCAGGAGCCTTGGTGGAAATTCACGCGCGTGTTGGGCGACCACGTTTCGCCGTTCCCGAACGTCAGCCGGATGTTGTACATCACGAGGTCGCCGCCGCCTACTTCGATTTTCATCGCGGTGAACGCCCCGGCGCGGGCGCCGACGTCGATCGCGTCGTGTTCGGCAGTGAAGCTCACGCGGCGCGTCCCGAGCAGCTCCCAATCGGCGACGGGAAGGGATAGTAGCATCAAGGCGGCGAGGATGGGACGCATGACGGCCTCCGGGTGGGGTGGAGTCGCAGTCAGGGGAGAAGATAGTATCAGTTGCGTCGTGCGCACTAAACCTCTCGCGGGCTCGGCATTAGACCAAATTTCGCCCATCGGACCGATAGTGAGGGGAATCATGCACCAATACCTTGCCCGGTGCACGCAGACGTTCTTTTCCTCGAACCTCAATGGAGAACTTATGCGCCTCGATCCAAACACCCCGCGGCAGCCGCGGCCCGATGAGCAGGGCCCCATGAAGAAGAAAGAAGGGGAGCGCAATCGCCCTGGCTCGAACCCCGAGCGTGAGGACGAGACTTTCGAAGAGGAGCGGTAGGACGGAGTAGTACTGGTAGCCTCGGCCCGTCGCGCTTGCGGCGGGTCGAGGCAACCGTCCTGCTGAGTAGTGAACGTGCTGTGCGTGCAATGGCCAGGGGCAGAATCGAACTGCCGACACGCGGATTTTCAGTCCGCTGCTCTACCAACTGAGCTACCTGGCCGGGCTATGCAGCAGAAGAACTTAGCGGACCAACTGGTGCGGTGGGAGTGCCAATGTTTGCCGTTGTTTGCCTTTTGTTTGCCGTTGTCTGGCCGGCGAACCGCTTCGCTACGGCTTCGGCGAGGTCGGCTTCGTCGATGATGTTGTAGCGGTCGAACATTGCCCGCGTCTTCCAGCCGCAGAGTTTCATGATCTCACCCTCGGAGACCCCGCGGCGACGGAAGTCGCGGGCGGCGGAGCGCCGGAGGTCGTGCACGAGCCGGCCCTCGAGCCCGGCCTTCTTGCAGGCGCGAGCCCAGACGCGGCGAAAGCTCTTGATCCTAGAGCCGCGCAGGTGAAAGACGAACAGGCCGTTCTTCTCGGCCCAGCGCTCTTCGAGTAGTTGTTTGAGCTCGGGAGAGCGACTGAACGGGAAGATCCGTGAATCGCCGCCCTTCGTCTGCGTCGCGTGCATACGCTGCGCGGAGTAGGGTTAAACGCGAGCACTGGACTTGGAGTCCGCGGTTCGTTCGCTCTGGCCATCTAGAACGCCAACCTTGAGCACAGGATGCAGCTCGATCTCGTTGGGAGCCGCGCCCGTTTGGTTGTGCGGAGAGTCGAAAAACCCTACGCCGGTCACAGTCATCGGCTGCGGCGTCGGAGGGTTGGGGTACCTCGATGTCGGAGTCCCAAAGTGAGCGATCAGTGCCGCCCGGGCCGCCCTGAGCTGCGCCGTATGGCCTGAGCTACAAACGTGTCGCCCAAAGCCTCAAACGCTACTGGGGATCCCCGTGTCGAGTCGCACAGGAGAACTGCTGTCTCGGAGAGAAACCGGGAGCGCCCCTCAAGGCCTGACAAGTGAGCGAGGCAGTCGTTGAGACACGAGCGGGCGCGCTTCCCAGGGAAGCGCGCCCACATTCATCTATCCGAGTCGAGCAAAGTCCTCGTGGCTCGGCTGGCGGCTAGGTCGCTTGCTTCTGGGCTTCCTTGGCGTCCCGGTCAGCCTGCCGTTCCGCTTCCTTCGCTTCTCGAGCGGAGAGCCCCAGGCCCTGGAGCGTCTGCCCGATGCTTTTGCCGCTCTGCAGACCATCCAGGATCGCTTGGGTCGTGATGTTCGGGTTCTTCGCGCTCAGGTTGTGCGCCACCATGTTAGCGGCAACGAACTGCCCCCGCTTCAGCTTGGGGTTCGCCTGCATCGCCGTTTGATAGGCGCTCTCGAGGGCGTCGGGCGTCGTGTTGAGCTTCGCCGCGATCCCGCGGAACGTGTCATGGTCTTTGGGTCTTGGCGCCGTCGACGATTGGCTCGCCGCCCGGTGACTCCTCGGGGCGTGCGCGGGCTTCTGCGCGACGGCCGCCGTGTACGTGCCGAGCGCGAGCCCGCAGGCTAGCGCCGTGCTGATGCACAAGTTCGATGTCCACTTCATAGGTTCCTCCGGTTTGGCTGGCGCAGAAGGCGCCACGCTATGGTGATACAGGAGCTTGGACATAGGACTGCTCGGGGGCACCAAAGGTCACGGGTGGGCGTGTGACGCCGCTCCCTGGCGCTGGGTGTTAACCGGGCGGAGCAGAGCGTCCCGGTCCCTCTTTACCCCGAGATCGTCCATGCGCATTGCCCCTCTCTGTCTCAGTCTCCTCGTGGTGCTCGGCGCTGCGTCCCTTCGAGCCCAGGCTCCTGTGGCCGTGGGGGCCACGGCGGGCGCCGTGAAGCTCACCGCGCAGCGCTCCGAGCGGGCGTTGACCGGCGTCCTGCAGCTCCAGGCGGGCTCCTGGCTCAGCCTGTCCGCGACGCCCTCGTTCGTACACGTCTCCGACATCGTGAGCGGCCGGTCGGTGTCGAGCCACGGGGTTGGCGACCTGCCGTTGTCCGCCGACGCGTTCTACGCGTTCCCGACATCCGGGTCACCGGTCGTCGCGGCGGCGCTGACGATGGTGTTGCCCACGGGGAACGCGGCATGCGGACTCGGGAGCGGGGAGACGTCGTTCGGGCTCGACCTCGCGGCCGGCGCGTCGCCGAGCCCGCGATTCCACCTCTCAGCGGATGCGAGCCGCAGCATCAGCGGCCTCTCAGCCCAATCCACCCTGAGCGCGCCCCACGCAACGTCGCTTCGGGGCGAGGCCAGCCACGACCTCTTGCCCCGCTGGACCACGAGCGTCTCACTCGGCGTCGACGTGGGCCAGTCGGACTCGACGCAGGCCCTGAGCCGCACACTGGGTGCTGGGATAACCCACGGGCTCGCCGGGTCGCTCACCCTCACCCTCGACGGAAGCGTGGGGCTCTCGGCGGCGTCGCCCAAGTGGGCGCTGTCGGTGGGCATCGGCAGAGTGTTCGCTGGCACCTCGCCCGTCAACCTGTCGTCACCGTCCCGGCGTCTCAAGTCGACCTTTGTGGGCGGCGTGAGCCGCGGGAAGGGAGGGGGGAAGATAGGGTGCCGCTGAGCGAGCTTGCCTCTCGTCGGCGCGAGTTCGTGAGCGGGTCGAGGGGATTCACGACCCCCTGTACGTGCATCAGGGAGTCTCTTCGTCGCCCTAGATCCCTGCTCAATGAGAATCGGTGGGCGTCAGAACCCGGAGGACGGGACGACCACCTACGTTGGCAAGGGGCAGGTAGACTCTGTGCGTGCTGGGATCGACGGCCACCGAGTGCGCGTGCGGGGCCCGGTACCACCCGAGCTGAGCAAGCGTGTCATCCCGTTCCTCGAACACCGCCACGACCCCTGACTCCGCCGCTACGTAGAGTCGTCTTAGCGCTGGGTCAAAGGCCAGGACATCGGGATCGTCGCCGGTCGGGAGCACGGCGCGAAGCTTGAGCGTCCGAAGATCCAAAATGCCGAGCGTCGCGCTTTCCTCACCGGCGATAAGCGCTAAGCGGTGGGGTGCGTCGACGTAGACGCCGTGAGGGTGCCGGACCACCTGGTCGAGCGTGATGCGGCGCACGACGCGCGCTGTGACCGGATCGATCACTGCGAGCTGATTTGCAGTTTGGATTGCAACGATCACGCAATGCGATCGTGAGTCGTACTGGGTATTCCCCGCCTCGCCACCCAAGTCGATCTGCGCCACAAACGCATTCGTCGCGGCGTCGAGGACGAAATCCCGCTGCCCTGCCTCGTCCGAAATGAACACGCGCCGCTCATCGGGCGCGTAGGCAAGCCCGTCCGGGAACGTCGGTCCCGCAACCCGCGCGACAGTCTTGAGGCTCGAATCGTCGACAACGACGACCGCGTGGTCTCCCGTCGCGGACGCGTAGGCTCGATGTTCCGCGGGGACGGCCAAGACGCCCGTCACGACGGGAAACCCATCCAGGTCGCCGAGGACGCGCGCGCTGCGCACGTCGACGACGACCAGCCGTCCGGCCCCCATATGCGAAATGAACAGGCGCCCTGCCTCGGGCTCGAGACTCTGGTAATCGAAGCGGGAGGCGCTTCCGGGCAGAGGCAGGTCGGCGACCACTTGGAGCGGTGCCGCCGACGTCGACGCGCGTGGAATAGTGCCGGTCCAGTGAGCGTCGACAGACGGCCCGGCGAGGGTGCAGGCAGCAGGTGGCGCCTCGCGGGGCGCAATGAGGGTGAGTGCTGTGAGCCAGAAGGCGAGCATCATAAGACCTTTCTCATGGAGCGATGCGGTGGACGATCTTCACCACGAAAGCCCCGTTCAAGGGCCGGCTGAGTGATCGCACCGCGGGGAAGCGGTAGGGCGCTGCACGGTTGGTTGTGTACCCCGAGTTCCAAACCAGGAACAGGTCGTCTCCGATCTTCGGAATCCAATGGAATCGCAGGTTGAAGTCGGCCCGCTGCGCGTCGTTGTTGTATTGCACGAAGCCAAGAAAACTGGTCCGCGGATTGAAGTCGTACTCGACACGTCCGGACACGAGCACGGCGGTGAAGCCGCCGCCTGGCAATCGCGCAGCGGTGCGGGACAACTCGCCAGTGACAATGACGTGTCCTCCGCCGCGCCACGTGCCCCGCACCTCCACGTCCGCGCTGCGGCCGGCGTAGAACGTGCCCCAATTCACGAACGCACCGAATGCCAGGGGTCGACCCGGCGACATGAAGTACTGCAGCTCGTAGCGCGACCACCAGTAGCGGCCCGGCGGGATCTTCACCTGCCGGAAGATGTCGAACGTGTCGGTCGGCGCGTCCAGCCACCGCTGAAAATTCACTTCGAAGCGGTCCCCATTCTCTCGGTCGCCTCCGAAGAACCGCCACTCGAACCATGCCGTCTGCCAGTCCGCCGTGCGACCGAGGGATCCGGACTCGTTGGCGATGATGTCCCATTCCGGGATCAACTTGAAATCGAGTTGGCGGATGCCGAGCGCGTGGGGTCGGGGCATGAAGTCCGTGTGGCCCTTGGTCTCCCAGATGCCGGTTCGCCGCACGAACCCGAGCGGCGGGGCGAAAGCGCTGTCGATACGATAGAGCGAGACGAAATTGTCAAACAGATCGTTCGGATTGTCGGTCGAGATCCGCCAGGCGAGCGGGGTTCCAGGAACGCCCGGCGCCTCGCTCGCCGCCACATACACCTTGGGTTCGAGGTTCATCCCGTGAACGACGAGGGGGAGGTCGACGTCCACCCCGCCCGCCCGCTGAACGCCCTGGCTCCCTGGCCCCGCGTGCAGGGTCCCGATGGCACCGATGTAAGAGCGATTGAATAGGTCGTGCGTGATGCGCAGGACGGCGTCGCTAGCGCGATCGCTTCCGCCCGTCTGCGCATCGAGAAGCCCCAGCTGCCAGGGCCCGAGCCGGCCGTAGACGCGGCCGCCCGCGACGATTGGCACCGGCGCGCCGCTCGTGTCCAGGCCGATTCGGCGCGAGTAGAACAGCTGCACCATGCCGGGCGTGCCATAGTCGAGCAGGCCGCTCGATTCGAGGAAGAACTGGCGCTTCTCAGGAAAGAAGAAGGGGAACCGGGTGAGGTTGATGACCTGCTGGTCGACTTCCACCTGTGCGAAGTCAGTGTTGAGGGTCAGGTCAGCGGTCAACGTCGGCGTGAGCCCGACCTTGGCGTCGACGCCGCCCTTACCGCCCAAGTAACCTCCAGTCGTCTCACCGCCGGCGCTGTCGTGCTCAGTCTCGACAGCGCGACCGAGCGCATACGGATACAGCTCGACAACGTGGGGGCGGTGCAGATCTCCGAGATCGGTGATTGTTCCTTCATTGTTGAGGCGATAGAGCCCCTGCGCCCGGCCGTAGGAACGCCACAGATCCTCCTCGTTCTTGCGGCGGATGAAGCGCCGAACGTTGAACCCAAACTCCGTGTTGGTCCCTGTGTGAAAGCGCAGCGCCAGCAGCGGGATACGGAACTCTGCCGTCCACCCGGCCGCGTCGCGCGATACGGCCACGTCCCAGACGCCGTTCCAGTTCTCGTTGAGATTATCCACGCCCGAGAACTGCGCGTCCCACATGGCGCCGTTCGGATTGGTCCCGAAGACGAAAGCGCTGCGCCGGTCGTTGAAGCTGTCGATCAAGAGCTGGACGTTGTCGTCGCTCGAGAGGTCGGCGTCGCGGCGCAGCTGGCTGGCCCGGATACCGCGCGCGTCGGAGTCGTAGCAGCGCACCGCGATATAGAGCGCTTCCGCATCCCGCAATATCTTGACGACGGTCCGCTCGCTCGCGGGAGCGCCGGCCGAAGGCTCGCGCTGCCGGAAATCGGTGATGGAGTCCACGCCGACCCGCAGGTGAGCCTGGGCGCCCTGCTGTGCCGACATGCGCGCCGGCACCGCAAGCGCCAGCACGAGCAAGGCCTTCAGCTCAGTGCGTCGCGTCAACCGCCGCCCTGAGTCCGCGCAGCACGTCCTGGAGCGGGCCGTCGGCCCAGAAGTGGATATAATTCACGTGGGGCGAGTCACCGATCATGTGGCTGTGCACGGCAGTCGCGGTGATCCCGTGCGCGGTGAGCGCCTCGAGCAGGGGAGCAACGGCGGCATCCAATATCGCGAAATCACCTGTGGCGACCGCGCGTGTGGGACTCACGATCTGGATGTTGACCGGCGACCCGTAGGCGAGAGCGGGCGTCATCGGGTGGCCGCCCATGGTGACCGTCCCGGGAACCAGCACGAATCCCACCTGCGCGACGTTGCCACGCGCCGTGCCGTGACGTCCCAACGCAGTGAACACGGCGGCCGTGTCGATCGTCAGGGCAACCGCGGGCGCCGCAGTGACTGGTCGTGGCGCTCCGGTTTTCGCCAGGACCCGATCGAGCCGGGTCGCCAGGTCAAGCGCGTTCCCCTGGTGGAGGAAGTGGACGTAAATGATCTCGGGCTGTTCCCCGGTGATGTGATTGTGGATCGCGCTCACGCCGATGCGCTGGTGCGCCAGCTCGGCGAGTACCGGGCCGAGTTCCCCCGACGTCAAAACAAGATCACCCATCATCGTCGCGTCGCTGGGCTCACCGCTGAACCCCGCCCAGGCACCGAGCGCCAACGACGGCGCGATCGTGATGTCCCCGATGCGTACCGTGAGGTCGCGGCGCGGAAAGTTGTACCGGACGTAGCCGGCCGCGCTCGTCGAAGGCGTTTGGAGAATACGGCCAGCCGAGTCCCAGACGGCGACCGGCTGCTGTTGCGCGAGCACCGGGGCGGCCGCCGCGCCGGCGAGACACAAGAGTAGCAACGTTCTCATAAGGCAATCTCCTCCGTTTTTCGTGATGGTGACGATGCGCTATAGACAGATCAGGCCGGGGCAGGCACTCGTTGCGGGTTCCACGAATGACGCTCCCCCTTGGCGTGCGCCAGCCACGCATACAGCGCGTCGTAGATGACGAAGCCGTGGGTGAGCAGCTCGTGATCATCCGGGAACAGTTGCGACAGGCCCAAGGAGATCGCGAGCAATCCCGCCGCTTGCGGGGCGATCTCGAGGCGGTCCGTGTCTGCCCCGCGCACGATTACAGCGAGCTCCTGCAGGACCGGATCCGTCAACCCGTACTTCTTCAGAAAGGCGTCGAAACTGCACAAGGGCCCGTCGTGGGAAAGCTCAACTCCCTCAACATCGTATGGGGTGGCGTCGCGTTCCGCGGCACGTGCGAGCACTAGTGCAGGTGGCGCGAACAGAAACTCGGCCTTGGAGTCGATGAATCGGCCGATCAGCCACGGGCACGCGACGCGATCGATCTTCGGATGCTCACGAGTAATCCACCGCATGGAGCCTCTCGGGTGGAAAACGATTGTATGCAAGAATTGTATCGTCGAGGGTTTGGGTGGGAAAGATGTACGGATCTCAAGCGCATAATCATCCCGCGCGCGCCTGCCGCGCCGCCGCGAGGAATTGCTTCGCGAGCGCCCCGATCGCGGGCGGCCCCGGGAGGTGCGCAGAGGATTGGTCATCCACTGCGCGGCGCTAACCCGCGCTTCTGCTTGGGATTGTAACACACTTTGCCGCAGTGTTTGCCGCAGCGAGAAGCGCGGCCGGCTCCCCATCTCTCGGGACAGGTACGCCGCTGCTGCAATGGACACGCCCCGGACGGCTCGGTAGACCTCGACCGAAGTCTTGATGGCTATGGCGCCCGGGCAGCCCCGCAGTATGTTCGCAGACTAGGGCAGTCGGCCGGCGTGCGTGAGAGGTTGCGGCGTGGCGACAGCAGTGCGTTCGCCACGGCTCGGCACCTGGGCACGCCGCTCAACGCCCCGTTGGCACGCTCCAGCACATCCTTGTTTCGAGGGAGGACCCCATGATGAGATACGCCTTCCTAACGCTCGCCCTCGTGGTACCCCTGACCGCCGCTTCCGCACAGGCCAAGAAGCGGGGTGCAACGCGGACGCAGCGCTCGGTGACTATCGCTCTGCCGGATCAGATGACGTGGGGACCGGCACCCGCGGTGCTGCCCGTTGGCGCAAAGCTGGCCGTGCTGGAAGGCGATCCGACCAAGGCTGGCGCCTTCACGATGCGGCTCCTCATGCCCGACGGCTATCAGATCTCACCGCACTTCCACCCGGCCACGGAGCACGTGACCGTCGTCAGCGGCGCGCTGATGGTCGGCATGGGCGAGAAGTTCGACGAGTCGCAGATGAAGACGTTGCCGGCCGGCACATTCGGGATGATCCCGGCGGGGATGCATCACTATGCGAAGGCCAAGGGCGAAACGGTCCTTCAACTACACGGCATGGGGCCTTGGCGATTGATCTACGTCAACAGAGCGGACGACCCCCGCAGGAGGGGCGCCGCCAAGTAGGTCGCTCGGGGTAGGCGCTCGGCCCACGGCAGGTTCTGCCAGCTCGTGCCCCCCTACGGCTGCCGCCTCCCGAGCACCACCTGTAGCTGGCGCAGGACCTCCTCCAACTGGGACAACTCCTCGCCGTACCGCGCCCAGTCGCCGGCGCGCTGCGCCTCGACGGCGCGCCGGTACGACTCGGCCGCCCGGCGGGCAAGATCAATGGCGCGCGCGTTGTCGGGCTGGGCGGCGGCACCCGGTGCGGCGGCGACCCGCGACGACTCGACGGCGCCGCCGAACAGCCGCGACAACCCGGCCTCGAGCGTCTCCTCCATCACGACCCGGTTCTGGTGCGCGACCACGACGCGCTTCAGCTCGGGGATGCTCCCGCCTTCTGCCCGCAGGTAGAGCGGCTGCACGTAGATCAACGACTCCTCGATCGGGATGACCAGTAGGTTACCGCGGATCACCTCGGAGCCGCGCTGGTCCCACAGCGAGATCTGGCGAGAGATCTCGGTTTCCTGGTTGATCCGGTTCACGATCTGGGAAGGCCCGAACACCAGGCTCTGCTTGGGGAAGCGATACACGACCAGCTGGCCGTAGTGCTCCCCGTCGTTTCGCGCCACCATCCACGCCGCCAGGTTGTCCTTGCCGCGCGGCGTGAACGGCGCCATGAGGATGAACTCCGCTTGCCGCTCCTCCGGCAGCCGCATGATCATGTGGCGCAGGAAGGGATCGGCCCGCTCGGGCGCCCGCGACAACACCGGTTTCTGCCACTGGTCCTCGCGGTGGTAAAAGATCTGCGGCTCGTCCATGTGGTAGGTGCCGTACATGTCGCTCTGCACCCGGAACAAGTCCTCGGGGTAGCGCAGATGGGCGCGCAGATCGGCGGGCATCGAGTCCAGCGGCTGGAAGATCCCGGGAAACACCTTGGCGAAAGTGCGGACCAACGGATCGGCCGGGTCGGCTAGATAGGCCGTGACCGTGCCGTCGAAGGCGTCGATCACGACCTTCACGCTGTTGCGCATGTAGTTGATGCCGTTTGCCAGCGGTTGTGCGTATGGATACCGGCTGGTCGCAGTATAGGCGTCGAGGATCCAGCGGAGCCGGCCGCCCTCGTCGATGACGATGTAGGGATCGGCGTCGAACAGCAGGAACGGCAGGGCGGTGCGCGCCCGCTCCCGAATGTTCCGAACGTACATCGCCCGGCTGTCGTTCGTGATGTCGCTCGATAACAGCACCTTGAGGGAGCGGAGGTAGGCCGCGAGCACCAGCCGTCGCCAGAACGAGCCGACCCGGACCCCGCCACTTCCCTGGTAGGTCGTAAAGATGTTTTCGTCGCCCGAGGGGTAGTCGAACTCCTTCTGCCCGGTCCGGGCAAACACCCATGAATCGGTGAGCTCGCCGAAGTAGATCTCCGGGCGTGTCACCCGCAGCGACACGCTGGACACGGGCGGCAGGTTCTTGATGAAGAGGACCGGCAGTCCCTCCTCGGTCACCTGGTTCACCGGCCCGAGCGTGAGCCCCATCCCGTGCGTGAAGGTGAGCCGCTCGTTGATGAAGGTCCGCGTGGGGAGGGACGCCGAGTTCAGCTCGCGCGGCGAGAGCAGCACCTGGCGGTACTGTCCGTCGATCATGTAGCGGTCGTCGTCCACCGAGACGAAGTCGTAGTAGGTGCGGATCTCCTGCAGCTGCCCGAACGTCTGGAGCAGCGGGTCGCGATCCCACAGCCGGATATTGTCGATGGTCGGCCGGTTGGCGCGGATGTCCCGCTCGGTGAGCCGGGCCTCGCCGCTCAGATCGCGCGCCACGACGCGGTCCAGCCCCCAGGCCCGCCGCGTCGCGGCGATATGGTAGGCGAGCTGCGGCGTTTCCTTCACCAGCTCGTTCGGCGCCACGATCAGTTTTTGCACCACCGCGGGATAGATGGTGACACCGAGCAACGACACGCCGAAATAGATCGCCACCGCGAGCGCCGTATTGCGGGCCAGACGCTTGCTCCTGGCTCCCCACAGGACCAGCGCTCCGCTCGCCAGCGCGGCGAGCCCCGCGATCCGCAGGCCGATGAGCGTGGCGTGGAGATCGGCGAAGCTCGCCCCCACGAGCGGCCCGGTGGTGGAGTACAACAGGCCCGGAAGTCGGACGAAATACACCCGCAACGCCGCCAGCAGGAACAGCAGGGCGATCAGCCCGGCGAGGTGCAGCCGGGCCGACGGCTCCACCGCGACGTTGCGCTGGAACATGACGACATCCCGGCGCAGCACGTACAGCGCGACGGCCGCCACCAGCGCGAGCAACGTGAGGGCCGTGACGAGCGCGAGCGCCGCTCCGACGAGCGGGACGGTGAACACGTAGTAGCCCAGGTCGCGGCCGAACACCGGATCGGTCGCGCCGAACGGCGTCCGGTGCAAGAACTGGAGCACGCTGAGCCAGCCACCCGAGGCGCCCAGAGCGAACAGCAGCGCCAGACCGAGCGCCGCCGGCAGGGCCAGGCGGCGCACCAGCGGCGTCACGTCCACGGCGGGGGCAGCGGCGTTGAGCTGGACGACGAGGGGGTTCGGGACGACGCCGCGCTGGGCGAATCGCAGATTCGCGTACAGAAAGGCGAACGAGACGGCGCCGCCCACCAAGCCGAGCAGCCCTCCGGCCACGAGCCGGGTCGTGAACACGCGTCCGTAGCCGAGGGTGCTGAACCAGGGCCATTCCGCGGCGAGCCGGACCAGAGTGGGCAGCACCAGCACGAGCACGGCCAGGAGGACCAGCACGACGAGGCCGCGGCGACGGGGCCGGCGGGCCGGGAGACGGTCAGAAGGTGGGTCAGAACGTTGGGTCATAGGTTCGTCGTGCTGCTGTCTAACGGGGTGCGCCTAAGCTGCGGCGCCACACTGTACGGTTCACAAACGCAATTCTACCGCAGCCGACGGGCGCCGTCAGCTTCAGGCGCGTGTTAGGCCGCAACTGGAACGCGCGCTATTTCTTCGCGCTCGTGACTTGCACGGCAGCGACGCGCCAACCCTTCGCATCCTTAACCCAGATGTCGAGCACCCAAGCCGCGCCCGTGGCGCCGACCTGGCGCACTGCACGGCGTACGAACACGTCGCCGTAGTGCTTGATCTGCTCTTGTTGCGCTGGCGCCGGGGTCATGGCTTTCTGGGTCTTGAACTGGGCCAGCCGTTCACTCTTGGTCAACAACGTGCCGTCTGCACCCACAACGGTGAAGTCTTCTGTCGTGAGGCGATCCCAACTGGCCGAGTCTGCCTTTGCGACCGCCTCGTCTCGAGCGCGCATGGCCTCGCGGAGTTCGGCTGGTACTTGCGCGGCCATCGCAGTCGGGACGAGACATGACAATGTGAATGCTACTCGGAACATCCGGGCGCTGGACATTTTATCCCTCCGGTTCGTGTTGCGGCCTAACGGACCGCGCTTAAGCTGCGGCGCGCTAAAGAAAGATTCATTCCTTAATCTACGCGCGCCGCCAGCTTCAAGCGCTTGTTAGACCGCGTGGTCACCGCAGCTCACCCCAAGAAATCACGGATGATCTGAAGCTTCGCAAAGTTCTGCCAAGTTATAGGTAGCGTACCATCTTGGCGGAGCCCCAGAGCTTGGAATGGCCCGGTGTCCTTGCCGATCAAGAACCACCATATGCAGCCGCCGAAGCCAAATATGTAGACTCGCTTGTGATCATAGCGGCGGTCGATGGGTTGAAGTATCGGAGAACGAACAACATAGTCCTTTAGCCACAGCACATCAGCAGCTATTGGATACAGTTCCTGCGGGCCTGGATCTCCCTCTATGAGCATTTGTCTAATCATTCGCTCGTGCTTTGGACCCAGTTGCACGTTCGCGAAGAGCGCCTGCTTCGCTAGCGAAGCTCTCCAGAGTATCGAGAGCAAGCACAGCTTAAAGGGTCGATAATCGAGGCCGGTTATCGATCCTTGGGCCAAGTTGGGTTTGCTCGGCAACGCTCCACCATCGTACCACACCTTCTTGAAATACTTTTCATATCTATCGTTGAGCAGGGCTTCGCAGTTCTCGCAAAGCAGCACTTCGCGATGGCCCTTTTGAGCGAACCGAATGGCGCCAGTGCGATCATGTTGATGCAGGACGTGCTTGTCATCGTAAAGCGGAGTGTAAAAGAACTCGGGAATTATGTGAGACCGGCAGAGCTTCCCAGCCTCACCGCGTAACCTGCATTTCATTCTGTCCTGTTTAGAAAGAGGTCACGCGGTCTAACGGGTCGCGCTTAAGCTGCGGCGCGCTGAAGAACGATTCATTCCTTAATCTACGCGCGCCGTCAGCTTCAAGCGCTTGTTAGGGCAGTAACATACTTGACACACCAAGCCTCCTAGAGTACTTTTCTGCATGGCCAAGACACCGAACCTGCCCGCTACCCTCCACGAAGCGATCCGCTACTTCGCGGACCCCGACGTGGCCCTGACCTTCCTGGTCTGCCTCCGTTGGCCGCATGGCGTGTTCTGCCCTGCGTGCAACGCCAAGAACCCCGGCTTCCTCAAGACACGGCGCATCTGGAAATGCCGCGACTGTGGCCGCCAGTTCTCTGTAAAGCTTGGGACGATCTTCGAGGACAGTCCTATCGGGCTGGACCGTTGGTTGCCCGCGCTGTGGATGCTGGCCAACTCGAAGAACGGCATCAGCTCCTACGAATTGGGCCGGGCACTTGGCGTCACGCAGAAAACCGCGTGGTTCATGCTCCACCGTATCCGCCTCGCTATGCAGAGCCGCACCTTCCGCAAGATGCGCGGCGACGTGGAAGCGGACGAAAGCTTCCTCGGTGGCGCGGCGAAGTTCATGCATCACGACAAGAAGAAGCGCGTGGTGCGCGGGACTGGCGGCATGGACAAGGTTGCCGTGTTCGGCCTGTTGCAGCGCGGCAAGGGCAAGAAGGCGTCCCGCGTCGTGGCGTCGGTCGTGAGCCGCATCCGCAAGAAGGACTTGCAGAAGCAGGTCCGCGAAAAGGTGAAGGCGGGGTCCGCGCTCTTTACGGATGCATTCTGGTCGTACAAGGGCCTCGATGCCGACTACAAGCATCAGGTCGTGGACCATGCCCGCGAATACGTCCGGGGCCAAGTCCACACCAATGGCCTCGAAAACTTCTGGTCGCTCTTGAAGCGGACCATCAAGGGCACCTACATCAGCGTTGACCCGTTCCACGTTGCCGCATACCTTGACGAGCAGGTCCATCGGTTCAATAACCGGGGCCTGAATGACCGAGGCCGCTTCGTGGACGTGGTGAAGTCCATCGTGGACAAGCGCCTTAGCTACCGCGACCTGATTGGTGCCGATCTGAGCCCCGCTACGACGTGAGGCTAAGAGTGGGCGCCAGCTACTCCGAGGCCGGAGGAAAAAGCGCCGATGACGAAGCCCCGCACGAAGCCCGACCCGACGCCGCTTGAGAAGATGCGTGAACTCACGCGGCGTCTGGTCGCGGTCCCCAAGTCGGAGATTCCGACGAAGCCGAAGCGGACGAAGCGTAAGTCCCAACACCGTTAACGTCCGTGCCCGATTGGGCGTCCGGTGGTGGCCTCAAGATCGAACGGGCCAAAGAGCACATCAGTGAGTTCGAAGCCGACAGTCGAGCCTTCCTGCAGGCCAACCCGTATTTCGGTGTCAGTCAGTTCGATCAAACACAAGGGCGGCTCACCTTCGTGGTGCGCGGCCCCAACCAGATTCCGCCGCGCCTCAGCAGCGTCGCTGCGGATGCCGTCCAGAACCTGCGGTCCTCCTTGGATATTCTCTGGCATCGTGTATGGGCTCCCGAGACCGCCAAGGCGCGGAAGGTCTACTTCCCCATGTTCGAGAACCCCCACGCTTTGGAAACCCGATTTAAGGGAGTAAAAGAGGCATCTCAGAAGGCTGCCGTGGACATCCTCCGCCGAGCCAAGCCGTACAAGTCGGGGAACAAACCGCTGTACGACCTCTTCGAAATTGCTCCCCGAGACAGACACGAGACTCCCGTGTTGTCGGTCGCTGCCTACAACAAAATCATCTTTGCACTGCCGCCGAACGTCACCTATCGAGGCAAGCGCGGCCTCCAATTTCACTTTACTCCACTCGACGCCAGTGGAGCGGTCGTCCATCTGTTCCTGAAAGACGGCGCACCTCTCCCCATGGACATTTCCGTCGAGACCACTGGCGGGCCGGTAGTGGAGGTGAAGTGCCAGTTGCCCGCTGACATAGCGTTTGGAGAGGGCGAGATTCTTGAAGGTGAGCCGGTTCCTAAAACGCTCCATGAATTCTTGGATGTGACGAACGCCATCGTTGAGGCGTTCCGCCTGGCTGGTCTGGTTAGCTGAAGCACGGGAGCGGCGAGTCATACCGCCTCCGCCCGGATCGCACCCGGCCTACAGGCTAACGACTCGGGCTTGGTGCGTCTAGTATGTTGTTGCCCTTGTTAGGCGGCGGGGGACACTCTGAATGTGCCTACTCGATGACGTGATAGAACCCATCAAACCGCCTTCCTTCGAGGATGCACACGTC
>Ga0209220_1000261_pt1 | contig 21257 bp, 21 predicted proteins | sample BlaSpr_A8_OM3_M3_FD_187984 | JGI IMG/M metagenome (GOLD analysis project Ga0209220, IMG submission 187984) | Forest soil microbial communities from Thunder Bay, Ontario, Canada - Black Spruce, Ontario site 2_A8_OM3_M3 (SPAdes) (version 2) | ecosystem: Environmental > Terrestrial > Soil > Boreal... | reverse complement strand
GGAATTGTGTAAGGATGGCAGTGTTGCCGCCCGACGACCCTCTCGAGGAGTCCTCCATGCGCCCATCCTGGAAGCTCGCCCTGATCGGTGGCGAGGTCACCGTGCTGGCCGCCTTTACCGGCCTTGGGATTCACCTTGCGATCCAGCCCCATCGCACCGCCTTTCGTCCGCCCCCACTGGTGCTGCCGACCCTCCGACCGCCCGTCATCCCCAAGCTGGTAACGCCCCTGCGGCCGCCGGCCGCCACGGCGCCATCACCCACTAAGCCGGGGCTCGGGCCCGAGCTGTTTCAGAAATTCGGGCGTGAAGACCGCAACTTGATGGTCGAGCAGTGGGCCATCCTGCAGCGCCTTACCGCTGCGATCGAGACCTATGTCGAGGCGCGCTTGCACGAGCAGCTGGGAAAGAAGCGCTGATGGACCAGCTGAAGCACGTCATCGAGGTCTGGACTGGGTACGCGCAGGGATTGACCGGTAGCATCGGGGCGCTGGCCTTTGTGTGCGCCTTAGCGTGTATAGTAATATAGCGTTGGTCGGGGTAGGCCGCCTTCGAGGCCGGGCTCGGTCAAGGAGGAAGACGCGGATGGCAACGAGAGTCGCGGAAGCGGGTGCGACCGTGGCGATCTACGCGCGGATCTCAGAGGACAGGGCGGATGGTGCCGGCGTCGACCGGCAGTTGGCTGATTGCCGTGTCCTAGTCAAGCGCAACGGATGGGGCAAGGCCCAGGAGTACACGGACAACAACATCAGCGCCTTCAGTGGTAAGGTGCGTCCGGCCTACGCGCAGATGTTGGAGGCGATCAAGGCCGGCATTATCGGGCGCATTGTCGTCTACAACATTGACCGGTTGTATCGCCAGCCGAGAGAACTTGAAGTGCTGATCGAGCTGGCCGACAAGGGCCAGCTGTCAGTGGTCACGTGCCAGGGTGACATGAACCTGAGCACCGACGACGGGATCACGATGGCTAGGGTGTTGGTCGCGATGGCGAACAAAGCCTCACGCGATACTTCCCGCCGTGTGAAGCGCATGAAGCAGGACGCACGCGCCAAAGGTCTGCCTAATGGCGGCCCACGTGCGTTCGGTTGGAAGGCGACCCCGGTCCTCGACGCCAGCGGCAAGCCGGCGCTGAACAAGAAGGGCCTGCCACGGATGAATCTCCGGGAGAACGAGCCGGAGCCGAAGGAAGCGGTGCTGCTCAGCCAGGCGGTGAACGACCTGCTGGCCGGCGTCTCGCTCAACGAGATCGCGCGGCGCTGGAACACCGCCGACGTTAAGCAGCCGCAGACTGGCCGGGCCGCGTGGACGGCAGACGGTATTCGGCAGCTGGTCGCGAATCCGCGCCATGCCGGCCTCGTTGGACATCGCGTGCATGAGAAGGACGAGCGCGGATTGGATCAGTTCTCCCGCCCGGTTGTCCTTGGGAAAGCCGCCTGGCCGGCGATCATCGACCACGACCGTTGGGAACGACTGCAAGCCGTGCTCATGCAACGAGGGGCCGCTGGTCGGGTGCCTCGTCGCCGCTCCCTGCTGACCGGCCTCGTCCATTGCGGCCGATGCGGCCGAACAATGGTCCGTGGTGGAGGGCGAGCGGGAGGCACGAGCATCCGCAAGGTATGGCGCTGTCCCACAACGACGTATGGCAATCGCACGCAGCTGATCAAGAAAGGCTGCGGTCGGGTGTCGATCGACGCGGAAGGACTGGAGCAACTGCTGACGCTTGCGACCTTAGAGCTGGCGGATACCTCGCGCTTCGCGAAGATCGTGGCGCAGCAGAGTCATCAGAGCCACGACGCCGGCAAGCTTGTAGGTCAACTGGAGGCCTTGGGTCAGCGGCTGGACGCAGCAGCCATCTCCTACGCGAAAGGAAAGCTCGGGGTCGCGGCGTTTGAGAAGGTGCAGGCGCTCATTCAGCAGGAACAGCGGGACGTACAGAAACGCCTCGGACAGTTCAGCACCAGCGGCGTGCTCGCACCCTTTGCCGGTCGACCTGGCTTCCTCCGGAAACGCTGGGACGTGATGACGGAGGACCAGCGCCGGACGATCATCGGCCTGGCGCTCGGCAAGGTGACAGTCGCGTCGGCCATCAAGCATGGACGCCCGAGCTTCGACCCGGCCCGCGTCAGCATCCAGCGGGCAGCGTGACCATGCCAGTCAATGCTTTGATCGCACCGAGACAGGACGAGTTCGGCCGGCACCAGATTCTGTGCGGAGGCAAGGCTTGCTGGGAACCACTGCCGACATTCCGAGAGTTCCCCAATGTGCCAAAGGGTCACGAGCCGCAGGGCGCCTGGTTCGATTGTGCCGGGTGGCGCCTTGTAGGCGGCAACCGCTTGCGGCGCGAACCAGTCGGGCATCAGCGGCGCGAGCTTGCCCCGATTCGGCGGGTTGGCAGTAGTCCGTTGGGCCCGCCGAAGGAAAGCCCACTGCCTCAGGTAGCGCCCTTCCGGTCTTACGGCGGCGAGCGCCTACTGCCGCTGCCCCTCCACATCTTGTGCCCGAAGTGCCATAACTGGAACGTCCTTACGGTCCAGGCGCTGCAAAAGACGATCCGCGCGACGGACTGAAACGCGGTAAACTTTCACCTAACGTAAGGGCGCGCCGACTAAATCACGGCGACCCCAGCAGTTCGCAACCGGCGTGAGGGCCGCGACGTGGACGTAGCTGGAGGCCTGCGCCCTTGGAGATCAGGAAACCGGAGCGCCGTGGTGACGGCATTCGTCTCGACGTTGTTCGCTTCGACCTAGAGCTTCGCCGCCGCGGACTGACCGTCGCAGACCTGAGCAGGTTGTGCGGCGTCCACGAGATTGTCATTGGCCGCCTTCGCGCCGGCGGTCGTTGCCGCGAAGCCACCTTCAAGCGGTTGATGACGGCGCTCTATTCGCAGCCCATTATTCCCGGCGCGGAACTGATTGCCGTGCCGGTTCAGGCGACAGCATGAAAGCCCCCGAGCTCGATGCTGCCGCCGCCCGCTTGATTAAGTCCCGGCGACTTCCTGTCGCGGTGTTAAGGCAAATCGCCCGCGTCGCGCTATCTCCGCAGGGCATAAAGAAGGCCAGCAGCCCCACTGCCAGCCTTCAAGGAGGGACGCGTGGGTCTAGCACGCACTCCCAATAACGGCAAGGATAGCGGCCCGCGAGCCGAAGACTCGGTAATAGTTCCCATGTCCTCAGTCTTGCCTGAATCAGTGCGCTGGCTCTGGCGCGACCGCATTCCACTCGGGAAGCTCACGATTCTCGAGGGCGATCCCGGCGTGATGAAGTCGTGGCTCGCGTTGGCGATCGTGACCGCCTACGTCAATGGCGCGCCCATGCCCGGCGAGACCGAATCACACGCGCCCGGCCGGTCGATTCTCCTCACGGCCGAGGATGGGTTGTCCGACACCATTCGACCTCGACTTGATGGGCTGGGCGCCGATGTGAGCCGAGTGGAAGCGTTCCGGGGCATGCGGAATGACAAGACCGGTGCCGAACGCCCACCGTCACTGGCGGAAGACTTGTGGGCGCTCGACGAGGCGTTGAGAGGTGGCCTGTACGGGCTGGTCGTGATCGATCCGCTGAACGCCTACTTGCCTGGCGATCTAGATGCGCATCGGGACGTTGCGGTGCGCGCGGTCTTGGCCCCGCTTGCCCAGATGGCCGAGCGCTACAACGTGGCAATCCTGACGATCCGGCACTTGACCAAGGGCGCGCGCGACAAGGCGATCTATCGCGGTGGCGGCTCCATCGCCTACACGGCAGCGGCCCGCACGGTCTTGCTGGTCGGCGTTGACCCGGAGGATGAGCGCAAGCAGCGCCGCGTCGTGGTCCCGATCAAGAACAACCTGGCGCCGCTTGCGACCGGCTTGGCGTTTGAATTGCGCGCCGGCCGGTTCTTCTGGATCGGCGAGTCGACGGTTACGGCGGAAGCCTTGCTGGCCCCCGATCCCATAGGCGATGAGCAGGACGACCGAGATGAGGCAGTCGCGGCCATGCACCAGCTGTTGGAAGACAACGGCGGTCAGGTCGGCGCCGAGGATGGGACCCGCCAACTGCATAGGCTGGGGCTGTCGGACAAGGCAATCCGCAGGGCCCGCAAGGCGCTGAGTGTGGACCCTGCCAAAGAGGGCTTCGGCAAGGCTGGCCGCTGGGTCTGGAGAGCTAAGACGCCTAAGGCGCCTAATCCTGCGGTCTCTATCGGAACCGACGCCTTAGGCCGCGCGGCGGAGTCCGACAGCATAGGCGCCCTAAGAAGTAAGAGCAGCGCCTTAGGCGCCTTAGACGCCTTAGGCAACGGAGAGGTTCATGCGAGCGACGGTGTGCTCGACGAGGCCTACTTCGCTAGTCTCGCCGCGGCTGGCCCCGTGGAACGAGAGGACGAGTGAGCAACGGGACCGTCGGCGTCATCACCCGGCCCAGCAGCCCGACCGAGACGGGCACCCCCCGCTGGGGATTTGGACCTATCAAGTGCGACCCACCGCTCTTAGCTTTCGGCCTGCAGCAAACCTTTGTTCGAGTCGGGTTTGGGCCGCCACGGGCTCCCAGGGACCGCCAGCGATGAGGCGCAAGGGCGGTCGGGGCAAGTGCGCCGCCTGCGATGACGCCAAGGCCGTCGCCATCAACCGGGCGCTGGTCATCGGCACGTCGCTGTCGAAGCTCAGCAAGCAGTACGGCATCACCGGCCCGGCGTTGTCCGCGCATCGGCGGAATCACTTGTCCCCGGCGTTGGCGGTGGTCCGCACGGAGCGTCTGGCGCAGGGCGCGACGACTGTCATGGAGGAAGTGACGGCGCTCGTCGCGCACATGAAGACCATCCTCGCGCAGGCCGTCAAAGCCAAGAATGCCGGCCAAGCTCTGGCGGCGAACCGCGAACTTCGTGGCGACCTTGAACTGATCGCCCGCATAACGGGAGAGCTCGAGACGCGGACCCAGGTCGTGTTGAACATCGCGACAAGCCCCGACTGGATCAGGACGCGCACGGCGTTGATGGAGGCGCTGATTCCCTTCCCCGATGCCACTCGCGCCGCCGCTGACGCACTGGCAAAGGTCGCCACCGCATGAACCGCGCCACCCTGCGCCTGCTCGCGACTGATCTAAAGCAAGCGATCGACAACGCATTGCTGTCAACCCGTCATTCAGGAGGAACCGACATGGCACCCGGATCGAACTACCCGAACTCGTGGCCAGCGATTTTCACACCACCAGAGCCGCCGGCGCCGCTGCCGGAAACGCCGTTCTCGACCGGGGGAAAGCCTGCGCAGCCGCCACCGGACCCAGGCACGATGCCGCAGCGTGGCGAGGAGTTCCCGTAATGGCCATCGGAGCCGTCGCACGCGGCGATCTCGTCGTCGTTCATTCGACAACCTACGGGCTGCACGGCTTGTTCGTCGTGGATTCCGTCAACGGCAATATCGTGTCGGTCACCAGCTTGGAGGACGCCGGCGCGGTTGCCGGCGCACCGAAGGGCAAGATCGTGCCGGTGAACAAGACCACGGACATTCTCAGCGTCCACACCGCATCGTCGATCAGCGCGTAACACACCGCTGGCAGGACCAGCAGAGGACAACGCAAATGGCAGAGCGCGATCCGATCGCAGAATTCGCCGCAGTCCAACAGAAGTACGCGAGTGAAGCCGAAGGCCACTTTCGCGATCTTCCCGACGACCTCAAGCAAACCTGGCGCAGTGTGACGGGTGCCATGAACACGATGAACATCGAAGCCAACGGCGCATCCTCCAGGCTGGAGAAGATGTCGGAGGATCGGACTTCCTTGGGTCCTGATCCACACCGAGTGATGCACGACTTTGCGGAGCTGGCCAGCGCCACCCTGGAAACGCATCGTGCGACCGCACGCACACGGCTGGACGTGTACACGAATCTCCTGCGAGCCGCTGCACGTCCGTCCGTGCCGGCTGATCCCCAGCGACAGAACTTGCTGCGTGATGACTTGCGCACCAAGCTCTCCGGCATCCCGCCCGACCAGCAAATCGGTGTCATGCGAACCGTCGCCAGTGGCGAGAACAGAGAATTGGCTGGCCTTCTCAACTCGGAATGGGGTCAGGACTTCAGGAGAACTCTTGGCCATGGCAAGGAAATCGACGACGTCATCCACGAGGAGACGATCCGTGGGTCAGCGCAACATGGCGTCGGCAAGGAGAAGGCTGCGGCGCTCGCGCTTGCCAATGGAGTGCCCGCTGCCGAGAAGGCATTCGTGGCGGCCCACGTTCATGCCAAATCGGTGATTGACAAGGTCCGACCAGGCCAGCCTGTCATCGGCAAGTGGTCGGGAGGATACTGACGCCGAGCGCGGGATTGGAGTTAGCAAAGACCGACAGAGCCCGCTAGCGCAGAGATACGGTCTCTCCGTCCGAGACAAAAGTCACAACGCCCGAATGCGGAGGCATGGCTGGCGCCCGGATTGTCCAGCTTAGGTAATAGCTGCCTCCGGCTCGGGGAAACATAACGCTAAATGGTGTCTCTCCGAGCCGCAAAGTGAGGCCCTCCCAAATGGGCATGAAGTTAGGGGGCGACCAGTTAATGGTGTAACGCGCGGAGGGAATAAGGGAATCGCCAACCCATGCCGCGTAGTCATCAGGCCACAGCCTGCCGGCAATGGTTACAGGCCGCAGCTGTTTGTCAACGTTGATCCCGATCAGTGCGTAGTGCGCCATAGCAACCGAACGGTTAACCATGTGCGCGATGAATTGAACCGGATCGGAAAAGGCATCGTCTCCCTTGAAGTTGAGAACCGAGCCGTTAGGGTCAGGCCACAGGTCAAACTCTAGCCAGAGGTCAGGAACCTCATCGCGGCGGCCCACATCCCTAACCTCATATTCCTCCATAGGTACAGATTCGAAATTGAAACGCTTATAGAACCGCTTATCGGCCGCCATATGCGGTGCGCGCAGGCTTTGGGGGATGCTAACGACATAGGCCACATGACGAGGCTCAACTGTATCCAGGGGGATCTGGTTAATTCGGATCCCATCGATTCGCCTTTGGATGCCCGAGTTGATGACTTGCTCAAGCCACTCCCGGGAAATGACGGCGGGGTCCATGCCCCGGATGCCACTCGGAACGTGGTTCGTTTCATCAATGCCGTAGACCAGGGTTCCGCCAGCCGAGTTGGCAAAGGCTGACACGTCCTTGCTTATCTCAAGCTTGTTCCTGTCCCGATTCTGTAGCGCTTCCCGAGCCTTGTAATCCAGAACCGTACTCTCGCCAATCCGGTTCTGTAAGAGATTATCTAAATCCGACTCAACCCACTCCCATGGTTCTGCCATGCGTAGGCCGCCTTTAAGTCCTGGGCTCCAACACCTGCTCTTTGTGCGTCTCCGGATCGACCAATATCAATTGGAATAGGTCGTCGAACCTGCAGCCGAAATAACGGACCAACTGATCTTGAAGCTTCGGTCCGGCCTGGCGGCTGTTTGCCTCAATCGCCGGGATGTAGTTCTGGCTGATGCCCAGCTCGTGGGCCAGCTTGCGCTGGGTCAGGCCGCGCTTCTCGCGCATCGCCTTGAGGCCGACGGCGCGGACCTCGACCTTCATTTGGGCACCCGGCGGCAATCCGTGCATGGACCTAGCGCAAGGTCTTCTCGGATCCAGCTATGAATGGCCTCGCTGACCTGGGTTTCAACGTCCACATCGACCCCTTTGTAAATCTGCCCTACCAAGTCGGTCGGCATCTTCTTGATTGACGAGTCCTTAACGAGTAGGCATCGCCGTCCGGCAAGAAGCATCCCTCCCACCTCGATGGTCAGGTTGTAGTTGAGCCCGCGCCCGCGTCGATCCTCAAAGAACGCAATGCCGTAGTGGCTGGCCCACATATGGGCGCTGACATTCATCCACAGGTCGTCATGCATGGCCCGGTCGGACGCGAGGTGAAACTCCAAACCGTGGCGTTCGCATACCCGACGTGCGATCTCTAGCGCTGGTGCTACCGGGTCAGGCCCGGCCGGATCGCCTGGATCGGTCGGATCGGGGAACCGGGTCATGCCGAACACGTTTCGTTCGAACGGGTGGCTGGCGAGGAATCGTTGCAACGGCTGCACGAGACCCGGCGGCGCAAGCGACGGCGGAATGACCGGGTGCACGGTGCCACCCAGTGACGCGGCCGTCGTGCGGACCGACTCAGCCATGAGCGCGGCAACGTCGATGTCGGTGATCAGCTCTTGAACCCGTTCTCGGCCGGCTGGTGATAGCGCCCAGACTGACCCTCGTCCCTTGGCCGGAGCAACTAAGCCGCGTTTCTTGGCTCCTGCTATGAGGTTACCGATGTGACTTGGCGCTGGGAGGGCAAACTCCTCGTAGAGAGCCTCCACGTCCTTCGGGGCAAAGCGGCCATCTTCCGCGCGAGACTGTGCGATTCGACCAAGAACGAGCAGCTGGTCGATCGGCTGTAGGCGCTGAACTCGAAGGCTGACGCTATCGATCTTGGCCTTACTACTCCGGCTTCTTTCGGGCGAGCGTCTTGTCCACGTACTCCTCGCCGTAGGCGACGAGATCGAACTTTCCGCGAGATGCCCTGGTCATCCAACCCCTCAGCGTGGCACGATTAAGCTCTGCACCGACGTTGCCCGGAACCTTCTCCCCGGATGCGCCCCAGAATTTCGCCAGCGAATCCTTGTCGAACTGCCTCGGACCATTTGGTTGGCGGCTTGCCCAAACGGCGATTGCGACGGCGGTCTCGAAGTTGGTTTTCAGCTGAAACTGCTTGAGGAAGGCGGGGAGAGGGAGGTTCTCGGTCTTGCGGCTCGCCTCCGTATCCGTCTTGTCCGCGTCCGTCTTGTCCGTCTTGTCGGCTGGCGGCTCTGCTGGTGACTTTGCCGGCGTGCGCTGGCGGTGATGGGCTGCATCGTGCGCCTTGAATGATTCGAACGCTCGGAGCACCATGTCGGCGTCCCCTTCTGCCATGAACGTGGCGTCGCCGAAGGCCGTCTCTAGGTGCAGCGGTCCCGTGTCTCGTCGTGGGCTCGGGCCCTGCTCTGCGTTCCCCTCCGACTCGGTGCCGGTTGCCCCGTCTGGCTCTAGCGATTTTGTGTCCGATGCCATCCCGAAAAGCTCCCCCGGTTCCATTGGTTTGGACGACGATGTGAACCACTATATAAGGTTGGGTTTGGCGGCCTGCATCGTCTGGCGCCGCGCATAGATCCCTGCCGCCACCGGTACCGGTCCATGCCCCAACCCACTTCCAGCCGGGTAATTATGTGCAACCCCGGCGCACCCAGGGCGTCCTGTTCATGGACGAAATCACAGAGTTCCGCCGGGACGCGCTCGAGTCGCTGCGCCAGCCGCACATAGAATGCAAGCGCGCATCAGTCAGCGCCGGGGACTACTTGAGCGAGCGATCTATCTCAAACATAACGACGGCAGTCTGGAAGACGACACGGCGCCCGTCCTCCCACGTAAGGGTCTGACTATGCTCTTGTCGCTGAACGAGGCCGTTTAGGGCTTCCCAGTAGTTGGCGAGGGCATCATGGAATTTGCTCTCCGATTCACCAAGCTGAGATTTCTGCTGGTCAAGCACGGCCTTAAGCCTATTAATGGTCTTTGTTGAGTCCGAGGGAGCGCCGGTTGGCTGGTATCGGTTGATGAGGTCTGTGGCAAACATCTGCATCGCCTCGCGGCACTTATGACCGATTGTTGTGAGCTGCGCCGCAGAGTCGCTGACCCATAGGCTCTGTTCCGCTTCGGCCCATTTCGCATAGCAAGCGGCATGTCTCGTCTTAAACGCCACGCTATCGAGGTAGTTCTTCACGGCTGTGGTCTGTCGCTCGACCGGTTGTCCGGACCGCTTCTTAAGTTCTGCATAGTAGGCGAAACCCTCCGGTGTGACTTCGACCTTAGTCGTGTACCGGTCAGGCCAGGTCAAGTGCAGCAGACCCCTTCTGCCCAGCATTTCCAGGTCGCCAATGTATACGGGTGTTCCGGGCTGCCAGCCTGGATGGATGGCATCCGTGCCTCCCATGTGTTGAATCACGAGCACGGGCTGACGCCTACCTGAAGGAACTGAGCGGACAGCCTCCACAAATCTCGCGAGCAACTCGGTTTGCTCCGGCTCTAGCAGGATGCGGTCGAAGTCGATCACGACGCCAATCGTAGGCAATATGGTCTGCACCGAAGAAGAGCGGTCAGCGCTTTCTTGCCCTACACGCCTTACCGTGCAGGAAGGTATTGGGTGGCCAGACAGCGTTTCGCTAGCGGCGCGGCCTCCACTTCGCAGGGTCGAAATCACCGACCACAGCGCGCTTGACGCTCTCGAGCCAGTCGTACCAAAAGGCCGGGTCAGCCGTGGGTATGACTTCGGGGTTCGGGTCTTTGTCGCCGGTGAATGGATTGGCCCACGAGAGGACATTCCGAACGCCCTCCGTGCTTGGCCCGCCACGGCCCCGCTCGTAGAAAGCATCCAGAAACAGGAACATTGCGACGTATGCCTGCTCAACGGTAATCGGGTCGCTGCGTCTGGGTGGATGGTTGAGGCTCATGGCGACCAATTGTGCCAGCGGGCCCAGGCGAGGTGGGGCACCGTCCTATCCCAGTTCTGGTTCTCCAGATGACAGCCGCTTTATAACGCTACACGCCTTCATCTGGATGATCGCGCGACTGGACGAATTCTTCATATCCGTTAACGGGCGATCTCTTCGAATACCCCTGTGGTGGCAAGCGGCTCCTTTGTAGATAAGCCATCGCCTGCCTCGAGCCCTATAGCGCCGCCGATTAACCCCGACACCCGATACTTCGGTGTCGGCGAAAAACGCAGTGACCGGTTGCTGGTGCCTGCTGTAGACCGGCGGTCATTTGTGCCCGTCTGTTCCCATCCGCGCGCGTCCCGTTGGGTGTCAAACTGGGCGTCAAATCGTGCCGCAAGGAAGAGTGCAACAGCCGCGCCTCCGGGGCTTCGTCGCAATGGCGTTCGGCCGCGCTGACACGGACAGTTGGCCGCCGGTGGCCGGGTTCCAGTCCCACACGCGCGGGCGTCCAGGGCACCGATTCCACTGATGGTCGACTGAACTCATCCGCCCTCACAGATGTGCCACCCCGCCAAGCCGAGAGCCTCTCGAGGTCGCCTGCCAAACACCTTCGGCTTCTCGGCAATCTCGGAGAGAATCTTCTCGGCGTCCCGCGTCAGGCCTTTCCAGAAGCCGGTGAAGTCTTCCGGCGTCCAGTCCACGCCGCATTGTTAGCGGCTGGCGTTGGCATGTTGGCAGGCCCAGCCCGGTTGGCCCGCGCTGGCCCGACCTTGTCGGGGTCGTTGCCGAGAAACCGGGCGGCGCAAGTGCTAGAAGGAGCGCCTTTCAGCATTGCCCAACCTGCTGCTTCGGGACCCTAGACTTGGCAGGTGATCTTGTCGCGGCCGATCGAAACCATGCTCGCCCGACCGTCGATGGCGCTGCCAGTAGGGGAAGATTGGCTTTACGAGCCGAAGTTCGACGGCTTTCGGGCGCTTGTTCATTCCGACGGCCGCCGCCTCCATATCGATAGCCGCAACGGCAAGCCCCTCGATTCCTACTTCCCTGACCTGGTAGTCAGGCTGCCAGCGGCGCTCGAGGCATCCTGCGTCCTCGACGGCGAGCTCGTCATCGGCTGTGAGGACGGATTGGACTTTGAAGAACTGCAGGCCCGGCTATCTCGCGGCCGTGATGATGGGCTGCCGTTGCTGGGCGCCACTTTCGTCGCATTCGACCTGTTGGCCTGGGACGTGAACCTTCTCGACCGCCCGTTTCGGGAACGACGGGCGATCCTCGAGCGACACCTTAAGTCAGCCGATGTCCTAGCCATTACGCCACAAACCGATGACCCCGATGCGGCGCGGGCGTGGCTGTCATTCAGTGCCCGTGGCATCGAAGGGGTTGTCGCCAAGCGGGGCAATCTTCCGTACCGCCCAGGCCAACGTCAGATGGTCAAGGTACGACGGCTGCGATCGCTTGATTGCGTGGTCGGAGGCTACGTGCCTGATGCATCTGGTTTGCCGGCAGCTCTCCTTCTGGGGCTCTACGACAGCTGCGGCATCCTCCACCATGTCGGCAATACCAGCGTCCTTCTCGCAGCTCAGCGCAGCGATGCGGCGAACGTTTTGCAGAGGCATCTCGGCAAGCCGAGCTTCGGTGACGGCCGCATGCCCGGAGAGAGCAGGTGGCCAGGACAACACGACCGAGTCTGGCAGTCGGTTGCCCCTGAGATCGCCTGCGAAGTCGCAGGCGGCAACATCGACGCCGGGCGGTTTCGACACACCCTCCGATTCCTCCGCTGGCGCCCGGATCGAGATGGCTGGAGCTGTCGTACGACGCAACTCCAGTAACCCCATGTTTGATCGCGCGGTTGCCATCCGCCGCGTTCGCGAAGGCTACTGCGCCTGCGAGGCGTGTCCTGGCCGCCTCAGCGACCCCGGCTTGAGTAAGGGGGGCTGGGGATTTTGTCGCGTGTGTCGGTGTGCCTGGCAGATCTCAGCTCCGGACGGGCATGAGTACGCAGCGACGATCCCTTCTGACCCGCATCGCCCACCCCCGTCCGTGCCTAAACCAGTGCCGGCTGACGACCGCCACGGCTAGGAGCCCCACGCACGAGACAGCCCACCAGCAAGGCGCCCTGCGCAGCTCTCGCGGCGCGGCGGCCGTGCCTTAGGGCTTGGAGACAGGGCATGAGAAATAGATCGAATGCTCGCGGCAGCGGGCTGGATCGTCGGGACTACGGCAGCTCCACCTTTGGGGCGTCCAGGGGGTGGCCATAATATGGGCCGTGGCCATTTGGTACGCAATCGTAGAGGCCATTGCAAGGGTGTGGGGGCGTACTGTGGGAATTCCGAGTCTTTCGGCGTAGAGATGAATGGGAGGGGGAACCAGTAAAGAAGCCAAGGACGCCTAAGCCGCCACACAATTCGCAGCCGATGCCAAAACGTCTGTCCGTTGGAGTGAGGAAAACGGCAGAGACTACGCCTCGGGCGGAGGCCTACCAGCACCATGAGGAAACGGTGCTGCGACCAGAGGTGGGGACGCAGGCTCAGTTCAAGGAGCGTCGGCCACCGAGAAAGTACCGGTACGATTCGGCCCTTTCGCCTGCGCTCGAGTGGGATGGCCAGAACAGCGCCCGCGAACTGGGGGAGTGGCTAATAGCTGTCATCAAGGAGGCGGCGACACTTCCATCACCGCACAAGTTCCGAGCGCCGCGAAGTTACGGCGACGTCGTCGTTACGGGACTCACTGATGCGGTAGCGGCGCTGAGGCTGATCAGTCGGCCCTTCCTGAACTGGGCTGGCAAAGCCGAGCGTGTTTCGTTCGAGGTTCCAACCCTGCCCCTGTTCGTTCACGAGCGGCTATCAACGAAGGCGATTCTTGAGACGCTGACAGGGCACGAGCGGGATCGGCAGATGGAGCTAGAGCTCTTCGGCGATCCCCAGTTGTCGTTGGCCCAGCAGCTTGAAGCGTATGAGCATACCGGTGGGTGGGTAAACCGCCTGGTCCTGGGCGACTCGCTGGTCGTTATGAATTCTTTGTTGGAGTACGAGAGCCTGGGCGGACAGGTGCAGATGATCTACATCGACCCGCCCTATGGGGTGAAGTTCGGATCGAACTTCCAGCCCTTCGTGCGGAAGCGGGAAGTCAAGGACAACGACGACGGATCACTGACGCGCGAGCCGGAAATGGTGAAGGCCTACCGCGACACGTGGGAGCTCGGCCTTCACTCCTACCTCACATATCTGCGGGATCGACTACTGATGGCACGGGAGTTGCTGTCTGCGAGTGGAAGCGTGTTCGTTCAGATAGGCGATGAGAACGTCCACGACGTGCGTGCCTTGTTGGACGAGGTCTTCGGGTCCGAGAACTTCATCAGCCAAATAACTTTTGCGAAGACTAGTGGTTCGACAGGTGAGTTCCTCGCAGGTGCTGCCGACTACCTCCTCTTCTATGCACGTGACCGCGAGCGACTGAAGTTCCGGAGTGTCTATCGTTCGAAGGACTGGTCGCCGAGCGATGAAGGAGCCTACTCCTGGGTCGAACTGCCCGACGGTTCGCGAAGAAGGCTCTTAGGTCATGAGGAGGCGCCGCCTGGGGCGCGGATCTATCGTCTCGACAACCTCCAAAGTCAAAGCATTGGTCGCCAGAAAGGAGAAGGCGCGGCGAGCTGGTTCCCGGTGGAATTTGAGGGCCGAACTTGGCTACCTAGTGAACGGAGCCGGTGGAAGACGAACGAGGAGGGAATGGAGGCACTGAAGAAAGCCCGTCGACTGCAGGCAACCGAAGGTGGTCTCTATTACGTTCGCTATTTGGATGATTTTCCAGCGATAGCGTTCTCGAATGTATGGGATGACACAGTCATCGCTGGATTTGCATCCACAAAGAGATACGTCGTCGAGACGAGCACCAAAGTTGTCCAACGGTGTCTCCAGATGACGACCGACCCCGGGGATCTCGTACTTGATCCGACCTGTGGTTCGGGGACCACAGCGTACGTGGCCGAGCAGTGGGGCAGGCGATGGATCACCATTGACACGTCGCGCGTGCCGCTGGCCTTGGCGCGGGAACGGCTTCTGACGGCGACGTTCCCTTACTACGAACTGCGAGAAAAGGAGAGAGGTCCGGCGGGCGGGCTGGTCTACCGACGGCGTACGAATGCAAGGCGTCAAGAGGTCGGGGGTGTGATTCCCCACGTGACTCTCCAGTCGATCACAAATAATGAGCGTCCGAAAGAGGAGATCCTTAGCGATCGGCCGGAGGTTGACCACAAGGTAACGCGTGTCACCGGGCCATTCTGCCTAGAGGCGACAATCCCCACGCCACTCAACAGTGAGACGGATGGAGATGGCGAGACCGCCCAGGATAAGTCTTTGGTAGATCGGATGGTGGAGGTCCTCCGCCGCAATCCCTTACTGCAGCTCGGAGGCAATCGAACTCTCGCGCTGGGCAACGTACGGCACCCGGCCAAGTCGCTGACCATTGGGGCGGAGGCAGAGATTGAGGGAAGCGGAGGCAGTGTTGCGTTCGTGTTTGGACCTGAGAACGGAGCTATCAGCGAGCGCCTCGTATATGAAGGCGCGCGCGAGGCGCACGCCCGCAATTACGGGCAGCTCATCGTCGTGGGCTTCGCTATCGAGGCCGCCGCACGCGAGTTGGTCGACAAGTGCGCCGATCTCGTCGGCATCCCCGCGACGTACGTTCAAGCAACGCCTGACCTCGTGATGGGCGACTTGCTCAAGACGATGCGGTCGAGCCAAATATTTAGCGTCACCGGCCTGCCAGATCTTGCGATAACAAAGCTTCCACCGGAGGAGAAGGGAGATCCATTTCGGTATCAGGTGGAGCTGCGGGGGCTCGACGTCTTCGACCCGGTCACGATGGTGGCAGAACACCGCGCCGGGAGCGATGTGCCGGCTTGGTTCCTCGACACCGACTACAACGACCTCTGCTTCCACGTTTCGCAGGCCTTTTTCCCGCGTACAGGCGCTTGGGACAACCTCAAGAGAGCATTGAAAGACTCGTTCGAGGAGTCCGTGTGGGAGCATCTGGCGGGGACGACCTCTGCGCCCTTTCTCGAAGGAGAGAGGCGGAAGATCGCGGTCAAAGTAATCGATGACCGGGGCAACGAACTTCTAGTAGTGAAGAGCTTGGACGAGGTGCGATGACAGACAATCCCAGCTCGTTCGAAGTCGCCGAACCGATTCTCTCGTCTCCGTACGAGCAGCCTGTCGAGCATTGGGTGATCGAGGAGGGGAAGCTGCCGGAACGGCGAGCAGGCCGCCGGCCGGCCGGCTACTTCTATCGAGACCCATCAATTCCGATGTCGGGTGACGAGTTCACGCGTGGCGACTGGCTTGAGCTGGAATTGGTTAACAGAATCCGGAAGCGCCTCATGGAGTGGCGCGACAGACGGTACCCAGGTGTAACGCGGACGACCCTTGAGCTTCTCGAGTATTGGCGCCGAGACGGGCGGGAAACCCGGCTTTTCTTTCCGCAGATTGAGGCGGCCGAGACAATTATCTTCCTCGTCGAGGCGAGAGCCGATCTCTTACAGGGGATGGACGTGCGGCGTGAGGAAGGGTCGCGATTTCAGCGTCTGGCCTGCAAGATGGCAACAGGCTCGGGCAAAACTATGGTGATGGGGATGCTGGCGGCCTGGAGCATCTTGAACAAGGTTGCGAACAAGACCGCCAAGCAGTTTTCGGACGTCGTGGTCGTCGTCGCTCCGAATGTGACCATTAGGAATCGCCTGCGTGAGCTTGATCCCAACGAAGCCCAGGCTTCCATATACCGGACACGCGACCTTGTACCTGAGCATCTGATGCCGGATCTGCGCAAGGGACGAGTTCTCGTGAAGAACTGGCACGAGTTCGAGCTCAAAGGCATGCAGGCGGGGTCAAAGGTTCAAAAGAACGGCCAAGCCAGAACCGTGCGGGCCGTTGTAAAGCTCGGCGAGCGAACTACGACCGGGCGCGGCGGGCGCTATATGACCGAACAAGCGCTTGAGCTGGCGGCAACCCAGGGGACCGTCCGCATCCTCAAGGACCTCCGGCCAGGACAGCCTGAAGTCGTGGTCGAGGAGACCCGATATGTCGAATCGGATGCGCGCTGGATAGATCGAGTTCTCGGTAAAGAGGTGGGTGGCAAGCGCAACATCCTTGTCTTCAACGATGAAGCACACCACGCCTACCGCATTAAGGAGGCAGAGTCGCCGGAGAAGGAGGCTTACGAGGCACTAGACGAGGAGTCGATTGAGGAGTTCGCCCAAGAGGCCACCGTTTGGATAGAAGGGCTGGACCGGATTGCCGCTCTGCGCGAGGTCAACCTCTGCGTCGACTTATCGGCGACGCCGTACTACCTCGCGCGCGCCGGCACCGAAACAAACCGGATCTTTCCTTGGGTTGTCTCCGATTTTGGCTTGACGGATGCGATTGAGTCGGGGCTCGTAAAGATCCCGCAGTTGGCAGTTGCCGACCCGACCGGGGAAGACCGAGCCGCCTATTTCAACATTTGGCGATGGATCATGACAAAGCTGACGGCGCGCGAAAAGGGCGGCCGGAAGGCTGTTGTAGATCCTGAGGCGGTGCTGCGGTGGTCTAACGTTCCGATTCAGATAAGCGGCGATGACTGGGAGCAGACTTTTGAGGACTGGGCCTCGACCCCCGACGAGCCACGACCACCTGTGTTCATATTGGTCTGCAAGAACACAAAGCTGGCGAAGGTGATCTACGAGTGGCTCGCCGAGGGCTGGTCGTCGTTGGAAGTTCCTCGCTCTCCACTGGTCGAGTTGCGGAACGAGGGTGGTGCGCTGCGTACGATCCGGGTGGACTCTAAAGTCATCAGCGAAACAGATACCGACGGCGCGAAGTCGGATGAAACCGCATGGATGCGCGTGACATTAGACAACGTAGGCAAGCTCGACTGGCCGCATGATGAGCAAGGCAGGCCGATTTACCCGGACGGCTTCGAGGATCTGGCCACGAAGCTGGGTCGCGCGCTACATCCACCGGGCCGGGACATCCGGTGCATCGTTTCGGTCGGCATGCTGACGGAAGGCTGGGACTGCAACACCGTCACTCATATCGTTGGTCTGCGGCCGTTTATGTCCCAGCTTCTTTGCGAACAGGTGGTCGGGCGAGGACTCCGCCGCCGAGACTACGAGCTCGGGGAAAACGGCAAGTTGACGGAAGAGGTCGCGAAGATATTGGGCGTTCCCTTCGAGATGACGCCCTTCAAGAAGGTCGGGACCGGGCGCACTCCAAAGCAGAAGCGATACCACGTCGTCGCGGAACCGGCACGCGCGCGCTTTGAGATCAGCTTTCCCCGCGTTGACGGCTATCAGCAACAGATTAGGAATCGCATTAGCGTGGATTGGAAGCGGGTGCCGACAATCATCGTGGATCCAATGAAAATCCCGGATCAGGTAAAGATGAAGGCCGGCATCCCGTCGAATAGTGGGCGGCCATCTCTGCTCGGGCCAGGCACGCTTTCGGGTCTTGATCTTGATCGCTGGCGTGGAGAGCAGCGGCTTCAAGAGCGCGAGTTTGAGCTGGCAGCGACGCTCACAAGGGAGTACACTGGCCGGCCGACCTGCGAGGTTCCAGCGCACGTCCTCTTCCCCCAGCTTCTTGAGCTAGTTCGGCGCTTCGTCGCTGAGAAAGTCAAGGTCCACCGCGAGGAGACTCGCACGGACGTCTTTTTGTCACCGTACTACGGCTGGGCGGTCGAGGAACTTGTTGAGGCGATCACTCCCGCCGCATCGGACGGAGAGACACCCGAAATACCTCGTTACGAGACGGCTCGGCCTAAGGGCTCGACGTCCGAAGTGGATTTCTGGACGTCAAAGCAGGTGCGCGAGGTGCTGCACTCGCATTTGAACTACGTTGTTATGGATACGGCTCGATGGGAGCAATCCACAACCTATTACATCGACACGCACAAGAGCGTTGCTGCGTTCGTGAAGAACCAAGGGATGGGCTTCGCGATTCCTTACCTGCACAACGGCGAACCCCACGATTACATCCCGGACTTTCTCGTTCGGCTCCTTAACGGGACGACCCTCATCCTCGAGACCAAGGGCCATGACGAGTTGGCCGAAGTGAAAGTCGCTGCGGCTTACCGGTGGGTTAATGCCGTGAACGCTGATGGCTCGTTTGGCAGGTGGGACTACGCGATTGCTTATAACCCGAACGATGTCCCGGAACTCTTGACGCTAGCGGCAGCGCCGTCGTCCTCCTGATAGATGAGCTGGTTGGCGATGCAGCCGTGAGGAGTCTTGTAGGTCCCTCCCTGCCAGCGGGCTATCGCCCACCAAGCGCTCCGAAGATGTTAGTGAAGATGCTCCTGATCTGACCTCCCAAAAGGAGCAATACGCCGATGACGACCACCGCAATCAGCACCAGAATCAAGGCGTACTCCACCATCGCTTGACCATCTTGCCTTTTCTCCATGGCTCCCTCCTTACCTGACTTATCCCTTCCTACTACTCGATCTCCGGCTTCCGCTGCTGCTGCACGAGCTCCGATCGATATGTTGTCTCGAGTTGGCGGGCGCGAATCATTTGCCCTGTGTCCCGATACGCGGCGGTGAGGATTTGGGCGAGATCTTCACGTTCGGGCCGCCTACGGAGAACCTCTTCAAGGAGCGGTATCGTCTGCGGGCTGTCATGCCGTGCCTCGTAATGACGGGCGAGGCGGACTAGCAGTTGAGTGTGGAGATCATCTGCCAGCGTGCGGACGGCTCGAATAAGATCCCCCGCCGATCCCCGGCCGCTCGTCGTTTGCCTTTCGACTTCATCCCAAACAGGGAGGTACTCACCGCCGTAGTTGGCGATCGCGACCTCGATTGCTTTCGTCGCTGCCTCAGTTAGGAGGCCACTGCCTCCCGCCAGGTCGTCCGCCGTGGTTCGGAGTCTGGCGACGTCAAACTCGGCCGTCTCTAGGTCGAGGCTCAGGAGGTCTCCGTCTACCTTGACCCGATCGGCCAGGATGGCAGGGAGATCGTGTTGGAGGTCGCTCAGGCGACCACGAAGTCGACCTCGCTGCTGCTCCGGATCGATGCCAGGAAAAGCCTCTTCAGCCAGCACCTGTCGATGAACCGCGGAGCGAGGTCGTGCCGCCGCATGGGTGAGCAGAAAGAGCCATAGGAAGCAGAGCGTTGGTGCCCTCAGCAGCCGCGCTGTCAGATCTTCGCCAGCGTAGAGTAGCTGCAGATTTCCAAGAGATCGAATCGTTAACGGACCAGGAGGCTGCCGCGGCAGTTCTGCATGGGCCGGCGTCGATGGGCCGGCAGACGCGGTCGGCCCTGCATTCCTTGAGAGAAGCGTCGCCTCCCATTCGCGGCGCCAAGCCATCGGTGGCAGGACATATTGCCGCCGCACGGGTGGATGCGCTTTCGGCGCTGGCGGAAGCGATGGTGTCGTGGTTGACGGCAGGGCCAGGCGTCGGCGGCGACCCCGCGCCTCTGCCCACAGGCACAGTAGGTAGACCGGCAAGCCAAGCTGCGTCAGCCTGATGCCCTCACCGAGACCACTCATTGCGAAGCCTTGACCAAGCTCTGCCGGTGGTGCGAAGACGTAGACGCGATGGCCCTGGACAGTTGCGCGGAGGCGCTCTGCCAACGAATTGACCGCCCGCTTGGGTGCCAGCAGCACGAAAAGTAGCCAGATCGCCAGCAGGCTCACCGTGATCACCATGCGGCGGCTCCCTGGGGAAAGAGGTCCGGAAGGAGACTCCGACCTGCCTGGCGGAGTTGCCGTCCCGCCTCGCTCGCATTGGCGACGGCCCATGCCACGTCGCTGGCGCCGCGGTCACGAATGGCGCTGTCTTCAGGGATCTCCAGCACAAACTGAGAAGCCTGTTTTGGAAGTGATGGGTCGGCCGCTCGCCGCCGACCGCTGGTCAGAATCGTCTTCCCCTCAAGACCGAGGCCCCAGAGCCGGTCCACCCAACGCTGGAGCGTTCCATCCACAGTGGGGGGAGCCCACATCAGGAAGACCGCATCGGCAAGCTCCGCGGACACGGTCGCGAGCCAGCGGTCGTCGGCGGGAATGTCCAGGATGATCGCGTCGTAGTGATCTCGAAGCACCGGGAGGAGCTGCCGAAGTTGGGAAGCGCTCGGTTTCTCACGGCCCATCGCTAAGAACTCAATGCCTTCCGGATGACGGCCCGCCAGGTCGACGACATCGTCGTCTACCGCCGAGGATTGGGCGCGAAGATAGGCCTCGAGCGCCTGGCTGTCGAGCGATACTCCGCTCGGGACATCGTCACTCCTTAACAGGCACAGTGGCCTTAGACGTCGATTCGGCTCTTTGGCGATCCATCCTTGCGTGGCCAGCACGAACGCCAGCCCGCATGCCAGCGTGCTGGCACCGGATTTCGGCGTAACGCCAAGCACCACGATGAACGGCGAATTTCGACGGATTGCAGGCACACGCGGAGCGGCCAGCAGAGGTTCCTCCACGGACACGGACGGGGAAGGCGCCCTCACCGAGATATGAATGGCGACTGTGGCTGCCGCGACCACGAGCAAAATTCCCGCTGCCAAGCCGAGCGGAAGACTGCCCTCTGCCACTGCGCGGACCAGAGGCTGGCCGTTCAAGCCGAGCCGCCAGAGCACGAGGGACAATAGGACGGCGACCGCCAGGGTCGAAATCGAACCCGCGAGACTTCCGCGGTAGGGTTGCAGGGCGCTCTTATGGTCCATAGCTCAGACGTGCCGATTTCTTTGTTCTGAGAGTTGCTCCGCCCAACACGAACAGCCGCACCGTGAGGTTGGCGGTCACCGTGACGGTCGTTCCCTGGACGTCGCTCTGCCAAGAGGTCAATCCC
>Ga0209220_1000260_pt1 | contig 21280 bp, 23 predicted proteins | sample BlaSpr_A8_OM3_M3_FD_187984 | JGI IMG/M metagenome (GOLD analysis project Ga0209220, IMG submission 187984) | Forest soil microbial communities from Thunder Bay, Ontario, Canada - Black Spruce, Ontario site 2_A8_OM3_M3 (SPAdes) (version 2) | ecosystem: Environmental > Terrestrial > Soil > Boreal... | reverse complement strand
CGTTCTATAACCCATCGCATTCCTGGACGGATAACCGCGTCTTCGATCTTATGGTCGAGCGCACCTATGGCGCGATGAACAACGATGTGCTGATCTCCATCCCCTTGTTCGTGCTCATGGGCTACGTAATGGAGCGGGGCGCGCTGGTGGACAAGATGTTCTATAGCATCCAGCTCGCGTTCCGGCGGGTGCCGGCGTCGCTCGCGGTCGCCACACTGATCGTGTGCACGTTCTGGGGCATCGCCAGCGGCCTGGTCGGCGCGGTGGTGGTGCTGATGGGCGTAATCGCCTTCAATCCGATGCTCAAAGCCGGCTACGACGTGCGGCTTGCTTCGGGCGTTATCACCGCGGGCGGTACGCTCGGCATTCTCATTCCGCCCTCGGTGATGATCATCGTCTACGCCGCGGTCGCCGGACAGTCGGTAGTGAAGCTCTATGCCTCGGCAATGTTTCCCGGTTTCTTCCTGTCGTTCCTCTACCTCTTGTACATCGTCGGCTGGGCGTTGCTCAATCCCAAGATCGCGCCGCAATTGCCGGAATCCGAACAGCGGGTGCCTGTGTCCGACTGGGTGCGGAAATTTCAGCAGGCGTATTCGTCAAACATGCCGGTCGGTTTATTTGCCGCGCTGTTCAGGCCCGCAAAGGCGCTCGCTATCCGGAGCGACGACGGCCATCTGACCTACGTCATGCTTTGGAAGAATTTTCTCGCGGTGCTGTTTCCGCTCGTTCTTGCGGCGGTGACCTTGTGGGGAATCTGGTGGTACGTGGTGATCCACCCGCTGACCGACATCCGGCAGGAGGCAAGCATCGCGCAGGAACAGATCGCGCCTACCGCTTCCGCTCCGGCGACGCAACGGGCGGACCCGGACAAGCCGCAGGAACTGGGAACCGGCGCGACCGAACCCGACTCGGAAACGCCGGCGCAGGAACCGAAAGGCGTAGAACAGGTGGGCAGTCCGGAACTGCTAAAGCAAGGGGCGCCCGCGCCCGCGGAAGCAGGTCCGCCGCCCGCGTTTTATATCTATTTCTGGCTTGTCGTTGCAGCCACCGCCCTTGTGCTTCTCTGGTATTACTGGAAGCTGGAGGCCGAGGCGTTCGAACTGCTGAAGCTGCTGATCTCGTCGGTCATGCCGCTGGGCATCCTAACCCTCGTGGTGCTCGCGGTCATCCTGTTCGGCATAACCACCGCTACCGAGTCTGCCGGGATCGGTGCTGCTGGCGCGTATCTGCTTGCGCTTCAGGGAGGCAAATTCAACTGGGAACGCCTCAAGCAGACAGTATTTCTGACTGCCAAAACCACCGCAATGGTGTGCTGGCTCTTCATCGGCTCGGCGCTGTTCTCGGGGGTGTTCGCGATCCTGGGCGGTCAGCAGCTGGTCGAGACGTGGGTAATGAGCCTCAACATGACGCCGGTGCAGTTCATGATCCTGTCGCAGGCGATCATCTTCCTCCTCGGCTGGCCGCTCGAGTGGACCGAAATCATCGTCATCTTTGTGCCGATCTTCCTGCCGCTGCTCAAGCACTTCGACATCGATCCGATCCTTTGGGGCACGCTGGTGTTCGTCAACCTGCAGGCGGCTTTCCTCTCGCCGCCGGTGGCGATGTCGGCGTTCTACCTGAAGGGCGTATCGCCTAAGCATGTGACGCTCAACCAGATCTTCGCCGGCATGATGCCTTATATGCTGATCGTGATTCTGTGCATGGTGATCATGTACCTGTGGCCGGGCATGACTTTGTGGCTGCCGAATTACTTGTACGGGGCAGGATAGACTCGCCTTGGCTCCGGCAGCAGGGGTAATCGGGATGGAGCAGCTGCCAATACGTCGAATCTATTTCTTGCAAATCTCTGCTAGCCGACCAAGCCACATGTCGCGTTTCGCGCGACGAAATTGGAACCAGATTCTGTATCGAGGAAACTCCGGATCCGGCACGTTTACTGCGACCCAGTGGTGTGTGATACCGAGCATCGATTCGTGCACGGGTTCCAGCGATAGGACTTGCTTAGGGGAGAGCACTTTCGCATGAGGCCAATCAACCAGCACGAGCCTGTTTTTCTCTTTTTCATAACCCACATAGGTGTCGCCCTTCCGATGGCAAAGGTCGGCCTTAAAGTCCGGCGGCAATAGCGCAGCCACCTTTTCCCCGGCCGTATCACCCCTCATGAACAGCCGATACGAGAACCATATACCGATAGCGAATCCCACAAAAATGAGTATTCCAATAATCGTGCCCACTGCTGGTGCCTCCTTCCCCGTCTATGGTAACAGGGCAACGGCTAGCCCTTTTGTGCCCCCGAACGCGATCTTCGCTGGCATGATGCCGTTCATGGGGATTCAGGTCATCGCCGTGGTGATTCTGTACGTGTTTCTGCAGATTAGCCTCTGGCTGCCAAGCGTCGTGTACGGGCGCTAGCGCTTCGTGGAAGCGGTTTCGCCCGCCTCGCTGGCGGCCACCGAGGCCGCGAGAAAGATCCGCGAAGGCCTGTTGACGTCCGAAGAACTGGTTTCGGCGTGTCTGGAGCGCATTCGCGCAGCAGAACCCTCGGTGCAGGCCTGGGCCTTCCTCGACGAGCAGCACGCGCTCGAGCAGGCGCGTGCGGCGGACGAGCGCAAGCGCTCGGGCGAGCCGATCGGCCCGCTGCACGGTGTTCCGGTCGGCCTCAAGGACATCATCGACACGGCCGACATGCCGACCGAGAACGGCACGGTACTGCACAAGGGACGCACGCCGCGCGACGATGCCGCCGTCGTGACGAAGTTGCGCGCCGCGGGCGCCATCATGCTCGGCAAGACGGTGACTACCGAGTGCGCCTATTTCGCACCGGGGAAGACGCGCAATCCGCACAATCCGGAGCACACGCCGGGCGGCTCGTCGAGCGGCTCGGCCGCCGCAGTGGCCGCCGGCATGGTGCCGCTTGCGCTCGGTAGCCAGACCAACGGCTCGACCATCCGGCCGGCCGCGTTCTGCGGTGTATACGGGTTCAAGCCGACGCATGGACTGATTCCGCGCTCCGGCATCCTGGAGCTTTCGCGCACGCTCGACCACGTGGGATTGTTTGCTCGCACCATCGACGACATCGCGCTCCTCGCCGAGGAGCTCGCCGGCTACGATGAGCGCGACCCGGACACGCGGCCGCGTGCCCGTATTCCTTTTCAAATGATTTCCTCTGAAGAACCGCCCATCGAACCGATGCTGGCGTTCGTGAAGACGCCGCATTGGGAGAAGGTCGATGGCGAGACGCGCGAGGCGTTTGCCGAGCTCGCTGCGGCGCTTGGCGAACGCGTCGAGGAAGTCGAGCTGTTTCCGTCGGCAGCCGATGCCTGGAACTGGCACAAGATCATCATGGAAGCCGAGATGGCGGCGAACTTCGAGCGCGAGTGGCGGCAGGGCCGCGACAAGCTCTCAGAGCAGCTGCGTTCCCTGATCGAGCGCGGACGCGAAACGCGCGCCGTCGATTACCAGCGCGCGCTGCGTGCGATCCGGCCGATGGTCGAGAGCTTCGACGAGCTTTTCATGGAGCGTTACGACGCGATTCTCACGCCCGCCGCGCCGGGCACCGCCCCCAAAGGGCTGGGCGCAACCGGCGATCCCTCCTTCTGCACGCTCTGGACGCTGTGCGGAATGCCGGCGATATCGCTGCCGCTGATGCAGGGCTCCAACGGGCTGCCGCTCGGGGTGCAGCTGGTCGGACGCCGCGGCTTCGACGCGCGGCTGCTGCGCACAGCGCGCTGGCTGGTCGAGGCGGCGCGCTAGACCGAGGCGGTCTGCGCTCTGAGCCTCACCTTGCTAGGCAGCACGGCGCACGCGCTCTGAAAGCGAGTAGCAATAGCGCCGCAACCGGTTCAGGTCCGCAGTGGCGATCGTCTGGCGCAGGAATTCCATGTTGCGGCTGACCTCGGACTGGTACAGGTTCGGGCCGCCGAAGTGCGCCTCGGCGTAGCGGTCCACCGCGCCGAGCTTCTTGTCGATGCGGTCGCGCGCCACGTACTCGTAGAACCCGGGCGTCTTGATGATCAGGTCCTCGCCTGAGGCGTAGCGCACCACTTCGCGGCCGTCGGGCAGCCGCTCGCGCGCGATATTGCCCAGGACGAACTCCCGGTACAGAAACTCGCGGCATTTCTCCAGGTACATGCGATCGGACATTTGCGCGATCAGGTCGGCCGTGCCGACCATGCAGCCGAGCAGCCGGTCCTTCGGGTCGGCCACGTAGATATCGTGGATCTCCATCTCGTAGCCTGTGAAGTGCACCAGTTGCGCCGCGACCTGAGCCTCGGCGCCAAATCCGAGCTGCGGCAGGTAGGCGGTGACGAAGTCGGCGCTGCGGCTGACGTGGGTCTTGGTGAACACGGCGCCGTTCTCGACTTGCGACTCCGACAGCCGTTTCATGTAGCCGGCGTCGTGCAGCAGCGCCACCAGCACTCCGAGAATCGCGCGCCGCACCCCGAGGCGATCGGGCTCGGCGCACGCGCGCTCGTGGCCGTCGATCAGCCGCGCCATGGCGAGCGTGACGTCGAGCGAATGGCGGATGTCGTGGTACAGCGTGTCGCAAGCTAGGTAGCCGGGGAAGCGGCCTTCGAACAGCGCGCGGAAGTCGCCGAAGGCGCGCATCAGCGGGGTTAGATCTTCTCCAGGGTAGCGGGCGGCGAAAAGCTCGAGCACCGCGTCGCGGACCCGCTGCGGATCCTCGACGTTTATGCGGTTGGTGACGTCGTTCTGGTTTAGTCGGTCTTGCATGGCGCGCCCGCGGCGTTCCCCTCGCCGCGCAGGCACACAAACCCGACTGGGATTATTCCCCCGCGCCGCGCGGGAGGCAAGGAAAGCGCGTTATTTTCGCGCCGAGTGAATGAAAGGGGAGACGGCCTGTAAGCCGGGTTCTGTGGACACCGGCCGGGCGAACCCGGCCGGGCCGGCAGCCATTCCTCTGGGCCCCGGGTTGCCCCGGGGCTCTAGCCACCTACCCGCAAGCATCGGCCGAGCCGGCCTGCAGTGTGTTTCCACACCTCGCTTGCCTATTTGGTGTTGCTCCGGATGGAGGTTGCCGCGTTTCACCCCTCGGCTGTTGGGCCGAGGACTCGTCTCTGTGGCCCTGTTCGTCACGTCGCCGTGCCAGGGGGTTACCCTGCATCCCGCTCTGCGGAGCCCGGACTTTCCTCTATGCCGCCTCGCGGCGCACAGCGGCTGCCTGGCCGACTCCCGAGGCTGGATTTTACCGCCTGCGGGGTCCATAGGCGCGCGGAGAATCGCGCCGGAACGGCCGGAAATAGCGCGTGTCGTCGTAAAACTCGGGCTTTTCGTTCCCCGGGAACCATCCGGGGTAGCCGAAGATGGGAAGGGGCGCCAGCTCGCGCGGCGTAGATTGCGCGGAGCGCTGCGCAAGCCAGGCAGCCGCTTGCGCATCGGTGTCGGCGTCCGGCGCAACGAAGATTGCCTTGCAGGTGATGCCGGGCCACGGCACGAGCGCTTTCTCCAGCACCGCGTGGCCGAGTACGGCGATGCGCATGGAGCGCAGCAGGCGGCTGCGCTGCTCCCAGAACAGCTCCTTCCAGCGAAAGCCCCGCAGCAGGGACAGCAGTTCGCCATCCGCGCAGGCGACGATGGCGCCGCCCTCGTCGAACAGCGTCAGCAGATCGCGCAGGCGGCCGCGACGGCCCCGCTCGTGCGCGATGCGCTCGGCGTGCATGGCGTTGATCCGTGCCTTCGTTTTCGGGAACGCGAGCCAGGCGAGCGCGTTGAACAGATCGTGCAGGCTCTCCGGTCGCGTTTCGACGCAACCCGACTCGAACACGCGCACCTCGTAGTACGCGTCTGCGGCCGCGGGCGGCACGAAGCGCACCGGCCGGCCGCTTTCGGTGCGCAAGCCGGCGGCGTCAGCAAGCGAATTGAGGCCTTCCAGCGTCGCGCGCGCGGCCTGCAATCGCTCGAGCCACGGCCTGAGCGGATCGAAAACCGGCTGGCTTAGACGAGCTTCCAGGGAATCGTTTCCCCGGCGCGAAGCGGTACCAGCTCTTCGCCGCCGAACGCGAGGCGCTCGGGCGCTTTCCATTCTTCACGCACGAGAGTGATGGTGTCGCGGTTCAACGGCAGCCCGTAGAACTGCGCGCCGAACACCGAGGCGAATCCTTCGAGCTTGTCGAGCGCGCCGGCCTCCTCGAACGCGATCGCGTATAGCTCGATGGCCGCGTGCGCCGTATAAATTCCGGCGCAACCGCAGGACGTCTCCTTGGTGTGGCGCGCGTGCGGCGCGCTGTCGGTGCCGAGAAAAAACTTCGGACTGCCCGACGCCGCCGCCTCGACCAGCGCCTCGCGGTGATCCTCGCGTTTCAACACGGGCAGGCAGTAGTGGTGCGGCCGGATGCCGCCCATGAAAAGCGCGTTGCGGTTCATGAGCAGGTGGTGCGCGGTGATCGTGGCGGCGATGTTGGGACCGGTGACCTCGATGTACTGCACCGCGTCGCGCGTCGTGATGTGCTCGAGCACCACCTTGAGCTGGGGAAAGCGATCGACGGTGGGTCCGAGAACCTCCTCGATGAAGGCCTTCTCGCGGTCGAACACGTCGATCGCAGGGTCGGTCGATTCGCCATGGATCAGCAGCGGCAGGCCGACTTCCTGCATTTTTTCGATGGCGTGGAAGCAGCGCGAAAGGCGGGTGACGCCTTCGTCGGAGTGGGTCGTCGCGCCGGCAGGATAGAGCTTCACGCCGAATACCTGTCCCGAAAGCTTTGCGCGGGCGATCTCCTCGGGCGGCGTGTCGTCGGTCAGGTATAGCGTCATCAAAGGCTCGAAGGCCATGCGCGGCGGCAGCGCGCGCAGGATGCGGCTGCGGTACTCGAGCGCCTGCTGCGTGGTTCGCACCGGAGGCTTCAGGTTCGGCATCACGATGGCACGGGCGAAGCGCCGCGCGCTGTCGGCGAGCACCGAAGCCATGGCGGATCCGTCGCGCAAATGCAAATGCCAGTCGTCGGGGCGCTTCAGCGTGAGCCGGTCCATCGGCCGAATTCTACTTGGCGCGCTCGATCGCCTTGCGGTACAAGACGCTCCTTGGAATGCCGGTGATGCGGGCGGCGAGCCGCGCCGCTTCGCTTGGCGCCAAAGCCTCCAGCAGCGCTTCGAGCACCCGTTCGGCCTCGAGGGTCTGCGCCGGCTGCGGCTCGCCGGGCGCGAGCACCAGCACGAATTCGCCTTGCTGGCGATGCGTATCCGCGAGCAGCCAGGCCCGGGCTTCGCCCAGAGGCAAGCGCGCCAGCTCCTCGAATTTCTTCGTCAACTCGCGGGCGATCACCACTTCGCGCGCGGCTCCAAAGCGGGCCACCAGGTCCTCCATAGTCTCGAGCACGCGGTGCGGCGCCTCGTACAGGATCACGGGCCAAGGCAGGTCGAGGCCCTCCAGAGCCTTGCGGCGCGCTGCTCGGCGGGCTGGGAGGAATCCGGCGAACAGAAATCGCTCGGCCGCGAATCCGGAGGCCGAAAATGCCGCCACGGCGGCGCTGGGGCCCGGCACCGGCGTCACGCGAATGCCTGCTCGGTGCGCCTGCTCTACGAGCATCGCGCCGGGATCGGACAAGGCCGGCGTGCCGGCATCGCTGACCAGCGCCACGTTCTTGCCCGCGCGCAGGGCCTCCAGCAGCTTGGCGGCGGCGGCGCGCTCGTTGTGCTCGTGCAGCGCAAACGTGCGCGCCGAGATGGCGTGCCGCGCGAGCAGCGTGCGGGTCGTTCGCGTGTCCTCGCACGCGATCAGGTCCGCCGCCCGCAGCGCTTCGACCGCACGCGGACTGGCGTCGGCCAGGTTGCCGATCGGCGTGGCGACGACATAGAGGATGCCCGGGATCATTCGGTCAACGGCGGCTGGCACAGTTTCGTTAAGCCTGCCATGAACTGGGCTGGGGCGCGAGCCGAGGATCTTTGTGCGGGCCTGCTGCGGGCAGCAGGCTTGCGGCTGCTCGAGCGAAACTGGCGCTGCCGGCTCGGAGAGATCGATCTTATCGCCGAGGAGGGCGGCACGCTGGTGTTTGCCGAAGTCCGCATGCGCCAGAGCGCCAATTACGGCGGCGCAGCGGAGAGCGTGACCGTGGCGAAGCGCGCCCGCTTGCTCGCCACCGCGCGGCTCTACATGTCCGGGCGCCGCGATGCGCACTGCCGCTTCGATGTTTTTCTCATCGACGGCGTCGCAGGGCATGTGCAGTGGATCCGCAACGCGTTTGGCGAATAGGGCTGCTCGCCGCCTTGCTCGCCACATGCCCGGTGCGCGCGGACGAGCGCACGCCCAGCGTGCGCTTGGTGGTGCAGAGTTCTCCGCTTGCAGGTTTCCGGTATCACGCCGCTGCGGAAGTATGGGACCAGCTGCGGGTGGGCGACGCTCTCGAGCTCGTTCGCGAGCCGGACAATCCCCATGACGCAGCCGCTGTGTGCGTTGCGTGGCGCGGCCGCAAGCTCGGATATGTGCCGAAGCGCGAAAATGTGGCGCTCGCCTGGGGCCTGGACCGCGGCGAGCCGCTGCGCGCGCGCATCAGCCGCCTCGCGCGCCATCCCAATCCGGCGCGCCGCATCGAGTTCGAGGTTTACTTCGAGTAGAATCGAAGGCATGGGACACGCGGAGCAGAACGCGGCACTCTCGGCGCGCGTGGCCGGGCACTTTGCCGAGAGCGCGAATCTCAAATTGACCGCCGCGCAGTCGTTGGCGGCGCCCGTGGCGCGCGCAAGCGTGTTGCTCGCCGACTGCCTGCGGGGCGGCGGCAAGGCGCTCGCCTGCGGCAATGGCGGTTCGGCGGCCGATGCGCAGCACTTCGCGGCGGAGCTCATCAACCGCTTCGAGATCGAGCGCCCGCCGCTCGCGGCGGTGGCTTTGACGACGGACAGCTCGACGCTGACGTCGATCGCCAACGACTACGCCTACCAGCAGGTCTTCTCCAAGCAGGTGCGCGCGATCGGCCGGCGCGGCGACGTGCTGCTTGCAATCTCGACCAGCGGCAACTCCGGCAATGTCGTCGAGGCGATCGGCGTCGCGCACGAGCTGGGCGTGCGCGTGATTGCGTTGACGGGAAACGGCGGCGGCAAGATGGCCTCCCTCATCAGACCCGAAGACGTGCACATTTGCGTGCCGCATCGGAGCACCGCCCGGATCCAGGAAGTGCATTTGCTGGTGCTGCATTGCCTGTGCGACGGCATCGACTTCCAGCTCTTCGGCTCGAAAGGATGAAGCAGGCAACCCGGCTGGCGTTGGCACTCCTTGCGAGTGCCGCCCTCCTGCAGGGCTGCGAGCTCGCGCTCATCGGCGCCGGCGCCGGCGCCGCGTACTCTACGTTCGAAGACCGCCGCTCCTCCGGTACGCAGCTCGACGACGACGCGATCGACCTGCGCGCCTCCAGCCGGATCGGCGATCGCTTCCCCGACAAGATTCACGTCAATGTCGCCGTGTTCAACCGCACGGTACTCGTCACCGGTGAGGTCCCCGATGAGGCGTCTCGTGCAGAGGTGGAAAGGATCGTGCAGGGCGTCCCGAACGTGCGCGCGGTGACCAACGAGCTGCAGCTCGCGCCGGTCACGTCGCTGGGCGAGCGTACCAGCGACACATTCATCACCACCCAGGTCAAGGCGCGCTACCTCAAGGCGAAGGCCTTCAACCCGGTACATGTCAAGGTAGTTACCGAGGCAGGCGTCGTGTATCTGATGGGCGTGCTGACCCAGCGCGAGGCCGACGACGCGGTCGACATCGCGCGTACGACCAGCGGCGTACGCAAGGTGGTGAAGATCTTCGAATACTGCAAGGCGAGCGATGACGTCTGCCGGCCGCGTCCCAGCCCGCCGGCCGAGAAGCCGAAACCGGCGCCGTGATCCAGCGTGCAGGCTTCACCGCCGGCCTACGAATCCAAGATCCGCGCACCGCGCGAGCTGGATCGCTGGATAGCGCAGCTGCCGCGGCCGCTGGTATTCACCAATGGCGTGTTCGACATACTGCATCGCGGGCATGTCGCCTACCTCGCGCGCGCCCGGGCGCTCGGTGCGGCGCTGCTGGTGGCGCTGAACAGCGATGCCTCCGCCAGGCGCCTGGGCAAGCCGCTCGAGCGGCCGATCAATTTGCTGGAAGATCGGCTTGCGCTCATCGCCGCGTTGTCGATGGTCGATGCCGTGACCTGGTTCGAGGACGAGACGCCGGCTCACCTCATCGCGCAGTGCCGGCCAGACGTGCTGGCGAAGGGCGGCGATTGGCCAATGGACCGCATCGTCGGGGCGAAGGACGTTCTGGCGCGCGGCGGGCGCGTGGTGTCGATCCCTTTCGAGCATGAGCGCTCCACGACGGCGCTCCTGGAGCGCATCCGCGGCGCTAAAGCTTGAGCTGGTAGCAGACCGCGCCCGGCGTTGGCATCGGGAGATACGGCGCAGATTCTGCGAAATCGAGCGAGCGGTACAGCGCGATCGCCTGCTCCATGCTGGGCAGCGTGTCGAGCACCACTCTGCGGCGGCCGCTCTTGCGCGCCGCGGCGATCGCCGCTACCGCGAGCGAGCGCCCCAGCCCCTGTCCGCGGTAAGCCGGGCGAACATAAAGACGCTTCATCTCGACCGTGTCGGGATCGAGCGGCCGCAACGCCACGCAGCCCGCGCTGCCCGACGCATCGAGGGCAAGCAGCAGCCGTCCCGTGGGCGGCGCGTATTCCCCTGGCAGGGTCGCCAGCTCGCGCTCCAGGCCGGCGAAGCAGCACGGCGCATTTACGGCGCGCGCGTATTCGGCGAACAACGCGCGCACGGCGGCGAGCTCTCCGGCCTGCGTCGCGTGGACGATATTGGCCATATACTATTCTTTCATGCGCCTCCATCAGCTGAAAGTCGACTACGACGCGGAGCAGGACCGGCTGCTGATGCTGGTCGCGACCAGCGAGGGCGTGGAGTTGCGGCTCGCGCTGACGCGCCGCTTCGTCAAGCTGTTGTGGCCGCTGCTGGTTAAGCTGGCCGAGGAAGCGAGCCCCCGCATCCGCACGCAGGCCAATCCGGAAGCGCGCAAGGCGCTGCTCGGGTTGGAGCACGAGTACGCGGTGTCGAAGGCGGACTTCTCCAAACCTTACGACGCGGCGCCGAGCGCAACCCCTCTGGGCGAAGCGCCGCTGCTGCTCGCGCGTATCCAAACCGGTCATGATCGCAACGGTCAGCCCGTCGTGGCCCTGCATCCTTCGGAGGGACAGGGTTTGACGCTGACGTTCGACTCGGTGCTGTTGCACTCGGTGTGCCGCCTGCTGCAGGCCGCAGTCCGGAAAAGCGATTGGGACATGGAGTTGAAGCTGCCGGGCACCGAGCCGCAGGACAGCGCCGAGCGCCCGCTGCGCACCCTCAATTGATTTATAATTCAAGGCTTTCCCAGTCAGCAGGGCAAGGCGTCTCGTCATTAGTTCGGCCTTCGACCAACTCGGCCTGATCGCGCCGCTCACCGCGGCGGTCCGGGAACTCGGCTACGAGAAACCCACGGCGGTGCAGGAGCAGGCCATTCCCCTGGTGCTTGCCGGACGCGATCTCATGGCAGGCGCGCAAACCGGCACCGGCAAGACCGCCGCGTTCGCGCTGCCGATCCTGCAGCGCCTCGCGCCCCAGGCCAGCAGCTCGGCATCCCCGGCGCGCCACCCGGTGCGCGCGCTGGTTCTCACGCCGACGCGCGAGCTTGCCATCCAGGTCGCCGAGAGCTTTGCCGAATATGGCAAAAACCTCCCGCTGCGCAGCACCGTCGTCTACGGGGGCGTCGACATGAACGCGCAGATCGCGCAGCTGCGCAGAGGGGTCGAGGTGCTGGTGGCGACGCCGGGACGGCTCCTCGATCACGTGCAGAACAAGACGGTCATGTTGAACCAGGTATCGGTCTTGGTGCTGGACGAGGGCGATCGCATGCTGGACATGGGGTTCCTGCCCGACATCAAGCGCATCATCGCCCTGCTGCCGGCGCAGCGGCAGAACCTGCTTTTCTCGGCCACCTTCCCCGACGAGATTCGCACCCTCGCCAAGACTCTGTTGCGCAATCCGGCCGAGCTTCAGATCGCGGCCCGCAATGCGGCGGCCGAGCTCGTCACTCACGTGCTGCATCCGGTAGCGCGGGAGAAAAAACGCGAGTTGCTCGCCTACCTCATACAGACACGCGAACTGCGTCAGGTCCTGGTATTCACCGGCACCCGCATCGGCGCCAACCGTCTGGCTCACCAGTTACGGCGCGACCATATCCATTGCGATGCCATCCATGGCGACAAATCGCAGGCCGAGAGGCTCGTCGCGCTGGAGGACTTCAAGTCGGGCAAGACCAATGTGTTGGTGGCGACCGACGTTGCGTCGCGGGGTTTGGACATCGAAGGCCTGCCGCAGGTGATCAATTTCGACATGCCGCATTCGCCGGAGGATTACATCCACCGCATCGGCCGCACCGGCCGCGCCGGGCTCACCGGCGAGGCCATTTCACTGGTTGCGCCCGAGGATCTCGAGTCGATCGCGGCCATCGAGAGGCTGATCAAGAAGCGCATCGAGCGGGTGCTGGTTCCCGGATTCCAGCCCAACGCCGGCACGGTCGCCGCGCTGATGGGCGGAGAACCGTCGCGGCCGCCTCGGCGCGACGCGAAAGCGCGCGCAGTCGACCCGATCTTCTCCAAACCTTACGAGCCGGCATCCTCGTCCCCGCCGGCGCCCGCGGCGCAGAAGCCAGAGCCGGCGCAAAGCAAGCGCAAGCAACCCCAGGTCGCGGCGCTGCTGGGCGGACTTAAGCGCGTCTGAGATCTATACGCATCGAGCGCCGTCGACCTCGATGCATACCCCGCTGATGATGGCCGCCTCGTCCGAGGCGAGGTAAAGGCAGGCATTCGCCACGTCGAGCGGAGTGGAAAAACGTCCCAGGGGAATCGTGGACAAGAAGCGCTTCTTCGCTTCCTCGGTCAGCGCCCCGCCGGCAAATTCTGCAGACAGCGAGGTTTCCGGGCTGAACACCGGATTGACGCAATTCACGCGGATGCGGTCCGGGCCGAACTCGGCGGCCATCGACTTCGACATCAGGATCACGGCTGCCTTGGAGCTGTTGTAGACGGTCAGCCCGGGCCGCGGACGGATGCCGGCCGTCGAGGCGATATTCACGAAGCAGCCACCGCCGCGCTTGCGCAAGACCGGCACCGCGTGCAGCGCCGACAGGTAAACGCTTTTCACATTCACGGCGTAGACCTTGTCGAACTCGCTTTCCGTGACTTCGAGGTACGGCTTGTTGCGGTGGGTCCAGCCGGCGTTGTTGACCACGATATCGAGGCCCGGGCCGGCTGCCTGAACGAGCTTCGCCCAGTCGGCGCTCTGCGTGACGTCCGCGGCAACGAACTTCGCTCCGATTTCCTTCGCTACGCGCGCCCCCGCCTGCGCGTTGATGTCGGCGATCAGTACCTTCGCTCCTTCGCGCGCGAAGCGCGTGGCAATTCCCTCGCCGAAGCCGGAACCGCCTCCGGTGACGATGGCCAGCTTGTCCTTGAGCCGCATCTAGCCTCCGTGCAGGTCCTTGAACGGGCTATGGTCGCATAACTCGTTCACATAGCGCGTGATGCCCGCGGCTTCGCGCTCGAGAAAGTTCTCCACCGCGCGCGCGAATTTCGGATGCGCGAGCCAGTGCGCCGAATACGCCTCGACCGGCAGCAGGCCTCGAAACAGCTTGTGCTCGCCCTGCGCGCCGCCTTCGAATACTTGCAGGCCGCGCGCGATCGCGTATTCGATCGCCTGGTAATAGCAGCACTCGAAATGAAGCAGCGGCAGCTGCTCGATGGCGCCCCAGTACCTGCCGTAGAGGGTGCTGCTGTCGGAAAGAAACAGCGCCGATGCGATGGGGCGCGTGGCCCGTTCGGCGATCAGCATTGCCGCGTGCGGGGCGAGCGTCGCGCCCAGCCGCAGGAAAAAATCCAGGTTCAGATACGGAGTGGAGCGGTGCGCCGCGTAGGTGTTGCGATAGCAGCGGTTGAAGAATTCCCAGTGACGCCGCTCGATCGCGCGCCCTTCCAGCCAGTGGAAACTTACGCCGGCTTCTCGCAGCTTGCGCCGCTCCTGGCGGATATTCTTTCGCCGGGCATGCGTCAGGCGCGCGAGGAAGGCCTCGAAATCCGCGTAGCCCTGGTTGCGCCAGTGAAATTGCACGGTGCGACGCAACAGCATGCCGTGCTGCTCGAGCAGGCGGGCTTCGTCATCGCTGGGGAAAAGCACGTGCAGCGACGAGGTGTCCTTGGCAATCTCCAGCGCCGCTCCGATGAGCACGTGCCGCTCTGCATCGCTCTTGGCAAGCAGCCGCGAGCCCCGCACCGGTGTGAACGGGACGGCGGACAGCAGCTTCGGGTAGTAGTCGATTCCGTTGCGCTCATGCGCGTCGGCCCAGGCCCAGTCGAACACATACTCTCCGTACGAATGGGACTTCACGAACAGAGGCATCGCGCCGACCAGCGCCCCGGCGCGGTGCAGCACCAGGATCTGCGGCAGCCACCCGGTGCGGCGGCTCGCGCATCCCGTCTCGATCAGCGCCGACAGGAATTCATGGCGCACGAACGGCTGCTCTCCGGCCAGGGCATTCCATTCCGCCGGGTCGATGCCGGCGAGCGAGTCGACGATCCGGACGCTTTTCACAGGTCATTCTACGAGTGCGTCCCGGCGCGATACAATGCTCGCTTGCCGCGGAGGACAGGATGAAGAAGATCGAAGCCATCGTGAAACCGTTCAAGCTCGACGAGGTGCGCGAAGCGCTCTCGGAAGTGGGGGTCAGCGGCCTCACCGTCACCGAAGTGAAGGGATTCGGCCGGCAGAAAGGCCACACCGAGCTCTATCGCGGCGCCGAGTACGTGGTCGATTTCCTGCCCAAGGTGAAAATCGAGGTCGTGGTGCCGAACGGCCAGGTCGAGAGCGCCATCGACGCGATCGTCAAGTCGGCTCGCACCGGCAAGATCGGCGACGGCAAGATCTTCGTCACGTCGGTCGAGCACGTGGTGCGCATCCGCACCGGCGAGACCAACGAAGCGGCGGTCTAGCGCACGTTCTTGAGCAGTACCAGCACCGCGCCGGCGCCGCCCTGGGCCGCCGGTGCCTGGCAGAAGGCGAGCACCTCGTCGCGCAGCGACAGCCATTTGCGCAGCTTCCCCTTGAGGACCGGTTCGCGGTTATGCGAGCCCAAGCCCTTGCCGTGCACGATGCGGACGCAGCGCAAGCGCCGTGCCATGCAGCGGCGCAGGAAGTCGCTGACGCTCACGGCCGCTTCCAGGCGGTTCATGCCGTGCAGGTCGAGGTGGTCCTCGACTACCCAGTGGCCGCGGCGCAGCTTGCGCAGCACGTCGCGGGAAAGACCGTCGCGCAGGAAGGCGAGCTCCTCCCCGGATTCGATGGCGTCGTCGAGGCAAAGCGGGCCGGTCAGCGATTCGGCCAGCGCGGCGCGCTCGTCGAGCCGGGTCTGGCGCGGAAACGGCGCCGGGCGCGCGCGGCGCAGGACCGCGCGCCGACTGCGGGGGAGAGGTTCCACCCCTTGCAGCGCCTGGCGAAAATCCTCGTCTTCAGGCGGCAAGGCCATCGAGAAATTTCTCCGCATCGAGAGCAGCCATGCAACCGCTGCCGGCACTGGTTACGGCCTGACGATACACGTGGTCCTGGACATCTCCGGCCGCGAATACTCCCGGGACGCTGGTCGCGGTCGCGAATCCTTCGCGTCCGCCGCGCGTGACGATGTAACCGTTCTCCATCTCGAGCTGCCCGGCAAACAGCTCGGTATTCGGCGTATGCCCGATGGCGACGAACAGGCCTTTCGCCGGAATCTCGCGCAGGGCATGGTTCTTCAGGTTTCTCACCTTCACCCCGGTCACGCCGGTTTTGTCACCGAGCACTTCTTCCACCACGCTGTCCAGGACGAGCGAGATCTTGCCCTCCGCGACGCGCTTCAGCAACTTGTCCACCATGATTTTCTCGGCGCGGAATTTTTCACGTCGGTGCACCAGCACGACATGGCGGCAGATATGCGCCAGGTAGAGCGACTCTTCGACAGCGGTATTGCCGCCGCCGACCACGATGACTTCCTGGCCCTTGTAGAAGAAACCGTCGCAGGTGGCGCATGCGGACACGCCGCGGCCCATGTATTTCTGCTCGGAGGGCAATCCCAGATATTTTGCAGAGGCGCCGGTGGCAATCACCAGCGCGTCGCTGGTATACGTCGCGGCGTCGCCTTCCAGGGCAAACGGCTGGCGGCGCAGATCGACGCGTTGGACATGATCGAAGAGGAGCTCCGTCTCGAAGCGCTTGGCGTGTTTTTCGAAGCGCGCCATCAGCTCGGGTCCCTGCACGCCGTCGGCATCAGCCGGCCAGTTATCCACATCCGTCGTGGTCATCAACTGTCCCCCCTGCGCGATGCCGGTGATGAGGACCGGCCGCAGGTTGGCGCGTGCGGCATACACCGCGGCGCTATAGCCGGCTGGCCCCGAACCGAGAATGAGAAGTCGGGCATGGCGCGTCGGCATTCGGAAGGCTCTGGATATTCAGGGAATATGGCGATTATAGAGAGAAAATGTTCTGACCTTCTGCTACCATGTTCAACACAAAGGGAGAGTGATTTCGGCTATGGCCACCCCGGTTTCGACGGCGGTTTTGAAGGCGGTGCCGCTGTTCGCCAGCATTCCGGAAGATCAGCTGCGCTTGCTGACGGTTGTCGTTTCGCGGCGCAGCGTTTCGCGCTCCACCACCATCATGGCGGGCGGCGACGCGACCGATTTCCTGTACATCGTGCTTTCGGGGCGGCTCAAGGTGATGATGAGCGATTCCGAGGGCAAGGAAGTGATCCTCAGCATCCTGGGCCCGGGCGAGTTCTTCGGCGAGATGGGTCTCATCGACGACAGTCCCCGCTCGGCGAGCGTCGTATCGATGGAACCGTGCGAGCTCCTGTCCATCGCCAAGCGGGACTTCAAGAAGTGCCTGGCGGAAAACTTCGAGATGGCCATGGCGGTCATGCGCGGCCTGGTGCGCCGGCTGCGCGAGGCGGACCGCAAGATCGGCAGCCTCGCGCTCCTCGATGTCTACGGCCGGGTTGCCCGGCTTTTGCTCGACATGTCGGAAACCGTCAACGGCGAGAAGGTGGTGACCAAGCGGCTTCCCAAGCAGGACATCGCCAAGATGATCGGTGCCTCCCGCGAAATGGTGAGCCGCGTAATGAAGGACCTGCAGATGGGCGGCTATATCGAGGTGCGCGGCTCGACCATCGTCCTGCGCGATACCATCATGCTGCCGGAATGACCGGGCCGGCGCTCAAGAACCCATAAGCCCCCGCGCCAGCGGGGGTTTTTGTTTTCTGCGGTAGAATCGTCCATCATTGAACAGCGAGATGGGCGTAGCAGAAAAATCCTCCGCCGTACCCCTTCCCGCAAAGCTCGCGGGCTTGTTACGCGAAGCTAAGTGGCTGATCCTTGTCGCCGTCGCCGGCTATCTGCTGCTGATCTTTGCCACCTTTCACCGCGGCGATCCGGGCTGGTCGCACAGCGCCACCGAGGGAGTGGCGCGCAACGCGGGCGGTGTCGTCGGAGCATGGATCGCGGACGTCCTGCTCTACCTCTTCGGGCTGTCGGCTTACTGGTGGGTCGCGCTCTGTGCGTATGTCATCGTCTGGGGTTACAGGCGTCTCGACGGAACGCGACTCGTCGACCGTCGTCCGCTCTTCCTGGCTCTCGCCGGGTTTGTCGTTCTGCTGGTCTCCAGCGCCGCGCTTGAGCGGCTGCGGCTCCACAGCCTGCCCGCGGAGTTGCCGCTTGCGCCAGGCGGCTTGATCGGCGATGCCATTGGCGGCTTGACCGCCGCCGCGGTCGGCTTCACCGGGGCCACGCTGGTGCTGCTGACGCTCGCTGCAATCGGCTTGAGTCTCCTTACCGGCATTTCCTGGATTGCGCTCGCCGAGGCGGTAGGCTTCGCGCTCGAGGCGGGTTACGGTTCGGCGATTCGTGCCTGGGACCGCCGGCGCGACCGCAGACTGGGCGATCTCGCGCGCGAGGAACGCGAGTTCGTCGTCGAAACGGAGAAAAAGCGCGAAGACGAGCATCCGCCGCTGCGCATCGAGCCGCCCGCCGCGGAGATCAAAAAATCCGAGCGGGTGCAAAAAGAGAAGCAGGCGCCGCTGTTCGAAGACCTGCCGGATACGCCTCTGCCACCGCTGAAGCTGCTCGACGAGGCCAAGGCCGGCGGTGAGCGGGTGACGCCGGAAACGCTCGAATTCACCTCGCGGCTGATCGAGAAGAAGCTGTCGGATTTCGGCGTCGCGGTGAAAGTCATCGCCGCTTACCCGGGCCCGGTCATTACCCGCTACGAGGTCGAGCCGGCCATAGGTGTCAAGGGCAGCCAGATCGTCAACCTGGTCAAGGACCTCGCTCGCGCTTTGTCGGTGGTATCCATTCGGGTAGTCGAGACCATTCCGGGCAAATCGTGCATGGGACTGGAGATCCCCAATCCCCACCGGCAGACCGTGCGCCTCTCGGAAATCATCAGCTCCGAGGCTTATCACGCGCTGCACGCGCCGCTTGCTCTCGCGCTCGGCAAGGACATCGCCGGAAACCCGGTCGTCGCGGACCTGGCCCGCATGCCGCACCTTCTGGTGGCCGGCACGACCGGCTCGGGCAAATCGGTGGCGCTCAACGCGATGATTCTGTCGCTGCTCTACAAATCCGAGCTGCGCCACGTGCGTCTGATCCTGGTCGATCCGAAGATGCTGGAGCTTTCGGTCTATCAGCACATTCCCCAGTTGCTTGCGCCGGTGGTCACGGACATGAAGCAGGCCGTCAATGCGCTTGGCTGGTGCGTCGCGGAAATGGACCGGCGCTACAAGCTCATGAACTGGCTGGGTGTGCGCAATCTTTCGGGCTACAACCACAAGGTGGCCGAAGCGGAAAAGCACGGGCGAAAGCTCGAAGATCCGTTCACGCTCGAATCCGGAGATCCGCAGCCGCTGCAGCAGCTGCCTTATATCGTGGTGGTGATCGACGAGCTCGCCGACCTGATGATGGTGGTGGGCAGGAAGATCGAGGAGTTGATCTGCCGGCTGGCCCAGAAGGCGCGCGCGGCCGGCATCCACCTGGTGCTCGCCACGCAGCGGCCTTCGGTGGACGTCATTACCGGGCTCATCAAAGCCAACATCCCGGCGCGCATAGCTTTCCAGGTTTCCTCCAAGGTCGACTCGCGCACCATCCTCGACCAGTCGGGCGCCGAAGCGCTGCTCGGCGCCGGCGACATGCTTTACCTGCCTCCCGGGAGCGGCTTGCCGCAGCGCGTGCACGGCGCGTTCGTCGCGGACCACGAAGTCCACAGGGTGGTCGAGCACCTGCGCGCGCTGGCGGCGCCCGAATATCTGGCCGACGTGCTCGAGCCTGCGGCCTCCGACGAGGGCGCTGCAGGCGGCAATGGGGAGCCGGCCGGCGAAAAGGACCCGCTCTACGATCAGGCGGTCGAAATCGTCCTGCGTACACGCCGTCCGTCCATTTCCCTGGTTCAGCGGCACCTGCGCATCGGCTACAACCGCGCCGCGCGCCTGATCGAGGACATGGAGCGCTCGGGCATGGTGTCGCCGATGCAGTCCAACGGCAATCGCGAGGTGCTGGTTCCCGCCAAGGCGGAGTGACCTCGCGCAATGCGGTTCCTGCTTCTCCTTGCGCTCTTCGTGGCCTGCGCCGCCCAGGCATCGAGCATCGAGCGCTTCAAGACATTCGTGCGCACGACGCAGTCGGCGCGCGCCGATTTCGAGCAGAAGGTCTACGACCGCAATCGCAAGCTGGTGCAGGAATCGAAGGGAAGCTTCGCGTTCCTGCGGCCCGGCCGTTTCCGCTGGGTCTACGACAAGCCGGTGGACCAGGTGATCGTCGGCGACGGCGAACGGGTCTGGATTTACGACCGGGATCTCAACCAGGTCACGGTCCGCCGGCTGTCCAAGGCGCTCGGCTCGACTCCCGCGGCGCTCCTCGCGGGCAGCAGTGACGTCGAGTCGGCGTTCGAGCTCGGCGACGCCGGCGAACGCGATGGCCTCGAATGGCTGGAAGCCAGGCCGCGCGACCGCGAGGCGGGCTTCGAGCGCATCCGCATGGGGTTCGGCAGCGGCGGCATCCGGGCGATGGAGCTGATCGACAATTTCGGTCAGACGACGCTGCTGCGTTTTTCCAACCTGGTCCGCAATCCGAAGGTCGACCCGGCCGAGTTCCGTTTCGCACCGCCGAAAGGCGTCGACGTACTAGGAGATAAGTGAACGACCTGTTCGGAAAAGCGGAGCCCATCGCACCGCTTGCCGAAGCCTTGCGCCCGCGCTCGATCGACGAAGTGGTCGGCCAGCAGCATCTTCTCGGCCCGGGCAAGCCGCTGCGGCTGGCGTTCGCATCGGGCAAGCCGCATTCCATGATCCTGTGGGGACCGCCGGGCTCGGGCAAGACGACGATCGCGCGGCTCATGGCAAAGGCCTTCAACGCCGAATTCATCGCGATCTCGGCAGCCTTTTCCGGCGTGAAGGACATCCGCGAAGCACTGCAGGCCGCCGAGGTCGAGCTTGCCCGCAGCGGCCGCCACACCATCCTGTTCGTGGACGAAGTACATCGCTTCAACAAAGCGCAGCAGGACGCGTTCCTGCCCTATGTGGAGCGCGGCCTGATCACCTTCGTCGGCGCGACCACGGAAAATCCGTCCTTCGAAGTCAACAGCGCGCTGCTGTCGCGCGCGACGGTGTACGTCCTCGAGCCCCTCTCCGGAAAGGATTTGGAATCCCTGCTCGCCAGGACCGGCCTTGAGGCTGACGAAGAAGCGAGAGCGCGCCTGATCGGATTTGCAGACGGCGATGCCCGCCGCCTGCTCAATGCCGTTGAAATTCTTCTGAACACCGGGGTGGAAACCATCGACGGGGCCTTCGTCGAGCAGACGCTGGCGAAGAACCTGCGGCGCTTCGACAAAGGCGGCGAGCAGTTCTACGATCAGATCTCCGCGCTGCACAAGGCGGTGCGTGGGTCCGACCCCGACGCGGCGCTGTACTGGATGGTGCGGATGCTCGACGGCGGCGCCGATCCGCTTTATGTTGGCCGCCGGTTGGTGCGCATGGCGGTGGAGGACGTCGGTCTTGCCGATCCGCGCGCGCTACGCATCGCGCTCGACGGCTGCGAGACCTATGAGCGCCTCGGCAGCCCCGAGGGCGAGCTGGCGCTCGCCGAAGCGGTGATTTATCTGGCCGTGGCGGCGAAGTCGAACGCGATCTACGAGGCCTATAATTCGGCGCGCGCATTCGTGGCCGAAGACAGCACGCGCCCGGTGCCCTTGCACCTGCGCA
>Ga0209220_1000259_pt1 | contig 21371 bp, 23 predicted proteins | sample BlaSpr_A8_OM3_M3_FD_187984 | JGI IMG/M metagenome (GOLD analysis project Ga0209220, IMG submission 187984) | Forest soil microbial communities from Thunder Bay, Ontario, Canada - Black Spruce, Ontario site 2_A8_OM3_M3 (SPAdes) (version 2) | ecosystem: Environmental > Terrestrial > Soil > Boreal... | reverse complement strand
TCTAAATCGAAGCTCGCCCTGGAACTCGCCGCCCGGCGGCCGATCGAGCTCGTGTCGCTCGACTCGGCGCTGGTGTATCGCGGCATGGATATCGGCACCGCCAAGCCCTCGATCACCGAGCGCTCCAGCGTGCCGCATCACCTGATCGACATCGTCGATCCGGACCACAGCTATTCCACCGGCCGCTGGCGCAGCGATGCGATCCGCGCCGTCATGGACATCCTGCATAGGGGCAAGGCTCCCGTCCTGGTCGGCGGCACCATGCTTTACTACCGCGCCCTGGTCGCGGGGCTCGACACCCTGCCGCAGGCCGATGCGGCAATTCGCGGCGCGATCGATGCCGATGCGAGGCAGCGCGGCTGGCCTGCGCTGCACGCCGAGCTCGAGAAGGTCGATCCGCGCGCCGCGCACCGCATCTCTGCGAACGACTCGCAGCGCATCCAGCGGGCGCTCGAAGTGTGGCGGCTCACCGGCAAGCCGCTGTCAGCGCTGCAAGGCGCCGCGCAGTCGCACTTGCCTTTTCAGCTGAAGGGATTTGCGCTTCTACCGGAGCGGGAAGCGTTGCATGAACGCATCGCGCGGCGCTTCGACGCCATGCTGCAAGCCGGGCTGGTGAACGAAGTGAAGGGGCTGCGCGCCCGCTATCGGCTCACGGCAGGCATGCCGAGTATGCGGGCGGTGGGCTATCGACAGGTATGGCAATACCTGGAAAATGAAATCAATGAGACCGAGATGCGTGAGCGTGCGATCGCGGCCACGCGCCAGCTCGCCAAGCGCCAGCTCACCTGGCTACGCAGCTTCCCCGATCTAATCCGGCTGGACGCCGGCGGCCCGCAGGATGCGCCGGTAACTCTCGATCTGCTGCTTGACGAAGTCGCCTAGCTGCCCGGGCGAGCTTGGATTCAACGCGAAGGCCTGCTTGTCCATGGCCGCCTGCACTTCGCGGCGCGCCATCGCGCCGACGAATTCCTTGTTGAGCCGCTCCACAATGTCACGCGGCATCCGCGCCGGGCCGAACAGCGCCGCCCAGGACGTGATCGAGAACTGCGGCATCCCCGCTTCGGCGATGGTCGGCACTTCGGGTAGCAAGGGACTGCGCTTCGAGAGCGTGGTAACGAGCGCGCGCAGCTTGCCGTCGTTCAGCTGCGCGAGGCCGGTGGTCGGCGTGGCGAGCATCAGCTGCACTCGACCGGCGACCAGGTCGGTAATGCCGGCGGGCTCGCCCTTGTAAGGCACATGGATCATGTCGATGCCGGCGAGCGAATTGATCTGCGCGAACGACACGATGCCGGTGGTATTGCCGGTGGCGTAGTTGAGCTTGCCGGGATTCGCCTTGGCGTAAGCAATCAGATCGGCGAAGGTCTTCGCCGGCACCGCCGGGTGAACGTAGAGGAAGAAAGTGTAGCGGCCGACGTCGGTGATCGGCGTGAAGTCGGCGACCGCGTCGTAAGGCGGTGATTTCTTCATCGCCGGCACCGCGGCCATCGGGCTGTTGGTCGCCATCAGCAGCGTGTAGCCGTCGGGCTGCGCCTTCGCCACCTCGGCCGCCGCGATCGCGCCGTCGGCGCCCGCCTTGTTCTCGACGACGAGCGGCTGGCCGATCGATTGCGACACCGCGCTGGCGAGAATCCTGGTCACGATGTCGGTGGCCGAACCGCCGGGAAACGGCACGACGACGCGTACCGGTTTGGCCGGATACTGCGCGCACACGGCGAGCGGCACCGCAAGCGCCATGACGGCAAGGATCTTCCTAAGCACGCCTTCACCTTACCCTAGAATGCGGGCTCGCGTTCAGGAGCGAACATGGAAATCGGCATCGTCGGTCTGGGAAGAATGGGCGCCGGCATGGCGCGGCGGCTGGCGCGCGCGGGCGTGCACGTCATCTGCCACGACCAGGCCGACGCGGCGCGCGAGGCGATCGCCGCGGAGCCGAATGTCGACTGCGCGGAGAATCTCGCCGCGCTCTGCGCTCGCCTGGCCGGAGAGAGGGTCGTGTTGCTCATGCTGCCGGCAGGAACCACGGTGGAGGACACGATCCGCGATCTGCTGCCGCTGTGCTCGTCGGGCGACACCGTGGTCGATGGCGGCAACAGCTATTACCGGGACTCGATGCGCCGTGCGCTCGGCCTTTCTCAGCAGGGGCTGCGCTATATCGACGCCGGCGTTTCGGGCGGACTGCACGGCCTCGAGCACGGCTATTGCCTGATGCTCGGCGGCACGCCGAAGTCGATCGAGATCTTCGAGCCGTTCGCGAAAATCCTCGCCGCCGACCCCGAGCAGGGCTGGCTGCATTGCGGTCCGAGCGGCGCCGGCCACTACGCCAAGATGATCCACAACGGCATCGAGTACGGGATGATGCAGGCGCTTGCCGAGGGTTTCGCGCTCATCGCCGCGCGGCCGGAGCTCGACATCGACCCGGCGCGGCTTGCCGAGACCTGGCGCCACGGCAGCGTGGTGCGCTCCTGGCTGCTCGATCTGTGCGCCGCCATTCTCAAGGAGAACGAGGATCTCTCGGGCATCGCGCCGGTCGTCGACGATTCGGGCGCCGGACGCTGGACCGCGGTCGAGTCGGTCGAGCTCGGCGTCCCGGCCCCGGTGATCATCGCCGCGCTGATGTCGCGCTTCTCCAGCCAGGGCCGCTCGGACCACGCGCGCAGGCTGCTCGCGATGATGCGCAGCCGCTTTGGAGGCCACGCGGTCCACAGGCCTGCATGATCCTGCTGGTGATGGGCGTCTCGGGCGTGGGCAAGACCACCCTCGGCAAGGCCCTCGCCGGCGAGCTGGGCTGGCGCTTTATCGACGCCGATCACTACCACCCGCCCGCAAACGTGGCGAAAATGGCCGCCGGCATCCCGCTCGCTGACGAGGATCGCTGGCCGTGGCTCGATACGCTGAATCGGGTGTTGAGAAAAGAGGCAAACGCCGTGGTGGCTTGCTCGGCGTTAAAGCAAGCGTATCGAAGCCGCATTCGCGAAGGCCTGGGAAGCTTCCGGATCGTGTACCTCCACGGCAGCTTCGAGCTCATCGCGGCGCGTCTCGCCGAGCGGCCGCACCACTACATGCCCGCCTCGCTCCTCGGCAGCCAGTTCGCGGCGCTCGAGCCGCCCGCGGAAGCGATCGCCATCAACGTCGCTCGAGCGCCTTCAGCCTGCGTCGCCGCCATCCTGGCGCAGCTCGGCCGGGAACAAAAGCTGTAGCGCGGCGGCGCGCGTTACCGCAGCGGCGGCGGTGTGGACCGCCAGCTTGCGGTAACTGTTCTTGATGTGGCTGGTCACCGTGTGGATCGAGATGCCCAGCCGCGCACCGATCTGCGCGTAGGTGCAGCCCGAGGCCAGGAGCCGCAGCACGTCGGTCTCGCGCGAAGTCAGCATGGTTAGTTGCCGATGTGGACCTGGTAGCGCGCGCCGTTCGATAGCGTGCACTCGCCTGCGCCCTGGTACGGGCTGCTCATCTGGTACTCGCAGCTCATGAAGGAGCCGCCCGAGCCGTACGCGCTCGCCACGCCTTTGCGGGCATCGCCGGAAGTACGCGTCGCCTCGCCGCTCAGCACCTCGCCGCGGTAGTTGAGATTGAATCGTCCCTTGCCGCTCATCATGTTGGTCACCGTGCCGTTCAACACGCCAGTTTGCGTGGCGATGTCGTTGGCCGGATAAAGGCGCGCCTGCAGCACCGCGGACGCGGGGGCCTGGGTCGGCGCCGGTTGTTGGGGTGCCGGCGTACTACTATGGATCGGCGCCGGATCCAGCGGCGGCCAAACTGGCCTGCCGTCAGTCCCGATCGGCACGATGTAGCACCCGGCAAGCGCAAAGGCCGGGACGGTAACTGCGAGCGCGAGTCGTTTCGAGAGCTTCATGATTCCCTCCTGATGTGGTGCAGGGCCCTTGCCCTGCTGCAGCCATCATCGGGAGGCGGCGCAGGCGGATCGGTTACGGATCGCTTACCGATTGCTTAAACCTCTCCTGCCAGTCCTCTGCGCGCTCGCGCTGGCCGCTTTCCTGCCAGTGGCGCAGCACGCGGCCCATGGCGCGCTCGAGCCGGCCGCGCATGCGCTCGCGCGGCTGCAGGTACCAGGATGCATCGACGTCGTCCGCCATGAACGGTCCGCGGTACAGGGCGAGCATGCGCTCGGCGAGTTTTTCTACCTGGGCCGGGCTGTTCGCGCGCTCGGCCTCTGCAGCCAGACCTTCGAATGCCCAGGCATCCACCCAGACATAGCGGCGGTCGAGCGTAAGCTTTCCTTCATGCAGCAGCACGGCGCGATCCTCGCCGAGGAGCTTGCGCAGGCGATGCAGGGCGCTGGTGAACGAGCGGTGCGCCGAGTCGCCGTCGATGCGGGGCCAGAGCGCGTCGGTGATGCGGCTTTCGCTGACCTGCTCGCCGCCGTACGAGATCAGCACCTTCAGCAGCTCGAGCGGCCGGCGCTGCGCCTTGCCGCTCGTGGCCAGCGGTTCGTTGTGCCGCAGCAGCCGGAAGCCGCCGAAGGTCTGCACGCGGTACGCCCAAGGCCAGCCTTCGACCGACAGCGGCGGCTGCTCCGGCACCAGGCCGCGCCGCTTGATCAGGTTGCGCGCATATTCAGGCTCGATGCCGGCCTCCAGCGCGTGTGTCAGCGCGCGCGCCACTGCGTTTGGCCGCCACCCGAGGAAATGCTCGTAGCCATACTGGCGCCCTAGCTCCAGGCCGCGGCGCAGCGCGTTATAGCCGGGACGCTGACGGCCGTGCTCGATGGCGATCTGCGCGAAGCCGATCAGGCAGGTGAATTCGAGAAAGCGATTGTCAATGCCGCGCACGATCCCACGCAGCGTCTGCAGGTGAGCCACGCATTTGCGCTGGTCGCCGCAATCGGCCAGGATCCCGGCGAGCGCGAGCCGGCACAGCACCTCGAAGTAAGGGCAGCCGACCTCGATCGCCATGCGCAGCGCCGTCTTCTCGCGCTGCAGCGCGCCCATCAGGTCCTTGCGCAGCATCGCCTCCCACGCCTGGAAATGGTGGTACAGGCATAGACTGAAGCGGCCCGCCCCCGCCAGGTGCGTCTCCAGTTGGCGCGCGATTCCCGCCGCTTCCTCCAGGCCCAGCCGCGCCAGCGCGCCGCCGTAGCCATAGGCGAGCAGCTGGAAGCTCCAGGTGTGCACGCCGGTCGCGCGCGCGAGTTCCAGCCCCTCGCGCATCGCCTTGAGACAGGCGTCGCCGTCGGCGGTCAGCGCCCCATGCATCGCTTGGACCGTCTTCAGCGTGAGCTGCATGAAGGTCGTGACGCCCGGCGTCGCCGCAGTGCGCCGCATGGCCTCGATCAATTCCGCCGCGCGCGAGAACAGCCCGGTCCACATCAGCGTCAGCGCTGCCATCAGCCCGACGATGATGCGCACATTGACGTCGTCGACGTTGCGCGAGGCATTGAGCGCGCGCTCGATCCACGCGCCGATGTCGCGCCGCTGCGGCTGGCGCAGAGTTAGCGCGATGAACATGCTCGTCGCCACGCGCGCCTCGGCCTCGGGGGAAGCGAGCGGCGCATCGTGCGCGGCGGCCGCATCGAGCACCGCGATCCAGCGGTCGAGCAGCGAGAAGTCGTCAAGCTCGTAGAGGATCGCGTCCATCGCTCCCGAGCAGGCGAGCACCATGCCGCGTGCGTCGGGCTGCGCCTGGGTGCGGAACAGCTCGAACGCCTTCTCGTAGAGCAGCCGCGCCTCGCGCGGCGCGAGCGGCGCCCGGCTGGCGGCGGCCCAGTAGATGGTCCAGGGATGCTTCACCTGCACTTCGGGTGGCAGCTCCTCGACCCAGCGGGCAAGCGTCTCGCCGCGGCCTTGCGCGAGGATCGCGGCGGCGTGCCGGTCGATCAGGCGCGCCATCTCGTGCCATTCGTGGCTCTCGCGATACAGCGCCACCGCGTCCTCGACCGGTCCGGCTCGCTCCATCAGCGCCGCGGCGGCGCGCTGCAGCTGGCGCTTGCGGTCCTTCGACAGCGTTTCCTCGGCGCGCGCCTGCAGGAAGTCCCGCAGCATCGGGTGGTACTGGTAGACCGGCTCGGGCTGCGTCTCGCGCAGCGCGACGAAGTAGTTGTTGCGGTGGAGCTCGGCGAGCATCTTTCCCGCATCCGCGTCCACGGTGAGCTCCTCGGCGATGCGCGTGGTCATTTGCGGCAGGAACGCCGTGTTCAGCAGGAACGCCTGCGTGCGCGCGTCCGACTTCTGGAAGATCTCGCCGGCGAGGTAGTCGAACACCAGCTTGGGCGTCGAGGAGTCCGGTGGGCCGGCCATCGAGCCGGTGACTTTCGCCTGCTCGAGGATCAGCACCAGGCCAGCGGCCCAGCCTTCGGTCCGCGCATACAGCGCGTCGAGCGATTCAGGCGCCAGCGCCGGTAGCCGCTGCGCCACGATCGAGGCGGTCTCATCGCGCGTCAGCCGCAGCGCTTCCCAGCCGATGTGCGCCAGCGCGCGGTTGGCGCGTAGCCGCGCAAGGCTGGCGGGCGGGTCGCCGCGGCTCACGAGAATCGCGCAGCCGCCCGGCGGCAGCTCCTGCAGCGCGGTGCGCATCACTTCATGCAAGGGCGACGACGCCGGGACTTCCTGGTAGCCGTCGAAGACGACGGCGAACGGCGGCTTCAGCTGAGCGAACAGGCGCTGGAAGTAGCGCCGCGTGAAGACCGCGAGGCCGGCCTGGTATTCGGGCGTGAGCAGCGGCAGGCGCTCACCCTCGCCCGCCTCGAGGTCGGCCGCCGCAAGGCTGAGGTAGTAGAAGAACGTGGCGACGTCGGCATCGCCTTCATCCAGCTGGTACCAAAGGTACGGCACCGAGGCGTGGTCGAGCCAGCTCGCCACCAGCGTGGTCTTGCCGCAGCCGGGCGGCCCGGAAACCCACACCGCCGGCCCCTCGCGCCCGCGATCGAGCAGCGCAAACAGGCGCCTGCGCGGCAAAATCCCGGTCAGGCTTGGGCGCGCCGTCTTGCCGAGCGACACCCTCGTAGGCTTCATCTCGGCTCCTCCCGAAAGCTATCTTACTACCGCCCCCGCGCCGCGCCTTCCCGCCGCGGATCTGCGCCGCCACGCCAGCCGCCGGGCACGCGTTCGATAGCGTGCAGGCCGCTCACCAGCGGCACCGTTTCGACCCGATGGCCTTTGCGTCTCAATGACCCCGCGAGCGATTCATAGGAAGACCCCTGTTCCAACAAAGTGGGGCCGTTGCGGCTGCCGAAGTTCGGCACCTCGATCGCCGCCTGAACGTCGCGGCCCCAGTCGAGCGCGGCCGCCAGCGTCTTCGCGACGTAGTTGATGATCCACGGGCCGCCCGGAGAGCCGAGCGCCATGCGCAGCGTGCCTTCGCGCTCGAACACGACGGTGGGCGCCATGCTGCTGCGCGGTCGCTTGCGCGGCTGCACCTCGTTGGCCGAACCGGGGACAAAATCGAAGTCGGTGAGCTGGTTGTTGAGCAGGAAGCCGCGCACCATGATGCGGCTGCCGAAAGGGCTTTCGATGGTGCTGGTCATGGCGACGACGTTGCCCTCGGCATCGACGATCGAGAAGTGGCTGGTGCCGTTCGCCTCGGTATCGCCCGGCGGCGCATGGCGCATGGAGCGCTCGCCGATCAGGCGTGCTCTGCGGTCGAGGTACTTTCCGTCCAGGAGCTTCGCAACGGGAACCGCTACAAAATCCGGATCGCCGAGATAGCGCGCGCGGTCGGCATAGGCGAGGCGTCCGGCCTCGGCAAACAGGTGCACCGCGGCGGCGGAATCGGGCGCCGCGCGCTCGAAGCCGGCGCGCTCGAGCAGTCCGAGGATCTGCAGCACCGCGACCCCGCCCGCGCTCGGCGGACCCATCGAGCACAAGCGCCATTGCCGGTAGGGTCCGCAGACCGGCTCGCGCTCCAGGGCGCGGTACTCGGCGAGATCCTGCTCGGAGAGATCCCCCGGTTTCGGATGCGTGCGCACCGCGCGCACGATGTCCGCGGCGATCGGCCCGCGGTAGAAGGCGTCCACGCCTTCGAGCGCGAGCGTACGCAGCGTCGCGCCATACGCGGCATTCACGAGCCGCGTACCTACCCGCTTGGCCCGGCCATCAGCGCCGTAATAGAGTTTTCTTGCAGAGGCATTTTTCTGCAGGAACCGCTCGCGCTCGAGCACTGCGTGCAGCCGCGGCGACATCACGAAGCCTTCCTCCGCGGCGAAAATCGCGTATTGCAGCAGCTCGGTCCACGGCAGGCGCCCGTGCCGCCGGTGCGCAAGCTCGAGCAGCCGCAGCACGCCCGGCACACCAACGGAGCGCCCGCCCACCGCGGCCTCGAGAAAAGGCAATGGTTTTTTTTCAGAGTTCAAAAACCTGTCTGGGCGTGCGGCAGCCGGTGCAGTTTCGCGGCCGTCGTAGGCGCGCAGCTTTTTCTCCTTCTCCGACCAGTGCAGTAGGAAAGCGCCGCCGCCGATGCCTGAGGATTCCGGCTCGACGAGGCCGAGAACCATCTGCACGGCGACCGCGGCGTCGAGCGCCGTGCCGCCGAGCTGCAGCACCGAGTAGCCGGCTTCGGCCGCGAGCGGATGCGCTGCTGCGACCATGAACTGCCGCGCGCTGACGGCGTCGCGCGCATTCGCGACAAGGCAGAAAAGAAAAAGGGCGACCGCAGCCGCCCTTCTCAGAAACATTACTTTGAAAATCTTCACACCATCAGGGGCACGATGAGCAGCGCGACGATGTTGATGATCTTGATGAGCGGATTGACGGCCGGACCGGCGGTGTCCTTGTAGGGATCGCCCACCGTGTCGCCGGTGACCGCCGCCTTGTGCGCGTCCGAGCCCTTGCCGCCGTGATGGCCGTCCTCGATGTACTTCTTGGCGTTGTCCCAGGCGCCGCCGCCGGTGGTCATCGAGATGGCAACGAAGAGCCCCGTGACGATAGTGCCCATCAGCACGCCGCCGAGCGCCTGCGGCCCGAGGGCCAGGCCGACGATGATCGGCACCAGCACCGGCAGCAGCGACGGAACCATCATCTCCCTGATGGCGGCGCGCGTCAGCATGTCGACCGCCGTGCCGTATTCGGGCTTGGCGCGGCCTTCCATGATGCCGGGAATTTCCTTGAACTGGCGCCGCACTTCCAGCACCACCGCACCCGCGGCGCGGCCCACCGCTTCCATTGCCATGGCGCTGAAGAGATACGGCACCATGCCGCCGATGAACAGGCCGATGATCACCAGGGGATTGGAGAGATCGAAGCTGAAGCTCTTGCCGGCGGCGTCCAGCGCGTGCGTATAGTCGGCGAAGAGGACCAGGGCTGCGAGGCCCGCCGAACCGATCGCGTAGCCCTTGGTCACCGCCTTGGTGGTATTGCCGACCGCATCCAGCGGATCGGTGATGTCGCGCACCGACTCGGGCAGGTCCGCCATCTGGGCGATGCCGCCGGCGTTGTCGGTGATCGGGCCGTAGGCGTCGAGCGCAACGATGATACCCGTCATCGACAGCATCGAGGTGGCTGCGATGGCGATGCCGTAAAGGCCGGCGAGCGCGTACGAGACGAAAATCGCGACGCACACCGCCAGCACCGGCAAGGCCGTCGCCTTCATCGACACGCCGAGGCCGGCGATGATGTTGGTCGCATGACCGGTGACCGACGCTTCAGCGACATGGCGCACCGGCTTGAATTGCGTGCCGGTGTAGTACTCGGTGATCCACACCATGAAGCCGGTGAGCGCAAGACCGACGACCGCCGCGCCCCACAGGTGCCACACCGTGATCAGTCTCTTGCCGCCCGGCATGTCAAAGGGGACCTCCTTGAGCACGTCCCCCATCACGTACAGCGTTATGGGCCAGAAGACGACGAAGGCCAGGCCTCCCGCCACCCATAGCCCGCGGTACAACGCGGGCATCACGTTCTTCTCGCCGGGCTTGGCCTTCACCCACCACGTGCCGAGGATCGAGGCGATGATCGAGAAGCCGCCGAGGACAAGGGGATAGATCACCGCGGCCGGGCTGGTGGTCTTCACCATCAGCGCGCCGAGCAGCATGGTGGCAATGATGGTCACCGCGTAGGTTTCGAACAGGTCCGCCGCCATGCCGGCGCAGTCGCCGACGTTGTCGCCGACGTTGTCGGCGATCACCGCCGGGTTGCGCGGGTCGTCCTCGGGGATGCCGGCTTCGACCTTGCCAACGAGGTCGGCGCCGACGTCGGCGCCCTTGGTGAAGATGCCGCCGCCGAGACGCGCGAAGATCGAGATCAGCGAGCCGCCGAATCCCAGTCCGACCAGCGGTTGGATGATATGGGTCAGGTCCGATTTGTCGACTGCGTTGGCATAGAGCAGCGTGAAGTAGCCCGCCACGCCGAGCAGGCCGAGCCCGACCACCAGCATCCCCGTGACCGCGCCGCCCTTGAATGCGACCTGCAGCGCTTCATTCAGTCCGACGCGCGCGGCCTCGGCCGTGCGCACGTTGGCGCGCACCGAGATGTTCATGCCGATGACCCCGCAGGCGCCCGACAACAGCGCGCCGATCAGGAAGCCCCATGCCGTCGGCCAGCCGAGCGCAGGGATGAAGCCGATGACGAGGAACAGGATCACGCCGACGATGGCGATGGTCTTGTACTGCCGCCACAGGTAAGCGTTCGCGCCCTCGCGCACCGCAGCGGCGATCTCGCGCATGCGCTCGTTGCCGTCCGGGAGGCGCAGGATGCGCGAGCTCTGCCAGATGCCGTAGACGATGGCTACCAGCGCGCAGCCGAGCGCGAACAGGAGTCCCCCGGACATAATGTTCTCCCCTTGAAAAGACTAAAATCTTATCAGGTCAACGCGGCGAAAGCGCGCGCCTTGACCTCGTCCACCGCGCCGCGGCCCGAGATCCTGCGGTACTTCGGCGCGCGCGGGTCGCCCGAAGCGGCCCACTTTCCATAGTAGTCCACGAGCGGCCGAGTCTGCGCGCGGTAGACCTCGAGCCGCTTGCGCACCGTCTCTTCGCGGTCGTCGTCGCGCTGAATCAGCGGCTCGCCGGTCTCATCGTCGCGGCCTTCGATCTTCGGCGGATTGAATTTCACGTGATAAGTGCGGCCCGAGGCGGGATGCACGCGCCGGCCGCTCATGCGCACGATGATGTCGTCGTCGGGGACGTCGATCTCGAGCACGTAATCGATCGGCACTTGCGCCGCCTTCATCGCCTCGGCTTGCGGAATGGTGCGCGGAAAGCCGTCGAACAGGTAACCGCTCTTGCAGTCCGGCTGCTTGAGCCGCTCCTTCACCAGCTCGATGATGATGTCGTCGGAAACCAGCTGCCCGGCGTCCATCACCTTTTTCGCTGCTAGGCCGAGAGGCGTTCCCGCCTTGACCGCCGCGCGCAGCATGTCGCCGGTCGAGATCTGCGGGATGCCAAACTTGTCGCGGATGTAGGCGGCTTGCGTGCCCTTGCCGGCGCCGGGCGGACCCAAGAGTATCAACTTCATGCCAGCATTTTACGCACCGCCTCCAGATCCTGAGGCGTGTCGATGCCTGGCGGAATTTCGCGCGTGCTGACGACTACCGCGATGCGGTAGCCGTGCCAGAGCGCACGCAACTGTTCCAGCGCCTCGGTTTTCTCGAGAGGAGATTCTTCCAACTCAGAGAACTTCAGCAGAAAACCTACACGGTACGCGTAAAGGCCGGCATGGCGATACGCTTGCGCCTTGCCTTGGCGCGGATACGGAATTGCGGCGCGGCTGAAATAGAGCGCGTAGCGCTTCGCGTCGAGTACCACTTTCACTACGTTCGGGTTGGCGGACGCAGCCGCGTCATGTATCGGGTGGCAGGCGGTGGCGACGCTCACGTCCTGCTGTTTGCCTAAGATATTTGCAACTTCGGCGATGAGGCGCGGCTCCATCAGCGGCTCGTCGCCCTGCAGGTTGACGACGATCTCGTCATCGGCCAGGCGCAGCTCTCGCGCCGCCTCGGCGAGGCGGTCGGTGCCGGAAGCGTGGTCGCTGCGTGTCATCAGCGCCGAGTGGCCATGCGCGCGCACCGCTTCCGCGATGCGCGCGTCGTCGGTGGCGACGTGGACTGCGGCAGCGCCGCTCTGGGCGGCGCGCTCGCACACCCGCACGATCATCGGCCTGCCGCCGAGGTCGACGAGGGGCTTGCCTGGAAAACGAGTCGAAGCGTAGCGCGCGGGGATGATGACGCTGAATTTCACGCCACTTCTTCTTCCGGCGGGAGCTTGCGCGCCTCCTCTTCGAGCATGACCGGAATGCCGTCCTTCACCGGGTAGGCGAGGCGATCGGCCTTGCAGACGAGCTCGCGCGCCTCCTTGCGGTAGACGAGCCGCCCCTTGCAAAGCGGGCACACCAGGATCTCAAGCAGCTTTGGATCGACGCCTGCAGTCATCGAGGCTCCTTTGGACGCCTAAGGTCATCGAGGCTCCCTAGCAGCCAGTCGCCGAACGCGGGATCGAGCTTCGCCGACACCGGCAGCACCCACCACTCCGGCCGGGCCGCGTGGCGCAATTTTACCGCGTCCTTTTCGGTCATCAGCACCGGCAGGTCGTCGCCGAACTCCAGCTCGCGCGGCGCGAGCGCATGATGATCGGCAAACGGATGCGGCAGGACCTTCAGTCCGAGCTTCGCCAGGTGCAGAAAAAAGCGGTTCGGGTCGCCGATACCGGCGACGGCGTGGACTCTCTGGCCGGCGAAGGCGCTGGCCGGCCGGCGGTCGCGAGCGTCCGTCATGCGGTGCAGGACCTCGCCTTCCAGTTTCATGGCATAGCCCTTGATGGAAGAGCCATGCGACACCACGGCGTCGACCGAGGCCAGGCGCCCGGCGGGCTCGCGCAGCGGCCCCGCCGGCAGCAGAAATCCGTTGCCGAGGCCGCGCGCATCCACCACCGCGATCTCGAGATCGCGCCGCAGCCGGTAGTGCTGCAGCCCATCGTCGAGAATCAGCACGTTCACGTCGGCATGCTGCGCGCGCAGTGCCGCGGCGACGCTGACGCGATCGGGGCCCACCCAGACCGGGCAGCCGCTGCGGCGCGAGAGAACCACCGGCTCGTCTCCGACCTCGGAGGCCTGATCCGCTACCGTCGCCGCGCGCGGCGCCTCGATTTTCGCGCCGTAGCCGCGCGACACGATGCCCGGCGACCAACCCTTCGCTTTGAGGAATTCGGCGATCCAGAGCACGAGCGGCGTCTTGCCGCTGCCGCCGACGGTGAGGTTGCCGACGACGATCACCGGAACGCCTGGATGCTTCGACTTCAAAAGCCTCAGCTTGAAGAGCAAGCGGCGTATGAGAACCGCGGCCCCGAATAAAAGGCTGACGGGCCACAGCAGCCAGGCCATGGCGCCGCGGCGATACCAGTACTTCACTACTTGGCGGACTGCGTGGTGAAGGTGATCTGCGACAGGCCGGCGAGCCGCGACGCCTCCAGCACGCGCACCACCGCCTGGTGCGTGGCGGCGGCGTCGGCGCTGATCACCACTACCGGCTCCTTCAGCGCGCCGGCGGCGCGCTTCAGCTCCTCGGCCAGCTGCTCGACGCCGCGGAAAGCGACCGCATTGCGGTTGATCACGTATTGTCCCTGGGCGCTGACCAGCACCGCGATCTCGTTCGAGCGCTCGAGCTGTTTCTCGGCGTCGGCGGTCGGCAGGTTGATCTGCAGCTCGGTGTACTTCGAATAGGTGGTGGTGATCATGAGGAAGATCAGGATCACCATCATCACGTCGATCAGCGGCACGAGGTTGATCTCGAGCGTTTCTTTCACCTTGCCGCGCTGAAAGTCCATCTACTGCTGGCGCTCGCCGTGAACGATGTCCACCAGCTTGGAAGCCTGATCTTCCATTTCCACCACCAGGCCGTCGACCTTGTTCTTGAAGTGCCGATACACAATCAGCGACGGCACCGCGATGCCGATGCCGAACGCGGTGTTGTAGAGCGCGATCGAGATGCCGTGCGCAAGCTGCTGCGGGTTGGTGCCGGTAGGCGACTGCGAGCCGAAGATCTCGATCATGCCGATCACCGTGCCGAACAGTCCAAGCAGCGGCGCGGCTGTCGCAATGGTACCGAGCGTGGTAAGGAAGCGCTCGAGCTCGTGCGCGACTGCGCGCCCGGCCTCTTCGATCGCCTCCTTCATCACGTAGCGCGAGCTTTTGCGGTTGCGCAGGCCCGCGGCGAGCACCGTGCCGAGCGGCGAGTCCTTGGTGAGTTTTTGCAGCACCTCTTCGTTGACGCCCTGGCGTTTGTAGACCGTGATCACCTGCTCGAGCAGGGTGGGCGGAATGATCTTTTTTTCGCGCAGCGAGATCGAGCGCTCGATGATCAGCGCGACTGCGATCACGGAAGCGAGCAGCAGGAACCAGATCGGCCACCCCGCTGCCTGGATGATTGCGAACAACTCTTTTTCCTTGTCGTTTTCTGGGCGCTGCGCGCCGACTTTAAGTCAAACTCTCGAGCCGCCGCAAGTTTCCGCAGCGCACCAAAGCTGCTCTTTGCTGTAGTCGCGCCGCGATTAGCCGTAGTGGATTTTGCGATATCCACAAAAGCTGTGGATAACTTTGTGGATTATCGCTGAATTGAGCGTCGCCACGTACTGTCAGAGCGTGCCGAGACGGTTGCGATCAAAATTTGAGCAGTTTTTTCCCCTCGGCAAACAGACTGTTACGTAAAGGAATCGGGTTCCGCGCGCAGCTTTGTCGCGCCGCGGCAGCGGCGCGGACGCGATGTGGATTAGTCTAGGGCTCGATGGCCGCTTCGGATTCCATGCAGCCCACCGCCGTTGTCACCGTCTCGGAGTTGCTGCGCAGCGTGCGCGACACCCTGGAACGGCGCTTCCCGCTGCTCTGGGTGCGCGGCGAACTGTCCAATCTGTCGCGCGTGCCCTCCGGGCACTGCTACTTCACGCTGAAGGATGCCACGGCACAGGTCGACTGCGTGATGTTCCGCAGCCGGGCCGCCGCGCTCGATTGGGAGCCGCGCGACGGGGCTCAGGTCGAAGTACGGGCGCTGGTGACGCTCTACGAGCCGCGCGGCCGCTTCCAGCTCACGGTAGAGGGGATGCGGCCTGCGGGCCTCGGACCGCTCTACGAACGCTTCCTGCGCCTGAAGGAGAAGCTCGAGCGCGAAGGCCTGTTCAACGTCGCGGCCAAGCGCGAACCGCCGGCTTTCCCGGGCTGCATCGGCGTGCTGACTTCGCCCGCGGCCGCGGCGCTGCGCGACGTGCTGACGACCCTGGCGCGGCGCAACCCGGCTATTCCGGTCATCGTCTATCCCGTGCCGGTGCAGGGCGAAGCTGCTGCGGGGCGCATCGCCGCGATGCTCGCGATCGCCAACGCGCGCGACGAATGCGACGTGCTGCTGCTCGTGCGCGGCGGCGGCTCGATCGAGGATCTGTGGTCTTTCAACGAGGAAAAGGTGGCGCGCGCCCTGCGCGCCTCGCGCATCCCGGTGGTGGTCGGCGTCGGCCACGAGACCGACTTCACCATTGCCGACTTCGCCGCCGACCGGCGTGCGCCCACGCCTACCGCCGCAGCGGAGCTCGTCAGCCCATCGCGAGCGGAGCTGCTCGCGCAGCTCGCAGATTGCGCGCGCCGCGTGGTACGCGAAATGCGCCGCCGCCTGGAGTACGCCATGCAGAACACGGACTCGCTGGCGCGCCGGCTGGTGCACCCGGGCGAGCGCCTGCGGTCCCATCAGCAGCTCGCCACTCAGCTGCTGGCGCGTCTCGCGTTCAGTTTTTCGCATCGAATCCATCGCTGCGGCGCACTTCTCGAGCGGCTGCAAGCGACCCTGGCAAGCGTCGACCCCACGGCGGTGCTTTCGCGCGGCTACAGCATCACGCGCACCGCCGCCGGCGAACTGGTGCGCGACGCCGCTCAGGTACGCGACGGCGAGCGCCTGCACACCACGCTCGCGCGCGGCAGCCTTGAAAGCGAAGTGCGGAAAAAACCGACCCTATAATCCGCGATGGGCCACCGGCTTTCCAAAATCACCACGCGTACCGGGGATGCCGGCGAAACCGGGTTGGGTGACGGCTCGCGCGTGCCCAAGGACAGCCCGCGCGTGCGCGCGCTCGGCGACATCGATGAGCTCAACTCGGCGCTCGGGGTGCTGCTCGCCGAGGAGTTGCCGCATGAGTTGCGCGATGCGCTCGGCCAAGTGCAGCACGACCTGTTCGATCTCGGCGGCGAGTTGAGCATCCCGGGCCACGCGCTGCTCGGCGACGAGCACGTCCAGCGGCTCGAGGAGCGGCTCGAAGCCTGGAACGCCCATCTGCCGCCGCTCAAGGAGTTCATCCTGCCGGGCGGCACGCGCGCTGCCGCCGGCGCACATCTCGCGCGCACCGTGTGCCGGCGAGCCGAGCGCAGCGTGGTCGCGCTCGGACAAAAAGACAAAATCAGCGTTCACGCGCGCCGTTACCTCAATCGATTGTCCGATCTGCTGTTCGTCGCCGCGCGCATGCTCAATCGCCACGCTGGGCGCGGCGACGTGCAGTGGCGCCACGAGCGCAAGAAAAAGTAGAATGAATAATGCCCCGGGAGGAGCGCAAGGCGCACCATCGCGTGCTCATCATCGATGACGAGGAGTCGACCCGGCTGCTCCTCGCGCGCTACCTCTCCAAGGATTTGAAGATCGAGGCGCAACTCGCCGGCACCTGCGAGCAGGCGCTGCGCTACGCCGGCGACTATGCGTACGACGTGATCCTGCTCGACCTGCTGATGCCCGGCATCGGCGGCCTGGAAGTGCTGAAGGAAATCCGCAACGCCTCGCCGAACGCCGCGACTCCGGTGGTGATGATCTCGGTGGTGTCGGACCAGGAGACCATCGAGCGCTGCCTGGCCGCGGGCGCCAGCGCCTATCATGTCAAGCCGGTGCGCCGCGCCGAGATCGTGGCCACCGTCCAGCAGCAGCTCGCTTCCCGCAGGAAATCCGCACGGTGACCAGACCATGACAGACATCCGCATCTACAACGTTGACGCGCTCGGCAAGCCGCTCGGCCAATACTCGCATGTCACGCGGGTCAAGACCGGCGAATTGCTTTTCATTGCCGGGATGCTGGCCTCCGGCGAGGACTTCGACGCGCAGTGCGCCGGCGTGTTCGGCCAGATCGAGAAAGCGCTGAAATCAGCCGGCGCCGGCTGGGGAAGCGTGGTGCAGTTCACCACCTACCTGGTGCACTCGCAGGACATTCCGAAATTCATGCAGTTCAGGCAGCGCGAGTTCCCGGGAATGTTCCCGAACGGCGCCTATCCGCCGAACACGCTGCTGATCATCGACCGCCTGGTGGGCGAGCAATACCTGCTCGAGGTTCAGACGGTCGCGGCGTTCTAGGCTTCCTCGACGAACACCTCTTCGCGCTTCTTGCGGATGGCGGGGAGCGCCACGACGATCAGCAGGATCGTCGCCGCGATGATGAATCCGGCGCTGATCGGCTTGGTGAGGAACACCGTCGGATCGCCGCGCGATAGCAGCATGGCGCGCCTCAGATTCTCCTCCATCAGCGGCCCGAGGATGAAGCCGAGGATCATCGGCGCCGGCTCGCACTCCAGCTTGACGCAGACGTAGCCCACGATGCCGAACACCGCCATGATCAGCACGTCGAAGGCGTTGTTCGACAGGCTGAACACGCCGATCGCCATGAACACCAGGATCGAGGGATAGAGGTAGCGGTAGGGCACCGTCAGCAGCTTGACCCACATGCCGATCAGCGGCAGGTTGAGCACCACCAGCATCAGGTTGCCGACCCACATCGACGCGATCAGCCCCCAGAAGAGCTGCGGCTTCTCGTTCATCACCTGCGGCCCGGGGGCAATGCCCTGGATCATCAGCGCGCCGATCATCAGCGCCATCACCGCGTTGCTCGGGATGCCCAGCGTCAGCATCGGGATGAACGAAGTCTGTGCGCCCGCGTTGTTGGCCGACTCCGGCCCCGCCACGCCCTCGATCGCGCCCTTGCCGAACTGCTCGGGATGTCTCGAGACCTTTTTCTCCAGGGTATAGGCGCCGAACGACGCAAGCAGCGCGCCGCCTCCGGGAAGAATGCCGAGGAACGAGCCGAGCGCGGTGCCGCGCAGCACGGCGGGCCAGGAGCGCATGAAATCGTCCTTGGTCGGCCAGAGATTCGTCACTTTCTTGGTGAAGATCTCGCGGTCGCCCTTGAGCTCCAGGTTGGCAACGATCTCGGCGGTGCCGAACATGCCCATCGCGACGATCACGAAGCCGATGCCATCGGAAAGCTCAGGAATGTTGAAGGCGAAGCGCAGCACGCCCGAGTTGACATCAGTGCCGACGATGCCGAGCAGCAGGCCGAACACAACCATCGCGATCGCCTTGATGAGCGAGCCGTGCGCGAGCACGGTGGCCGCGATCAAGCCGAATACCATCAGCGAAAAGTATTCCGAGGGTCCGAACTTGAGCGCCACCTCGGCGAGCGGCGGCGCCGCCACCGCGATGATCAGCGTCGCGGCGCAGCCGGCGAAGAACGAGCCGAGCGCCGCGACCGCGAGCGCCGGTCCGGCGCGGCCCTGGCGCGCCATCTGGTAGCCGTCGAGGCAGGTGACCACCGACGACGATTCGCCGGGGATATTGACCAGGATCGCGGTGGTCGAGCCGCCGTACTGAGCGCCATAGTAGATGCCGGCGAGCATGATCAGCGCCGCCACCGGGTTGAGGTTGAAGGTAATCGGCAGCAGCATCGCGATCGTCGCTATCGGCCCGATGCCGGGCAGCACACCGATCAGCGTGCCGAGCAGCACGCCGATCAGGCAGTAAAAAAGGTTGATGGGCGAGACCGCGACCTGGAAGCCGAGCCAGAGGTTGCTGAGGATTTCCATCGTGGTTTTCCTACCTGATCGGGCAGTTGGCGACGAAATCCGGGCACATCGGGAAGGGAAGCGTCAGCCCCCTCACAAACACCAGCCACGAAAACAGCATCAAGATGGCGTACAGGATAACAACCTCTCTCCATTTGAACTCATGGCCGCCGAAAGCGCTGACGAACACGAGCGCGGCGGTCGCGACGATGAGCCCGAGAGGCTTCATCAGGTAGCCGTAGAGCACGCAGCCCACCGAAATCAGGATGAGAGGCCTGAAGTGGAATTGCGGCACCTTCGGCCCCTGGAGCGCGAACGCGCTGATAAAGATGATCAGGCCGAGGGCCGCGAGGAGCCCGCCGAGCAAGACCGGGAAATACGCCGGCCCCATGCGGACCGCCGTTCCCATGTTGTAATGGATGACTGCCCAGATCAGAAAAAACAGGCCCGTGACGATGAACATCAGGCCGGACCAGAAGTCCTTCGGACTCTTGATTTTCATTGTCCCCCCCTCCTCCTTGCTGCGGCGGCAAAGTGTAACATGCGCTCCGCCGCAATCGTCTTGCGCCCGATGTCAGCCAGTCGTCTCGTTCTGCTCGCGTTGTTTGCGCTCCTTGCCGCGGGCTGCGGCGAGCGCCCCAAGCTCGAGCGCCTGCCCGAGAACGCGGTGGTGCTCGCCTTCGGCGACAGCCTCACCTTCGGCATCGGCGCGAACGAGGACGAGAGCTACCCGGCCCACCTGGAGAAGCTGATCGGCCGGCGCGTGGTCCGCGCCGGGGTGCCGGGGGAGGTGACCGCCCAGGCGCTCGCCAGGCTGCCGGCAACGCTGGACGAGTATCAGCCGCGGCTGCTCCTGCTTTGCATCGGCGGTAATGACTTCCTGCGGCGCCTCGACATGCGGCAGGCCGAGAACAACGTGCGCGCGATGGTAAAGCTGGCGCGGAGCCGCGGCGTCGGCGTGGTGCTGATCGGCACGCCGGAGCCCGGGTTCACGCTCAGCCCGCCCGGGTTCTATGCCGCCATCGCCAAGGAATTCCGCGTGCCCTACGACGCGGCGGCGGTCCGCGACGTGCTGAAGGACGAGAATTTGAAATCGGACCCGATCCACCCCAACGCCCGCGGCTATCGCGTCATCGCCGAGAGGCTAGCGGACGCGCTGAAGAAAGGCGGAGCGATCTGAACCGATCGAGGTCCGCGGGGCGGTCCACGTCCCAGACCGTGCGCAGCGCGCGCCAGCGATAGTTCAGGGCGCGCAGCCGTTCTGCGGTCTGCGCGTAAACGCCGGTTTCGCCCCAGGCGATGCCGTCGAACAGCCGCCGCGAAACGCGACGGGCACCGATGAGCGCGTAACCGCCATCCTCCGCTGGCGCGAGCACGACGTCGGCGCCCCCCTGCAAGAAGCGTGCGGCGCGGCGCAAATCGCGCGGCCCGAGCGCCGGACAATCGGCGCCGATGAGCAACACCGCACGGTGCCGGTGCAGCCCCGCACGTAAGGCGCGATACATGCGTTCGCCAAGATCGCGTCCTTGTTGCGGCCTTAGTCCGACAAGAAGTTCTCTCGCCAAAGAAATGAAAAATGGATGACGCGCGCGAGGCGTGACATGCAATTGCACTTCGCCGCAGCGCGCTGCGAGCGCAGTGCGCACCGCCTGTCGCGTCAGCCGCGCCTGAAGGCGCGCCGCGCCCCATTCGCCAAGCCGGGGCACGAGGCGCGTCTTGACGCGGCCCGGCAGCGGCGCGCGCGCGAAGACGATGACCACCATGTCAGCGCTCGTTGGCGTAGAGGCGGGCAAGGACTTCCGGGCGCACGCCAAGGAAATACAACAGCCGCAGCCGCCACATGAGCACGATGGTGCGCAGCACGCCGCGCGCTTCCCAGCGGCGCCCGGAGGTCAGAGCGCGCTCGGCGAGGCACGCCGGCCGCCCCTCGCGCTTCATCGCCTTGCTGAACGCGATGTCCTCCATCAGCGCGATCTCCGGAAATCCGCGGAAGGCGTCGCGCCGCACGAAAATCGCCTGGTCGCCGGTGGCGATGCCGGTGAGCCGGGAGCGCAGGTTCATGGCGCAGGCCACCAGTCTGAGAAGCGGATGCTGCCCGTCGATCTCGACGTCGAAGCGCCCCCAGGAATGTTCTTGCAAAGCGTTTCTTATGGCTTCGTCTGCATTGGGCGGCAAGCGGGTGTCCGCATGCAGAAAGACGAGCGCGTCGCCGCGCGCTTCGCGCGCGCCGGCATTCATCTGCAGCGCGCGTCCGCGCGGCGCGGCGATCACCCGGTCGCACAGCGCACGCGCGAGCTCGGGCGTGCCGTCCGTGCTGCCGCCATCCGCCACGATCACCTCGTGGCCGCGCCGCCGCAGCGGCTCCAGCGCCTGCAGCGCCGCTGCCAGGCCGCCGGCCTCGTTCAGCGCCGGGACGACGATGGAAAGTCGTTCAGCGCCCAATCGTATTCCAGGAAGGCGAGCGCAGCCTTGCCTTGCGCGATGAGTTCCTGAGCGGCGGGATCTTCCGCCAGCAGCTTCGCATACCGGGCGAAATAGCGGCTGCGCGGCTCGAAGTCCTCCTTGTACCAGTCGAAGATCTTCGACACCTCGAGGCGCCCGTCGCGATACCGGTTGCGGCTGCGGTCGGAGAGGAACCGGCTC
>Ga0209220_1000258_pt1 | contig 21409 bp, 23 predicted proteins | sample BlaSpr_A8_OM3_M3_FD_187984 | JGI IMG/M metagenome (GOLD analysis project Ga0209220, IMG submission 187984) | Forest soil microbial communities from Thunder Bay, Ontario, Canada - Black Spruce, Ontario site 2_A8_OM3_M3 (SPAdes) (version 2) | ecosystem: Environmental > Terrestrial > Soil > Boreal... | reverse complement strand
GCCCGCATCGGACATGGTGACGGCATCCTTTACGGTGCCGGCGACGCCCACCACCGTGATGTCACTCTCTCGGTTGAGCAAGGCCTCGATGCCTTCGGCGACGAGCCGATGGTCCTCGACGAGCAGGACGCGAATCGGTTGCGGCATGGACTCCCTTGTGGTCACTCTGGGCAACGAGAGGTGCGCGGGCTCCTTGCGAGCGCCCGTGTAACGATCAGCGCCCGAAGGCGCTGCGGCCGGGTGACGCCCACTGATGCGCAGTGGTGAGTCGTGACCGGCGGCCGCACGACTCGGCGACGAGCGACGAGTGGGAGTGGGGGTGGGGCCTCGTCGTGTCGCCTTCGATCATTGGCCGCCGGTCTCCTACCATGGGTACGACCTTACCCGCGCGTCGAGCGCGAGTCTGCCTGCAAATGATGGCTCCGCCATCGCCGCCCAGCGCCAACCCCTGCATCTGCGGGCCGGCCATCCCTACCGGCACGAGGCGACACACCGACGCGGTGGCCATAGCATCCGGGCTATGAAAACAGCTATCTCCGGGATGGACGAGGGATCCTCCGCTTTCGGCCGGCTGGAACACGTCCAAGAGCCATTGGATTACCGCTGGGCGGTACCCGCGCAGCGATTTGCCCGCCGCGGATCGGTGCTGTCGCGACCGGGCACGGAACACCTACTCCGACTGTTGCAGCCCCAGCGCCGCCATGATTGGGCGTTGCTGGCGGCGATCCGCGATGCGTATGTCAGCGGTGCGGCAACCCGTCACGTGGAAGCCATGGCACGGCTGGTGGGCGTCGACGGTGTCAGCGATGATGACGTGGTACGTGCGAGCCACGAGCTCGACCGGCAATTACAGACGTTCCGGACGCGCTCGGTATCGGGTGCCTACCCTTACATCGTCATCGACGCGATCACCCAAAGCGTGCGGCAACGGGGCCGCCTGGCGAGCATGTCGGCGATGGTTGCGGTCGGTGTCGCGGCGACCGGGAACCGGGAAGTCCTGGCGATCGAGGTTGACGAAGCGGAGGAACCCGCGGCTTGGTTGCGGCTGCTCAGCGGGCTGCGAGACCGAGGCGTCTATGGGGTACGCCTGGTTACGGCGAAGGCGCACCCAGGCATCGCGTTAGCGATCGCGCACACGTTTCCCGCGGCCAGCTTCCAGCGGTCGCGCTCGGGGTTGATCCCTGAACTGCTCGATGTCGTGGCCGAATCCGATCGCCCGGGCCTCGCCACGCAGCTCCGGGCCGTCTTCGTCCAGGACGATCGGGTTGCCGCCCAGTCGCTGCTGCGAGGCATCCCAAGCGCCTTCCCCTCCAACCCCACCCTCGTCAATGACCTGCGAGATGGAGAAGAGTCGATTCTCGCTTTCTACGATTTGCCCTCACCCCACCGTCGCCGCGTCAATTCCGCACGCTGCCTAGCCCACGCCCGTGCGGAGATCCAACGTCACTGCCGGATGATCGGCATCTTCCCCTACCGGCTTTCGCTTCTGCGGCTATGCGGCGTGATCCTGCAAGAACAGAACGACGAATGGATCGCCGGCCCACGTTATGTCGGCCGCCGCCGCGACGGCACGGCAACAACGGTGGGCCAGCCCTGGACGGGGCTCGAAACCGACTCCATCGGATCCCGTAGCACGCGGCGCGTGGTGCCGGCGGCGTGATCGAGATCGAGTCCGCCAAGCCGGGCGCCCAGCTCGTGCCGCTGCGCCTCGCGCACTTGCGCCTGCAAGTGCTAGACCTTGTGCTCGACGATCTCGAGTATATGCGGCTGGAGGGAGTCCGGATGCTGCCACCGGACGTCAGCGCCTTGATTGCGGATCTCGCGCGGGCTCACGATGGCACCCTACAGGGCGTTCCCGACGCGCCAGGGTACGAGATAACGATCGCGGAGGACCAGCTTCTGGAAGCCCAGGGCCAGATCATGCTCGAGCTGGCGAGCCTGGGTGGCGGCGCGACCTGGGTGGAAGCGGAAATAGCCTAGCCGACCGTTCACGTTTGCGGACCGCCAACGTTGTCCTTTACAGTAAGTGCGCGCAGAAATCCGGCTCTCTAACTCGGTGAGGAACCTGAGACTTGGTCCACGCTGCTACCGATGAGCGCTGCAAACCGTAAAGAGATACCGGTCGCCCGCGAGCGGCTTCTAACGACGCGGGAAGCCGCGACCTTTTTGAAGGTCAGCGAAGCGTCGATTCGACGCTGGACGGATAGCGGCCTGCTACCGGCGAAGCGTGTCGGTCGCCGCCGTGCCCGCCGTCTGCGCGAAGAAGACCTGACGTCGTTCATGGAGGCGGGTCCCAGCCAGAGCACGGCCGCCCCGGACACCAGCCTATCGTCGACCATGGTCATCCAGGACGTCGTCGTCTCGCTGGGGGACCACCTGGCCGCCTTTTACACCACGGATGCCGGCCGACTCCGGCTCGGCCTGCCCATGATGCGGGACGGCTTGCTGGCGGGTCAAACGGTCGTCTTCAGGGCCACACCTCATGTGCGCGAACACTATTTCGCCGCGCTACGGAACGAGGGCGTCGACCCTGCGGGGGCCATCCGCGCCGGTCTGATGATGATCTACCCGGAAATCCCTGGGTCAGCCACGGAGCAGGTCACCCGCTTCGAGCAGCTGCTGACGGAAGCCTCCCGCAAGCGCCCGGGCCCTATCCGCATCCTCGCGGAGGTAGTGGCGGATGTCCAAACCCTGGGATCGGTGGCCGAGCACCTGATCGTGGAGCAGCAAGTGGATGCCGTCTTCAAACGATTTCCCGTGGTGACGATCTGCGCCTACGACGTCCGCGCCTTCGATGGCGTGGCCGTGATCGAGGCACTCAAACTTCATTCCGACGTCTTTGGGCCTCGAGTAGGCTACTGGCTGAACTGACTCCCCGAGTCGGCCAGAATTGAACCGTGGCGAAGCCTCGTAAGCAGGGCGTCCTTGCCCTCGACATCGGTACGTCGTCTGTTCGTGCCGTCGTCTACGACATCCACGGACGCATGCGGCCCTCGACGTTGTTCGATGTGCCATACAAAGTCCGGACGACGGAGCCTGGCGAGGTCTCCTCAGACCCCAGGGAATTGGTGACGCTCATTGCGCAGAGCATCGATGGCACGCTTGTCGCCGCCCGCAAAGGCAAGGTCGAAATTCTCGCCGCCGGTGTTTCCTGCTACTGGCACAGCCTGATGGGGCTCGATCGCGCGGATCGCCCCACCACCGAGCTGTTCACCTGGGCCGACACGCGGAGCGCGCTCGAGACACGCGGCTTGCGCGCGCGCTTCGACGAACACGCTTACCACGCCCGCACGGGGTGTTTTTTTCACGCCAGCTACTGGCCGTCGAAGCTGCTGTGGTTGCGGGCGACACGAGCCGCCGCCGTTCGGCGGACGGTCCGTTGGGTGTCGTTGGGCGAGTATCTCTTCCAGCAGCTACTTGGCGAAGGCCCCGTCAGTTACTCGATGGCCTCCGGCACCGGCCTCCTGGATGTCAACCGCTGTCAATGGGACAAGCAGGCGTTGAAGCTGGCGGGCATCGACGCGACGCAGCTATCGCGGCTCACCGACTGGGACCATCCACTGCACTCGCTGCGTCCCGCCTTCGCGCGACGCTGGCCGGAGCTTCGCGACATACCCTGGTATCTCCCGGTCGGCGACGGTGGCCTTGCGAATGTGGGCGCCGGCGCCGTGAGCCCGCGCTGGGTGTGCGCCACGATCGGAACGTCGGGCGCAATGCGAGTAGTGCTGGACCGCGATCGCATCACAGTTCCCTGGGGTACGTTCGTCTACCGCCTCGATCGGCGCCGATTCGTGCTTGGCGGGGCGCTCAGTGAGGGGGGCAACGTGGTGCGGTGGTTTACCGACGGCCTCGGTCCGCAGAACAAGAAAGCGCTCAAGCAAGCGGCCGCGCTTATTCCGCCCGATAGCCACGGGCTCACCGTCTTGCCGTTTTGGGCGGGTGAGCGTAGTCCCAACTGGCGAGGTGATGCGCGCGCCGCGATCACCGGCCTGTCCCTTGGGACGCAGCCGGCGCAAATGCTCAGGGCGTCGATGGAAGCGATCACGTACCAACTCGTCACGGTGGCCTCAGCGATGCAGCGCGTTATCACTCGACCGGAGTCGGTGATCGCGACGGGTGGCCAATTGGTTCACTCACCAGCGTGGAGCCAAATCCTGGCCGATGCGCTGAATCAGCGCGTCATCACCTCGCCGGAGCCCGAAGCCTCGAGTCGCGGGGCTGCACTGCTGGTGCTCCATGCCCTGGGTAAACTGCCGCGATTCTGGTCGACGACACCGGCACGCGGCCGTATTTTCCGTCCACGTGCCCGGGTACACCCCATCTATGAACGCGCCCGGCGCCGCCAGCAAGACCTGTACGACCTGCTCTTTCCTAAGCTCGCGCAACCCGAGCATGCACCGCCTAATGCCGCGGCGGGATCAGGTTCCAGAAAGAAGGATCTTCGAAGCCCAGCCGCCAGACGCTGATCCCTTTCAGCCCGTACTCGTACATCAGTGGCAGCTTGCGTCGCAACGTGTCCGTGCTCTGGACCCACAGCTCGTGGTGCACGCCGTAGGCGGTATAGGCGAAATGCAATTCTTCTTCGGTCGTGTCGAGTGCCGGCGTGGTCCCGTGACTCTGGGCGAGGATCATCGCATCCGAGTACGAGCTCGACGTCAGCCTGCCGACTCCCGTCCAGTCGTGGTAGTAGGTGGGTAGGCCGAGGGTTGCCTTTTCGGGTGGGACGCCCTGCATCGAAAACTCGAGTGCGCGGCGCATCCACGGTGTGCCGGAGACCGGGCCAGGAGGCGTCACGCCGTTGTGCTCGTCGTAGGTCATGAAGGAGAGGAAGTCGGCGGCCTTGGCCAGCGCGGCGAAGTCATACGCGCCCGACCATTGATGGAAGTAGTCGAGCAGCGTCCCGCTGGCCGCGGCATCGCCGGGCAGGCGCGGAATGACGGCGATTGACAGGTTGAGGCCGGCGGCATGAAAGGCCGCGGCGCAGTCCTGCACTAGTGCCGTCAGCAGGTCCCGATCGGTCCACGGGATTTGCTCGAAATCCAGCTGGAAGCCGGCGTAACCATAGGTCTTCGCCTCATTGACCAGGTTGCCCGCGAGCGCGGCACGCCGAGCGGGATCGCTGAGGATTGCATGGCCAACATCCGGATCGACATCCTTGTTGACAACCAGCGGAATAATGGCGATGCCATTGGCGTGAGCCGCATCGATTACGTCGCGCCGCGCGTAGCCCTTGATCGTGCCATCGGCGTTGGCGTCGTACCAGGCGGGACTGAGCACATCGATTTGCTTCAAGTGCGCAAACAGCGACGCGCGGCCGTCATCGGTGTTGACGTAATACATCTGGACCATCCGGCCCGGCTCGACCTGGGTCAGGGTCGACGGGATCGTCAGGCCGGCGCTCTGGGATTCCCGGCTAAACGTGCCGTCGCGGGCCTGGATACCGGCGTCGACCACCGCTGTTGCCTGATCGGCGAGGCGAAACCCGGTCGAGATCACGTCGACGGTCTGGGCGTCCTGCCAGGTAAAGGTGGGATTTCCGCTCACAACCAGGTGATCCTGCGCCTGCGTCTTGTCCGCCACCGGCCGCGAAAAGCGGATGGTCGTCGCCACGATGGGCTGCGCGCCGGCCTGCAGGTGATAGAGATGCATGTTGATCGCCGCCGTCAGCGGGGGAACGATCTTGAAAGCCGTGCGGATCTGCATGGCGCCCGCCGCCAGCTGCACCGTGTGGCGGCTGCTCAGCGGCATCGGCCCCGGGAGAGCAACCCGCAGCACCGCCCCGGTCGAGGCGGCAGAGACGTTGACCGGTCGGCCGTCCATGACCACTCGCCAGTCGCCCGGCTTGATCGCGCGGCTCACCCTGACGACCAGCTGAGGACGCGGCGACACTTCCGGCAGGGGGCTCGAAAGCAGTGAAGCTCCATCGAGGTCCATGGCGTCCACATTGACGACCGGCATCGGGTCCAATGCCGTCACGACCAGGCCACCCATGAGGAGCACCCCGGTCATCAGCGCGCCGGTGCCCAGGACGAGCGGAAGGCGCATGCCCGGGCGAGTATCGCTGCCAGGTGCATGGCACCGCAAACGATCGAAGTGGCACCAACTCAGCCCCAGCCGTTAGCGCCTTACCCCGAGTTGGCGCTATCAGCTTTGCTGGTTTGCAGCGTACGATTCCGGGTAGGAAAAAATCGTGGATCTTCTGGATATTCTTCGTCGCCAGGCGGGCCGTTTTCAGTGTCCCAAGTGTGGGGAAAGTCTGGCCGACTGCCAGCTCGAGATGGTCGCACATGCCGATGAGCAGTCGCTGGTCAAAGTGACCTGCGGGCACTGCCAGGACACACGGATGATCGCGGTCGCCATCGCTGCCGACACCGAAGCGCAGGTACCCGTTATCGAGGTTCGCGACCAGCCGATCGCTGAGCTCGGCGGCCCGATCACGAGCGATGACGTGCTCGACGCCCGGTTGGCGCTCGCCGGCTTCGATGGTGACCTCGCCAGTCTGCTTCGCTAGGCGCGACTGTCACCAGCCGGTAACAATCCACAGCAAACAGCCTCGGCGCTGGACATGCCCCAACCTCGACCGTAAGATGGCGCCGTGATGACGGGATGGCGCCGTGCCGCGGCGGCAGGCCTGCTGGCGCTCACGGCGTGGTCGCTGGGAGGGCTCTGGGCCCTAGCTGGGCCGCCTGTGCCGACCATGAGCCAGCGATCGCTGCCATGGGCACGCCAGGCGCTTGGCAGCGATCGCGTGGATACGATCGGCTCGTCCGGCTGCGCCTTGACCGCGGTCACCATGGTGGCGTCCGCCTACGGCTACCCGACAAACCCCGCGCAGCTGAATCAGTGGCTCACCGCTCACGGCGGCTACATCGAGAACGACCTGCTGCTCTGGCGCCAGGCAACTGCCGTCACACAGGGTTCGGTCCGCTGGCAGTGGCTCCACGTCCCCGGGATGGTGTCACAGCTGCGCACTGACGATCAGGACATCGAGGATCTGCCACCGCAGTCCCTGGTGGAGGCTCAGCTCGACGCGGGACGTCTCGTGGTCGCTGAGGTTCGACTCTACGGTGGCATGCACTTCGTCGTGATCACCGGCCACCGCGGCGACATCCTCTATATCAATGATCCGTGGTTCGGGGATCGGACCACCCTGCAAGCCCGCTACGGCGGTTACCGCCAAGCGGTGCACTCGGCGCAGGTCTACTACCGGAACTAACGGCCGCGTCCGTCAGGCCGCGGCGGCGAGCTCGTCGTCGTACTCGGCCGGACCCCACTGACGAGTCCGCTGCGCGACGGCGGCACACAGGTTCTCGAAGGTGTCCTGCCGAAACAGGGAGCGGTTGAGTTTCAGCACCTGGCCGGCGGCCGCGATTTCGAGATGGCCGCCCTCGCGGGTAATGACCTGGTTCATCCCGTGGACCCGGTCCCAGGGGACCAGGCGCGGCTGACGATTGAACCAGGCATGCCCGACCGGCCGGAGCGCGATGCCCTCGCGGGTGATGGTCACCTCGATCCACTCGATGAAGAAGCTGTGAAAGAGGAGCCCGACGCTGAACGCAAGGCCACAGCCCATCGCGATCGCGAGCGCCGCGAAGGAGCTGCTGTGCGTCTGCGAGATCTCGATGACGGCCAGGACGAAGCCGAGCGCGCACGCCGTGATCGGCACGCCAGGCCAGAGGATTACCAGCCGGTTCAGTGGGCTATCCGGCCGAAAGCTCATACGTGTTGCTAACGGTATCGGCGCAGATCGAAGCCAACATTTCGGCAACCGATTCGCCGCTGAGCTGTTGCGCTCGCGTAACGCGGGCCCGCCGGCCCACGCGAGCGGCGCTCGGGGCGTCGCCCCACGCGAGCGGCGCTTTAGTGCCAAACGAGCGTTTGAGACGTTAGTGCCAGGCGAGCGTTTGAGGCGAGTTTAGACGTCTAGTTCTTTGACGTCGAGGTCGCGCAGCTCGGGTGGCGCCTGCAGGCCGTTATCGACCAGGATGCGCAACAGCCGGAGGACGTAACGCGCGCCGTTTAGGTTGACGCCGTGCTGGCGCGTCAGCGTCTGGATCGCCTGGAGCTTCCGGATGTCCCGTTGCGAGAAGCGCCGACGGTTCGTCGACGTGCGCTTGGGGACCACCAGGCCAAGATGCTCGTACATCATCAGGGTTCGGGGGTGCGTCTGGAGGATCTCGGACGCCACGCTGATGGTGTAGATGGGCTTGTCGAGGGAGAGACTCGTATCCGGCGGTGCCCGGCGCGTTACTCCTTTAGCCAATCCTCGATACCTTCCGAGAGGCTGGTCGGCGTGGTGCGGGCCTTGATGAGGTACTCATGCGCCCCGAGGCGCAGCCCTCGCGCGACCAGATCCTCTTCATCGTAGTTAGAGAGGATGATAACCGGAATATCGCGGGTCTTCTCCTGCGCGCGCAATTTCCTCAAGACTTCCAGCCCGTCCATTTTCGGCAGGCGGATATCGAGAAAGATGATGTCGGGAGCGAGGTCGCCGGCCTTCTTGAGGCCCTCTTCACCGTCGAGGGCGGTGTTGACCCGGTAGCCGTCGAGTTCCAGCTTCAATCGGTACATCTCGAGCACCGATGGATCGTCTTCCACGAGGAGGACATCGACCAGGTCTTCGTCGGCCTGGGTTGCGCGGTTCGCGCCGGCGCTTCGCCGCGTCTTACTTTCCATAACACTCCTCTTGGCGCGAAAGAGTATAGACGAACGCCGTGAATCGCGCGGGCCTTATGGATAGCAAAACGGCGTAGTCACCTCGAGGCATACGCGGGTCCCTCCGAACGGCCCCAGAAAAGTTAAGGCCCTCCGAAGGGAGGGCCCGAAGAGGGGGGCAAGAGAACTACCTGAAATTATAGGCAAGCCCTGGAGCCATGTCAACATGGACGCCATCAGAAAGTATCCTGCGGCGACTGTCGGCAAAGCTCTCGGCGCGCGCATAACAATGCGCGAAAACTGCGCAGGCCAAATCGCACGGTTACAGGCGGTCGCCGCGCAAATGACGCGCTGTGTTCAGACGTCCAGTTGCGAGACGTCGATATCGCGGAGCTCAACTGGCGACGGCAACTGGTGCTCATGCAACAGCTTGAGGAGTTTGAGGATGTAGCGGACGCCGGCCAGGTTGACCGAGTGCTGCCGGGTCAGCTTTTGAATGGTTTGAAGCTTCATGACGTCGCGCTGCGAGAAGCGGCGCCGGTTGGTCGAGGTCCGCTTCGGCACGACCAGCCCAAGGTGCTCGTACATCATCAGCGTCCGCGGATGGGTCTCCAGAATCTCAGACGCCACGCTGATCGTGTAAATCGGTTTGTCGAGGGAGATGTTCGTGTCGCGTCGGGTGTCACGCTTGACGGCGATAGCCATGCGGCCCTCCAAAAATTGTTTACCTGTTCCCGATTCCCGATCCACGACCGTGACGCCTACCGCCTGAGATCGCGTCGAGCGAAGCGATGGTCAGTATAGGCGGCAACGTGAGGGGGCTCAAGGGAGGATTCGTAAATACATGTGAACTCAAATAAACCCCCAGCCCTGGCATCAAATTGTAGCCAGACTCTTACTGGTGCGCTATAATACTTCGTAACAGGCGCGATATCGCGCCAAACCTTTACCGGAGGTGCCACATGGGCGAGTTGTTGGACAAAGTCGAAGGCGAGGCCAAGGATGCCGGCGGCAAGGTGACCGGTGACAAGAAGATGGAGTGGGAAGGCAAAGGCCAGAAGGCGAAGGGCGATCTCGAAGGCGCCACCCGCAAGATGCGGGACGGTGAGCCACTCGAGGGCGAACCGACCGAAGGCAACAAGAACCTCTAGTTCGGGAGAGCGCGGAGCCGGCCTGACATCAGGCCGGCTTTCCTATTTTGGCGTCGCGGGCGGCGAGGATTCGGCGTTGGCGACTTCGGCGGGGACGCCGGCTGCTGGCACGGCGGGCCGTCGACCCGCGTGGGTACGACCGCCCGTCGGGGTCGGCGTTGGAGCGCCTCCGCGGACCCGGATGTGGCTTAGCGTCGACTCCCGGAGAATGAGGAAGAGGAGCAGGGCGACTGACCCCAGGAGAAAGTTCGTGCCAAGCCAGCTGTAGGCCAGGAAGAAACCCAGGACAAACCCGATCAGGGCCATCAGGAAGGCGGCAATCGTCCCGATGTGCATGAACTCGTCCTGCAGGTGGTGGCGCGGAAAGAGCTGGCGCAGCCAGTTCTCAAGCCCGACGCCGCTCGGGCCAGTCGAGCCAGCATGCGAGGAAGTGGACGCGGAGCCGGCTACGGGGTCGGCCTGGGACTTGCCGCAGAAGCGGCAAAAACGGGCATCCGCCTCGATCGGCCTGCCGCACTCGCGACAGAATACGGTTCCGGCTTTTGGAGTGGCTTCCGAAGGCGACAAGGCGGCCCCATTATAGGGCCGCGATCAGTCGGATCCGCCCATTCACGACCGGCGTAACCATCTGCCCCAGGCTCCCGTTGGACGGTAGACGATGGCAATGCGTACTCGACTCTCCCATGCGAATCGCACTTACGTTATACTAGCTCCATCAGCTTTTTCGCCATCCACAGGGTAGGATTTAGGGGCCTGAATTGATAAGTATCCGGCACGCGACTCACCCAATAACTGCTAGCGGCCTCTCGTCGCTCGACGCTCGTCGGCGCCAGATCCGGCGGCTGCGCCGGTCACCTCTTCGCACCATCGTCAGCGGAGCAGGGTGGGGAGCCGTTATCCTCGTCTCTCTGTGGCTCCTCCTTTCAGGGATCTTCGGGTTTCTGAGCGCCTAAGCCTCGCCACGCGCCGACGGAGTCAGCGCAACGTCGAGCGCTGGCGCCGGCGTAGCCGTGCGGACTTTCGCCGGGTCCTGATCCTCGGCCTGCTGGTCGTCTTCGTGCTGCCCCTGCTCGGCATCCCGGCGATCACGGCGCAGGCCGTGGGTACCCTGCCGGCCGTCAGCGGGCTGGCCTCCAACAAGATGGAGCAAGACACCCTGATCTACGACCGTCATGGCACATTGCTCGCGGACATCGGCAAAGCCGGTGACCATCGCATCGTCGTGCCGCTTAATTACATCTCGCCCTGGGTGGTGAAGGCGACCCTCGCCACCGAGGACCGCACGTTTTACTCGAACAGTGGCATCGACCTCGGCGGCATCGTTCGCGCCGCCATCGCGAACTATCAGCACCACGCGGTCAAGCAGGGTGGCAGCACCATCAGTCAGCAGCTGGTGAAGCAGGTCTACATCGGTTCGAATGCCCCAGCGGACATCCAACGCAAGCTCAAAGAAGCCATCCTTGCCATCGAGCTGAACCGTGAGTACAGCAAAAACCAGATCCTCGAGATGTACCTCAACACCATCTTCTATGGCAGTCAGACGTACGGCATCGAGGCAGCGGCCCGCAGCTACTTCCAGACCAACGCCCACGACCTTTCCCTGGCGCAGGCCGCCATGCTCGCCGGGCTGCCGCAGGCGCCGACGCAATACAACCCGGTGGTGAACCTGCAGTCCGCAAAGCAGCGGCAGGCGCAGGTGCTCGCCGCGATGGTGGGCGAGAAATACATCACCGCGGCGCAGGCCGAGGCGGCCTATGCCGTCAAGCTGCAGATCTCTCCACCAATCACCAAGTTCGAGGCGCCCTACTTCGTCGACTACGTCTTGAAGACGCTCGCCAAAGCCCCCTACAACATCACGTCTGACAATCGCAAGGGCTACCGGGTCTACACCAGCCTCGACCTGAACCTGCAACATCTCGCGGAGCAGACCGTCTACGACCAGGTGGCCCAGAAGGGCAACTTCTATAACTTCCACGACGCCGCGCTGGTGAGCATGGACCCGAGGACCGGCGAGGTGCTAGCCATGGTTGGCGGCGTCGACTACAACCGTCCCGGCGGTCAGTTCAACTTCGCCTACGACCAGCCGCGACCGCCGGGCTCGAGCTTCAAGATCTTCACCTACACCGCTGCCATCGAAAGCCGCAAGGTGAACATGGTCAGTCCGATCCTGGACGAGCCGCTGGTCTTTCCCATCGGCGGCGACCCGGCCGGTTTCGGCAAGTACATTCCACAAAACTACGATCGCCGCTTTCACGGCACCCTGCCGCTGAAGATGGCGATGGGCAACTCGATGAACATCCCGGCGCTGAAGACCGAGCTGCGCACCGGCATCCCGGCGGTAGTCGATATGGCGCACCGCATGGGCTTGACCTGCTTGGGTCCGCTCCCCTGCGTCGATCAGAGCCCGGACAACTACGGGATGAGCCTGACGCTGGGCGCGTACCCGGTGCGGCTCGCCGACATGGCGACGGCGGCCTCGACGTTGGCGACGCTCGGGGTCCGTCATCGCGAGGCGCCAATTCTCAACATCAAAGACGGCCTGGGTCGCGACGTCTTCACCTACGACGCGAAGAAGAATGAGTTCCGCGCCGTCGACGAGAACGTCGCTTTCATCATCGCCCAGATCATGTCGGACGACCGCAACCGCTGCCTGGAATTCGGCTGCCACGGCGACCTCACGCTGCCCGGCCGGACGGTCGCCGCGAAGACCGGCACCACCAACGACTTCAAGGACAACTGGACGATCGGCTTCACGCCGAGCCTGGCGACGGCGGTGTGGGTCGGCAACCCGGACAACAAGCCGCTCAGCCACAACTCGACGGGCATCGTCGGCGCTGCGCCCATCTGGCACAAGTTCATGATGCAAGCGCTTGCCGGGAAGCCCGACGAGTGGTACCCGGTGCCGGCCAGCGTTCACGCTTTGGGCGCGAATTACTTCTTGCCCGGTACTGAGAGCCTGCCGGCCACGCTCGCGCAGCCCTGGCCGCAGTGCAAGCTGCCGGCGAACTACAACCCCTACACCCTGACCTATTCGCAAATCACGGTCAACGGTGTCTACTGCATCATCAACCCGCCGCCACCACCACCCGCGCCGCCACCCACGCCGTCGCCCTCACCGACTCCCAACAACCAGGGAAACAACTAAAAGAACGCGGGTCTGAGCTAGGCGATCCCCGGCTGGTCGCTGGATGCCTTCTCGGTGCGGCCCTGCTCGCCATCCCCGAAGGACATCTTTGATGCCAGCCCGCCGGCCCGGTCGCGCAGCTCGATGCCGCGCTGCATCAGGTCGTCGCGCATCTCCTCGCCGGATTTGGGGGCGAGCAGCAGCGCCAGCCCGAAGCCGACCGCAACCCCGAGCAGGAGTCCCGTGACAAAGCGCTCTACGCCGGCATCGTCGTCCTGGGTGATCCGGGTCCGGCGCAAGGCCGACACGGCATCCGTCAGGCGGTCCTTCACCTCGAGGTCCTGAGCGGTTTTGGTGGCACGGTCGAGCAGCTCGCTCAACCGGTCGATCGTCTTTTCCACGGTCTGATCCATCCTCGTCCTCCTACGGGCGTCTGGCCCTGCTTTCTGGTCCGCTGGCGGCTCGGCGCCGGGGTGTTGCCGCGGGGGTCACCGGCGCGCCGCCATCGCCGGCCATCATCGCCTGGGCCTGGCCCAGCAGTCGCGAGAGCCGGCGCCGCATGGCCACGCCCGATTCAGGCGCGTACAACAGCCCCAGGATCGCCCCGGCGATCGCGCCGTGCCGAAGACCTCGTAGATATCGCATACAAAACGCGCGCCTCCACGGCAGCACGGTGCTTCCGGGGGGCCGCGACGCCATCGTATCACTTGCCTTTGGGCCCGCTGCACGTTCGGTTGCGTACGTCGCCAATTCAGGAAATTGGGTGAACTTGTTTTATACTAACCACCGATGGGAAGGGGGGAAAGATGACAGGCATGATGTCTGCTTTGCGACCTGCCGTCCTAATGAGCCCGCTCCGGCGTGGAAAAGCGGGCGGTTCAACGAGCCCGCTCCGGCGTGGAAAAGCGGGCGGTTCAATGAGCCCGCTCCGGCGTGGAAAAGCGGGCGGTTCAATGAGCCCGCTCCGGCGTGGAAAAGCGGGCGGTTCAAGGAGGGGACATGAGTGAAGTCGTCGACGAGGACGTAAACGTCCTATTCATCGAAGATGATCCGGCGGTGGCTGAGATGTACAAGCTCAAGCTGGAGCTGGATGGCTACCGCGTCACCGTCGCGAAGTCCGGCGAGGAGGGCCTCGACCACGCCAAGAACCAGGTGCCGGACATCGTGTTCCTCGACATTCGGCTCCCGAAGATGGACGGCTTCGCCGTTCTCGAGAACCTTCGTTCCGATAGCGTTACCAAGAACATCCCGGTCATCATCCTGTCCAACTACGGCGAGAAGGAATTAGTCGATCGCGGACTGAAGCTCGGCGCCCTCGACTACCTGATCAAGTCCGAGACCACACCCGCCAGCCTGAGCCGCGGCGTCCAGGATTGGGTCAAGGAATAGACCTTGGTCCCCAATCGCGATCCGCGGATCGGTGGAGCCTTCGACCTCGACAAGCCGCTCTACACGATCAGCGTGGCCTCCGAGATCCTGGAGACCCACCCGCGAACCCTGATGATGTACGAGGATCTCGGATTGATCGAGCCCTATCGCACCGCGACCAACCGGCGCCGCTACTCGCAGCGCAACGTGCGCAAGCTGCAAGTAATCCAGCAGCTGACCCGGGAGAAAGGGGTCAACCTCGCGGGCGTCAAGTACATCCTCATGCTCCTGGAGTCATTGAAGCGCGGCGGCGTCAAGCCGCCCGACGACCTGAGTCAGGTCTATGACCTGTATGAGGAGATTATTTAGTTCGTCGTTAGCTGGCCGCGATCGGTGGCCCTGGCTCGCTGTCGTGCACCGAACCGCTCGAGCCATCGTCCCAGTCATGGGCCTGTGCGGCGGCGATCCTGGGCGCGACGGCTAACTCCGCAACCTCGGGCAACGTCACGTTGACGAGCGGCGCGGCGGCCTCATCGAGCAACAACCGGTCGAGCTCCTCGCCGTCGATCGTCTCCACCAGTTGCAGGTGATCCGCGATCCGGATGAGCGTGGCACGTCGTGACTCGCAGATCTCATACGCCTGGCGATAGGCCGCATCGGTGAGGGCCTTGACCTCGGCATCGACGTCGGCCGCGGTCAACTCGGAGAAGAAGAGACTGTCACCATCGCCTTTGCGGTGCAGGGTCACGAGTCCGAGCCGTTCGCTCATGCCGAACTCACACACCATCTGACGCGCGACGTTGGTCGCGTACTCGATGTCCTGCTTGGCGCCGGTCGTGACGTCCCCGAAGATGATCTCTTCAGCGGCTCGACCGCCCATCGCGGCCGCCATGCGCGCGATCAACTCCGACTTCGACGTCAGATAGCGATCCTTCAACGGCAACTGGATGGTGACACCGAGCGCCTGCCCCCGCGAGACCACCGACACTTTGTGCACCGGATCGCTCTTGGCAATGGACTTCATCACGAGGGCGTGTCCGACCTCGTGGTAGGCGATGATCGCCTTCTCTTCCGGCGTGATCAGCCGGCTGCGCTTTTCCGGGCCTGCCATCACGCGCAGGCCGGCCTCTTCCAGCTCCTGCTTGCCGATCGCCTGCTTCTTGTTGCGCGCCGCCAGGATCGCTGCCTCGTTGAGGAGATTGGCCAGGTCGGCCCCGGTGAATCCCGGCGTCTGGCGCGCTACGATGTCGAGGTTGATGTTGTCGGCGAGCGGCTTCTGCGCCGAATACAGGGACAGGATGGCGCGCCGGCCGTTGAGGTCCGGGGCGTCGATCGCGACGCGGCGGTCGAACCGGCCGGAGCGGAGCAGGGCCGGGTCGAGGACATCGGGCCGGTTGGTGGCCGCGATCACGACCACCGCGCAGTCGGTGTTGAACCCGTCCATCTCCACCAGCAGCTGGTTCAGCGTCTGCTCGCGCTCTTCATTGGTTCGGATTTGGGCGCCGCCCCGCTTGCGGCCGAGGGCGTCGATCTCGTCGAGGAAGACGATGCAGGGCGCGTTCTTTTTGGCATGTCGGAACAGGTCGCGCACCCGCGCCGCGCCAACACCGACGAACATCTCGACGAAGTCGGAGCCGCTGAGAGAGAAGTACGGGACTTTTGCCTCGCCCGCCACCGCGCGCGACAGCAGCGTCTTGCCAGTGCCGGGCGGACCGACCAGCAGGATCCCGCGCGGCATCCGCGCACCGAGCTGACCGAAACTCCCGGGTGCCTTGAGGAATTCGACGACTTCTTCCAGCTCGCGCTTGGCCTCGTCAACGCCGACCACCTGGTCGAACGTGACCTGGTCGGTGTCACCGAGCTTGGCTTCGGCCAGATGCTTGGTCATCGCGCCCATCGGATTTCCCAGCAGGTTCGAACGGCGCAACATAATGAACAGCAGGGCCAGCAGGACGAGCAGGCCCAGCAGGTTCGGCAGCACCGACGCGAAGGAGGCCTCGTCCGTCGACTGGACGGCGACCTTGACGTTGTGACTGCGCAGGTACTGCTCGGTGGTGCCCATCGACGACTCTTTTTCGATGGTCCACGACTGCCGGCCGGCCGTATCGGTCAGCAGGATGCGCTGGCCGCTGATGGTCGCAGCCACGATGTCACCGTGATCGACGCGGTCGAGCACGTCGCTGATCGGCACGCTGGGCTGGTTCCAGACCGAATTCGTTCCCGAGTGGCCGAGGAACCATAGCGCACCAAGGAGAAGCACCCCGACGAGCGCGAGCGCGGGCACCAGGACCCGCTTTTGGCGCAGGCCCGCTGGGATGGACAGACCGCGGAAGAAAGTTTTCATTTGTTCCTCAACCCCTCTTCTTAATAGGCGACTGGCTGGTCAGGTAGGGCGATCAATGCCTTAGCCGCGATGCCCCCTCCGCGGTATCGCTGCCAGAACGGGTAAGCCGTGATCGCTTGCTGCTCGTCCGCGGTGACGCCATTGTCGGCATTCGCCAGCCGGTAATAGGACCAGCTGATGCCGCCCTGGGCGCGGGTCTCATTCATCGAGGTGATGATCTCGTCGGCGGGCGGTGCCCCCGGCGTGCCGTACTCGGGCGCGGCGTCGTAGGTTTGCGCGGTGATCGTCAGGGGACGCTTGAACGGGTTGACGCCGGGATCGCGGAACTGTTGAAAGACCTGGTCGACGTAAGCCCGCGTCCCGTCGGCGCCGCTGTACTGCGGGAGCCCGGTGGCGCGCCAGTAGACCATCGGCGCAAAGACCTGACAGTAACGCGACATGGTGGCGTACGCGTAGCCCGGGTGGTCATAGGGCGTTGGCAACGTGCTGGCGATCAGCAGGTAGCGGTCGCCCAGTCCATTCATGCCGGTGATGCCGCCGCGGATGCCCGACAGGTACTGGCCGACGTTCGGGTCCGAGGTGCTGTTGCCCTCGATGGTGAGCGCGAGGCCGTCGAGCCGTTGGCCTTGTTCCTCGAACTGCGCGGCCGCCAGCGCATCGGCGGTGTCGCCGGTCGGGTCGTCGAGCATCGGCTCGATCCAACCGATGATGCTCAGCCCGTGCGCATGGGCGATTGGGAGCAGGTCCTGCAGCGCCGGCGCGCCGTAGAAGTGGTGCTTGGAATCGGCGATTCGGATGTAGAGGTGGCTGAGGTCAGCCCGCACGGCCGCATCGACGATCGCCGCCGCACGGTCCGCATCCGGATCGTTCCAATCGCCGTCGAAGATCATGAGCCAGGACCCCTTGCCGCGGATGCCGTCGAGCGGTGAGCGTGGGGTCTGCGCAAACCCACGTGCGCTCACCGGCAGCTTGAGGATCGCGCCGACCGGGCGCCCGAAGCTGCTGATTACGCGGGCCGCCTGCGCTTGATCCTGGGCGCGGGCCTCCAGATAGGCGCGCAGCCCAAAGGGAGGTGTGAGAAGTGCAAAGAGCATCACTCCCAGCACGACCCGCCCTCCAAACGCCGTGAGTTGCCGTAAGATGCGCGACATGCTCGAATGTTCGGCACGAGAGCCGTTCGGGCGTGACAGTACCGACAAGCCCGCACCCGTTCAAGCGGGAGTTCCCACGGCTAAGGTGATACGCGACCGTACAGCCAATGGGTGACCTCTTGTGCTCCGTCACGCTGCGCACAGTGACGCCACAAAGCGCACAAACGAGGCTTCCCTTCGCCGTTTATCACAAATTTTGATATGTTGGATATAATGGTTTGCAGTCTCGGGTCCTGGAGGGCAGCACGTGACAATGCCGCATAAGTCCAGCGAAGTCTCCGATATGTTCGACATCGAGCCGCGAACACTCTTCGTCTACGAGAGTGAGAACCTGATCGCGCCTGAACGAACGCCGACCCAGCGTCGCCGCTACTCGCGCCGGGACATCGAGCGGATCCGGCTGATTCGCGAGCTCACCACGGTGCACGGCATCAATCTCGCCGGGGTCAAGGTGATCTTCTCCCTGATGGAGGCGGCCGTCCAGAGCCGGCTCCAGATCCCGGAGACGGAGTTTCCGGAGCTCGCCGGCGCCCGCCATCTCTGGGCCTGAGCTCACTCCGCGAGCGTCTCCTCGGCGTTCCCGCCTCGCGCATCCTGCTTGGCCTCGACTTCGACGGGACCCTCGCGCCCATCGTGCCGGACCCGGACCAAGCGGCTCCCGATCCGAACGCGGTCACGCTCCTCAGCGAGCTCAGCCAGTGCCTGCAACGGGTCGTCATCATCAGCGGCCGCGACACGGATTTCCTTGTCAGCCGATTACCGCTGCCTCACGCCCTCTTTATCGGTAACCACGGGCTAGAGGAACGACACGATGGCGCCTCGCAGGTCGTTGTTGAGGCGCAGCCATTCCTGGAGCGGCTACGGCGTGCAGCCGATGCGGTGGCGGCGCTTCCGCAGGCCCGCGGGGCCGGCATCACCATCGAGCGCAAGCGGGCCGCAATCAGCGTCCATTTTCGGCAAGCCACGGATCCCTCCGCGTCCGGAGCGGCGCTTCAGCCGGCCATGCAACAGATCGCGCGTCACGAACAATTGCAGCTCCAACCCGGACGACTGGTCTGGGAGCTCCGACCGCCGATCGAGATCGACAAAGGCGCGGTTCTGCGCCGGCTGGCCGCCGCCATGCAGCCGGCGGCCATCGTCTATGCCGGTGACGATCGGACCGATGCGAAGGCCTTTCAAGCGCTCAAGGGCATACCCGCCGTCAGAACGGTGGCCGTGGGCGTGCGGTCAGAAGAGGTGCCGGGCGACATGTTCATCGATTGCGACCTCACGGTGGATGGCGTCCCGGGCGTCACCAATCTCCTCAGCCAGCTGCTCGACGTCTGCGCAAACGCCTAACGGATTACCTCACGTTCGAGCGGCAGGGGTTCGTCGAGCCCGACCTCGGGCCGGCGAGCGGCGGACGGCTCCACCAGGTCACGGATGTCCTGCAACTGCGCGGAGATCCAACGGGCCACATCGTTCTGCTGGACGACCGCACGCATCTTCTCGGCGCGCGCGTGACGTTCGACCGGGTCCATCAGCAGGGCGCGATGCAGCGCCTGCGCCGTGGCGTCGACATCGAAGGGATTGATGGTGATCGCCCACTCACCGAGCTCTTCGTGGGTCCCAGCATTCTCCGATAGAACGAGTGCGCCGCCCCGTTGGTTGACCGTGATCCCTTCCTTGGCAACCAGGTTCATGCCGTCATAGATGGGATTCACCAGCAGCACGTCGAACTGCTTGTAACCCGCCACCGCCCGATTCATGTCGTCGCGCAGCTCGAGACGAATCGGCTGCCAGGAATCCGACCCGAGTCTTTGATTGATCGCCCTGGCCAGCTGGACCACCTGCCGGGCATACTCGCGATACTCGGGCACATTCTGGCGTGTCTTTTGCAGCAACGCCCAAAATACGACGCGGCCCCGCCATTCCGGATGCGCGTGCAGCAGCCGCTCATAGCCGAAGAAGCCGCGGATGATGTTCTTCGAGAGGTCCATGCGGTCGACGCGGTAGACCAGGTGCTCCGGTCGCCACCGCAAGATCTCGCGCTCCGCCCGCTCCACGGCCGGACTCGCCGCGGTACGTTCGAACTCCCGGACATCGATCGAGATCGGGTAGCGCCGGACCCAAATGGTGCGGCCGCGATAGAAGGCGGTTTGCTGGCGAAAGTCGACAGGCAACCCCATGTTCTCCTCGCAGGTCAGCAAGAAGTTGCGCACATCCGAGTGGGTCTGCAGACCGACGATGTCGGCCGCGAGCAAGCCGTCCATGATCTCCTCGCGCATGTAGCTCGGCAGGACTTTCCAGTACTGCGGAGTCGGCCACGGAATATGGACGAAGTGCTGGATGACCGCATCCGGAAGCTCGCGACGGACGAGTCGGGGAACCAGGTAGAGGTGGTAATCGTGCGAGAGGACCAGCGGCCGCTTGCGGCCACGGCGTGCCTCACGGACCACCTGTTGGGCGAAGAGCTGGTTGACCCGCCGGTAACCCTCGTTCCACGCGACGTGCGTACTGTCGTCGAGCACGGGGGCCTCGGCCAGGTTCCAGAGGTAGTGTTGAACAAACCAGAGCAGCGGGTTGGCAATCGTGTTGTAGTAAAGGTCATAGGCGAGGCGTGGGGCATTGACCCAGCTCACCTGGAAGCGTGAGCCGTCGGTGGTTTCGACCATCATCGGTTCGCCGCCGTCGTCGAGTTCGAGTTCACCTTCGAGCCCGTCCCGAATGGAGGCGACCCACACCGCTCCCGTCGCCAGCGCCAGCCCAGAGAGGCCGGTCACCAGCCCGCCGGCGCCGCGAACGAAATGCGTCCGATCGGGCGGATCGTGTGCGACGTCCACCGGCGGACGGTTGGCCGCCACGATCGGGTGGAAGTCCTTGAGCAGCCGCCGGGTATATTGCTCGATCGCCAGCATGGCCAGCTTCTAACTCTACGCGGGGTTCCCGGGGCCAGTTCTCAGCTTCCGGCCAAGGTTGCGCCCCAGACCAATAGGTGATATCGTGGCTATAAAATTACTGCCATGCGGGGATGGTCGGGTCCGTCTTTAGGGGTAGGGACATGGGAAAGCGGAAGCGAATGTCAGCAATCGCCCCCGGGCGGGCGGTTTTCACACCCAGTATCGCGAGCGAGATCCTGAATCTCCATCCGCGCACCTTGATGATCTACGAGAGCGAGAGCCTCATCAAGCCGCAGCGGACGGCGACCAACCGCCGCCGGTACTCTGAGGACGATATCCGGAGAGTCCGGGTGATCCAGTTCCTGACCCGACAGAAGGGCGTGAACCTGGCGGGGGTCAAATACGTCCTCCGCTTGCTGCAGACGCTGGCCGACCAAGGCCTCGATCTCAACCAGGTCCCCGAGCTCGACTCGCTGCAGGAAGTCTCCGGAGACGGCCTGATCGCCTGAGCATAGCCGCCCCCGGTGTGGAAAGGGCGGCGCGAACGTGCTGAACTTGCGCGAAAGTGCTTGACAGCCATTGCCGACTATGTAACAGTGTGCATATCAATTTTCATGCGTCGGTGAATTGAGGGTAATCGGGGTTAGTGAAGGGAGCGATTGAATGCTGAGCGACGCAATCGAGGAGATCCATCGGGAGTTCGAGGCGGCGGCCGACCGGCGAAACCAGGAGCTGAA
>Ga0209220_1000257_pt1 | contig 21539 bp, 18 predicted proteins | sample BlaSpr_A8_OM3_M3_FD_187984 | JGI IMG/M metagenome (GOLD analysis project Ga0209220, IMG submission 187984) | Forest soil microbial communities from Thunder Bay, Ontario, Canada - Black Spruce, Ontario site 2_A8_OM3_M3 (SPAdes) (version 2) | ecosystem: Environmental > Terrestrial > Soil > Boreal... | reverse complement strand
GGACCAGCCAGCCAGAGCATCCCGCTGATCGGAGCGATCGGACCTGGCGGCAAGCTACCGACGGTTGGCAGCCCGGGAGTCATCGACTACCCTGGCTTCGCGCCGATTCAGGGGGTGGGCGGCGACACGACCGTCAATGGCGTCCCGTACTCCGAGGGAGTCAACGGGTGGGGTGTCAACCCCACTGGCATCGGCGTCATCGGTGAGTCCGATGTGGGCTACGGTGTGGCCGGCGGCAGTGGCGGCATCTCCCTGGCAGCGTTCAAAAACGGCCGCATACTCCAGGAGGGGCCGCAGCCGAGCATGCTCGCCAGCGCCCCGTCAGGGCCGCCGATCTACCAACCAAATGATTTCGAGCAGGTCCGAGACCTCAACGGCCTCATGTACCTGTCGCTCATTGGTCAGCAATGGGTTCCCGTTCAGTTCGGGGGCCTGGGCGTGTCGCTCTTCAGTGCCGTAAGCAATTTGCAGTACCACATGAATGGCAGTGATGGCAGCACCTGGATGGATATGGACGCCAGTGCGCTCAAGTTGACCATTACGCCGAAATTCAACTGCGTCGCCATCCTGACGGCCAACAGCGACCTGTGGACGACGGTACCCGGCTGGAACCAGGACATGGCCATCTTCGTCAGCGGCGGGACCTATACCACGGGTCAGCAAGTCGGTTGGAAGGAGTCCGGCGGCGTCGGCGCGTTCTCGCCCAACGCGGCGTTTCTCGAGTCCCTAGCCCAACTCGCTGCCGGGACCACCTACACCATCAAGATTCAGTGGAAAACGAACAGGTCAGCCCCAGCCAGCACGGCGATATATGCCGGCGCCGGAGCCGGTCCTGTCTATTCGCCAACTCGCCTCACCGCGTTGCTGATGGTCAACCCGACGTAGGGCGCCATGGTTTCCCTCGGTAGAGAGATGGGGGCATGAAGAACAATTGGCTTCGGCGACTCTTGCCGGCGTTGGTGGTCAGCGCGGTGCTGGCATTTTCGTATGTCATGCCGGCCGTGGGCTTGATCATTCCGCCGGTTATTCAGTCCCATCCTGGGGACTGCGGCGGCCATGGTATTCATGACAACAAGCACGGATATGGGTACGGGTATGGCTGTCCCGGACCGAAGCCAGTCAAGAGTCCTTCCCCCACACGCTGTAACGAGTTCGGCGATGGTCACCACGGCGCAAAGGATTCGGTCCTGTGTCCAAGCCCCAGCCCGCCCGGTCCGCCCCCAGCCGTCCGCCTGGCGCCGCCCTTCAATGCCACGCCTTCACGGGCAGGTTCGTCGAACCCCTCCATATCTAGGAGTGCGCTGGGTGGGGGCTTGAACGCCCCGATCACGAGACCTGCTGTCGATGGCTCGGACGGCGTCAGTCGATGGAGGGCGTTTATCGAGCTGGTGCTCCGCGAATTGAGCTAGCGAGGAAGCGGCTGTTGCGCGCCGCTCAGAACCCAATAGGAGGAGGGTTTGTGAGTCCGTCCAGTACTGGTCTAGTCTCGGTTAGCCGCCGACTGAGCGATAGTTCGCTCACTCTCGGATGTGTCCACTTGACAACGCGTGGTATCGATGTGTTAGCCTCCTGTAAATCCGTCTCGTCCCGTCGTCGACAGAGGGGTATTCAGGAGGGCACCGGACGATGGACAGATCGATCATTAAGACAGGCATCCCCGCGGCTGTGCTTGCCTCGGTTCTTGCCGTCTCAATGCTCTTCCCAGCCGCCGCGAGCCAGGGGAACCGCCACGGCGACGACGGCCACAAGTGTGGATACGGCGCGGTTGGGGATCTGGACGAGAATGATCATTCAGGGGATAGTGGCGGGGGTGGCACGGCTAGGGCGGCGTCACAGTCTGCCGCTTCGGCTCTTCGCGGTTCGGACAAATCGGACCGCGATTGCGGTGAGGATGAGGACGACGGCGGAGATGGCGGCGGCGCAAACCAGGCCGTTCACAGTGACAATCTGGCGAGCATCGTCGACGTCGATGCTCTTGGCAACGGGGGCGCCCTGGCTACCAATCGACGCGGAGGCAAAGTCCAGTAGGGTAACGACTAGCGGTGCGGCGACTAAAGGCTTAAGGCACAGTGAGGAGGGAGGCTTGGCGGGATCGTCGGCAACGGTCGCCGGATCCGCGGGGCAAATTTGGAATGCGGCCGACAGACTCTTCGAGGGAGGAACTACCCCAAATGGTTAGGGCCGGCCGCCTCTACATTGCCATCCTGGTGGCGTGTCTCGCCGTTGTCGGTGCCGCGCTGCATCCGGTCGTATTCCTGCTTTCGCTGGCGCCAGCGTACGTTGGGGGCGTCGACAGTTGGCTTTCGAACGCCAAATCGGTCATTGCAGACGTACTAGGTTGGGGGCTGGTCAGTCTTTTCGCGGTGATGGGTGTTTTGATACTTCTTGGACGCTCGAAGAGACGGAGTACGAGGGCTTCCGGCAAACTAAGACTCCCAGTTTCAGGCGAACGACCCGGGGTCGTTGTCGCCATAACTGCGTACAACGACGCAGAAGCTACTGCACGCGCCGTCCGGGACTTTATGTGTCAGGACGGAGTAATCGAAGTCTTGGTTATCGACAACAATAGCTCCGACGGCACGGCGCGGCTGGCGGCGGCTGCCGGCGCGTCAGTCATTCACGAAGGGCAACAGGGTTACGGGTACGCCTGCATCCGCGGTCTTAAGGAGGCGTCAAGAGTCCTCGGCGCGGAAGTGATTGTCTTGACGGAAGGCGACGGAACATTTGTGGCAGAAGACCTGCCAAAGTTTCTTGCCTACATAGGACAATCCGACATGGTGATAGGAACCCGAGTCGTTCGCGGATTGGTGGAGAACGGGTCTCAGATGGATTATTTCTTTACTTGGGGAAACATGGCGGTAGCTGCGTTATTGAGGCTGCGTTTCTGGGACTCGCAGTTCTTGGGAGCGGCTCGACTCAGTGACGTCGGATGCACATACCGTGCCATACGTCGTGACGCGTTGGAACGAATTCTTCCCGATCTGATTTTGGGCGGGAACGAGTTTTCCGCGCACATGATGCTGGTTGCATTGGCCCGCGGTCTATCGCTCGTTGAAATTCCTATCACCTTTCGCCGCAGAATCGGCCATTCAAAAGGAGCGAGCCAAAGCCTGGCGAAGGGGCTACAGGTTGGGATTGCGATGATCTGGCACATCTTGACCTACCATCCGAGGCGAGCCAACAACAAACCAGTCGTCTTGCCACTGCCAGCCGCGGAAGTTGTATCGTTGCCGGTCCCCGAAGGAGCTCGGACTGGTCCTTAGGGTTCTTTTCCTGGCGACGAGAGATTGGCGTAATCCAAGACTTGCTGGCGGCGACCTTGTCATGTGGGAGTATGGCCGCTATTTGGCAAGTGTGGGCCACGTCGTGACCTTTGTCGCAAGTCGATTCGACGGGGCCCCGAGAGAGGAATCGATCGATGGAATCACGGTTGTTCGACTAGGCGGCATTTGGTCTCTGTGGCTTCGCACTTTTCTCTACTACATGCGCCAATGCAGGGGCCGTTTCGACGTTGTTATTGCCGAGGGCTTTGGTGGTTCGAGAATTCCAAGGTTCTCTCCTCTCTATGTTAAAGAGCCGATCATCACCGAGTGGCATCAGGTTCATGATGCGCTCTTCGTCGAGCAGTACCCCCGTGCCCTCGTTCCGGCCTTAAAACTGCTGGAGCGTGTCACGGCCTTTGTCCACAGGGACACGGTGGTTCGCGCTGGCACCGTTGAGTGGCAGCGAGCACTAACCACCGTTGGCTTCAGACCTGAAAAAGTGGCGCTAGTGCCGGTAAGCATTCGAGAGGAGTGGCTCACCAAGCCAAGCACCGGTGCCCGGCCGCCAAGGATCATCTGGCTTGGTCGATTCCTACGCTACAAATGTCCAGACGACGCGGTGCTGGCGATGAAAACGGTCTTGAAGAGCGTCCCTTCAGCTACGCTTATTCTGGCGGGCCGGCACACCCAGCCCAAGTACGAGCAGGAGCTTATTCGACTGGTCGATGACCTCGAACTCAATGACAGTGTTGAGTTCAGATGGGACATCACTGAGGAAGAGAAGCGAAACCTGCTCAAGAGTTGTCGGGTAATGGTGCTGCCATCGTCCGTCGAGGGGTTTGGCATCGTCGTACTTGAAGCCAATGCGTGCGGAGTTCCCGTTGTAGCCAGTGATGGCGTTCCTGAAGGGGCTGTTCGTCACGGCTTCAACGGCCTTCGCTACCCGTTCGGCAACATCGAGCAGTTGTCTGCTTCGCTCGTGATGATTTTGCGGGATGATGAACTCCACGCTAGGCTCTCGAACCAAGCCGTTGAGTTTGCCAGCAACTTTTCGTGGCGGAGAGTGTCCGCTGGCTATGAGGAGGTCGTCCAGCAGGTAGTGGCGGAAGCGCGAGGTGCATAACGAACGATTTGTCGCGGGAGAGCCCGCGGCGGCATTCGGGAATATGGGGACCGGATTAACCAGCCCGAACTGCGGGCACGACGCTAGCTGGGACCAGTACCCGTTTGTTTCCGTCCTTGTGCTGAACTGGAATGGCCAACGATATTTGCGGGAGTGCTTCAATAGCCTGCGGTTTAACTCCTGTCCGCATGTGGAGGTTGTGCTGATCGACAACGGCAGTCAGGATGAGTCTGTCGACTTTACCCGCGGGGAATTCCCGAACGTCAGGATCATTCGCCACAGCAAGAACCTCGGCTTCTGCCAAGGCTATAACCTTGGGGTCGACGCGGTGCATGGCGCGTTCTTGGTGTTCCTAAACAACGATACCGTCGTGGAGAAAGGATGGCTGGAGCCGCTGATAGGATGTCTCCGAGCCGAGTCGGATGTTGCAATTGCTACCAGCAAGATCCTATTCGTCGGAAGCCGGATAGTTAACATGGCCGGCGGGATTCTTAAGCTCTGGACTGGCGCGGCCGATATTGGTTACGGTCGACACGAATCCTGGCTGGAACGCCCTGGCGCAATTGAGCCATTCTACGGGTCGGGTGCTGCAATGGCGATGCGGCGAGACTTGTTCCAATTGGTCGGCGGATTCGACAAGGACTATTTTGCCTATGGCGAAGATCTGGACCTTTCATGGCGCCTGCGGCTAATTGGGTATAGGGTCAGGCTTGTGCGCGAGTCCGTCGTTCATCATCACCATTCTGGAACGTTAGGTCTGTTCAATCCCCGTAAAGTGCGATTGGTCACCAGGAATCATCTCTCCACTTTGATCAAGTGCCTTGCGCTGCACAATGCGCTCCATGCTATTCCCGCATATGCGAGCTTTGCACTAATTAAAGGGGTGGCGTTGTCTATCGTGCGACGAGACGCTTCTTTTCTACTCGCCATAGTCCTAAGCATCAAAGATGTGGTTGTGGGGTTTCGCCCGCTTCTGGGCCGAAGGCGCGAAACCCAATTGCTTCGGCGCGTTACCGACGCGGAGGCGCTCAGGAGCGAACAGAGCGGTCTAATTACATCGCCAAGGGAATGGGTCCGGATCTTATCGGTTGCTCGAAGCTGTGCTGGGTCTCGTTCATGATCAAGTCGAAAGCCAAGCCGCTAATGGGTAGCGACGGCGCCCGTATTTCTACTGAGCCAATCCTTCGCAACCGACAGTCATTCTGGCCGTGGCTGGTATTCGTCTTGGCGGCAGCGATGCTACTTGTCGTCGCCATTCCTGGTCATATCTGGAATCGCGGAGCCAACAACGCCGTCTATAGCGGATTCGATTCAAATTTGGTCTACGTCAACCAAAACAATCCAGAGACTCCGGGCATAGTCCTGGTCTCGCGCGACAAAATCAGAATGACCTCCATCCCCGGATCACAACCTGCCGTCCATTTGCTGACCTCCCCGAGTGACTTCGAGGTCGCCCTCGACGTCCAAGTCCAAGAGAATGCTGGCGGGGGTGCCCCTTTGCGGATTCAGATTTGGAACCCGCGGAAAGAGTCCGCCTTTTCCGTTATCTTCGGGCCACCGCCTGAAGACGCAGTTACAACCGAAACGCGGTTTCAAGGGACAGTTAAGGCCAGCCAAGTCTTGGGGACGTATTCGCCCGGATCGTCCTACCACCTGCAGATCAAGCTAGACCATGAAAGCGGAAATTTGGCCGCCCGAATCGTGGAAACGGATCGCGCTACGCCGACCCATTTTGCCGCTCTGCTCGTCGGAGGACCGTCGGAGCCAGGCTACCGGGAGCTCAATAGCGAGTACGCGCCGGTTAGCCCAAATAGGGCATATTCGTTTGGCGGATCGATAAGGCTGATCTCGGGCCGCGACAACTACAAGGTCCTAGTTGACTGGTTTGATCGAAATAAGAAGCGGCTTGGATACTCCGGGGGATGGGTACCGGTTGCAGAGTTAAACGGTTGGACGAAGAAGGTCATAGACGGAGTGGCGCCATCCCGGGCGGCTTTTGCTCAGGTCGTCCTAGGAGCAGGAAACGGCCGCACGCAATTACTGATGACGGATCTCTTCCTTCGACCATCGGGAAGCCAAACGAATCTCATCCCTAATGGTGACTTCACCCTGGGGTCCGTTGGCTGGAAGGTCGCCGGTGCTACCGACCCGACGGAAAGTCCGAGATTGGTCCCGCCATCGTCATCATTACTGGAGACACACCTCGGCCAAGCCGACCTGCCCCATTTGTTCGATGGGCTCCCAATAGCCGTGACGGCTACGACGGGGCCTGGAGGCGGTATAACGACTGCAACTCTGCAACGGTATTCATTGACGCTTCCCTCTAATACGTACACGGGCGTGCATGTGGTTGACTGGAAAGCGTTCCTCGTGCTGGCGTTACTGGCAGCCGGTGGGATGTTGGCCGTCGGCCTTGCGATTGCGGTCGCGATCAGGCGACGGGCCAAGACGCTGAAGACATGGAGCCAGTTCCTAGCGACTCCCCTGACCATTCGAGCTCCGCTGGTTGGACTCGGCCTTGCTGCGGCGTGTCTCTTGTACCTGATCGGCAATGCTCTGCTCTTTCGTCTCGGTTCCCACACATTCGATATGACAAGTGAAAAGATCTTTGCCTATGTTGCGGCGAACTACCATCTTGCAGATCTGTACTATTTGCCGTCCACTGTGACACCAGCGAAAGTTTGGGCAGGGGTTCCATATGCTCAGGCATCCTTCGCTTACGGTCCAACCCTAGGCTGGATCTTTGGCGGTGTCGGGTGGATTTATCGCCTTTTTCTTGCCGATCCGGCCGGAGGTCGCATGGACTCTTTCCAGCTCGAAGTCCTGATCAAGACGATGGGCGTACTTTTCGGATTAGCCGATGGCCTCTTGATCTTCTCGATCTTGCGCCGAACTACGGTCTCCCGTAGGTGGGCGCTAATCGGCTTTGGGCTCTTCTTGTTCAACCCCGCGGTATGGTTCTTGGCATCCGTGTGGGGGCAGACCCAAACGATTAGCCTCTTCTTTCTCCTCCTCGCGGTTTGGTTCGCGCTTAAGGATATGCCCACATCTGCATGGATCATCCTTGCGGTCGCCAGTTTAACGAGACCCCAAGCAATCTTCCCGGCCGTTTTGTTGGCGCTCTACCTGCTGAAGAAATTCAGTATCCGCAGAAACCTAGAGGGGTTTTCGTGGGGGGTGATCTGCGCCTTTTTGGTATGTGCGCCGTTCCTTCTGAGGATCAGCCCAACCTTTCCGGTCGACTACATTGCGGGTACGATCAGCAATCAGAATCCCAGTAGCCCGGACGTCGCGTCATTCAACTTCGTCTCGTATGACGGAATTAATCTCTGGCCCCTGCTCACACACACGTTAGATGGTCAGACCGGTAAAGGGAGTCTCTACTATCCGGTTTCCAGCCCTGTCGTTGGGGGCATTACATTTTCGTTTCTTGCCACTGCCGCATTCTTGGCAGTCTTTTTCGTTATTACGATTGGTTTGGCTCTTCTACGGGTCCGAGGGAGGCCGCCGGGCATAGCCCTACCGTTTGTGGCCGCTGGCACCTTATCATTCCTGATGCTTCTAACTGGTGTCTCCGCGACCCATTTCATTCTGGGATTGGCATTCGTCATTCTTATCCGAAGCTCAGTATCCACACCCACATATTTGATAATGATCGGGCTCCTTTCAATCACCATGTTTGTTTCTATGTTTGGAAGTTTGGGTTTTGCCCTGTCACAGGTCGGATATCTAGCGCCGGCCCTCAATCCAGCGACCAGTTCAGTCACCAGGCTGTTTATGAGCATTTTTGATTCGAATTACTTCGTAACAGCGGCTGTCGCCGCGAATCTTTTTGTGATGGTTAGTACCATTGGGATCGCTGCGCGGGTCCTTCTTCGAAGCCGTACGCTGGGCTCAGGTTCCCTCATCTGAAGAAAGAACCGCGAAGAAAGGCCTAGCTAAGGCCGCGAAAGCCTAGGCGTCCACATGCGTCATTTCAGGAGCCATGCTCTGGCGATGAAGGTGAGTCGCATCCGGTCTGTGCTTCGGCATCTTACCCTCCTTGCCGCCACCGGAATAATCAGCCTGATGGTCATTCCATCGGGTGTGTGGAGGAGTCCCGTTAACGATGCGCAATATCATGGGTTCGATCCGCAGCTGATCTATGCGAACCCCCGCGGAAATGGTTCGGCAGATGCGGCAATCAGCATTTCGGCTGGCCGGGTGGACGTGTCTACAGTGCCGTACGCGCAGCCCGTCATAACCCTCATAACCACGTCGCTTCCGGCTATCGATATTTCAACGGACGTATTAGCGGACGGCACCGAAAAAACGATACCGCTAAAACTGGGGCTGTGGAGTCCGTGGAACGGCAATGGGTACTTCGTGGTGTTCGGGCCGCCGCCGAGTCGGGCGGTTAGTGTTGAGTGGGTCACAAATGCTGACGCGAATGTCTTCCCAACTGGCGGTATTACCGAGGAGCGCTTGCTTGGAAGTTATGTTCAGGGCGGTACGTACAACTTAAGAATCATTACCGATAGCGCCCACGACTCGGCCCTCTATACGGTATCTGGGCCTGGGATTAACGTAACGAGTCCACTTGCCAAGAGTGCTGCACATGACCTATTCCGCGACGCCAGCGTGTCCCTAACTGCGACTTCAATCTCCGGCGGAGGCGTGAGCCAAGCGTCTCTTCTAGATTTTTGGCTGACCCTGCCACACCAGCGGTACTGGGCGAACAAAGTAGATGACATCCATGCGTCGATTATCGTCGTGGTGCTACTGCTTATCTCGGCTTTGCTAATGGCGGAGCGGTTCGTCAGTGCGCTTCTAGGCGGCGTTGGACTCGCCGGGAACTGGAGTGATTGGACAGATCGAGCGGGCTCCTGGGTCAAACGTTTAAAGAACAAGCGACTCGCCACGCTGATCCTTGTGTCTACGGCGCTTTATCTAGTCGGGAATGCGCTGCTATTTTCCCTAGGCAGTCATCCCTATGACATGGCAAACGAACGGGTTTATTCGCGCGTCGCGACACAGTACGGCATGGCCAACCTGTACTACTTACCGAACGTCGTACCCCTCGCAAACGTCTGGGGGGGCGTGCCGTACGGGGCCGCTCCCTTCCCGTATGAACCCGTTATGGCATATCTCTTCGGGTTTGTCGGCTTCATTGGTTCTCTCGGATCATCCTCCGTCGTATCTGCGGCTCACATGGAATATGTGATCAAGATGATTGACGTCATTTTTGGACTGTTAGACGCGGGCCTCATCTTTCTGATCGTCAAGCGATTTAACGCTTCGGTGGGTTGGGCCTTAGTTGGTGCCGGCGCGTTCCTATTCAATCCGGCGGTTTGGTTCAGTATGTCGATTTGGGGTCAAACCCACGTTTTCAGTCTTTTCTTATTTCTTGCGGCGGTCTGGTTAGCGGAAACAAATAGGCCAACCCTATCCTGGATAGCTCTCGGTGCCGCGGTCCTTACTAGACCCCAGATGCTTGTCTTTGGCTTGCTCTTCGGTGCCGTTCTGATTCGTAAATTCCACTTACAAGAGAACGTCCGGGCCATTTCGCTCGCCGTGGTGGCCACATTTCTAATGTTTGCGCCCTTCGCTATGAAGACAAGCGTTTCTCTGCCGCTGGACGTTATGGCTAACAACGTTCATATCCAGGCAGGCGTAGGCAACGCTTCGGAATTGAGGACTGTATCGCAGGACGCGTATTCGCTCTGGCCGCTCGTCACGTACATCGTTGATGGATCAAGGGGCCTGGAACGGATTTTCAGCCCAAGCGCCAGACCGCTGGTCGAGGGAATCAGCTATCAGTCGGCGGGCCAGCTTCTGACAGCAGCAGCGTTGCTAGCCGTTGCCACTCTCCTTATCTTTCGGCGGCAAACCGACCGAGGAGAGTACATGCCAGTCTTGGCCGTTGGCATGGTGGCTTTTCTGATGTTAACACCGGGCTTAGTTGCAACACATTTCGTTCTTGCTCTTCCTTTGTTGCTGATGTCCCGCCGATGGCTGGGAAATTTGCCCTACCTGTACATCGTGGCCATTTGGTCGACAACCTCGCTTATAGCGATGTGGGGAGACATGGGGAATGTGTCGAGCTTTCTTGACCACGGGAATCTACCGTTGGACCCAAAGAATAGCGCTGTGACGAATTTTGTGACTGGACTATATGGATCAGACCGCTTCATTACCACAGCCGTCGTAGCGAACATTGCTGCTGCGATATGGTTAACTGCGCTCTCGCTGCGAACGCGCGTCCGCGTAGCGCCGCCGCACGCGGTGCCCAGTTGAGTTTTGTCCGCCGACAGGAAGCAGCGCTTTCGAAGCTTGGCCAAATGGCAAGGAGCCAACTGCTCCGACAGAATGCCGCATATTTCGTAGGCAATGTCCTAGCGCTGCTACTGGGCTATATCTACCATTTCGCGGCAGGACGACTGCTCGGACCCGAAGGGTACGCTCCAGTGGCGGCAGCCTTCTCACTCTACTTCTTGCTCCTCGTACCCGGGCAAATGATTTTGACTGTCGCAATGCATTACGCCGCAACGTTTATGGTCTCCGGCGACGGCGGCCAGCTTCGATCAGTCTTCCGTTATCTGATGAAGGTGACCGGTATGGGCTCGCTTTTGGGACTTGGGATCTTCCTTTCCGTCTCGCCGATTATTGCAGCCTTCCTCCACATCGGTGTCCTCACGTTGCTCGCATTAAGCCCGACGGTTCTTCTGATACCCCTGGCCTCAGTCAACCGGGGTGTGCTCCAGGGCGAGCAAAGATTCGTCGCCCTTTCCATACTGCTCCTCGCCGACGCTGCCGTCCGAGTCGTTTTCGCTGTTGCGGCGACTCTCTCGGGTTTTGGAGCTAGTGGAGCCGTCCTTGGGCTGGGCGCAGGGCTGGGCGTTGGTTACGCTCTGTCATTTTGGCCTTTGCGTCATTTGTTCACCGGGCGCACCGGCGATTTTGATAAGCCTCACGTCCTGCGATTTGCCAGGTCGACGACAGCAGCGATCTTGGGCATTAGCTTCCTATTCACGGCCGACATCCTTCTCGTAAAGCACTTTCTGGATTCCCAGCAGGCTGGTATTTATGCTTCCGTTTCGGCTCTTGGGAAACTCGTGATCATGGCCACGGCAAGCATTACCGGCGTCATGTTTTCGCGGGTAACAAGCTTGGAAGCACGGGGTCTGCCAGGTGACCGGACGCTAAAAGCTTCCGCCGGGATGGTCGCACTAGTCACAATTGCGACGGTTCTAATATTCGGCATCGCGCCTGGCCTTGTCTTACTGCCGTTCGGACCAGCGTTCGCGGCGGCGGCTCCTTATCTGCCGGTTTTTGCGGTGGCGTCGGGATTGTTCTCGCTTGCAAGCCTCTTATGCAATTACCTACTTGCGGTGCATGATCAGAGGTTCGTTCCGGTGCTGGGAGCGGCTGGGATCGGAGAGGTAACTGCCATCTGGAACTTCCATGCGAACTTGTGGCAAGTGATCACAGCGGTTCTCGTTGTCGGCGCCGCCACAGTCATTGCATTGTGGAGTCTCTTCATTTCCCATAGGAATCGGCGCACGCCCGAGGCGCTCGAGCTGTCCCCTAACAACAGCTAACGGCACGCCTTCAGCTAGAACATGCTGGATCTCGTTCCGGATTTGCGCTTCCCCATTTACCGTCACAGAACCGGTACGGCTGCTCGCGCCCCGTGCACTTGTGCCTGCTGACCGACTGGCATTTAACGCTGGGCGGCCCGTGGCTTCGATGTTTTCTCGGCGACAAAGAGAAGGGTCGTGAAGCGAGCACGGTGATCCATTCGAATCATGTCATGGATAGTAGCTCGGGCCCGCTCAAGTTCTCGGAAGATGCGTTCGGGTGCCAGTGGATAAAGGTCCATCCGGTGTCCGCGGAGGCGAATGAGTTGATAAAGAATGAACAATGGGCGAAAAGCCATTCCAATGCGGCTCGCCACGGTGGTTGGAGAACCGAAGACTTGGAGTGCCAAGAGTCCGCCCGGTCGGGCGACTCTGACGAGTTCAGCGATATATCGAAGCTGCTTATCCGGCGTTATGTGCTGAAGGGTAGCAAGGGATAGAACAAGATCGAATTGGTCATCGGGAAACGGCACGGTAATACCGCTCACCTGGAAGCTAACCCGGTCAGAGTCTCGATTGAGGCTTCGGGCGAGGCGAATGTATTCGGTCGTTGCATCGACTCCGACGACACGGGTGAACGTTTCAGCTAGGGCCTGCGTCAGCCGTCCCACCCCGCAACCGAAGTCGAGGGCAGCATCGGTGCGCAATGGGAGGCCTAGTCCCCGGATTAGTGCGAGTACATCGTAAACGTCCCGGCGACCGGTAGCCATGAATTCCTCAAGCTCCCATCGACCTCCGCGCTTTTCATCTGCCGTGAGGATGCCGTACAGCGGATCGCGCTGCGCCCAACCGTCCCATTGACCCATACCGCTAAGTTTACCGACGGTCAAAGACTATTTTGATGCCGCGCCCAGTGGACCAGAACGCTTGGGTAGGGGCCTTCATGCTGGGCTAAGTCAAGAAAACGTAGCTCCTCGCGCAATAGCGGTTAGCCAACGTAATTCGATGCAAATGGCTAATTGTGATTCCCGCGGACCTTGTTGACAAAGACTGTCCAGGGCGGCTGCTTGCCGAGCTCTGGATGAGGCCGACGTTGGTTGTAGAAACGAACCCAGCGGGGTAGGGCGCGCAGACGCTCGGCGTGTCGCACGTAAGCCCAATCGGCCAGCGCGTCTGGATAAACCGCTCCGCTTTGCCATTGGTTTGCGGGCGCGAGGGTCGCGTCAGAACGTGCCGAATCCCGAGGTCGGCCAGTGCCGCCTGACAGCCCTTCGAGAAGCGGAATGTGCGGTGCTGGTCGGTCATGATCCGTTGGACGCGGACGCCATGGTGAGCAAAGAAACCGTGCGTGGCCTGCGCGAATTGGATCGCCGAGGTGGCCGACTGGTCGGGCAAGACGCTCACGAAGGCCACGCGGGTGGCGTCATCCACGGCGACTTAGACGCAGTCATAGCCACGGCCACGATGGCGGCGAGCCACCGCCGTTTTCCCCCAGATGCGGTGACCGCCGCCCGGAGGAATCACGCCGAGCTTCTTGACGTCGACGTGCACCAACTCCCCAGGCTATTGTCGGAGGCGTCGCTCTTGGATGGACCATGAGAGTCTCCTCCTCGGTCAGGTTGTGGTGACCCAAACCGAGCACCGGGACTCTCAGCCTGTCAATTAGTGGTCAACAACCTCTTTGGGAACCACAGCTAATCCACGCAAAGAACAGGAGCAGCACGCCATGATCACTTGACTCCAACAGCAACGCCGGCGGACTGACCGAACCAAAACTCGCTCTCCCTCACCATCTCGTATTCCACTACTAACGTTCCGGTGATGTTCGGGGCGGTCACCACAACGGAGAGCGTGAGACTTGCACCTGGTGCCACATCGGATGGCAGGATGACACGCTGGTCGGTGTACCAGCCCTGCCCGATGGCGGTGCCGCTGCCAGCTGCGTAGCCGCCGCCATTGGCGGCGAAATGAATTCCCAAGTGTGTCGGGTCGGCACCGCCGGCTGGCCAGCTCCGACTGCCAGTGTTCGTCACTGTCACGCTGTACGCCTGGGTTTGGTTTGCCGACCAGCTCGCTGGCGTGTTGCCCACGGTGTAGCCGGCCCCCCACCCTGGGGCCACCGTAACCTGGCCGACATCGGCAAACTGGCCGAACCAGAACTCATTCTCTTTCACCAGCTCGTATTCCAGTGCTAGGTTTGCACCGCTGACATTGGGGGCGGCCACCACCACCGATAGCATGAGGCTCGCGCCAGGCGCCACGTCGGAAGGCAGAGTGATGCGCTGGTCGTTATACCAGCCGCCAACCATTCCCGTGCCGCTGCCCGCCGCATAGCCGCCGCCTTTGGCCGCGAAGTGAACCCCCAGGTGCACCGGGTTGCTGCCGCCGGCCGGCCAGGTCTGGGTGCCGATGTTGGAGATTGTCACTGTGTAGGTTTGAATTTGCATCGCCGACCACGTGGTGGGGGTGTTGATCACGTTGTAGCCGACCCCCCACCCGGCTCCGACGGTGACCTGGCTAACATCAGCAAACTGGCCGAACCAAAATTGGTACTCCTTCACCATCTGGTACTCCACCACGAGCTTGGTGGCGCTGATGTTCGGAGCCGTCACCGAAACCGAGATTGGCAGGCTGGCGCCCGGAGCTACATCCGAGGGCAACGTGATGCGCTGATCGGCGTACCAACCGGCCCGCAGCCCGGCGCCGCTCCCAGTAGGGTAGCCCCCACCGCTACCCGCGAAATGAACACCGAGATGCACGGGATTGGCTCCGCCAGCTGGCCAGGTCTGGTTTCCGGTGTTGGTCACCGTGACGCCGTAGATCTGGGTTTGAAGGGGGGCCCAGCTGGTTGGGGTATTGGCTACGTCATAGGCAGCATTCCAATAAGGCCCAGCGAGATCGCGGGCAAAGTTGTACCCGTCGTAGCTTCCCCAGCCGGTCGCGTAATCCCAATTGGGTGTAGCCGCATAATAAAGATTGTCGCCGGACGTGACGTCGTGGTACGGCGCGTAGGGCTGGGCGTTTGAGCCAGCGCTGTAGAGCGTCGGGTTGGCGAGGCCCAGATTCGGCTTCCCATTAGCCGCGGCATACTGGTTGTAAACGCCGGTGAGTGCGGCCCAGGAAGGCGCTGCGGCACTAGTGCCGCCCACCACCGTCCAACCAGTACCGCCGTTGGTGATGTAGACGGAGTAACCCGTGTTGGGATCCGCGTCGGAGGAGATGTCCGGTACTTGGCGCTTCCCGTTGCTATAGGTATTCGCGACGCCCGGACCCGTTTGCCAACTTGGTCGGGCGAAGTAGCTCGAGAGCCCCCCGCCGCTTCCGGTCGGTGTCGGAAAGGCGTTCGGGTTCGACCAGACAGATTCAGACTTGTAGGTCCCATCCGCGTTTAGCGTGAGGGTGGTCCCACCGGCAGCCGTGATATATGGATCGCTCGCCGGACTATCGACCGTAAGCCGGTTATCGCCGCAGTCGTAGGCGCCATAGTCGCCCGAGGCGGCGAAGAAGCTCTGTCCTTGAGCGGCGCCCTGCTTAAAGATGTTGTCGAGCGTTGTCATCTCAGCTTGCGTCGTTTGCGGCTCGCAGATGCCCCAGCTCGTCGAATTCGACTTAGTTGTGTTGCTGGTTACCATGGCGTTGTAGGTGTCGTTTACGCCCTGATTCGTGTTAGGGCCTTCCCAAACTGTGATTGGCGCTGCCGGTGCGATGGCGTGCATCACCTCGATGTCTAGCTCGACCTCGATTTCGCCCGCGCCAAGCGGGCCGGGACCACCGTCGACCAGCACCGTGCTCGGCGCTGGGCTTCCGAGTCCGTAGTGCATGTCGTAGGTGGTGATGTTGCTCTGTCTGAAGCCGTCGAGCTCTAAGAGCCCGAGCGCCTGGCCGCTGCCCGTGTAGCCGGCCGAGGCCAGAGGGATCACGTCGTAGGCCTTCTTTAGCTCGTTCGGCGTATAGCCGCCAGCCGGCCCGGTGCCGCCTACTTTTGGCGCCGATCCCAGCCTATGAAGCGGATAGTGGTTGTTTAGGCCCGCGACGCCCACAACATAGGATGCGATTGCAGCCGGCAGGGTCGGCTCGGTATCGTTCCCGAAGAAGTCGCGGTTCTGGTCCCGATCGTGCCAGTCGGAGATGGTCACTCCGAAGGCCGCCTCTACCGCCGACACCGGCCCGGAGGCATCGACGATCGTTCGGTTGCTGCTCACCGAGCTGACGGAAAGGCCGCTGGCGCGCAGCTGGTCGATTACCTGCTGAACCTGGGTCTGCGTCGGGGCGTAATTGGCCACGAACTGGTCGGGCGTCAGGTAGTGGCCGTAATTCGGGGACTTTCGGTCGCTGACCTGGGCGATGAAAGTCTGAAGCTGCGCCTCATTCCGAAGCTCCAGGTTGACCCCGATCGACATTTGCCGGCGAGGATCTGCTCGCCGGAGCTTGTCAGCATGCTGGAGGCCGGGTGTGCTGTCCGATCTGGCCAGCTTCGCGCGGGCGGGCGGCGCTGCCTCAGCAGGCAAGGCGCTGGCCGCAAAGAGGCCGACTGCGGCTAGAAAAACGAGGGTCCGGCGAACGATCGTAGACTTCCCTCCCGAGTCGCGCACGTCACTGAGCGACCAATCTCGAGCGCTAATGGTATCTGGTGGGCGACACCGCTTCAAGGGGCAAACGGCGCCCGATTCCCTGAGGAAGTTGGTACCAACTGATATAGGCCCGTAAATAGGGCGCAAACTTACAGTTAGCCGGCAGCAGACCGACCGACACGGTTAATGGCGGGCCCTGGGTGATGGCGGTCCGACAGCAAAGACCGGTTATCCGCTCGCGAATCCTCACCGTATCTACCGCCCAGAGCGCGATCGCGGTCCGCGTTATTCCCGTCGCGGTTTTCATTTCTTACCCCGTTCATTCGGCTCGGCCTTAGGTGGTGGTGCCTTGGGTGGAGGTTGGCCAAGAAAGACCCGGAAGTTACTGAAGACGTTGCTATGAACGCCCGGTCCCTGCATCCTGACGGCGCTCGGGCCCTGATTGCCTTCAGCCTGTTCGGCCCTGGCGATCGCCGAGTCCCGTTCCACCCGCACCCTATGAAAGGCTAGGAACTGCGCGACACTCAAACAGACCACAGCGGCGAGGAACCAGAGCCAGAGAGGGAACTTCAGATCGACATGCCAGATAAGCCCAGTCCCTCCGATAACTCCGAGGACACTCCCGACGAATAAGGCCCACCAGGCCTTACCTACCGCTTGCGCGTAGAACTTTACTGAAGCCCAGTACATACCCATCCGCACCAAGTTCTGAGTGTGGGTATAGTCCCTCTAGTTTTGCCCAGGCTCGAGGGCGGCACGTGCCCGGGTGATGTCATCGACCCCGATGACGACGCGGGTGTCGGTGGCGAGGTAGATGAACCGCAGGTTCACCGATGCGTCGGCCAGCCGCTGCATGATCATCGACAGCTCGCCGGGACGGTCGGTCATCGGCAGCACCAGCACTTCGAGTTCGCCTTCAATGATGTAGCCGCCAGCTCGCAGTGCCGACCGGGCAGCGCCGGGATCGCGAGACAGAATATGGACCACGCCCTCGACCTCGGCGATCCCCTCGATGTTGACGCCGGAGCTGCTGAGCGTCTGAGAGACCTTGGCAAGCTCGCCCGGCCGATCAGCGGTCAGCCGTAACGTAAGATCGCGGCCCATCGGGAGCCAATTGTATGGGCTAAGTTAGGAAACCGCTACTTTGGCGGGCGCGCCGGTCCGGGCTGCCTCCTGCTGCGCCCACCACTCGACCGTGCGGCGCAGGCCGGTCTCGAAGTCGGTCCGCGACCTGAAGCCGAATTCCTTCTCGGCCCGGCCGACGTCCAGGCTGCGGCGGGGCTGCCCATTTGGCTTGGTCGTATCCCAATTGATCTGCCCCTCGTAACCGATGAGATCGCAGAGGACCGTGACGAGGCTCTTGATCGTGATCTCACGGCCGGCACCGAGGTTGACCGGCTCGCTCCCCTCATAGCGCTCGGTCGCCAGCCCGATCGCCTCCGCCGCATCGTCGACGTACAGGAACTCGCGGCTGGCCGAGCCATCGCCCCAGACCTCGACGGCTTTTTCACGGTTCTGCTTGGCCGCCATGATCTTGCGGATCAGGGCCGGGATGACGTGCGAGGAACGCGGATCGAAGTTGTCGCCGGGCCCATAGAGGTTGACCGGGAGCAGGTAGATCGAGTTGAAGCCATACTGCTGCCGGTAGGCCTGCGCCTGCACGAGGAGCATCTTTTTGGCCAGCCCGTAGGGGGCGTTGGTCTCTTCCGGGTAGCCGTCCCAGAGGTTGTCCTCGTGAAACGGGACGGGCGTGAACTTGGGGTAGGCGCAGACCGTGCCGACGGCGACGAACTTCTTGACGCCGGCGAGGCGGGCTTCTTCCATCAACTGGGTGCCCATCATCAGGTTGTCGAAGAAGAGGGTGCCGGGGTTTTCCCGGTTGAAGCCGATGCCGCCCACCCGGGCCGCGAGATGGATCACGGTGTCGGCGCCCTGGACGACCTCGCGGCAGCTGTCGCGCTCGACCAGGTTGAAGCGCTCCGAGCGCGGGACGAAGATATCCGACGCGCCGCGCTGGCGCAGCCAGTCGACCACCCGGGAGCCGAGGAATCCGCCTCCCCCCGTGACCACGAGGCGACCCTTCAAATTCCTCTCCTTTGGGAGGGGGCCATTCTTGCCAGGGAGTGGGCGCTTCCGCTCGGTCGAGGCCATATCTCGCTTTCGTCCTGTAGGTGCCATCAAAGGCATTATCCGTAAAGCGGGCCGCCCAGGCACCCGCCAGATGGCCCGGTTAGCCCACCTTGATGGTGGTGCTCGCGGTTGACCAGAGCCCGGCGCTGTCCACCACCAGGACGGTCAGCCGGTAGGAACCTGGCACGTTGTAGAGGTGCGTGGCCGTGGGGTTCGCCCGGAGAGCGGTCGTCAGCCCATCACCCCAATTGAATTGATAGCTCACAATCCAGGTTGCGTCCGTATCCCAGGAGAGTGAGGCATTCGCCGTGACCCGCAGCGGCGCTCCGCCGCCCACTGGCGTCACATTCAGAATGGCGGTGGGCGGGTTGTCCGTCGGGGTTGGCTGTGGAGTTGGCTGGGGCGTTGGCGGCGGCGTGGGCGGTGGCGTGGGCGCCGGGCGGGGAGCGGTAGCCTGGAGCGCCGGCCTCGGAGTTGTGTTCACGATCGCCGCGCCGGTCGTCGGGGCCGCCGGCTGAGGTGCGACGTTGTCTACTGTCGGGGATGGTGACGGCGTGGGTGTTGGCGAGGGCAAGGCTGCTTGAACGCTCCTCGAATCGACCACATGGCCGGCCTGCGCCGGCGCGTGGGCAAAGGCTGGCGGCAACCTCATAGCCAACACAAACACGACGCCAGCGACGGCCGCGACGGGCAACACCCACCTACGCCGGGCTAGAAGCCGGAGGGCCGAACCCAACCTCCTATCCCTCCCCCGTCGGGGGAGGGCAGGGTGGGGGCTGTCATGCCTGAGCTGCTTTAGTAGGGCATACGCCCACCAGCCGAATAGAACAAGAGTGACGAGAAGGAGCCCAGTTTGAATGATCTGCTTCCTCGCGGTGAAGTGAAGGTGACTCTCCGTTAGCGTCAAGCAGATCGGCAGTCCCGGCAATGGGAAGGACGGCCAGCCTTATGGGCAAATGTCCCTAAAGCTCCATCTCCGGTTGCGCGGAGGGCTGGCTATCCTACGCCGCTCGTTTGCGCAGTATTGGGATGGCGCGGCCCTTTGCCATCTGTACCCGAAGAGCGTCGTGTATTGATAGGACCGCCGCCGACTGTTCCGCCAGGCCACGATGCTTCCGCAGCTCCGCCATGATCTCGAGCATTTTCTCGCCGAGTTCGAGCGTGTTGACCTGGTAGGGCTGCCAGCGATCGTGACTGCTCGGCGACATATTTCCCATGAACGTGAACTGCGTGTATGCGCCGTGGCGCCGTGGGCCGGCGTACTTATGGAAGAAGGTCGACGGGATGAGAAAGGCCGGGTCGGCGAGGCGCATCAGTTTCGGGTCAAGGTAAGCGATGAAGTAATAGAAGAGCGGGCTCGTGACGAGATGTTTGGTCGGCACCTGGAAGAACGAGTGCAGAATCGGAGTCAGGCGACCCTTCCGCTGAACATGCATCGTGCTCTTGACTTGGACGGCGAGGCCAAAACCGAACTGGCCTCGGACATGAAGCTCCCAGTCGCGCCGTTCGTCGTCCGTCAGCGGGGGAGCCAGCTCGATGCGGCCCTTGCTTCCCATCATGACCAGCTTGGCGAACTCCTGTTGGACGATCAGACCCTGTTGGACCAGGGTGATATGCATTGCCCAGGGCATCAGGCGGCCTCCGACCACGAAGCCTGCGCGAGCTTGCGAAAGAGCGTCAGGATCTCCGACATGCTGCGGCAGGCGTCATGGCTGAACTTGCCGATCACCTGGATCGGAGCCGTCTGCTCCAGCGGTATTTGTAAGGAGGCAGCCTCCTTAGCGGCGGACCAGGCACCCGCCATCGATGCCAGGGGATCTCTTGGTTGGTCGGGCAAAGCCGATTCGATGAGTCCCAGCGCGTGGAGCGCCTGACCCATCTCAGGCAGGCCAAAGCCGAAGGCACCGCGCACGGCAACGGCCTCCTCATGGACCACGTTGCGGAGAATGGGGAACCAGTTCAGATCGGGCAAAAGGGTTTCGTGGCTTCCCCAGTGAAATAGACGAATATCTCGGAGGCGGATCCCGCGTATGTCGGCCAATCGGTTCAGTTCCGTCTGCCAGGCCGTGACCATCTCGGCCTCGGCTGATTGCGACAGATCGCGCGCGAGAAGATGGCCGCTCTGCCAGCCGCCGTCAGGGTCGAGAAAGCCCCACGTGATCATGAAGAACATCGCGGTCCCGCCGCGTTCCGGCACTTTGCTGAAGTCGTCCGCTTGATCCTCGACCGTCTGCACGCTGACAAACACTTCAAGCCGATCAGGCTGCTGCCAGTGGCCAATATTCGAAAGGAGAAGCACAGGATAGACAGCCCGGTCACCCATCGATCGGTTGGCCATCAACACGGACTCCACCCGGCGACCTTCGGTTGAATCCGACGCAAGGCCGAAGGTTTGGGCGGAGAGGGCGGGGTCATCCCACTGCGTGATGCCGGAGGAGGCCGCGAGTGCTCGCCGCTCGGGGCCAACAAAAGGCAACAAAGTGAGGTCGTGTTGCGCCAGCGCGATCTCGTGTTTTGCGGCGTGCCACTCCGAATCACGTGAGGCCTTCAAGTTGGGTCGCAGCTCAGGAACACTGGGGGAGGGAAGGGGATGCCAGGATGCTCCTTCCTTCTTGAGGCGGCGGATCCAGGCGGCGGCCTCGGCCGCATTTCGACCGAGTTGAGCGTCAGCATGGGTAACCCGGGCCGGGGCGCGAAACAAGTCCCTACCGACTAAGTAGGAAACGGGCGGTGTGTAGCCCTGCGTCTTTCCGAGCGCTTCGTTGTAAATCCAGTTCTGCACCATGTAGGGAAGGTGCTCGAGGGAGGCATTCCCATCCTTTAGAAGGTCAAGCGTCACGAACTTGATGTCGATCGCGCGGTAGTGGTACGGGACGGCGCCAAGGGCGGGAGC
>Ga0209220_1000256_pt1 | contig 21643 bp, 17 predicted proteins | sample BlaSpr_A8_OM3_M3_FD_187984 | JGI IMG/M metagenome (GOLD analysis project Ga0209220, IMG submission 187984) | Forest soil microbial communities from Thunder Bay, Ontario, Canada - Black Spruce, Ontario site 2_A8_OM3_M3 (SPAdes) (version 2) | ecosystem: Environmental > Terrestrial > Soil > Boreal... | reverse complement strand
TTACGGCGACCCGTTGATGTAGTCCCTTGGGTTTGATATCCAGGATAGGCGTGCGCCCATCCGTGGCCGCGCCGCCCGCCTGTTCCACGATCAGCGCCATGGGGTTCGCCTCGTACATCAGGCGCAGCCGGCCGTCCTTGTTCTTCGAATCGCGCGGGTACATGAAGATGCCGCCGCGCGAGAGCACGCGGAACACGTCCGCTACCATCGAGGCGACCCAGCGCATGTTGAAGTCCTTGCCGCGCGGCCCGTCGCTTCCGGCGAGGCATTCGTCGATGTAGCGCTTCACCGGCGGCTCCCAGCGGCGCATGTTCGAGGTGTTGATGGCGAACTCCTCGGTGTCCTCGGGAATGCGGATGTCGTGGTGGGTCAGGACGAAGGTAAAGGACTCGCGGTCGAGCGTGAAGGCATGCGCGCCGTCCCCGACGGTAAGCACCAGCACGGTGGTCGGCCCGTAGACCGCGAATCCGGCCGCCACCTGCGAGCGTCCGGACTGCAGGAAGGCCTTCTCGTTCGGGTCGCAATACTTGCCGTCGTCCAGCTTCGGGCAGCGCAGCACCGAGAAGATGGTGCCGACCGAGATGTTGACGTCGATGTTCGAGGAACCATCGAGTGGATCGAACAGCAGCAGGTACTCGCCGCGCGGATAGTGGGTCGGAGTCGGCCGCGGGTCCACCATCTCCTCGGAGGCGAGGGCGGCCAGGTTGCCGCCCCATTCGTTGGCCTCCAGCAGGATCTCGTTCGACAGCACGTCGAGCTTCTTCTGTACCTCGCCGTGCACGTTGCGGGTCGCCGCGCCGCCCAGGCCGTCGTCGGCGAGCGCGCCCTTGTTGACGCGCGTGCTGATCGCCTTGCAGGCGCGGGCGATAGTCTCGATCAGCAGGCGCAGGTCGGCGTTGATCAGCTTCTTGTCGCGCTGTCGCTCGATCAGGAACTGGGTCAGGTGGACGCGTCGCATGGGGCGGCATTTTACGCGAGCCGGTTCGGGCGTATGATCAAAACGCTTTCAGGGAGCAAACAGCCGCAGTCCTCAATCACCCGTAGGAACAAGGAGGGGAGTCATGCGTTTCGTCACCATTGCGAGCGCCGCGGTCCTGGCGCTCGCCCCGTTCGCTTCAGCCTTTGCCGACAATTCTGACGCCGACGATCTTCTGAAGGCGGTCAAGAAAGCGCGCCTCATCGACCTATCTCATACCTGGGACAAGAATTCGCCCATCGCTTCGGTCAACCCGACTTATTCGTTCGCGCTCGCGGCGACGCACGCCAACACCCTGGGCACCTTCGGGGATGCGACTCCCAAGCATCCCGACGGCCAACTGTCCTTTACTTCCGAGGTCATGCATTTCAGCAACCAGCACGGCGCGCCCAGCATCGATGCGATTGGACACATCGGCCGTAACGGCAAGCTGTTCGGCGGTGTGGACGCGAAAGCCTCGACTAGCGATCCGGACGGCATCGGCGCTAGCGGCGTAGGCGCAAACCTGTCGATCGATCATTTTCCGACGGACCTCCTGGTAAACCGCGGCGTCCTGCTCGACGTGGCCCGGATGGTGAATGGAGACTTGAGCCCGCTTCCGCCCACGTTCGAGATCACCGCCAAGCATCTGGAACAGACCGCCAGAATGCAAGGCGTGCGGTTGAAGAAAGGGGACACGGTTTTCATCCGCACCGGCTGGGGACAGCACTTCAAGGGCGATGCCAAGACCTATGCCGGGGCTGCCTCCCCTGGACCGGGCCTTGACGGTGCGGGGTACCTGATCAAGCAAGGTGCGCGCGTCGTGGGTGACGACACCTTGACCTTCGAGCAGCGCCCTCCGTTGGCCTTCCTAAAGGAAGACGGCAAAGACATCGTTCAAGTCTTCCCGGTGCATATGCGGTTGATTGCCGATTCGGGCATTTACATCATCGAGAACCTGAACCTGGAAGAGCTGGCGAAGGCGAAAGCCTATGAGTTCGCCGTGGTCGTGCCACCCCTCAGGATTTTTGGGGGCACCGGTTCGGCGGTTCGCATCTTCGCGCTGGTGCCGCGCGACGACGACTGACAGACCGCTATTGCCTGACCCGGCGGCGCGCGAACCACGCGCCGCCGAGGAGGCAGGCAGCGAGAAGCCAGAACGCGGGGGTCATGCCCGCGACGGCGGACAGCGCGCCGGAGGCGAGCGGGATGAACGTCGAGCTCGCGTTGATCATGGTGGTGCGCACGCCGACCGCCTCCCCCTGGCGGCCGGGCGGGGAGGTTTCATACAGCAGCGACATGATGACCGGCTGCGCGCAACCGAGTCCGAGGCCCAGCACGAAGGAGTTCGCCATCAGCAGCGGAGCGCTGCTTACCAAGGGAAACATGAGGTAGCTCGCGCCCGCGATTCCCATCGAAGCGGCGAGCACCCGCCACTGCCGCACGCGCCGGATCAGCACCGGCATCGCCAGCCGCACCACGAAGGTCGCCAGCGCGAACGTGGCCATGATCATGCCGATGGTTGCGGGCGCGAGGCCGAGGCGCGCGCCGTAGAGCGGCATCAGGAACGAGTACAGGTCCCAGCCCATCGCCAGCATGCCGCTGACGACGAAGGTGCGGCGCAGCCCGGGCACGCGGAACAGGTCGAAGACGTGGCGGTTTTCCGGCAAGGTCACCGAGCGGTCAGGCCGCGGCAGCGGCCGCTTGCGCGGCAGCAGCAGACCCAGCGCGAGCACCGGAAAGAAAGCCAGCACCAGGAAGGCGTCCGCATGGCCGAAGCCTTCGATCGCGTACCCTGCGACCAGCGGCCCGAGCGAGCCGGAAAGCGAGAAGCCAAGGGCGAGCCAGGAAAAATTGAGCGCGCGCTGCTCAGGCGCGCCGTGTGCGCCGATGACGCTGTTCATGCCGATGTGCACACACATGAAACCGAGGCCGAGGAGCGTGCTGGAAAGAAAAAGAATTTGCAGATAAGGAAACAAGAACGGCAGCGCGGCGCCGCAGGCGAGGGCGGCGAAGGCGGCGAGCAGGGGCTGACGGGGGCCGATGCGGTCGATGAGCCGCCCGCTCGCGACCGACAGCAGCATCGGCAGCAGCGCGAACAGCGACATCAGCGCGCCGACCGTAAGCGGCGAGGCACCCAGGTGCAGCGCGAACAGCGCCGTGGTCATGCGGCTGCCCACGAACGCCAGGTGGCCGAGGGCGTTGAGCGCTACGAAGTAGACGATGGCCAACGGCGCGTCCAGACAGTCATCGCTACGCCGGTGCAGGCGAGCGCCATGCCGGCCACCATCACGGAGCTGGGCAGCACGCCGAACATCGCCAGCTCGAGCGTCACAGCGAACACCGGGGGAAGGTACATCATGCTCGTGACGCGGGCCGCCTCGCCGTGGCGCATCAGCCAGTGCAGCACGTTCACTGCCGCGATGGAGGCGAAGATGACCAGGAAGGCAATCGCCGCGGCCATCTCCCAGGCCCACGCGACCCGGAAGCCCTCTACCGCGAGCGCGAGCGGCACGAGAACCGCGAGCGAGGCTGCGAACTGCACCACCGCGGCGGCTTTCAGATCCGATTTTGGACAAAACACCCTTTGATAAAGCGTAGCGGAGGTGACTGCGCCCAGAGCGATCAGGGTACCGAGCAGGCTGCCGAGCGTGACTTCACGGATGTCAACCTTGTGCCAGACCACCAGCGCGACGCCGGCGAGGCCGATGAACACGCCCGCCCATTGGCCTGGCGCAAGCCTTTCATTCAGGAATCTGGATGCAACAAGGGCGGTGAGCAGCGGTTGGCAGGAGATGATCAGCGCGGCGACTCCCGCCGACATGCCGAGGTATTGCGCGTAGTGGCTGCCGCCGAGCTGGACTGCGTGCATCAGCAGCCCGGCGACCACGAGATGTCCGAGCTCCTTGCCGCTACGCGGCCATTGCGGACGCCAGAGCAGTACCACGGGCGCGAGGCAGAGCAGCCCGAAGGCGAAGCGCAGGCTCAGAAAAGTGAAAGGCGGGGCATACTGCAGCCCCACCTTCGTCGCGACGTAGCCGGCGCCCCAGACGGCTACGAAATACCAGGCGAGTAGAACCTTCAGCTGCTGCGCGCCTGCAGCGCGGCGATGCGCACCTCGATCGGAGGATGGGTCGCGAACAGATGGAACAGGCCCGAGCGGCTGTTGATGCCGAGCGTCTTCACCGATTCGGGCAGGCCGCCGGTCTCAATTGCGCCGAGCCGCGACAGAGCCGCGATCATCGGCTGGGGCGAGCCGAGCAGGCGCGCCGAGCCCGCGTCGGCGCGGAACTCGCGCCAGCGCGAGAACCAGGCGACGATCAGCGAGGCAAGGATGCCGAACAGGATCTGGCACACGATCACCGTGACGTAGAATCCCGGGCCGATACCGCGCTCGGTGCGAAACACCGCCTTGTCGACGATATAACCCACGATGCGGGAAAGGAACACCACGAAGGTGTTCACGACGCCCTGGATCAGCGTGAGCGTCACCATGTCGCCGTTGGCGACGTGCGACAGCTCATGCCCGAGCACGGCTTCGACCTCCTCGCGGCTCATGGACTCGAGCAGGCCGCTCGACACCGCGACGAGGGCGGAATTCTTGAATGCGCCGGTGGCAAAGGCATTCGCCGGTCCTTCATAGACCGCCACCTCCGGCATGCCGACGCCGGCCTTGTCGGCGAGCTTCTTGACCGTCTGGACGAGCCAGTATTGTGTCGTGCCCTCGGAGCCGTCGATCAGCCGGGCCCCGGTCGACCACTTCGCCATGCTCTTCGACATGAGGAGTGAAATGATCGACCCGCCGAAGCCCAGCACCATCGAGAAGAAAAGCAACGTGGTGTAGTCGATCCCCTCGGCCATCAGCCAGCGGTCGAGACCCAGCAGGTTGACGACCACGGAAAGCACCAGCAGAACCGCAATGTTGGTGGCGAGGAAAAGCACGATGCGTTTCATGAATTCATTCTCCTTGGTTCGCCGTTAGATGGGGGACTGCGCATTTGGTTTCAAGATCGCCCTGGCGCCCTTCTCGGCGATCACGTAAGTCGGCGCGTTGGTGTTTCCCGAGGTGATGCGCGGAAAGATCGAGGCGTCGATCACCCGCAGGCGCGCGATGCCGTGCACGCGCAGCTCGTCGTCTACCACCGCCATCGGATCGCTGCCCATTTTGCAGGTTCCAACCGGATGGAAGATGGTGGTGCCGAGCTCTCCCGCGGCTTTTTCCAGGTCTGCGTCCGACTCGACTCCACGCCCGGGCCGATACTCTTCAGGCAGATATTTTTCCAGCGCTTTCGCCGCCATGATGCGCCGGGTGAAGCGCATCGCGTCGACCGCCACCCTGCGATCTTCCGCCTTCTCGAGATAGTTCAGCCTGATTTCCGGGTACGCGGCCGGGTCCGCCGACTTGATGCGTACCCAGCCGCGCGAGGCCGGCCTCAGGTTGCAGACGCTCGGCGTGATCGCCGGGAACGAATGCAGCGGATCGCCGAACTTGTCGAGCGAGAGCGGCTGCACATGCCATTCGATGTTCGGCGTCGGCTGAGCCGCGTCGCTCTTCGCAAACGCGCCCGCCTGCGAGGGCGGCATGGTGAGCGGCCCGGTGCGGAACGCCAAATACTCGAGCGCCATCGCCGCCTTGCCGAAGAGGCTGTTGGCGATGCCGTTCAGGGTCTTCACGTTCCTCACCTTGTACTGCATGCGGATCTGCAGGTGGTCATGCAGGTTCTCTCCCACGCCGGGGAGATCGTGGACGACGGGGATTCGAAGCTTGCTTAACAGTTCTCCTTTTGCAATGCCGGATAACTGCAGCAGCTGCGGCGAGCCAATGGCGCCGGCGGCGAGGATCGTCTCGCGCTTCGCTTCTGCATAGAGCGGCTGTCCTTCCCGGGAAAACTCGATGCCGACGGCTTGCCGGTTCTCCATGCGCACCTTCGAAACAAGCGCCCCGGTCAGCACGCTGAGATTTTTCCGGTGCAGCACCGGGCGCAGGAAGGCGTGGCTCGCGCTCCAGCGCCGCCCGCGGCGCTGGTTCATCTGGAAATAGGCGCAGCCGAAGTTGTCGCCGCCGTTGAACATCCTCACCGGCGGGATGCCGCATTCGGCGGCCGCCTCGCGCCAGGCATCGATGATGTCCCAGCGCACGCGCGGGTCCTCGATGCGCACTTCGCCGCCCGCGCCGTAGCCTTCCTCGGTGCCGCGCTCGTAGTCCTCGAGCGACCTGAAGATCGGCAGCACCTCGTCCCAGGACCAGCCGCGGTTGCCGAGCGCCGCCCAGTGGTCCCAGTCCTCCTTCTGGCCGCGCATGTAGATCATGGCGTTGATCGAGGAGCAGCCGCCCAGCACGCGGCCGCGCGCGTAGTGGATCGAGCGGCCGGCAAGATATGCGTCGGGCTCGGTCTTGTAGCACCAGTCGGTGCGCGGGTTGGCGATGGTGTAGAGGTAGCCGACCGGGATGTCGATCCAGAACCAGTCGTCGGGCCCGCCCGCCTCGAGCAGCAGCACGCGGGTTTGGGGATTCTGCGACAGCCGGTTGGCGAGCAGGCAGCCGGCGCTTCCCGCGCCGACGATCACGTAATCGAAGCTGCCGAATTGCTGCACCTTGCATCCCCTTGAAGGTATTGTACTGACAGAGGAACACGTGACGGGCCAGGACACGCAGCTGGCGGGAGCGCTGCAGGCCGCGAAGGCAGCGCATTTCGACGCCGACGGCGCCGTGTGCGACTACGCCGCGCTGGCGGCCTCCAGGGAGCGCGGGCGCCTTGCCGCGTGCCTCGCGGACCTGGAGGCCTTCGATCCGAAAAGGGTGCGCATCCCGGCGCAAACGGCGTTCTGGGTGAACGTGTTCAACGCCGGGGTCTTGCGCGACGTGCCGGAGCTCGAGCTCGCCGACAGCGTGCGCGACGTGGAAGAGTTTTTCGAGCGGCCTCGGCTCAGGATCGGCGGCCGGCTCTACTCGCTGGACGATGTCGAGCACGGCCTGCTGCGCGGCAATTTGCCGAAATACGGCCGCTCGCGGCCGCCGATGCCGCGCGACGATCCCCGGCTCGCCTACGTGCCGATCGCGTACGACGAACGCATCCATTTCGCGATGCACTCGGCGTCGCGCTCGTCGCCGCCGCTGCGCGTGTTCGACGGCGGGCAGCTCGACACCCAGTTCGAGGAGGCCGCGACCTGGTACGTGCGCCATTCGGTGCGCATCGAAGCCGCAGGCGCCCTCGTCGTCATTCCCCGCTTGCTGCGCTGGTACGCTGCGGATTTCGGCGGCGAGCGCGGCCTGGTCGAGTTCGTGCTGACGCACATCGACGACGATGCCGCCGTCGACATGGTCGATCGCCGGCGCGGCCGGGTTAAACTGCAGTACGCCGATTTCGACTGGACTCTCAACCGCCGATAAGGAAGCGAGCCATGGCCACCACGCTCGAGCAGTTCGCACAGGAGTGCCGCGACATTCTGAAGAAGGATCCGGGACCGGCCGGGCGGCGCAGGATCTGCCACCGGGTGGAATCGCTGCTTCGCGACGAGAAGTTTCTCGCCACGCATCTCACGGACGAAACGCCCGAGCGCCGGGTGCTCTATGAAGACGCGGAGCTCGGCTTCTGCATCCTCGCGCACGCGTACCAGGGCGCGAAGGACTCACCGCCGCACGACCATGGCCCGTCGTGGGCGATCTACGGGCAGGCGAAAGGCGAAACCGAGATGACCGACTACGATCTCGTCTCGCCGGCCAGCAATGAGAAGCCCGGCAAGGCGCGCCCGGTCCGCACCTACAGGCTGACGCCGGGCATGGCCTACCTTTACAACGAAGGCGATCTGCATTCGCCGCGCCGCAGGGCTCCGACGCAGCTGATCCGCATCGAGGGCGTGAACATGGACAGGATCAAGCGGCTGCGCTTTGAAACCGACGCCGCCGACCGTTTGAAATAAAAAACCCCGCCGAAGCGGGGTCGCGCTGGCGGGACGGCCAGCAGCTAAAGCATAGGCCCGAAAGTCATGTACCAGCCGATCACGCCCAAAACGAGCATGCTGCCCACGATGCCCGCGGTCACTTTGTGACGCAGCGCCGTGCCAAGCAGGTCCTCCATGCCGGGATGGGCCGGCTCGAAAAACCGCCGATACGCGGCAGTACTGTTGCGCTGCTCGTAGCCGCGTCCCAGATCAGCTCGCATGTAGATTCTTCCGATCTTGCCCATATCCGCCTCCCGTAAAAGGCCGGTTGTGTTTGCGCTTTGAATGATGCTTGGTCTGCAACGCGATAGAGGGAACCTGAAATACTTTTACAAGCTGGCCTGCCAACTGTTGCGCAGCGGCTAATAAACGGGGGTGGGAGCTGTTAGCAACTGTCAGGATAGGCATTGACCTCGGCGGCACCAAGATCGAAGCGCTTGCGCTGGATCCGGCCGGGCACGAGGTCTTTCGGAAAAGAATTCCGACGCCGCGCGGCGACTACGACGCCACGCTCTCAGCGGTAAAGGGCCTGGTCGCAGAAATCGATTCTTTTTCGGGCGCGAAAGGCAGCGTGGGTGTCGGCATTCCGGGGGCGCTCTCACGCGTGACGGGGCTGGTGAAGAACGCCAACGCGACCTGGCTGATCGGCAAGCCGCTCAAGCAGGACCTGGAAAAAGCCGTCGGGCGCGAGGTCCGGCTGGAGAACGATGCCAACTGCTTCGCCCTTTCTGAAGCCCTCGACGGTGCCGGGCAGGGCGCGAGCGTGGTGTTCGGCGTGATCCTCGGCACGGGGGTGGGCGGCGGCATCGTCATCGATGGCCGCGTGCTCACCGGGCCGAACGCGATCGCCGGGGAATGGGGGCACAACCCGTTACCGCTGCCCACCGCCGCGGATCTGCCGCTGCCGCAGTGCTACTGCGGCCGCTCCGGCTGCATCGAGACTTACCTCTCAGGTCCCGGCCTTGCCCGCGATCACGCGCAGCTCACCGGGAAGCGTCTGACGCCCGAAGAGATTGTTTCTTCTCACCCGGAATCCCTTCAAAAGTATGAGGAAAGGCTTGCCAGGGCGCTCGCCACGGTGATCAACCTGCTCGACCCCGACGTCATCGTGCTCGGCGGCGGAATGTCCAACGTGGCGCGCCTTTACACTGAAGTGCCGCGGCTCTGGGAACGGTATGTGTTCTCGGACCGAGTCGAGACCCGCCTCGCGCGCCATGCGCACGGCGATTCGAGCGGGGTACGCGGCGCCGCGTGGCTGTGGAACGAGCCAGCATCATCGAGGTGAGGCAGGCGGCTTGAAGAAGACGATGCGCGCGTAGCGCTGCGAGGTCCAGTACGCCCAGGTCAGATCGAACATCACCATGATGCGGTTGCGGAAGTTGATGAGGAAGTAGATATGCGCAAGCAGCCACACCAGCCAGGCGGGAAAGCCGGAAAGGTGCAGGCGGCCGATCATCGCCACCGCGGCATTCCTGCCGATGGTCGCGAGCTGGCCATGGTCGCGGTAACGGAAGGCTTTGGTGGGTTTTCCCTTCAGTTGATTCAAGACGTTGAGAGCGGCATGGCGGCCCATCTGCTTTGCTGCGGGCGCGATGCCGGGAACCGCGTCCACGGCGGCAAGGTCTCCCACCACGAAGATCTCGGGATGCCCGGGCACAGAGAGGTCGGGTGCCACCTGCACGCGTCCGCCGCGGTCGAGCGGCGCGCCGACCGAGCGCGCAAGCGGCGAGCTCGCTACTCCCGCCGCCCAGATCACGGTCTTCGCGTCGATGCGGTCGTTGCCCAGCGTAACGCCGCCGGCATCGACCTCGGTGACCCGCCGGCCGAGCCAGACGGTCACCCCGAGGCGCTCCAGCTGCAGCCGCGCCTTCTCCGACAAGTCCGGCGGATAGAGCGGCAGCACGCGGTCGGTGCCTTCCACCAGCACCACGCGCGCATTGCGCGGATCGAAGTGCCTGAACTCGCCGCGCAGGGTGTGCCGCGCGATCTCGGCCAGCGTGCCGGCGAGCTCGACTCCGGTGGCGCCGGCGCCGATCACCACGAAGGTGAGCCACGGCAGGCGGCGCGCCGCATCGGTTTCGCGCTCCGCCCGCTCGAACGCGAGCAGGATGCGGCTGCGGATCTCCAGGGCGTCGTCGAGGGTCTTCAGGGCGGGCGCAAACGGCGCCCATCGGTCGTTACCGAAGTAGTTGTTGATCGACCCGGTGGCGACGATCAACCGGTCATAGGGAAGCTCGCTGCCGTCCTCGAGGACGACTACACGCCGCGCCACGTCCACGGTCTGCGCTTCGCCCATCAGCACGGTGGTGTTGCGCTGCTCGGCAAGGATGTGCCGGATGGGCCCCGAGATCTCCGGCGCGGAAAGACCCGCAGTCGCGACCTGGTAGAGCAGCGGCGTGAACAGGTGATGATTGGTGCGATCGACCACCGTCAGCTCGACCGGCGCCTTGCGCAGCGCTTGGGCGGCCCACAGCCCGCCGAAACCGCAGCCCAGGATGACCACGCGTGGGGACGCCATGCGCCCTCAGCCGACGATCGCCTGGATCGCTTCGATCAGCGTGCTCGGTTGCGCCGGCTTCGTGAGGTAGCCGTCGGCGCCCAGGCCGAGGCCCTTCGCGATGTCCATGCGATCGGACAGCGAGGTCAGCATCAGGACCGGGAGGTGCTGCACGGCGGCGTGCTGGCGAATGCGGTTGAGCACGTCGAAGCCGTTCACGTCGGGCAGCAGGACGTCGAGCAGGACCAGATCCGGCATCGGTTTCGCAGCCAGCCCGGCGCCGATCTCCGCGCGGTTGCGCGCGTGGCGCGTGCGGTAGCCGAATTTCTGCAGCACTGCTTCGATCACGGTGCCGGTGGTCTGGTCATCCTCGACGATCAGGACGACGGTTTCGCCCGGCGCGCGCGCCCGGCCGCGGCGCTGCGCGGAGACCACCCGCGCATAGAAGCCGCTGGTCTTGAGGCTCGCCTCGCCGATCATGCCGAGGGCGTCGATGCGGCGCAAGGCTTCCGCGTTGTGATCCGGTTCTGGAACCCGATGCCCGGCGCTGAAGTGCTTTGTGAAGTCGAGTTCGCTCATGCCCGCTCCCCGCAGGAATGCGGATACCATTGTATGCGCAATGGAGTTGGGCGCGATCAAGCCGGGAATGACCGGTCATGCGGAGCTGCTCGTCGGCGATCAGCACACCGCGCCGCGCGTAGGCAGTGGAAAGGTACGCGTGCTCGCTACGCCCGTCATGATCAACGTGATCGAGGCGGCGGCGCTCGATGCCGTCGAGCGCCTGCTGCCCCCGGGCTACCAGAGCCTCGGCACGCTGCTCCAGGTCCGCCACATCGCCGCAACACCGGTTGGCATGCGCGTACGGGCGAGCGCTACGGTGACGAAAGTGGAAGGCCGCAGCGTTTTCTTCCGGGTGGAAGTCCATGATGAAAAGGAACTCATCGGCGACGGCACGCATGAGCGCGTGGTGGTGAACGTCGCCAAGTTCGATCAACGGGTGCAGCGCAAGCTCAGTCCGCTTTGATGCCGGCGCAGGAAGAGGAGAACAAGCAGCTTCATCGGTATTAGAGTAATGCTTCTAACCGCGAGGGAGCCAGAAATGCGCGCAGTCATCGTCGTTGCCGCCGCTTTGTCCGTCGTCAGCTGCCAGCAGATGCCCGAGGGCCGCATCATGAGCGGCGACGCCAGCGTTCCCCGGTTCAAGGTCGATCCGTACTGGCCGAAGCCCTTGCCGTCGAACTGGATCCTCGGCCAGGTGGCCGGGATCGCGGTCGACAAGGACGACCGCATCTGGATCGTGCACCGGCCCGCGACGCTCGTCGACGATGAAAAAGGCGCAATGCAGAACCCGCCGACGACGAAGTGCTGCACGCCGGCGCCGCCGGTACTGCAGTTCGACTCCGAAGGCAATTTGCTGCGCAGCTGGGGCGGAGCCGGGCAGGGCTATCAATGGCCCGAAAGCGAGCACGGCATCTACGTGCATCGCGACGGCACGGTCTGGATCGCCGGCAACGGCGCGAAGGACAACCAGATCCTGCAGTTCACGCCCGAGGGCAAATTCCTCCGCCAGTTAGGCCGCGCAGGCAGCACGGAGGGCTCGAACAGCGCCACGCAGCTCGGCCGTCCTGCGCACATGGTGGTCGACGAGGCGGCGAATGAGCTCTATGTCGCCGATGGCTACGCCAACCGGCGCATCGTCGTTTTCGATGCCGCGACGCTCGCCTACAAGCGCCATTGGGGCGCCTACGGCGACCGGCCGCACGACGAGAAGCTGCCGTCTTACGATCCGCGCGCCGCGCTGACGCGCTCGTTCGGCAACCCGGTGCACTGCGTGCGGCTCTCCAACGACGGGCTGGTGTACGTCTGCGACCGCGCCAACGACCGCATCCAGGTGTTCCAGAAGGGCGGCCGCTACGTGAACGAATTCCGCATCGAGCCCGAGACCCTGCAGAACGGCTCGGTGTGGGACCTGGTGCTGTCGGAGGACCCTGGCCAGAAGTACATCTTCATCGCCGACGGCGCGAACAACCAGATCCTGGTCATCGACCGCGCCAACGGCCAGGTGCTGTCACGCTTCAGCCGTCCCGGCCGCATGGCGGGCGAGCTGAAGTGGGTGCACAACATGGCGATCGACTCGAAAGGCAACCTCTACACCTCGGAAGTAGGCACCGGCCGGCGCGCGCAGAAATTCGCGCGGGCGAACTAATACGGCCTGGCGCCGAACAGCCAGGGGTGCAGGTGGAAGAAGGCGATGAACAGCAGCAAGCCGATCAAGGGCCGCTTCCAGCCGATCTCGCGCCAGTGGATGCGGTTGCGACCCTGCAGGACCGCGACGAAGGGGATGTTGGAGCTGACCGCGGCGAAGCGCTGAAAGTCGGGGTCGTTTCTCTTGCGCGCATCCATCAGCACCGTGCCGAGAGCGGCGAGGACGAAGAACCCGCCGAAGAAGATGAGCGATGCAAGCTCGCCGCGCGCCAGGATGTGCGCGGCTGCCCAGAGCATCACCCCCCACATGATCGGGTGCCGCGTGATGCGGATCATGCCGCGCGCGGGATCGTCGCTACGCAGCAGCTTCTCCGCCCCCACCAGGCTGGGATTGCGCCAGTAGCCGCAGGCGAGAACGATGAACGCCCACGGCATGACGTACGCAGGGAGCTGGCGCAGCCCGGTCCACAGCGGCACGCCCGGCGCGTGGACGAAGGCCCAGATCATCCAGCCGAGCGTGATGAACGCGGCCAGCGAGTAGACGCCGCGGTAAGGCCATTCGCCGAGCGCATTGAGCAGCCGCGGGCGTAGCGGGGTGCTGGCGACAAAGTGCGTTGCAAGAAACGCCGCGGTCGCAAGATAGAGATTGGTCATGAGCTCATCCGGCGAGCGCTTTGGTGACGATCTCGGCTACGTCATTCGACAGTCCATCGGTGTCGCGGATGCGCTCAAGCTCGGCCTTCGCCTTCGCCTGCCTTGCCGCGTCGAACTTCTTCCAGCGGTCGAAGCCGCGCGCCATGCGCGCCGCGACCTGCGGATTGATCGCGTTCAGCGCGATCACCTGGTCGGCGAGGAACGCATAGCCCGAGCCGTCGGCAGCGTGGAAGCGCACGTGGTTCGACACGAAGGCGCGGATCAGGGCGTACACCTTGTTCGGCACCTTGATGTCGAATGCCGGGTGCGAGAGCAGCTGCTTCACGCGCGCCAGCGTATCGGGCAGCCGGGAGGTCGACTGCACCGCGAGCCATTTGTCCACCACCAGCGGCTCGTGCTTCCACTTCTCGTGGAACGCGTCGAGCGCCGGCTGCCGCTCCGGGCAGTCGAGGTTCGCGAGGCAGGACAGCGCCGCCATGGCGTCGGTCATGTTGTCCGCGCGCTGGAACTGCTCGTAGGCGAGCGCCGACATGCCGAGCTCGCCAAGATAGCTCAGCGACAGATTGCGCAGCGCGCGCCTGCCGGTGGCAATGACATCGGGTGAGTAGGGGCCTTGCGTCTTCAGGCCCTTGTACTTTGCAAGAAATTCGTCTTTCAACGCCTCGGCAAGGGCGAGGCGCAATGCGTTCCTCGAGGCATGCAGCAAATCGGGATCGACGACTTCCATCTGCTCGGCGAGGAAGGTTTCAGGGGGCATCGTCAGCACTTCGGTGGCGAACGCCGGGTCCTTGTCCGCGAGGATGTTGCGACTCGCCTCGACGAAGGCGCGCGACAGCGCGCCCTTCCTGTCGAGGATGATCGACATGGCGAGCCGCTGCCCCGCCTCCCAGCGGTTGAAGGCGTCGTCGTCCTGCGCCATCAGCTGCACGAGCTCATCCTCGGTGTACGGATAGTTGAGGATGACCGGCGCCGAGAAGCGGCGCAGGAGCGAGGGAATCGGCTTCTCCTTCACCTTGAAAGTAAATCTCTCTTCCGGTTTCGTTATGGATAACACTCGCTCGTGCGCGCCGATTTTCACGACGAACGGGATGTGGAAGGGCGGATTCATCGACTGCTTCACCGTCAGGGTGAAGCTGCCATTCTCATAAGAACCATTGCAGTCTAGGACCGGCGTTCCGGCGACGTCATACCAGCGCTTGAACTGCGAGAGATCGATGCCAGAGGCGTCCTGCATCGCCTGCACGAAGTCGTCGCAGGTCACCGCCTGGCCGTCGTGCCGCTTGAAATACAGCCGCATCCCGGCCTGGAACTTCTCCTCGCCGAGCAGCGTGTGCTGCATGCGCACGACTTCCGCGCCTTTTTCGTACACCGTCATGGTGTAGAAGTTGCGGATCTCCATGTACGACTGCGGCCGCACCGGGTGCTTCATCGGGCCGGCGTCCTCGGGGAACTGCGCCACTCTCAGGCCGCGCACTTCCTGGATCCGCGTCACGGCGCGCGAGTAGGTGTCGGCGCCGTACTCCTGGTCGCGGAATACGGTGAGACCTTCCTTGAGCGAAAGCTGGAACCAGTCGCGGCAGGTGACGCGGTTGCCGGTCCAGTTGTGGAAGTACTCGTGCGCCACCACACGGTCGATGTTCAGGTAGTCGGTGTCGGTTGCGATGTCCGAGCGCGCGAGCACGTACTTGGTATTGAAGATGTTGAGGCCCTTGTTCTCCATCGCGCCGGAGTTGAAGTCGCCGACCGCGACGATCTTGTACTGGTCGAGATCGAGCTGCAGGCCGAAGCGCTTCTCGTCCCACTTGATGGCGCGCTTGAGGCAGTCCATCGCCCAGCCGGCCTGGTCTAACTTCCCCGGCTCGACATAGATGAACAGCTTCTTGCCCTTGTATTCGTCCTCGAGCACTTCGAGTTCGGCGGCCACCATGGCGAACAGGTACGAGGGCTTGGGGAACGGGTCCTCGAAGCGCACCCAGTGGCGTGCACCCGGCTCTTCGCCTTTGCCTGTCTCGTTCCCGTTGGAAAGAAGAACCGGATAGCGCTTCTGGTCTGCATGAATGGTGGTGGTGTAGCGCGCCATCACGTCCGGCCGGTCGATGTACCAGGTGATGCGCCGGAAGCCCTCGGCTTCGCATTGCGTGACGAAGCCGTTCTTCGTCCCGTACAGGCCTTCGAGCTGTGTGTTCTTCTGCGGCACGATGCGCGACACGGTTTCGAGCGTGAAGCTATCGGGAACTTCACGCACCGTGAGCTTCTCCGCCGTGACCTCGTATTGCGGCTGTTTTCCGTCGAGCGAGACGGAAATCAATTCCAGTTCCCCTCCATCGAGCACGAGCGGGCCTGAACCGGCATTGCGCCGCACCTGGAGCTTCGCGCGCACGAGCGCGTGGTCGTCGCGCAGATCGACGTCGAGGTCGATCGCGTCGATGCGGAACGCCGGCGGCGCGTAATCCTTGAGGTGAATCGCTTTCGGTTGGGGTTCTCTCATGCCCCTATTTTAGATTCGCTTCCCGAGGAGCGCGCCGAGGCGCGGCTCGTGCGTGCGCTGGCGCCGTGACGCGGGACGGGACTGCGGTTTCTGCGGCGGCTGCTGCGCTGCCCGTTGATGCGGTCTATGCGCTGCGGCGGGCCTTGGGCCAGTGACCTGGAAGCCCGTCACCGTGCGGCTCTCGACCTTGCGGTCCATCAGCCGCTCGATGGCGGCGAGCAGCGGCCGCTCCTCGGGGCTGACCAGAGAGACTGCCTCGCCTTCGGTGCCGGCGCGGCCGGTGCGGCCGATGCGGTGCACGTAATCCTCGGCCACGTGCGGCATGTCGTAGTTCACGACGTGGGGCAGCGCCTCGATGTCCAGGCCGCGCGCCGCGATGTCGGTGGCGACCAGCACGCGCAGCGAGCCTGCCTTGAATTGCGCCAGCGTGCGGGTGCGGGCGTTCTGCGCCTTGTTGCCATGGATGGCGTCCGCTTCGATCCCTTCGCGCAGGAGCTGCTGGGCGAGCCGGTTCGCGCCATGCTTGGTCCGCACGAACACCAGCACCTGGCGCCAGTCGTTCGACTTCACGAGATGGGCGAGCAGCTGGCGCTTCTGGTCCGCCTGGACAGGGTGCGCCACCTGCGCCACCAGCTCGGCGGGCGTGTTGCGGCGCGCTACTTCGACGGTCGCCGGGTTCTTCATGAAGGACGCGGCGAGCTTGCGGATCTCCTCCGGGAAGGTCGCAGAGAAGAGCAGGTTCTGGCGTTGCGCCGGAAGCAGCGCGAGGATGCGGCGGATGTCGTGGATGAAGCCCATGTCGAGCATCCGGTCGCCTTCGTCGAGCACCAGGATCTGCACCTGGCGCAGGTCGACCGTCTTCTGCTGCACATGGTCGAGCAGCCGGCCTGGCGTTGCGACGAGGATGTCGACGCCGCGGCGCAGTGCGTCGACTTGCGGCTGCATGCCGACGCCGCCGTAAACCAGGCTCGATTTCAAATGCACGTATTTCCCGTAGGTGCGCACGCTTTCTTCGACCTGCGCGGCGAGCTCCCGCGTCGGCGTGATGATCAACGCCCGCACGGGATGGCGCGCCGGGGAGTGGCTCCCGCTCGCGCCGCCGGACAGCCGCTGCAATATAGGCAGCGCGAAGACGGCGGTCTTGCCGGTGCCGGTCTGGGCGGCGCCGAGCAGGTCGCGCCCGGCGAGCACGACCGGGATCGCCTGCGCCTGGATGGGAGTGGGTTGTGTGTAGCCTTGCTCGGCGACGGCGCGCAGCAGCGCGGGCAACAGGCCGAGTTGTTCAAACGACGTAGTAATGACTTTCTCCTGAGATCGGCCTGGGAAGGAGCAACCTTCGACCGGTTCAGGCAGATGCTTTTTAGGCTTGTTATTGACGGCCCGGAATGGACCGCTAAACGGACTGAGACGCTAACCGGAAATGCGCGACACAGAAACCTTGGGCGGCATTATACGCCTGAATCCCGCGAGCTCGTTGCCGACGAGAGCCAGAAGGACTATGGCGCCGCCGACGAGCGTCGCGATTCCCGGGATTTCACCGGCGCCGAGCCACGCCCAGAGAGGCCCCAGTACGACTTCGAGCAGACCGAGCAGCGCGATTTCAGGCGCCAGCAGCGAGCGGCTGGCGATCACCACCAGCATGCACGGCAATCCGAGCTGGAAGAAACCCAGGAACGCCAGCAAGGCGATGTCGCGCGGTGTCGCGGTGAACGCAAGCGCGAGCGGCAGCGCCAGCAGGCAGGAGACCGCCGCTCCGAGCATGACGGCCGGAACCAGGTTGAGGCGCGCGGCGCTGGCGCGCAGGGTGATCAGGTTGGCTGCCGAGGCGATGGGGATGAGAAGCGCTATCAGCATGCCGGCTACATGGCGGGCGTCGTGGGCTGAAAATCCGGCACCGAACATCCACGCGATACCTGCGGCTGCGGCGCTCGCGGCGAGCCAGGTGCGCAACGGTACCGGATCGCTCAGCAGTAGGCGCGCAAGCAGTGCGGTGAGGAGCGGACTGACGCTCATGACCACCAGCGTGTTCGCGGTGGAAGTGAACGACAGCGCGATGACGAAGGCGGTGAACATTAGCGCCCACATCGCGCCCGAGAAGGCCCCCGGCCAGCCCGCAGCGCGCACGGCTCGCCAAGGGCTCTTGTTCATGATCAGCAATGCTGATGCTACGAACGCACACGCGAAAAGGCTGCGCCAGAACACCTGCTCGAACGGCGCAGCGCGCTCGATGTGGCGCGTGACGACGCCCGCGGTGCTCCAGAGCACGGGCGCCGCCACCATCAGCGCGAGAGCGACGTTGCGGCGTACGGGTTTCAATCTGCTTTTCTGGATTCGAGAAACCCGGCGAGCGCGGCCGCAGTGTGGCCGGGCGCGGATTCGGCTTTCTCCGGCGGTCCCTGGAACACGATCCTGCCGCCGGCGTCGCCGCCCTCGGGACCGAGATCGACGATCCAGTCCGCCTCGGCGATGATGTCGAGGTTGTGCTCGATCACCACGATCGTGTTGCCCGCGTCTACGAGCCGATGGAGCACGTGGATCAGCTTCTCCACATCCGCCATGTGCAGCCCCACCGTGGGCTCGTCGAGCACATAGAGGGTCTTCGATTCATTCCGCTTGGATAGCTCGGTTACCAGCTTGATGCGCTGCGCCTCTCCGCCGGAGAGCGTCGGGCTCTGCTGGCCGAGCGTGAGGTAGCCCAGGCCGACGTCCTGCAGGAGCTGCAGGCAGCGGTGGATCGACGCGTGGGCGGAGAAGAACTCGATGGCCTCGTCGACGTTCATCGCCAGCACCTCGCCGACGCTCTTGCCGCGCAGCTTCACGGCGAGCGTGTCGGCGTTGAAGCGGGCGCCGCCGCAGGCTTCGCAGGTGACCCTCACATCCGGCAGGAAGGACATGGCGATCTTCTTCATCCCCTGGCCTTCGCACTCCTCGCAGCGCCCGCCGCGGGTATTGAACGAGAAACGGCTCGCGCTCCAGCCGCGCATGCGGGCCTCGGTGGTATCGGCGAACAGGCGCCGGATCGAATCCCAGAAGCCGACGTACGTGGCGGGGCAGGAGCGCGGCGTCTTGCCGATCGGCGTCTGGTCGACCTCGAGCACGCGCTCGATGGCCTTCGCGCCATTCACCGCCTTGCAGCCTATCGGCGTTTCCTCTACGAGGGATTCATACAAAACGTCGCGGGCGAGGGTCGATTTACCCGACCCCGAAACGCCGGTGACCGCGACCAGCCGGCCGAGCGGAATGCGCGCTTCTATATTTTTGAGGTTGTGCAGCCTTGCTTTCTGGACTTCGATGAAAGGATCCTTTCTTGCAACAGCGCGGCGAGGATGGATCGGATGGCGCAGCGGCTCCCTGAGGAAGCGCCCGGTCAGCGACTGCGGCTGGTTCACGAGGTCCTCGGCGGTACCCTGGGCGATGACCTGGCCGCCGAGCTTGCCGGCGCCGGGGCCGAGATCGATGACGTGGTGCGCGCGCCGGATCGTGTCCTCGTCGTGCTCGACCACCACCAGCGTGTTGCCCTTCGCCTCGAGCTTCTCCAGCACATCGAGCAGGATGCGGTTGTCGCGGTGATGCAGGCCGATGGTCGGCTCGTCGAGGATGTAGCACACGCCGCGCAGGTTCGAGCCGAGCTGCGCCGCGAGCCGGATGCGCTGCGCCTCGCCCCCGGAGAGCGTCGGCGCGGAGCGGTCGAGCGTCAGGTAGCCGAGTCCGACTTCGCCGAGGAAGCCCAGGCGCGAGCGCAGCTCCGAGAGAAGATCCCTCGCGATCTCCCTTTCCCGACCTTGCAATTCGGTTTTATCGAAAAAACCCTTCAAGTCGAGAACCGGCATAGCGCCGTATTCTGAAATATTCTTGCCGCGCCAAAGCACCGCGAGCGCCTCGGGGTTGAGGCGCCGGCCTTCGCATTGCGGGCAGGTCTCGTCGAGCTCCAGCCACTCGATCCACGAATCGAGCACGTTGTCCTCGGCGCCGGTGCGCGCGCGCTCCTCTTCCCACTCGACGTCGTCGATCTTCAGTCCGGTGCCGTAACAGGCCGCGCACCAGCCGTGCTTCGAGTTGTAGGAGAACAGCCGCGGATCGAGCTCCGCGAAACTGCGCCCACAGGAGCGGCAGGCGCGCTTGGTCGAGAAAACCTCGACCTTCTTGCCGGTCAGGACATGGACCACCCCCTTGCCGAACTCCAGGGCTTTGGCAAGCCGTTCCCGCAGCTCCTTTTCGCCGCGGGCGCCGACGTTGACGTAACCCACCGGCAATTCGATGCTGTGCTCCTTGAACCGGTCGATGCGCGGGAAGGGCCGCACGGGCAGCAGCTTGCCGTCGACGCGCAGTTGCGTATAGCCCTTTGCCGCCGCCCACTTGGCGAGGTCGGTATAGACGCCTTTGCGATTCACCACCAGCGGCGCCAGCAGGACCACCGTCTCGCCTCGGTACTCGCGCAGGATGCGCGCGGCGATCGCCTCTTCGCTCTGCGGCTCGATCGGCACTTCGCAGTCCGGGCAGTACTGCGTGCCGAGCTTGACGAACAGCAGCCGCAGGAAGTGGTGCACTTCGGTCAGCGTGCCGACGGTCGACTTGCGGCCGCCGCGGCTGGTTCGCTGCTCGATCGCCACGGTCGGCGGGATGCCGAAAATCGCGTCGACGTCGGGGCGCGAAGCGGCCTGCACGAACTGCCTGGCGTACGCGTTGAGGGACTCGAGGTAGCGCCGCTGGCCCTCGGCAAAGAGGATGTCGAAGGCGAGGGTGGACTTGCCCGACCCCGACACGCCTGTCACCACCGTAAAGCGGCCGCGCGGAATGTCGACGTCGATGTTCTTGAGGTTGTGCTCTCTCGCCTTGTGGATGCGAATCGCGTTGCCGAGATAGCGGCCGCGCGGCTCTTCCACCTTGAGGGGCTTGGTAAAGGCCTGCTCGTATTCCCGCAGCGCCTTGCCGGTGTGCGAAGCGGGATGCTTCATGACGTCTGCCGGCGCGCCCTCGCACATCAGCTCGCCGCCGGCGTCGCCGCCTTCCGGCCCGAGGTCGAGGATCCAGTCGGAGGAGCGGATGACGTCGAGGTTGTGCTCGATCACGACCATCGAGTGCCCGGCTTCGAGCAGCTGGCGGAACGCGCGCAGCAGCTTGGCCACGTCGTCGAAGTGCAGCCCGGTGGTCGGCTCGTCGAAAAGAAGAAGTTTATTGGCCGTCGACCCGACCTCGGCGAGATGCCCGGCGAGCTTGAGCCGCTGCGCCTCGCCGCCGGAGAGCGTCGGCACCGGCTGGCCGAGCCGCAGATATTCGAGTCCGACGTCGACGAGCGGCGTCAGTTTCTCCAGCACTTTGGGTTCGTTCTTGAAAAAGGAAGCCGCCTCCGAGACCGTCATATCGAGGATGTCGGCGATCGACTTGCCGCGGAGCGCGACCTCAAGCACTTCCGGGCGGTAGCGGCGGCCGTCGCAGTCGGGGCAGCGCAGATACACATCCGACAGGAACTGCATCTCGACGTGCTCGAAGCCGTTGCCGCCGCAGGCCGGGCAGCGGCCGTTGCCCGAGTTGAAGCTGAAGGTCCCCGCGGTGTAGCCGCGCTCCTTTGCCGTTTCAGTCCGGGAAAGGAGACTCCTGATTTCGTCAAAAGCACCTACGTAGCTCGCCGGGCAAGAGCGCGTGGTCTTGCCGATCGGCGACTGGTCGACCAGCACTACTTCGCTCACCAGCTCGGCGCCTTTCAGCGAGCGATACGAGCCCGGCGCCTCCGTAGGCTTGCCCTTCGCCCTGAGAAGCGCCGGATACAGCACGTCCTGCAGCAGCGTCGACTTGCCCGAACCGGATACGCCGGTTACGCAGACCAGGCGCTCGAGCGGGATGCTGACGTCCAGGGTCTTGAGATTGTGCTCTGCCGCGCCGAGAAGCTGCAGGAACTTAGATC